>JACCDG011721091.1_pt1 | contig 31536 bp, 43 predicted proteins | sample 7442471 | NCBI WGS metagenome assembly JACCDG01 (sample SAMN15323444, study PRJNA562643) | freshwater metagenome | isolation source: river surface water | place: USA:Blue River Watershed | collected 2017-08-17 | reverse complement strand
TGTTCGCGGTGAGCGAAGTCTCGTGGCGACACGACGTACAGCGCAGCACGTCGGGACGCGTTGAAATACGCCACGGTGCCGCGTGGACACCGCACGTCGGGCAGATGAACCCGTCGGGCCAGCGAATGCGCTCCATGTAGTCTGCGCATGCTGCTTCCGTCGGAAACATCGCTTGGAACTCGCGCAGCGAACGCGGCTGTTCCGCAGGGCGACGTGGAGCACGCTTCGGAGAGGCATCGCCGTCTGGGTTATGGCGTGAACTGCGCTTCTGCGCAGCGCGGAGGGGTCTCATGACTTGGAATGGAAGCACAAGTCACGACGAAAAAACAGTTGCCAGAGTTCGATCACGAACCGCCGCGATTTGACTCATCGGATGGTTGGCGCCGCACGTCAACTTCGGCGATCTCCGAACTGCCAACGTTAGGCTGTTGCGGACGAGCAAGCAGGTTAGCGTGCGGACTGTCCGCGGTGAATGCCTTGGGCTGTACCGATTGCGTAATGCGGTTTCCGGTTCGCCCATCGGCAGCTTTCCTCTGCCTTTCCTTCTCCTCTTTCGCGAGTTCCTTTCTCAACTCGCGCGCTTCATCGATGAGGTCGTCGCACTCGTTGACGAATCGCATCCAGTCTTTGTGCTTCGGCACGAGGAGTTGATAGCCGATAACGTAGACGACGACCGACACGGCGAACACCGCAATCATTGCAGCGAGAGGGATAGCTCTGCCGATGAAAGTAAACACGGCGGCTGCGTTAGCCGCGCCGAGAACATTAGAGATTGCAGTGGCGAGTGCAGAGTAGGTATCCGCCTTCATACGGACAGCATCGCGTTTCGCCCGTACACCTTTGAGTTGTCTGTCGATGACAGACAAGTCTCGGAGTGACGTGATCACTCCCGCGCTGATGCCATCCCTCGCGACATCGACGTGTGCGTTCATGTCGCCATGCTCCAGCAAGCCATACGGATCATCGCGGTCGATCGCTGCGAGGGTGACTTGGAGATCGTCGAGAGCGTCCCGCTTGTCTGCCATGATCCAGCGGGCGTACACGAAACGTTTCGCATTGAGAGCTCCTGAAATCTTGACGCGGCGCGTTTGTGATTGACGCGGCGCTCCGACGATTCCGCCCAGCGGGTGATCGTACGTGTCACGTCCGCGGCCCCGCAGCATGAAACCGACCCGTCGGTCTGGAACGTGCCGTGCTTGGTAGCCGACCCTGCGCGTGCGGGTGTGGCAACCGGATAGGCATGGTCTGGAGAAACTTCTCGGCGTACACCAGCGCCTTCGCGTCGAGATCCGCGAGACGCTTCTGCTCTGCCTCCGCCTTCTCGCGATCCTCCCGTTCGACGCGCTCCTTACGCAGCGCGAGGTACTCCGCGGGCGTGGGGAAACTCTTCTGTTCGCTCATCGTTCTCTCCTCATCGCGGCAGAAGCAGCCGCCTAGACCGATATCGTCGCGTCTGGCGCCGCACTTACCGCACACGTTCTCGTCGAAGCCGAACATCGGCACCTCGATACGGCGGTGGCGGCAACGCTCTCGCATCACCGCCACCGCCGTTGTCCCAGTTATGTTCCGTCATGCGCGGCTTTCCCGCGCCCGTTGCATGGCATCCTCCGTTGTTGCGCGGCTGCACGTCGCGCCGAACTAGTCTTGCTAGTCGGCGCCGCACTCCGCGTCGCTCATCGTCGACATGGAGTTGTACGACGGACTGGTACAATTTCTTTCACGCCTGTCTGATTTTATTCTCGGGCGACGAAAGAATCGCGCCGTTGTCGCCGTAGAACAGTCACAAGGGCAGCGACGCCCGATGCCGGAGAGCGACCGTGACGACCGCCGAAGCCCTCAAGATCCTCCGCGACGCCGAGCAGCAGATGGCCGCCGAGAGCCGTCGCATGACCGTCGTTCTCTTCCACGTCTACGACGACGGCGAGCGCACCTACTCCACGACGCCGCGTCGGTTCCGCACGGTCGACGCCGCGCGCAAGGCTGCTCGTGAGGCGCTCCGTGAGTGCGGCGGCGAAGTGACGATCTCTGAGAACGGCCGCGACGTCGTGAAGGCGCGCAAGGCGAGCGAGGTGTGACGATGAGCAATAAGGAATACGAAGCGCTGCGAGAGCTGGCGAAAGCTGCGAGGGAGTCTGCGGCAGCGAACAACGGGAGTCATCTCGCCGCCGCAGCCGACGTGCTTGATGCGCTGTCAAAGGGGCAACTCCAGAGCGCCTACAAAGCGCTCTGGAAGATCGGCCCGATGACGCGCGAAGTAGACGTCGACTGCCGAGACTGCGGCGGTCGCGGCTGCTTCGAGTGCGACTACTGCGGATACGTCCGCAAGTCGGTGAGCGTGTGAGCGCTCACCCCTACCGAACGCCTGATGTACCGCAGAGCGAGCCGGTGCGATGCTGGTGACACTCGAAATCCGCGAGACTGGTCTTTCGGGCTTTCTGCCCGCAGAGACGCTGGACGTGGACGCCGAGAGCGTCGACGACACGATCGCGGACCTCTTCGCGACGGCGAACCCAGAGATGGACGCTCGCGTGCTGGTCGACGGCGCCCTGCGAGGTTACCGCAATCCGAAGATGGATGCTGGCGACGTGCTCATGCACCCGCTGCCAGCGGGCTCCGGTTTCGTCGAGGTGGTCTACGTGCCGCCCGGAACGTTCGTGCGAGGCAGCGACACGTCCGAGTATTCAGACGAACGTCCGCAGGCGCTCATCACGATCACGCGCGGATATTTCGTCGCGAAATATCCGACGCTGGTGCGTGAGTTCCGAGCGTTCGTGGACGCCACCAGCTACGTCACGACGGCGGAGCAGAAGGGCGAGTCGCAAACGTGGCGGTCACCCGGTTTCGAGCAGGCCGACGATCACCCCGCCGTATGCGTTTCGTGGCAAAGTGGTAGTCGCGCAGACCAGACGGCGTACGGACACGCAGAACGTCGTGCATCCTACCGCCGTGGTCGATGAGCGACTGCTGCTCGACGCGGCCCTGCGGAACGTTCGCAGCGAGCCAGCCGTACTCAGCATCGACTGAATCGACGGGGCCGACGAACTTTGATGGCACGGTCGCCGCGCCAGTGCCGTAGGTGAGCAGGAGAGGGTCCATCGTCGGATCGCTCACTTCTCTCGGTTCCTGTAGGCGTGAACAGCCATTGCCGCAATCGTAGTTGCAGCCCTAGCGCTACCGACCGAAGGACGCCATCCGTCGGATCGCATCATCGATTGCGCGAGCAGTACCGGAGGAGCGGCCACGAGACCAGAGTTGCCGTAGCCGAGCTCTCTGGTGAGCCTCGCGAGCGCTAGCGGTGTTAGCGCCACATCCTGTCCCCAGTCGAGCGCAGAACCATGCTCGGTGGTGGAATTCGTAGCTCGCGCCAGACGACCATCTACCTCATCGAGAACGATCGACGCAATACCGGCCGATGCCGGTCCGCCTACCGACCACCACAAGCCGAGACCGAACCCAAGCATCGTGATCACGTCAGGGAGCGTGATCCTCTCACCGGGCGATCTAGCGAGCGCGGCTTCTCCGTAAGTGAGAAGGAGAGGGTTCATCGCGAAAGTTCGGTGAAGTGGAGCAGCGCGAGATCGACCGTTCCGCCAGCGGAGAACAGGTCGCGGAGCCTCTGCGTGACCACGTCGGCGTGCGACCCGTTTGTCATCGAGGCAACCAGCGCAGTCAGCGCAGCGCCCGTGTACGAGAACACGGAGTCTGCACCGACGATCACGTTAGCAGGCGCGGTGCGAACGTTCGTGCGAGCGATCGACGGAAACCCCGCCTCCTGCCACACGACGAGCTGGTAAGATCCGGGTGGTACGCTTGCGGTGAGAGTTCCGTCGGGGCTGTGCACCATCGCACCGTGCGCGACGTCGGAACCGTCCACGCGCTGCACCATGCCAGCGACGTTTGGCAGCGTAGTTCGCACGACCACGCGGCCGGTGCTCACGACGGTCCCATCGACGACCGTGTCGAGCGGGTGCTCTGCGGGATGGTCGGCGTCGGCCTGACGCTTCGCTTCCTCATCGTGCGAATGGTCAACCGGAGGAGGCGTCTCATCGCGCTTCTGCGGTTCGTCCGTGCCGTGAGCAGGCGTCTCGTTCCCGTGTGCCGGAGGCTGCGTCTCGTCGTGCTTCTCGGGCTCCGCTGCGGGTCCAGTTCCGGGCACCTCGGACATGGTCGAAAATGCGATCGTTGTCGTCGCCGACGGCGTAATCATCACGTCCGCGCGTCGAGCGGGAGCGCCACTCGACACGGGAGGCGTGATCGTGACACTCGACTGACCGGGCTGCGCAGGCATGGCCCACGCGCCGCCATCGCCCCACATGCCAGTGCTCATGTCGAGAGCAGTGCCGTTGACGCTGATCGTTCCGCCAGACGGCATTCCGGTCACGACGAGAATCGTCGGGCGCGCGGCGGCTTCGGGGGTCATCTCGGAGAACGTGACCGTCGCCTCGCCGGACGACGGAATCGTCACGGTTGCCGACCGCGCCGCGCCGGTAAGCGGAACGACGCGGACGGTTGCGCTGCCAGCCATCGCAGGAACGATCCACCCTCGCGGCCCTGAGTCGGACCACCGCGAGAGCGCGTCGTCAGCGCGTGTGCCGTTGAGGAATACGGCACCTCCCTCCGGCATTCCGATCACGCGCAGCGTCGATGGAACGTTTCGACGGATGCCGGTTCCGGTCGTCGCAGGCGTAGCCTGAGCCATCTCGGAGTACCGGAACATCGTCGTCCCATGCTGCGGCACTTCGACGGTTCGTGTTCTTGCGCGAGCCTCACCCTCTGGAGGAACGATGCGAAGCGTATGAGTCCCGGGCGACGCAGGGACGACCCAGAAGAGCTCTCCGTTTGCGATCCGGCTCAGCGGGATCGAGATGACATCGTTGGTACGTACGCCGTCGACGTACGTAGCACCCCCGGGGGGCATCCCTGCGATCGTCAGCGTCGAGGGCTGCGGAGTCGACGGAGGAGGCCCGTCCTGGCCAGCCCCGGACATGCTGCCACCGATGCTGTCCGTTCTGGGTGTCGAGATGTGCGCGGGTGGCGTAGACGCCGTGGATGTCGTCGTAGGACCGGAGATCGCTCGGAGCGCCGACCAGTCCATCGGGGTCTCGATAGCGAATCGCGCGAGCGACTCCAGAGGGGGCACTTCAGCAGGTCGATCCGGGTCCACGTATGGGCCAGCGGAAATGACGCTGAGCAGGAGTCGAGCGTCGTCAAGGTCTGCTTGATCCCATCCCTGCCTGAGCCCCTCACGCAGCTTTCCTCGCGCCTCATCGATCGGTGATCCGGGCGCGATGCCGAGAAAGTTCAGGATGCGAACGAGGTTGCTCGTCGATCGATACGTGAGCACGCCTGACCACTCGCGTACCTCGCCGTTCGGCGCACGGAAACGAACCGTCTGCCTGCCTGCGGGGAGAAGGAATCTTGCGCCGCCGACGAGGTCGCCGACGAGAAGCATCTGCGGCGCGAACTCGGTGGGCGGCGTTCCGACGTCGGCTACGACTCTGTTGGGTGCATGGATGATCCGCGTTTCGACGAGTCGATCTGACGCCGCGTCGCCAGCGGGCCGCGTGGTCGCGAGGCGTACGGTCTGCGGGATGTGCGTGACGGCGAGCTTCGGCATGGCCGAACGTTACACCGTTCACGACTCCAGCCGCAAGCGGAGAACTAGACCTTCGCGAAAACACGAACTGCCACGTCGCGAACGTTGCGGCTTCACGACCGTTCGGTGCGCCATACCGTCTTGAGCCGCAGGATCGCTCCGGGCTTGTATCCATCGACGACCACGGCAGCGTCGCGTACGCGGTTCGCCACGCGGTAGTCTGCGAGCGCGACGTTGAGCGCCTCTTCGGCGGACGCATCCACCGGCAGTTCGACCGTCCCGATGGTGGCGCTGTTGACCTGAACACCGACGGTTACGACGTCACTGCGCTGCGGCTGCCTCTCGACCGCAGGCAGTCGTCCACGCGACGCCTCGATCACGCCATGCGCGAGCAGTTCCGATACCGCCGCGATCATGAGCGACTTGTTCGCCTCTGGTACGTCGGCAAACGGCTTCGCGCTGTCGCGGCGAGTCTCGTATCCATGCGACGGCGCGAGGCGCTCGTACGTATCGTGGAACGACTGCGCGATTCGCGCCGCGTCGACGCCACGCTTCTTCGCTTCGTACGCGAGCGTGCGCTTGATCGCCGCCTTGCGGTGTTCCCGGGACGATTCGATGATATCCCCTTCTCCGATAAGCGCGCGGCAAGCACGCATGATCTCGAACCACGGCGACCCTTCGCGGGTCCAGAAAATGCGACGTCCCGCGAAAGCGGGGTGCTCAGGTTCGACGCCCTCGCTCCACGCAGCGCACCCATCGAGGATGGGCCGCACGGAGGCGTCGCGCCCGTCGTGTTCACCGATCTCGCAGAGGATCTCGCGCGCTTGATCGATGGTCATGCAGCCGCTTTTGCGGAGCACGTCGGCGAGAACGTCGCGTGCCGCACTGATCGACGCGCAGCAGTGCGGGAGCCACTCGCCTTCGGCGTCGATGAGACCGACCCATTGCTCGGCGGTGAGGCTGATCTTCTCCGTTCGGAATTCGTTTTCTTCGCTCATGCGCCATGTACGAACGACAACGCCGCGGTATTCACCGTGGCGCTCGAAACGCAATCGTGTACGATTCGCGCATGAACGACACGACCTCGCGCATTCCTCCGCCCGCGCGTCCACTCCTGCAACTCTACCGAGGGGCGATCCGTGGCCGCGACGCAACCGAGAAGCGCGACGTTCTCTCGCGCTACTGCGACCGCATCGTCACGCTCGGACTCCCCGCGGTGTGCTTTCACGGTTTCCCCGAGGAGCTCGCAAACGCGTGGGATGGTCTCGCTCGCCTTGCGCAGAACCGCGGGCTCATCGCGACCGCCGCGTGGGGTCTCGACGGCAAGAACATCACCGCGAAGCGCAAGGGCGAACTGGTCGGGTCGGTACTCGCGAAGGCGTCGTGCGCCGCGGGGCTCCTCGACGCCGAGGGGCAGTGGGACTCCGACCTCGGCCCCGCCGACGACATGGACGAAGCGGGCGCTCTGGCGCTCTGCAATGCGATCCACGCAGCCGCCCCGGACGCGTGGGTAGGAGACCAACCGTGGTACAAGATCACGAGCCACGGAAACGTACGTCGTACCGCCAAACCGATCGAGCTCGGCGGAACGTTCAGCGGATTTCCCGTCGATGAGTTCGCGACGGTGTGCAACTGGGGTCGGTTTCGTCAGGCGTACATCTACAACAATCTCGGCGCGTACTACAAGCCGACGTTCGACACGATGGACGAGTCATGGGGCGAGATCGAGCCCTCCCTTCGCTCCGCTGGTCTCAGTCGCCCGCTGCGTGTGACGTTGCAGGGGTACGGGTGGAAGTCGCATGAGTTCGTCGATGCGTTGCTCTCGCGCGGATCGTGCCGTGGTGAGCCCGTCGTGATCTGGTGCGACCCGATGATCGCGCCCCTCGAAGAACGCGCTCTGCGCTTCGTGTTGTGGTGCGAACGCGAAGGCATGGTCAGCATCGGGTCGAATGCTGTAGACGTAGTGAAAGCGGCGCAAGAGGCGCTCAATCGATCGGGTGCTCGGCTCGACGTAGACGGTGCGGCTGGCGACGCAACTCTCTCTGCGTGGGAAACCATCACGACAAAGCGATAGCTCACGAATGAAGTCGTCGGGCCGATGACTCTCTCCGCGCTCGGCGTCGCGTGAACGCTACAGGGCGAACGTTCCGTCGCGTTGCAGCGGCGAGTCTCATCCTCCGCCCCGTCAACGCAGCGAAGGCAACCTCGATATCGCTTTCGCAACCAATCCAGAATACGACAGAAACGACAAGGGCTGGCCACAGAAGCGGCGTCGTAATCGATGCGATCGCCAGCGTCCAGAGAAGTGACGCGACTGGCCCTGCGGCATAGATCACAGATCTAACGTGCCGACGATTGTTATAGCCTGTGCCGTAGCAATATCCGCTTGTCGGCGTTTCCCGCAACGTGATTGCCACGTTGCATACGTTGGTCGAATACAGCACGCGACCTTCGCCGATGCGGATGCTGCCTACATAGAAGCCGCACAAGAGCATTGCCGCAGCGTGCGCAGCTTCGTGGATCGCGACGGCGACGTGCGCTAACGTCACCACGTACAAGACATGGCCGATCCACGCACGCGCAGTCGTAGCCGATTCCGCGACCACGACAAACGTGTCGTAGCTGCCAGACGGCGCCGCCGCGCTGTTCATCCCTGCGTTCGGGCAGGTAAGTTTCCAGATGTATAGCGGCATAGATCAGTCGCCGCCCGTTCCCATGAGGCTCGCGAGTTTCGCTTTACGCTCGTGATCCACCTCCGACACCCGCTCGCGAACACGAGTTGTCACGATTCCGCCAGCGATGAATTCGCCGTACCGCGCAGCGTTATCAGTCGGGAGATCGGGGCGAACGACAGGGAAATAGTCGAAGTCGACCGTGATGCTGCCTGACTCCTCGGCCTCTCTGTACTCCATCCACCATAAGTAGTGAACCTCTCCGTCCCCACGCAGCCACTTCGCGAAATGCTCACGCGCAGCCTTGCTATGAAACTTGATCGTGAGGTCGCACGCACCCGACGGCTGTTCTCCGGGCACGATAGGATCGCTCGACGGTGCCTCCGGCATCGCATCGTAGATCGAGAGGTCCGCGCCTTCGCGCAGCCGCCACTCTTTCACCGTGTCGCCAGCGTGAACATTCCGCTTCTTGTTCGAGCGAGGCACCCTGTTTCCCGTCCACTCCCACACACGCTTGTTCAGAAAGACGGCGCCATGCCATCGGAGAACAGGCCCCTTGAGCCGTTCGATCGGAACATCCTCGACGATGCCACGCGCGACCATCTCGTCGTGAACCTCGCAGATGTTCGCCGTGCCTTTTGCGAGAGCGATTTGTTGCGCGATGCACCTCGCGCATCCGAGGAGGTACGCGTTGTGGACCTCGTGAATCGCCATCGCTTCTGACGTCGATCGCGTCTTGCGTCTCATCGACCGACCCTCCATTCCGCGCGGAGCTTTTTGTAGTCCGGCAGTTCACAGATGCCGAACATCAGCTTGTGACTCGGCAGCAACGCGAACTGACCGTTCATGAGCGCGACGAAGTGGAGCAGATCGTTTCCGTCGTACCAGTCGACCGACGCGATGTACCTCGCATCGCACACGCGGCCCGTCCGTTTGAACGTCGCCGATAGCACGCGCTGCATGGTCAGCGATTGATACTGCGTGACGACGATCCGACCTTCGCGCGAGTCGTGGTACACGAGGTCGTCGAGATCCATACGGATTTCGATCGCGTCGGTCGGCGGCTTGCTCCGCAGTCGGTGAATCGGCACGTACGAGAATACTGCGCCTTCGTCAGTGAGCACGGAGAACGTCGGAGCGTGGCCGACGTAAGACGACACACCGAAAACCGTGCAGCGCGTCCAGCCTTTGTGCCACGGATCGTCGTTGTACAGCACGCGGTTTTCGACCCACGCTTGCGTGCGCGGCATTTCGGCGTGGACTCCGCGCGGTGACGCGCGCCTGATCATGGCTCCATGAACGAACCACACGGCACGATCCATCGCGTCATCGAGGTCGAGCCACTTGTGCGATTCCGAGCGATCCTCATGCTCGAACGTATCGATCGTGATTTCGTCGATGCGGCTCGGATCAGCGATGCCGTGAACACTCATCCACGCCACGTTGTTCATAATGCCCTCGACGCCGCCACGCTCGAACAGCGTCGCAGGCTTCACGTTCAAGTGATTGAGAAAGATCACGACGTCCACGTCTGGACGGTAGAACGCCATGAAGTCGCGCGGGTTGCGCAGCCCCTCGATCACGAGCCCGCCCTCCGCGACGTCGTACTTGCCGCGGATGAAGTCGATGCACGCGTCAGGGTTCTCCGCGAGGCATCGAAGCGAGAGAGACGTGATCTCGTCGATGTACGTCGCCGTGTCTTTCGACGCCGCCTCACTCGGAACGTACCGCGCCTTGATCCACTCCGAACCGGAGACGAGTGTGAGCCCGATACGTTCGGCGATGCGTCGAGCAAGCGGTGTCTTGCCGACCTTCGAGTGGCCGACCACGAAAACGTTTGAGTGCATGGCTTCTCTCAGCAGGGGTTGACGGCGGGCAGGAACTCGCCCTTCGCGTGGCTGTACTCGGCGATGATCGCGAAGACTACGTACCCTCTCGGAATCCACGGCGCGCTTGTCTTGCGGATAACGATACCTACGCCCTCGCGGCGTACGCCGTCCACCTCCGCGGTGATGAACTTGCACTCGATCTCGTCGCTGGGAAAGAGCGAGATGCTGGCGTATCGCTCGATGTGCCACCCGGCCTCCGTGAGCGGCTTGCAGTCGCCTTCGGAGCGAGCCTCGCCCCACGTCACAAAACGTTCCGGCAGCGCCTCGAACGGGTAGCCGAACTCGTAGGCCACGCGCTCGTGCAGCGCGTGAGACGTCGTGTTCATGCCGATCGCTTCGTTCTTTCGGAGCGTGCCAGAGCCGCGCGTCTCCATGAACTCCGCTATGCTCATGCTCCGCATCGCGAGTCGATGCTTGAACGCTTGCCCGACCGATGCCTCATCGGGCAGCGCGATAATCTCCGTGGCGCGCGAGCCGCGCACGCGCAGACCGGGCGGGGTCTCTCGCGTCATGGCGTAGGCCCCATGTACGCACCCTTCGGAGCGTTCGCGTACATCCACGCTCGAACCGCGTCGAGCTCCTCACCGACCGCCGTGGAGAGGCTGTTGCTGCTGCGCAGCCGCTCCCACCCGGCGCCGTTACCGTAGTCTGCGAGGTGCGCCCAGAAAGCGTTTCCCTCGGCGACGGAATGATCAGCCATCGCCGCCATCTCGATCCATTCGCATGGATCTCCATCCGCATCGCTCTGGAAGAGATTGACGACCATGCGATCGGTTTCGTGGGCGACAAGCGGACGGAGGGGGGCTTCATCCGTATTGACGCCGACCTCCTCATCCGCTTCGCAGAGCGCCTGCTCCACGATGGAACGACCGCTCTCCACGAACCCACCGACGAAACCGACGGCGCCATCCCATCGGAGCATCATAAGAACCAGCGGGAACAGCGAGTTGCGGTACTCCTCGGTCATCGTCGGGTCGTCGTAGTTCTCGTAGATGCGCGCCCACATCGTGAAGGCGATGAACGCGCCCTCGCGCTTGCCTTCGACCTTCGTGCCGAACGGAACCTCGCGCAGCATCACACCGTCGCCTTCTCGGCGGTGACGCTCTCGACCCTGATCCCGCCATCGCGGAGCGCGGCGCTCACGTTCGGGTTCGCGAGGAGCCCGGATGCGCCAGCGAGCGCATCGCGCACCGGGGCCATCACGATCTCAGCCGCGAAGTCGAGCGCCGCAGCGCCGCCGTCGACCACCAGTTCATGCGAGAGACGGTCACGGTACTCCTCGGGCACGAACGGCGCGTAGCGGATGATACCCCCGAGCGTCACCGAGAGGGCTGCGTCGCCGAGATCGGAGTCGAGGAACGCCGTCACCGCGCGAGTGAACTCCCGCGGGTTCTTGACGCCGAGGCGTGCCTTGAGGCCCGCGATCAGCGGTGCCTTCGCGAGCTTGCGGATCTGCCGAGCAGCCGCGCGAAGCGCCATGTCGTTGACGCCTACCGCCGTCGCCACGGCGCTTGCCCGATCGATGATGCTGTCGCTCTTCTGTGCCGTCGTTCCCATGTCCGTGTGCTCTCTTGCCATTTCGATCGACCTTCTTCCGAGTTTCGTCATCGTCTCATGCAGAGCGACGATTGCCGCCGTCTGCCTGTTCGCTGCGTCCGCCAGCATGACGGCTCGCATACACTCCGGGCAGCGTGGCCCCGGATACCTCTCCGTCGGTAGTCGCTGCCTGCATGACTCGCAGAACAGAGACACCAGTTTAACGTCCCGCCCGGAGCCCGCATTCATCGATTTGTACGAACATGAGTCGATAAACTGATCGAGCATCCACCTGTCTCGGAAGTGCTCTTCGGCTGCGTGATTGCGGCACACGTAGCCGATCACCGTGCCATCGTCAGCTACTACAACGTGCGACGCAGCGGAACCGCAAACCTCAGATTGGTACCCATACGAAAGCACCTCGCATTTGTCGCTCACTCTGCTTTTACGGTGCTGACGAGGCTCTATTCAACGGCTCGCCGACAATCGATCGACGAGCTCCTTGTGTCGCGCGAGGAACCGTCGCTCCGCATACCACGACGGCCACGGCCCGGAGTGCGCGAACTCACGCAGCGCATCCCACGCACGAACCGCCGCCGCCGCGATGCCTTGTCTTGCGAGCGTAAGCGCGGTGTCAACGACCGACGTGCGCACCCATCCAGCGAAGCCGCGCAGCGTCCACACGTCGAGGCGCCATCGCAGAGGCTCATGCGCGATGTCTTGCGCGATTCTCCACGCCGCGGGAGGCGGTGCCATGTGGTCGCGCTTCTCCGTCGCGAGCCGTGCCTTGCTCAACGTCGCCTCCCTACCGCGAACCACGCATCCGACGGTTTCCGAACGTGTGCTCCAGCGTGCCACTCATCGGCCGCGACTCGGATAGGCACCACCATCGCCTCGCCGAGACGTTGCCATCCACCGTTCGCCGCCATCGCCCACGCACCCGGTCCGGTAATCTCCGTCGGCCACACACGAAACGGCTCACGCGGAGTTGCGTAGGCGAGTCTGGACGGGTGCCGCGGCACGTCGTCCTTCGTGTACCCGATGCACGAAATATCCATGCCCACGTCGCAGTCCGCGAGCGTATCGCGCGCCGCGTCGAGCATCGACTCATCGCCGCCGCACGCGACTACAAGCGACCTGCATTGCGCGAGCGCTTCACGGACGTGACGGGCGTTGTCGATGCCGACCGTATCCATGCCTTTCGCGGCGGCGCATCCGACGTCCGCCGGGTCCGTCGCGACGAACGCTCGGATGTTTACGACGACGATGCTGCCGAAGCCCCATCGCTTCGCGAAGCCCATGCTCTTCTTGACCGTCGGGTCGTCTTCTCGATCGTCTGCCTTCGGTGGGTTCTGCATGAGGAAACAGACGCGCGGCTTGCTATCGTCCCACACGCGAGTGAGCGAGTAGCGGTAGTTGCCGCACGGCGAGAAGACGGCCGACCGCTGCACGCCGACCATCGTCGGCTCGCCATCGAACAGCCCGAGTTGACCGACAGTCACTTCGCTCCCTCGCCCGCTCCGAAAATATCTTCGAGCGATGCAGCGAGACTCTTCTTGCTCACGCCTGCGATGTACTCGACGTCCGCAAGTGTGACCTTTGCGAACATGGAGAGCGCGAGGCACACCATCACGGACGGGTGCTCCCACTCCTCGCGCCCAATCGTCGGGCTCGACCAGCCGAGTGACTGCGCCCACTTCGCAAACTTGTCGCGCGGTATTCCTCCGTGTGCCACGGCGTCCACCGCCCGCTCCAGTGCCTCCGACCGCCGCGCGAACCGCAGCGCCATGCGAGCGATGCGCTCGAAGTTGTTGCGCGAGATAGCCATGAAAGCGGCGTCGTTCTCCGCATTACGAACGTTCCGCAACTCCGCAGGGTTCTCGTCGCAGCCGATGAGCGGCTCTCCGTCCGGCCCCCACACATCGAGCCACTCACGCCATCCTTCAGGCGTATCGCGACCCTGCCTGACCACGGTCCACGGCTTCTCGGTCGCTGTCTTCTCGGCCGAGAGCATCGATTCGATATCGGCCTTGAGGCTCTCGTATTCGCTGGCATCCAAACGATTGTTATTCATCGCCGTCTCCGAAAATCCATTCGAGCGCCGATACGAACGACCGGTTGCAGTTACGCGCGAGATACTCCACGTCGCCGAGCGTGACGTGCTCGACCGGCGACAGCGAAAGGCATCCGTCCTTGTCCGCGATTGACCATTCCTCACAGCCCATCGGATAGACCGAACTCGACGGCGTAGTCACTCGCGACCACCCGCAAGACTCCGCCCACTTCGCGAACTTGTCTCTCGGAATGCCGCCGCGGAGCGACGCATTGATCGCCTTCTCCAGCGCCCTCGCGCGGTCACGCCAGACCGGCTCTCCCTTGAACCGAGCGTACTCCCGCTGACTCACTCCGCCTTCGATCGTCCCGCCGTAGTACCACGAGAGCGTCGCAGCAAGTTCATCGGCAACTGCGTCGGTGAAACGATCCGTTGCCCGAGTCTCGACGTTCACGTAACCAGTCGAAACGATCACCTCGATGATGCGGTCGCCGTCTTCGCGAGCGTATTCCGAGAGCGGATGCTTCGGGTCAGAGAAGTCCATCGGGATGGTGAACAGGTACAAGTCACGCCCGGTCGGCTGCTCGCACGCCGACGGCCCGAAGAACTCGCGCACGGTCGCGAGCACCGCCGAGTTCGTCGGTTTGTTCTCGCCCCATCGGACGACGCGGTCGCGACCCATCACAACACCTCAGTCATCGTGAACTTGCCCATCGTTCTCTCCGTCCGCTCAGCAGTCGTCGTCCAGCTTCGCCTTCGTCGGCGCCACCGGCATCGCTCCGTCGAAGATCACCTCGACGGGGTTCGCGCACGTCCACCGCAGCGGCAGTGTCACCGGCTCGTAGACGTTCCGCTCGATGCAGAGCGACGGGTTCACGCGAGCGGCGTGCTTCGGCGGCAGGCTCTCCATTTCGTCGGCGGCGAACGGCGTCGAGCGCATCCGACGCGCGATGGCCGACCCGAACTTTCTCGTCTCCGAGAGCATCCCCCACGCGTGGCCGTTCGCAGCGAGCCACTCACGGACGTCTCGCGCAGAGAGCCCGTGCATCGCCTTCGGAGAGAGGAACTCCTGACCTCGCGTGTTCGATGAGTTCCTGATTGCGTCCGCCTCGCGCCAGAGAACGACCTCGGCGGCAGTCGCCTTGTCGGGCACGTTGTACACGCGGCAGTCGAACATGGCTGGCTTTCGCGAAACGACGCCGTGCTTCACCAGCGCGTCATTGAACGTCACGCTTGCGAGGCTCGCCATGAGTGACACTGTCTTCTGCGTTCGAGCCCCGAACGGAGTCTGCGACTTGCCTTCGGCAAGACACACGAGCGTGATCTCATCGGATTGCGTGTACGCGTACCTCGCGCCGACCTCCAGCGAGAGACGACGCATCGTATCGCGCATCGCAGCCTCCATACGGACGTCTGCCGGTCGATCGAGGCAGAGCGTCCACGTATGGAACGCGCGACCGTCCAGCCGGAGGATGATCGGCAGCGTAGGGTCGAGAACGATCTCGGCCGCGCGCTCGAACACCTTGAGACGGTCGCCTGTCGGATCTTTTTCGCGGCCCATCAGGGCACCTTCTCGCCTGTTACGAACACGTACGCGCCGGACGGCGGATTGCGTCCGTAGCGCAGGAATGCGACGCACCACGCCGCGACTACCACCGAGACGATGAGACCGCCGCGGAGCAGCGGAGGAGTCAGCCTGGAAATTGCGATGAAACAACCCCCGGCAATCGAGAGCCAAACGGAGACGAAGATCCCGGGCGCGATCGCCCAAGCCAACGCTGCGTTGTGACCTTTCACGTACCACACACGACTCGGCAGCGGGTCTGGTTTCGGGTCACTCTTTCGATACGGCGACTCTTCGTACACGGCGATGATCCTCCACGCTAGGTGTTACAGTCATCCACAGTCGTGCTTCGGGCACGACGATGCCTTTTCCCGCGAGCCACTCCGAGAACACTTGCCACTTCGCTCTCGCGCGACGGAGTGACGACGCGTACGGCTCAGTCGATTCGATCGCATCGATAGCCACGCGAACGTCCATCGTTGGCACTTCGTCGCCCCACCCGTTCTCGATTGCGACCCAGAATCCGATAGCAGTCATCTCGTCGTCTGGCTGAGGCACGAAACGATGTTCGCACTCGCACGCGAACATCGCATAGTAATGACCGCGCTTTCGTCGTAATTCATCACGCGCGGCGTCGATCTCGACGGAGAACATCGATTCCCACTCGTCGAGAATAGGGCGCCATTCGTCACTATCGGCGTCCACGCCGTCGATGCCCCAAAGTAGGGCTTGATCCCAGTTTCCCATACGCGTAATACGCAGCTATGCCTCTACGCATTCATCGCGTCGAGGATCGCTTCGTTGATCTCATCGATTGCGAGCACGACGTCGTGGCTCTCGGCTCTCATCGAATAGCACTTGCCTTCGATGATGAGCGCGAGTACGGCAGTGCCAGCGTGTCGATCGTAGCGGAGCTTCGTGACCTTGTTGTCGTCGGGCCGATGCCCGTACGCGATGAGGTTCGCGTGCAGCCTTGAGAGCGCCATCGCAAGACGGCGGTCGTTTGCCTCGACTACCACGCGCTCTTGCGGAACGGTGACCGGGGGTCCGAAAAAGTCTAACTGCTCAACCATCGCTGCCCTCGCGCTTGAGAAGGTCGGCGTACTCCTCACGCGTGAGACATACACCGCTGAAATCCTCGACGATAAGGCCGATATCGTTTCCCCAGCACACGGCTGACGTCTGGTCGGCTTCTCGGTCGTTGAGCGTTCGCGGAATGCACGATGGGCCTGCCTCGACGACGGTTACCTCCTCGCCCATGATCGCGCGCATCGTCGGCGACCACGCGAGCACGTCGTACACCATCCCGCGGCGCAGAACGTTCTCGCCGCCGCGCATGAGAAATCCGAGCACCAGTCCGTCGTTGTCGCCGCCATCCCGCACAACGAGACGGGCTACGAGGATCTTGTTGTTGCCCTTGCTGCTCACGACTTCTCCTTGAACGTATCGATAATTGCATCGATCTCTTCGACTGTTGCAGGCGACTCACCTTCGTACACGCGAGAGTTCGACCATCGATCGAGGTCACCCACGGGAGCAACGTTGAGCTTGTTCTCCCACGAGACCCACCAGAGGTAATACCAACGGTAAGTCGCTCGAAAGTAGCCGTACGGTTCTTCTTCGAGCGGAGCGGATATGCTCGACCCACCGCGCTCGACGACTTGCTGGAGCATCCACGCGCTCATCACTGCGCCCCCTCCGCAAACGCATCGCGCGCGAGAGCCTCCGCGATTCCACGGGCATCGGTATCGCTCGCGGCGATAGCGGTATACATGGGCTCATGATGCTCCACGCGATCATGTACCGACACCTCTTGAACGTGGAGCTCGAACCCTGCGTGCGTCGGGTAAACGCCAGCGTGAACGTATCGATGCTCGTCGCCGATCTTGAGAATGTAGCACTCGCCGACAATCGGCGGCGACACGTACCTATTCTCGTAACCGCACCGCCGCCACGACCCATCGCTTCGCTCATGACCATCGGACGGCTCCGTTCGCCCTCGCATTCACCGAATCCATCACCCACGCGCTCATCGCGGCACACCGCCCGAGAGATCCGGCTCATCGACGTACGCGATGATGGTCGCGCCGTGATCGTACAGACTGTCGCCGTCGTACTTGCCGCGGACGTTATCTGCATGAATGATCGTGTGAACGGTGAACCCTGCATCCGTAAGGTTTTGGCATGCAGAGGCGATGTGCTTGCGCTGCACCGAGGATTGCGTCCACTTTCGCATCACTCCTCCCCCATGCGCATCAGCATCTCGCTCGGTGTGTATCCTTCGAGAACGTTGTTCGCCGGTCGGAACGTCTGAAAGATCGACCGCCTCGTCCGCTTGTCGTCGATCATGGCGGCACCGCGCTTGCGATAGCTGAGGATGAATTCCCGCGCGGGCATCGGGATCGATTCGGCCATCTCGACGATCTCTTGATTGCTCTTTCCCGCCAGCCTCTCGCACTCGGCTTTCGTCGCGGAGACGATGTACTCCATCTTGCCGCTCAGAATCCGAACGATGGAGTCGAAGTCGCCCCAGAACTCCTCCGGCACGTCGGCGCGGATCGACTGCACGTCTACCCCGCGAGACATCGCATCCCAAATCGAGAGCGGGGTCGTGTTCGAGATGATGCGCATGACGCGCAGGTACTCCGCGCCCTTCACCTTGACGCGGTAGTCTGAGTCGATGAAGTGGGCGACGCATCCCTCGCGGTCTCGCCCGAGCATCGAAACCTCACGCACGAGGTCGTCGAACGTTTCGTAGTGCAGCGCCTCTACGCACCGAAGGCCAGCAGAGGATGCCGTCGCCTCGATCTCGTGGCGCTCGTAACCGCGCCCGTTCTCGGCGTACGCCGCGAGGAGGATCATCCCCTCGAAGTCGTACTTCACCACCTTACGGTCGGCGCGATAGATGATCTCGGCGAGGTAGGTGTCACCGAGCACGAACGCGCTCATGTTGGCACGGTCGCGCAGCCACCTCTCTGCCCACTGGCACTGCGGCGATGCGAACGCGCCCTTCGTCGTCACGCGCCATCGGTCGCCGTCGTGGAACAGAATTCCGAGCGATCCATCGGGCTTGTCGTACCACGCTGCCCGCCCACTCGGGATCTCGCGCGATCGTTCGCCGTGGTTGAAGAACTTCGTGAACGGTCGAGAGCGAACCACGCGAGCCCTGTAGTCGAGCGTGATGCCGCGAGCCATCATCGTCACGTCGTCCCAGAGCTTGTCGTGCTCCGTCACCTTCTTGTAGCAGTACAGCGTGAGGTGCGGCGCATCGGGTGCCGTCGTCGATCGGACGAGGCCACGCGATACACGGTCTTCGAGTTCGCGCGAGAGGTCGTCGAAAGACCATGCAGCGGACGGATGGAGTACCATTTCGTTACGCCTCGATCCTCTTGAGTCGTGCGTGGAACATCGCCGCAGCCTTCTTTCCGATCGCAGCGCGCGCATCCTTCGAGTCCACGATCTCTCCCCTCGCTTCGACGATAACGTCTTCGACCATCGCAGCGATCACCTCACGCGTCTGCGCGATGCCGACGCTTTGCGGTAGCTTCTGGAGAACGTGGTCGAGCCGCGTGGCGGTGACCCACTCCTCGGCGATCGATGCCGCGTCGGCGAGCACGGTGAGTTGCGCCGGATCTACCACCTTGCGCGGCGTCGCCGTCTCCCTTTCGTCGTCTCGCTTGTGCTTCGCGATCACTCGCTCACCGTATGCGTCGACCACTTCGATGAGCGGTCGCAGTACGACGCCTTCGCGCGGCTGCGGACCAGCGATACCGTTCCGCGTCGCCTGCACCGAAGATGCGTCCCGTTCCGCGTCGAGATCCGACAAATCGGTGCTCACGACCGCGTAGTGCACGAACTCCAGCCCGAGCTTTCGCGCCATCGCCTCCGCACTCAGAACGTCGAGCCATCGTCCGTCGCACATGACGTCGAAGGCCGCGAACTTGAGCGTGGTACCGTAGCGCCATGCCTGTTGCTGTTGCTTGCCGCCGTACGCCTCGCCGTACACGGTGATTCCTGCGTGCCCGATATCTCGGAACACCGCCGCAAGAGACTCCGTGTCGAACAGCGCTGCGAAGCGAGCGGCCGACTCGCCGCCCGACGAGAGCCATACGTGATCGCCGCGCCATGCGACGCTCGCCGACGTACCGTGCAGCTTCTCCAGCGCGTAGCACTCACGGAAACGAAGGATGCGCTGGTCAGCGTAGAGGTTGCGGATCTTGAGGTAGCTCATGCTCTATTCATACGCGGCGCCGCAGCCACGTATTCAAATCGAACGCTTGTAGACTTTGCCGACTACTTACTGGCAGCGTCTTCGATCGGCGTGGCTGTGAGTTGCTCGCGCGTCTCCACCAGATCGTCGGCGTACTTGTCGTAGTACATCTGAATGCCAGCCGCGCTGTAGCCTGCGCCGTGCTGCCAGCCACTCCGGTCGTAACCATAGAACGAGACCTTGGCCAGTTCGATGCGCTCACGCCTCTTCGCGGCGAACCGCTCGACGTCTCGTGCTTTTCTCTCGATCGCTGCCCCCGCTTCGAGTTCTCGGTTGCGTTCGATTGCTCTCTGGCGCTTCTCGGCACGCTCGGTCTCCTCCTTCTCGTTGGCCTCCATCTCTGCCTTTCTCTTCTCGATGGCACCCTTCAGACAGCGATATTTTCGATACACGAGGATGCAAAGGATGGCGAAGCAGAGCGCAGCGACGAGGATGATAACAGAGGCGGCCAGCGTGATGGGTGAGACGGTGTCCATGCTTATCCTTTCGTGTCGTATAACCGCTTCTACGCTCGATCGTCGTTGTGTATTCACCGCGACGCGAGATGAACCAGTCGCATAGTGCACTCCGCGGAGAGATCCGGCCACGTCGCCGTGATGATCTCGTAAACACGACGTCGGATCACCGCGACCGCAGGCGGAACCCCCGCAAGTAGCTCGGAGGCAGCGTGAAAACGTTGTCGACGAGAAGCCGCGCCGTTCACAGCGCGGAGGTTCATGGTTCCGTTTGCCCGACTCTTACATGGCGTTCGGATGCCGTTGTTCGACGAGGCAGACTGTCAGGACTGATCTCGCTGTTCTCGTCCGACTCTTACACGGCGATCGGATGCCGTTGTTCGTTCGCTCAGCCCTACGCGCTCGACGTGCTCATCACCGCGTCCGACTCTTACACGGCGATCGGCTGCCATTGTTCGTCGGGTGTTACGGATCGCGTTGGAGGTTTTATGCCCGTCCGACTCTTACATGGCGTTCGGATGCCGTTGTTTGAAGCCTCTCGTAATGTACTGAAGATCGCCCTGTTTTTGTCCGACCCTTTATGGCGATCGGCTACCGTTGTTCGTCACGCACGTTGCCGACATACACGTCGAGCCCATCGCAGTCCGACTCTTACACGGCGTTCGGCTACCGTTGTTGGTTGGCGTTCTCGCGCACGAGATGGGACATCACATCGAGTCCGGTCCTTTATGGCGATCGGCTGCCGTTGTTGACGTCTATGTAGCACCGCAGTGGGCCGTGGATGTCTAGTCCGACTCTTACACGGCGATCGGCTGCCATTGTTCGACGGGTGTTACGGATCGCGCTGGAGGTTCTATGTCCGTCCGACTCTTACACGGCGATCGGCTGCCATTGTTCGGTCGCCGAACCTTTCTTGCAGTTGTGTTGCCCACCCCTGTGTCCGACTCTTACACGGCGATCGGCTGCCATTGTTCGTTTCTTTCATGCGGCCCATGACGACGCACCTCCGGGCAGTCAGACTCTTACACGGCGATCGGCTGCCATTGTTCGTCGTCAGCCGCGGTGACGGTGATCAGCGGATCGGAGGGTCCGACTCTTACACGGCGTTCGGATGCCGTTGTTCGCTTCTTCTGTTTCTACGAATAGCGGACTGCGTCTATTGTCCGACTCTTACACGGCGTTCGGATGCCGTTGCTCGCGCCAGTGCGAGCGATACGCTGGAGTCTGAGACCGAGTCCGACTCTTACATGGCGTTCGGCTGCCGTTGCTCGACGACACGGTTCGACGAGTCGCGAAGCACTGGCGGACGTCCGACTCTTACATGGCGTTCGGATGCCGTTGCTCGCGCCAGTGCGAGCGATACGCTGGAGTCTGAGACCGAGTCCGACTCTTACATGGCGTTCGGCTGCCGTTGCTCGATGGCGAGGGCTATCCTAACGACCCCGTAAAGCCACGGTCCGACTCTTACATGGCGTTCGGATGCCGTTGCTCGATGGCGAGGGCTATCCTAACGACCCCGTAAAGCCACGGTCCGACTCTTACATGGCGTTCGGATGCCGTTGCTCGGCTGGCGTTGTAACGCGCCAGAACCATAGCGATCTCAACCTCATCTGCGAGCGGTCACCATTTCGGCCTTCGCGACAGCCGATGCAGCCTTTCGCTTCGCCCACTTCGACGTCACGCGACCGCTACCTTCTGCGATGTTTACGCCATCGCGAGCGGGTCCGGTACTTTCTGCGCCACGCAGCCGCTCGCGCCAGTCGGCGAGAAGGTTGAGCGTGTTGTTGTCGTCCTGATCCCACACCGCGCCGCACTTCACGCACTTATGGCTCAGCTTGCGCGCAGCATCAAAATCCTCCACCGATCCGCACGCGTGGCACGTCACGGTCTTGTGCTCGGCCGACACGCGAACGACCTTGCTGACGCGAGACTCGAACGACTCGATCACCGCTCCACGCAGCTCGCTCACCGCGGCGACGAAGCGGTTCGACCGTGACGTTTCGTTTGCCTCTGACTCGTCACCGAGAGACGGGAGTTTCGCCACGTTCGCGATGTCGAAGTCATCGATCACCAGCACTCCGTACTTGCGAGCGAGCATCGCTCCAAAGCATCGGTAGATTTCTCGACGATTGCGCAGCGATCCGACCGCCTGCCCGCGCTCGTACTCCCAGAGGTGAAAGTCGTGGTAGCGCCACGCCTCTGCGGCATTGTAGCACTCCTCGTCCCCATCGATCCTGTTCTTCGACCAGCGACGGATGAACTGCTGGAAACGTTCCTTGCTCTTCCACGAGTGAAGCGTCGCGGCGTCACGACGCGCCCACTCTGGCACCACCCCTCGCTCGCGCATGTCGGAGAACCACGTCGCGACGACCGGGCGGATCACGTCGAACGACTTGTCACGCACTGCTTGAATACCAGCCGCCTTGCGCAGTCCTTCGAGAGTGCGTGTCGAGAGCGCGAGTTCGTGGCCGGTCTCCTCGCCCTCCGCTCTCCAGAACGCAACGCGCATTCCATCTTGCTGCACGCGCCATCCGAAGTTCACGGCGACCGCCCCGTGACCACACTCCTCGCGGGGCTTGCATGCCTTTACGTCCAGAGTGATCGTCACCGACCACTCCTCGCGCGGGCCGATCATGCGCTTGTGAACCGTCGCCCGCTTGATGATCGCACCGACCGGGAGCGGACGGTGCATCACCATCGGGAACACGGCCCACATCGGAGAGCGGTCCGGGTTCGAGCCGATGCGAAGGTGGAGCGAGCGGAAACGCTCTGGCGCTGGCGTCGTTCTCGGGGCGATGCCGAGACGCTCTCGCTTACGTCGCTTCGCCTCCGGCTCGACTGCGTCGCCGATGCGCATGAGCGTGCTGTCGCGGCACGCCTCATCGAGCGACATACCGCCTTGAATCTGGACACCGATTGATCCCTCGCCGGACCAGCGGCGAAACGACGGATCGTTCGCAGAGACTCCGTCGTACATCGGCGTATCCTTGCACGCCACGTCGCACGCATCCTCGGAGAGCAGGTAGGTGCCCCAGTACACTCCGCAGTTCGCGCGAGCATTCTTCTTGAGTCCGAGAGCGACGGCGTTGATGCGCTCGATCTCGGCATCCAGCACGCCACCTTCGCGGATCTCGCGGCGCATCTCGGCGAACGTCTTCCGCGCCTCTTTCAGCGATTCCTTCGCTGCCTTGAGCGATGCCGCGAGCGCCGCAGGGACGGATCGACTGCGCGACTCGGAGCGCGCCGCCTTAGCTGCGCGCGTCACCTGAATCACCGTCTCGGTCGCAGCCTCGACGGCGAGCTGTGCCTGCCGGAGTCCAGCCGTCGCTTCGGCGTCTCGAACCGCAGCGCGCCGTCCGCGCTCGATCTCGATGAGCGTGTTGTAGTACCGATGCGATAGATACATCGCATCGGACGTTTCTTGTGCGCCCATGACCGGTGGCAGGAGCCCGTACCTGTAAACCAGAACCGCTTTGAACGCGGCGAGGCGCTCTCTTTCGCCGGTATCGTACCTGCCGTCGCGCAGCGCCGTGAGCGCCTCGACGAGAAGTGTGCGATACTGCGGGGCGATGCGATGCGCCTGTCGCACGCTAACTATGACGATCATCTCGTCGATGAGACCCGTGGACGCAGAGGCGAAGTTGTTGAGATCCTCGTCGCCGATACCGATAGTGCGCAGTTCGCGGACGATCGTTTCCGCCAGAAGGTCGCGCCAGAACGCGGCGAGGCGCTCTCTTTCGCCTGTATCGTACCTGCCGTCACGCAGCGCCGTGAGCGCCTCTACGAGAAGCGTGCGGTACCGCGGAGCGAGACGGTGCGCTTGCTGAACGTTGATGGCGACGATGAAAGCATCGACGCGCTGCGGAGACTCAGACGGAAAATCGTCGAGACCCTTATCATCCCACCCGAGACGCCGCAGCTCGCAGGCGATCGTTGCAACCATAAGGCCGCGATTCGTGTCCGCGGTGTCTTTCGTCGCGCGAACGATAGCGAGAGCGTCCGCGGGGCGGCGATGGCCGTCGATCTTCGGGTGCTCCCACGGTGGAGGGATCGATTCGAGGTTGGTCTCCGTCCACCCCGCGGCTTCGAGCTCGTCGGTATCCGCAACTGTGAGGCCGCTGTACGGGTACTTCTGGTTCTTCGGTTCTTCGCTCATACCGATGATACGGCGACGGCCCGCCGTTTCTTTCACCGCGACGCCGATTTAGCGCGCCGCTCTATACCGCTCCCGCACGACGTCCAGCGTCTCGCCCTCGACGGTCCAGAGCCCTCTCGACCCGCTGCATGGCACTGCGGCGAACGGAACTTGGTCGCGCATGTACCAGCCTACCGGGCCACACCACCACGTATCTTCGTATTCTCCGTTGTCGTCGCGAAATACCCGCGGCTCCGTGCGAACCTCGTCGAGCACGGCCACGCCGATGATCGCGCCATACGGCGTCACGTCTGCCGAGTCCGTGTCGCGCGATGGCTTGATCGTGCTGATCGGCCACGGCGCCTCACGTCGCGGAATCCACCGCCCCTCTCGCTTGAGCCGCTTACTCAGCATGACGACGTATTCCCACGAATCACGGTCGTATTTCGATCCCGCGTGGATCGCGACGAACTGGCCCACGCGAAGCTCCGAGGCGAGCGGAGACCACATACGATTCTCGACAGGCTTCACACCGACTGCGACTAGCGAAGCGAATGGCTGCCAAATCGTAATCGCTCGCAGCAGTTGCTTGTTAGACATCGCTCTAAGCCAACGGGCCAGTCAGTCAGCGAGTGCCGCGAGACGCAGTTCGGCCGCAGTCGCATGCTTGCCCGTGAGCACGTTGAGCCACACCTTCGAGTCGACGACCGGCCTCCATCCCGCTGCGTAGAGACGCATCGTCGACCGAAGCGCGAGACCGATCGACGCGGAACGCGCCACCGGAACCTCACCAGCAAGCGCCGAGTCGCGACCAGCGAGGAGTGACGTCTTGAACCAGTCGAGAAGCCCGCCATCGTACGCCTCGATGACGGCGCTGGAGAACTCCATCGGGAACACGCGGCGGAACGTTCTGCGCTCCGACCACTCACCGCAGAGAAGGCCGACGTGCGGAGGCGGCTTGACGCCACGGCCGTACGCCTTGCTGGCGTTCCGGCGAGCCTCGCGGACGTGCGCCATCGAGACGCCGGGCGTGTCGTCTCGCGGCCCGCGCTTGAACGTCACGGTCCCGCTCTTGACGCTCACCGACACGTTTCCGTCTGCGATGGCAGCATCGTCGACCGCCGTGGCGAAGAACGTGATATCGACGTACAGTCGTCCGAGTTCGCCGTCGAGCACGCCGTTGATTTGCTTGAGCGTTACGATCACTTCGCAGCGCTCCTCAACTCACCTACGGTCATGTTGGCGATGTCGGCAAAGCGTCGCAGCGCTTCGTCGTAGTTGCCGTTGGCGCACGCCCCGAACGATCGGAGCAACCGGAGATAGTCCGATCCGTCGATCGCAGCCAAATACGTCGATCCGCCGCGCCGCCTCTTCACCTCTCCGTCTGCTAGGCTGCTGATTGCCCACGCAAGCACTCTTGCGTCGTGGTTCGCCGGATCGATCACGTCGCACGGCGGCACATCGAAGAGTTCTGCCACCGCCTCGCGCGGAGTGTTCGCGATCGAGAACGATCCTCCGGCTGTCGACGCGACGTACTTTCCGTCAGCGCGCTGCTCGACGGTCGCTCCTACGTTCTGCGCGATGATGCGCCACGGGAGACTCATGACGAAGCCCAGTCGTGGAGCCCGAGCGCGGCTTGAACCAGAGTGAGAACTGCTGCGTCGTAGCACTCCTGCCCGAAATGCCTCGCAGTAGGCATCCACGCCGCCACACGCCCACGGAGGAATGCGACCGTGGCCGCGAGCTCTTCGTCGCTCATAGGCTCGCCAGAGCCGCTGTAGTGACCGTTGATCGCCTCGCACGCAGACAAGACCGACCGCGAGTAATCGACGTGATGATCTATCCGACGAGAGTCGGACAACGCCATGCGAGCGAACGATCGCGCGACTTCGATCGAATGCTGCGCATTTCCCATCTCCGCCTCTGCTTTGGCTCCGGCTTCGCTACGGATAACGTCGATGACTTGACCGCATACATCGTCCGGCGAGCACCCCTCCACCGTAAGGTAGTCGCCGCGTCGGAAGACCGCGTACGCCGTCGAGTTAAACGTGACAGCGGCGAACCACTCAGAGTCGTATCCAGCCATGAGTTCACGGTCGCCTACTACTACATCTGCGATTGACGACCTGCTTTCTCCGATGGCTGAGAACATCGATTCGAGACGACCGCGGAGCGATGCCTCTGCCTCTGCGTCGCGGCTCACTTATCGCCCTCGGGGAACTCTTGAATGAGGTTGCCGTAGAACAGTTCGCCGGACGTCTTACGCCCTACCTTGCGCATGAGCACCGCTTCGGGTGAGTCGCTGGCCTTGCCATTCCACGGCACCGATGAGCCGCCAGCGCCCTTGTGCGCCTCGATCTGGCACCACACGTCGCCTTCGCGCGGCTCCGCATCGTCGAGCATCGATACCGGGTACCACTCGCCCCACTGCTTGAACCACCGCGCGACGCCAGCGGTCTTGCACTGTTCGAGAAGATCCGATGCCCACTTCGGGTTCATCGGGCGAGCCTTGCGTCCGCTCTCGCCACCGACGATGACCAACTGGATACCGCAGTTGTTATTCGCGCACGGGTCGAGACACCATCCACCGTTGCAGAGTTCGTTATCGCACCGCAGGCACCACGGCCAGCCTTCGGTGGTCTGGCCGAGTTCACCATTCTCTCGCAGTGCGTTCTCCGTCCGCCCGCAGTATTGACAGTAGTTCGGTTCGAGGTCGACGCCACCGATGAGCGGCTCGCTGGAAACGAATCGAACGCCCGCCACTGAGACGCGCTTGATCTCTGGGATGAACTCCTCGGCGGCATCCTGATTGCCTACCGACGTGCCGCACCAGAGGTTCGGGATGAGCTTCTCGCGAGCGCGCTCGCGCAACCAGTCCAGCCACTCATCGTGCGCCTTCTTCGTGCTCTTGACGACGGCTCCCTTCGACTGCGAGACGATCCCCCGCGCCACGTCGCAGATGTCCGATACCGAGACGCGCTGAAAGAACTCGCGCATACGCCTCGGACGCTTCGTGAGTACCTGATGCGTGTGATGCGGCGCGGCAAGAGGCACAGCGAAGAACCGCGCCATCGTCTCGTCGGAGAGCGACTCGTGGCACGGGTCGCCCATCGCCGTGAGAAAGAGCTTGCGCGGACGCCGCCACGAAATCGCCTGCTCAATCGCATCTTCGTTGAGACGGACCTCGCCCGTCCACTGCGAGCGTCCATTCTCGCTCATCACCGCGAGCCCCATGTACCGCGGGAGGTGCTTGAGACGCGTCGCGGATAGATCACGGGCGTAGCAATTTCTACACGCTTCGCCTTCGTCGGTGCATCCGGTGATGATGTTCGGCGTGGCATCGCACCACGAGATCGCTGTGTTGTCGCCCACTGTATTACCCCTCGAACGTTCTCGCTACTGCGATCGGCAGACCATCGCCACGACGCCGTTGACCGGCGCGCTCATCACCACGCGCTCGACCGACGGGCACTTGATCCGAGCCGTGTCGGCGACCGAAGGCTCGCGCTTGTGGAGCGCATTCAGCGCGAACACGAAAGCCATAAACGCGATCGAATAGATCAGGCGCCGCGTGTCCATCATGCCTCCATCGCCGCGCGTCCCGCGGCCGTGATCGTTACCGTCGGAGCGACGCCGTGAGAACCATCTCTCGTCGTGACGAGGCGTCGCTTGCGGAGCGTGTTGACACACGTTCGCGGCCACGTCCAGCTTGACCCCATCACCAGCGGACCTCCAGTGATCTTCGCGGTGCCATCGGGAGACTCGATCAGTCGCCGGAGGTGCTCGCGCTGCGCCTTCGTGAGTTCGTTCGACATGCCGTTTGTACGGAATCGATCGAACGTCTATTCACGCACGCCGTCGGGAATCGGCCACGCGGCGACGCATCGCTTCGCGTCGACGAGTCCAGCGATGCCGACGATTGTCCCTCCGCCGTCGAGTACGAGCAGCTTGAGCATGACGGGGAGTCCGTCGCTGTCGACGCCCGTAACATCGGCGACGCCGTAACACGTAGGCGCATCGGAGAATGCGACGAACGAGCGGTGAAGTACCTTCGCGTTCAGAGGCACACCGTAGACGCGAACAGGCACGTCTCCGTCGAAGCTATCGAGCCACGTATGCAGCGCGAGGAGGTTATCGGGATGCCGCACAGCATCCATCGCCGCGGCGATCGTCCCGGTGACGCTTACGCGACCATTTGCCGCGACGTTCCGCATGAGGACGATGCCCTCTCGCGTACCGAAAAACGCGAACGACTCACCTCCGATGGTCGCCGTGTGAGGCCCCGACACGCGGTTGAACGGACCGCCGCCGAGTGCGTGCCTTGCCAGTGCGCTCGGCGTGTTGTTTTCGGGCTTCGCGTTCTCCTCGTCTGCGCCCTCGCAGAAGGCATCCATCGCTTCGTCGGGAATGTATCTCATCGCTCCGCCTCTCTCTCGAACTCGCCGTGCACGTACAAATCGCCGAGCGAGAAATGGCACATCCACTCCGCGCTTGCGAACTCGGTCACTGTCCGGTCACGCTCGCCATCGAAAACGTATACATCGTCGTACGCCGCGACGATGCCAGCGCCGTCACGGTAGCTTCTCACAAAGAGGTCTGCCACGATCGGAGAGAACGTGCACACGTCCGAGTCGTCGCAGTCGTCGCTGATGATCGCGAGCCACTCCTCACGGATCTCCGATAGCGTCTGGTTGGCCGACACGAAACGTTCGTTGCCGCGAGCGTGGCGATTGAGGATGAGCTTCACGGATACCTCACCCGCGCACGTAGCCGATCCAGTCGCGCGGCGTCCATGCCACGAACTGAGGCGAAGTTCTCGAACATGCGATCGAGGTACCGCTCGCGATGCTCGCCCAGCACTGTCTTAGCGTGCCACGTCAGCGTTGCGACGGCAGTGAGCACCTGAATCGGCATGTCCGCCACGTCGATCGCGTCGAGAAGGTCTCGCGCCTCGTGGAATGCGTTCTCTTCGAGGCGATCGTCGATCCAGCCCACCACGAAGTCGGTCGCTTCGATCGGCTTGCCGACGCTGACGAGAGAGCGCACCTCCGCGATGACCTCTTGATGATCCAATTGCTCGCTATCGATCGCTGCCATCTCGTTCCTCCGGCAACTCCGCGTCGACCACGCTTTCTTTAGCGACATCACCCGAAAAACTGGTCGTTTCTGCGTACGTCTTCCAATGCCAGAGAGTACAGCTCCCGGTCTTCGCTGATGAGAACTCGCATTGTCATCTCGGCACCGAACATAACGATCGAAAGCTCTCGCCTTACATCTTCGTCTTTGGCGAAATGCTCGCGCAGTTTAGTGCCAGCACCGATCATCGACAGCAGCGCGATGACGTCCGCGCGTGCGGCGGCATGCCTCGCCTCGGATCGCGAGCGCTTGCCAGTTGAGAGGCTTGCAGCGAGCAGCATCAGCGGCACCAAAGCCGAGAAAACGGTCTTGACGAAGACGTTCTCCACGACTGTGATCATGTATGCGCTCACCGCGGCACACGCGACCATTACCCATGCGGCTCCGACGCTCCTCGGTTCGAGCGATCTGCGTACACGGTCGGACACCAGCGGAAGCTGACGGATGATCGTTCTTGCGGTCTCGTCGTTCATCGTACTGCCTTCTGGTGGAACCGACGATGCGCCGCGAGCGCCTCTTCGATCGTCGGATGCCTCTGCATGACGCTGCCGTCGCGTGGCCTCGGGTGCAGCATGAGTGTGATGCTCTTCATCGCCTCGCTGCATAGATCGACGCGGATCGCGTGGTCGTGAGCGAGGAACACCAGTCGCGTCAGCGAGTCCCCGTCGAACGTGCTGAGCGCCTTGTGCTTGAGCCTTACCTCGACGAAGAACGTTGACCAGTCCGTCGATCGCAGCGCCTTGTCACCGCCCGGAAAGTGGTGCAGCCCGCCGAGCCACACGCTCAGGAGTTCTGCGCATCGAGCGCCCTCTTCGGAGACCTTGAGTTTGTAATCGTTGCGCAGCACGTCGGCCGCTGAATCGTTAGCCATCGTTCGCTATACGAGACCCTTGCGCCGCGCATTCAATCTGCATCGATATTCGTCTTACGACCGATTGTCGCCAGTTCGTCTGCGCGGTTGTTGCCTCGGATGATCCGCTCCTCGGTAGGGTTATCGATCGCGTCCTTGAGCCCTCGATGGCCCTTGCACCAGACGAACTTCACTGCGCCGTGCTCGACGTATTGCTTACGGATTGCCAGCACTAGCTTTCGCTGCACTTCGTCTCGGATCGACCACGTACACGTCGGATTGCACGCTTTGAGCGACCACTCGCTATCGCTGTACACCGTGAGAGGCGCACCCGGAAACATCGTCGCGGCGAGGTAGATCGATCGCCTGATCGCACGAAGCTCTGCCGTGATGTTCGTACCTTCGCCGATCGGGTCGCCAACCTCCGCCAGCACCACGTTTCCCCACATGAGCACGACGCCGATTCCAGCGGGCTGCACGTCGCCGTCGTCCATGAAGCCAGAGCCGTCGCAGAACGCGTCGAGCCGATCGACGGGCAACGACTTCGGGTCCGCGTGAGGTTCTGGCAGCCAGCGCTCGCCTCTGGCACGCCGCGTCTTCGGCTTTGCTAGTGGCGGCTCGACGGGCAGTGGCGCAGGCTTCGGCGGCGGGTCCAGCGAACCGATCGGGAACGCTCGCGGCTGCGTCTCTCGCCACGCGAGAAGGTCTGGCGTTGATGGCTTGTCGCTATCGCTCTGCATTGCACCTTCTCGATTCTGCCACGGCCTATACGACTGGAACGTCCCCCGCCCGCGTTGAAACGCGGACGGGTTCAAGGCAAGGGAATAGGGCATGCGGAATCCTACATTTCCCCACGCGCGGAACGGAACCCGAAGCTGCCGACCACGAGGCCGGGAGCGTCCCCGTCGCGGTACGCAGCGCGGACGCCGTCGACGTGGCCGTACCACCAGCAGCCGCCACGACGCGAGCAGTGCGTTCCTTGCTTCGCGCCTTTCGGATCGACCGTTTCTAGCCCGTAGCCGTTCTCGTCGTACCAGTCGGCGGACCATTCCCAGACGTTTCCTGCGATGTCGTGGATGCCGAACGGTGATGCGCCCGCAGGATGCTCGCCGACTGGTGCGGTGCCTCTCCGACGGTTGTTGCCTGACCATACCAGCCGCGTATCGTCTGGCGCCTCTTCGCCCCACGGGTAGGTTCTGCCGTCGGTTCCGCGAGCAGCGTACTCCCACTCGGCATCGGTCGGCAGTCGAAGGCCAGCCCACTCGCAGAACGCGACCGCGTCGTGCCACGAAACGCAGACGACGGGGTGATTGTCGGCCTGATCGAAACGTGGCGACCGCCACGTTCTCTCGCCTCGCTTCTTCTCCGCAGTCGTGACGT
>JACCDG010091209.1_pt1 | contig 31562 bp, 28 predicted proteins | sample 7442471 | NCBI WGS metagenome assembly JACCDG01 (sample SAMN15323444, study PRJNA562643) | freshwater metagenome | isolation source: river surface water | place: USA:Blue River Watershed | collected 2017-08-17 | reverse complement strand
TTTCGAGCCAAGAAATACCTATTGGGACATTCCTCTTTAATGTGGACATAGACCCCCAGACGTACCAATTGCCAATTGTTTCTTGGGCAATTCTGTTACCACCTTCTGCTGATTTTTCGAACCAGTAAGCGGCTTGGGCCATGTCGCGGTCGACGCCTTGAGTTCCATCTTCATATCGCCAAGCAACTTGCAGTTGTGCTTGAGCATCTCCAGCTTGTGCTTTGGCCAAATATTTTTGAAAGCGTGTTTGCGGGTCATCATCAACAGAGCGGTATAGGCTTAAAAAACCGCTATCCAGGCTGCAGCGGCCGCAATCAAAATCTTGGCCAAAAAGGGAGCTTGCGGCAAAAAGTATGTAGCTGAACATGAGGGCTTTTGATGATTGCTTAAAAAACATGGGATTTCTCTTTTGGTAAAAAGCGTTTGAACAACATTAACGGCACCGATTTTGGTGAAAAAAGAAAATTGAGAGAGTTGCTTGATAAAGGTCTGCCGATGGGCAATTGAGTTGTGCAAAAAGGGCGGATACGCTTATTCAGGAAAAGCCATTCACAATAGAAGAGATCATATTCATGGATACATTACTTGCAGCAATTTTGGTTGCAGAAGCAAAGCCTGGCAAAGAGCTGGAAATGCAACAAGCTTTTTCGACTGTTGTGGATCAAAGTAAAAAAGAAGCAGGCTGCTTGGCGTATCGCATTCATGTTGATGTCGCCAATCCTGCAAAAGTGCTTTTGTATGGTATTTGGGATGACGAGCAAGCTCATGATCGCCATGCAGAGCGCGAGTACATTCAGCAACTGGTTAGGCGGTTGAGCGTTGATGATTTACTCGTTAAACCTTTTGTTGTCTATTTTTTGGGAATGGTTTCTCAGAATGAAAAAGAAGTGGCAGCGCACTCATTTCCGCATGTTGTTTTTGTCCGCTTGGTGGCAAAGCCAGGGAAAGAAGATCGTCTTCAAAAAGAACTTGTAAAGGTTGCGGCGTTAAGTGCACAAGAACAGGCTTGCCGTGAATACCATGTGCTTAGGGACGTAGAAAATTCAGCTGCTTTTATGCTGTATGAAGGCTGGCAGAGTGCACAACTGCATCAGTTACAGTTTTCTAAGCAGTACATTCTGGATTTTGTGGCATTCTTGGAAGGCGAGGATGTGCTAGCTCAACCTTGGTGTTCTGTTTTTGGGCGTGAAATAAGCAAATAACCCTATAGCAACGGGATTTTGCGCGTTGGCAAAAAGAGTACGCAAGCATCCCCTATGTTTTGAGGGTAGAGCGTTTGATTATTGTTTTAGAACGCCGTAATCTTTCTTAAATACCTTATTGGTAGCTTGTTTCTATTCTTATTCTTTGTAAAAAATCATGAAATTATTACGTATTATTTTTTTGGGGATATTGGCTGGCAGTGTTTGGAGTATGCGATCTAGCGCAGATGAGTTTGAGCGACAACTGGCTGCTGCAACACCGGCAGATATTGCCACTTGTTCCGCTAAGTTGGTGTTAGTGAAAAAGCTGATTGATGAAAACTTGGTGCATCCGTGGCTTTATGGCCAGGTGCGAAATTTTGCTGAAGGTAGGGATATTCTGGTTGATTGGTTTCCTCATCAGGTTTATTTAGATTTTCTTAAAAAACGCTTTTCGGCTATGCCGCCTGCAGATTTGATTTTATGCCTTGGAGTATCGGATCGTGTGTATGCTTTGCTCCTGAAATATTTTGTATGTAAGAGGGTCTTTCGTGAGTATGGTGAACCCAAGGCCTGTTTGAGGTATGCAAAGGATCGTTATCAAGCATGGAGACGGTCATATAAAACCATGGTAGATGAAATTAAACGTACTAACACAGAAGCTTTTGAGGGTATGCGACAAGGTGCTAAAACAAGATTTGACGCGTTGACCAAAAAAGCTATTTCTGATGGGCTTGTGCTCTAGCCTTAAACGCTGGCAAAAACTTACTTTAAAATTTTCTCATGTTTTGATCTTACAGCAGCAAACAAAGTACCTTTGATGAAACTGAAGAGTTGCTTCTGTCGAGGTGAGATGTAATGAAAAGCATGATAAATGCATTGCTTTTGGCATTTTTTTTAATGGGTTTTAAGATTGGTGCTGTGGCATATGGACCTGTAACGGTGAAACCGAATGATCAAACTCCAGATCCTATGGCCGCTGCCCCTGCTATGACTTTTCCTTCAGGGGGCAAGGGCGTTGTTGAGTTTGTTGCTTCAGTGACGCCTGGGAATAATTTGTACAAAGTTGGCATGATTCTGAGTCCAACACAGAAAAGTACACCAGAAGATGGCATAGTAAAAGCCATTCTCTCAATGTGCGACAACATGGATGGTACGCACGTAAATGGAAAAGAAGGGTATATTATCCAGCAAACAACAGCGAACTACGGCTTTTTGGTGCAGAAGTGGGCAAACGTCCCTATGGCAGGAACCACCAAGCTTGCGCCCCTTCCTATTGCGGTTACAAGTAGTGGGCAGGCAGTTCAGTTTAAGGTTGTTTTAGATGCAACCGTTCTTCCTAATATTTTGCAGGTGTTTGTAAAAAAACCGTCAAGTACTGCTTATCCTGCAGCGCCTTACATGGAATTTTCAAACTATGGAGCTGACCAGCTGTTTTCTGTTGATCCTGCAAAAAAGACGTATTTTTATTTTACGGGTAGTCCGTATTGTGATGTGACGTATTCGAATATTACGGTAACGGCGTTAGATAAACCCGTGCAACCTCCATTAGGCGATACCGTTGTGATTCGGCCTGGCCACGGTGATGAATTTAAGAGAGGGCAGACATTGCCAGCCTCTGGTAAAGGGGTTATTGAATGTATGGTTTCAACGGGAGTGGCCTCTAACCTCTATTGCCCAGGATTTATTTTTAGTGCAACGCCAAATGGGAACCCAGAAACAGGAATTACAAAACTTTTTGTGAACGTGAGTGGAAATATGGACGGGGGGCATGTAAACGGAAAAGAAGCCTCTCTTACGCAGCAAACGAATATCAACTATGGGTTTTTGTTGCAGAATTATTCCTCTGTTGGAGATGCGCCTACCGTGGCGCCCTTGCCTGTTGAGGGAAGTTCTCGTGGTCAAAGGACTATGTTAAAGATAATTGTTGATGCAACGGTCTTACCTAATGTGCTGCAAGTTTTTGCAAAGAAACCAAGTGATGACGACTATCCTGCAACGCCATATTTTGAGTACACAAATGTTGGGGCGCGGCAAATGTTTACCGTTGATCCTGATGGGCAGACGTATATTGGGTTCATGGGTAATCCATACTGCAACCTTGCGTATTCAAACATAAGTGTTACGGTGCTTGATAAACCTGTTGCTCAGAAGAATGGACCTGTTTTTATTGCTCCAGCAAATGACAGTGACAACTTTTCGCTCATGAATAGTTCACCTGCGATTACTTTGCCAACGCCAGGAAAAGGAAGTGTTGAGTGTATGGTTGCAGTGGGGCTTGATGAGAATATTTACAGGCCTGGCTTTATCTTTAGTCCAACGCAAAATGGTGACATGGAAGATGGGAAAACCAAATTAATTGTAGTTGCTGGCGATAACATGGATGGTGGCCATACGCACGGAAAAGAAGCGTATCTGCTCCAACGAACAGCGAGTGAATCTGGTAAAATGTTGCAGCATTACTCAATACTTCCAGATGGAGACAAGCGTCCAGCAACGCTACAAAGTGAACTACCTGTTGAGCCAGCTGCTGGTGGACAAGCTTTAATGCTTAAGGTTGAGGTTGATGCCACAATAAAGCCGAATTATGTACATGTATTTGCAAAAAAACCAAGTGATGCAGCTTATCCAACAGCGCCATATTTTCAGTACCAAGCGCCCTCTGACATGCAGCTTTTTACGGTTTCGCCAAAAGGTAAAACGTATGTGTATTTTACTGGAAGTCCATACTGCAACATGGCGTATTCAAAAGTTGTAACAACTTCTCTTGATGGAATGGCTCCTTCGGCTTCAACTCCCACGACAATAGCTTTGCAGCCTGCAGCATCAGCGCCTGTTGTAGTATCTGCTGCGCCTGTTCAGCAAGTACAACCAGCAGTTCAGTCTGTAGGAGTACAGCCAGCAGCAGCTTCTCCGGTACCAGTTCAAGCTGCAAGTGCTTCTTCTTTGGCAGGGGTGCAGTTGGCAGCAAGTGTGCCTCCGCAAGCGCAGAGTTCAGCCTCTGCGGTTTCCTCCTTGGCTGATGTTAAATCAGTGGTTGATGCTTCTGGGGGTGTAAAAAACCCTGAAGTGGCAACTCCTGCGGTGGTTCAATCCACAGCACCGGTAACAATGCAGCCGGTAGTACAAGTACCAGCGCAAGAGCCTGTTGCTCCTCCATCGGGCAGTCAGGGCCAACCGTTAGAACCTGTTTCACCTGTGGTTTCAGCTGCCGCTCCGTCTCCTGTGGTTGCTTCTACTTCTAGCGGTACGCCGTCTGTAGCTCAAATAGCGCCAACTCAAAATGCAACACAAGCTCAGCTTACTGCAGTGATTGGTTCTTCCGATGTATCGCAGAGCGCTTCAAACACCGTTGTACAATCTTCTTCACAGGCAGTGCCTCCCTCTATTCCGGTGATTATTGCCGCACAGCCAGCGCCAGGTATATCAGCTGGTGCTGCTGCAACTTCTCAAGGAATAGGAGCCCAAGTTGCCGTAGCCACAGCTCCGCAACGAGAGCCTTCAGTCAATGCACAACCGCAGCAGTCTCTAGTGCAGACAGTTGTGCAACAATCGACGCAAGCTTCTTCGTCTGCTTTACAGAGAGCAGCTACATCTTCCACAATCGTTCAACCATCTTCAGATCAGAGTGTGCAACCGTACGTTGCGCCGGCTGTTGTGACGGGTGCAAAACCTGCAACAATAATAGATGATGGTTTGCTAAAAGGTTTACCGGCTGCGGTTTATTCTGGAATTGCGATTTAAAAAGAACGTATGAGAAAAAATAGGGCTTGGTGGAAACCAAGCCCTATAAAATTTTTAAGAAGCAAGACCGGCTTTTTTGCCGAGTGCGTCATAAAACTCACAGACGCTCATGTGATAGTTTTTGAATAAGGTTAAATCAAGCTGGCCATAATGACTGTAGTTTCTAAGCTGAATGTCCGTGTTGTTAAAGCTATCAATCATCGCTCTGAGGTCTTGGGGTAGGAGGTCTTTGTAGGCATTGTTGATAAGAAAGATGCGCTCAACACAGGCTTCGAGTGTTTTGATGATAAACAGATTTTGAGCTTGCTCAAAAGAGCGTTCTTGGAATGCTTTGCCCTGGAGATACAAGAATAGGATGATAGGAATCGTAGCGGCGAGGGCCTTGCTGAGTGGTTTCTCATCCATCGTATCCTTAAGGGCTTCTATTTTTGTATATGCAGTGGCTCCTGCAACGCTTAGCCCCAAGCTCATAATCCAGGGTTTAAGGGTGCGCTTTAGGATTTGTGCTTGAGTTGGTTCTATCAAGTTTCCCCAGAGTGCGCGAGGGGTGTACGCAAATATTTTCTGCACTCTCCTGAAGTCGTCGGTGAGCATGTCGACAACGGAGAATTTTCTGTAGAACAGGAGCGCCCAGAGTTCATTTTTTTGATCTTTGCTTGCAGTGGAATGCGCGACTCTTTGAGCAAGAGCTTCTACGCAGTAGGGATGGAGCTCAGAATAAATGCCGTTGATACGGAACATTTCCTTGGGTAATCCACCCTCATAAATTTTGTCGCTTAAAAGGATTTCTTTGACTTGAGTGTAGGGGAGGCGTCGTACCGTCATGCCGTACAAGCGCATGTCTTCAGCAATTTCGCGAGCGCGTTGTATGGCTTCGTCGCAAGGCTCGGTAGATTGTGGTTCTTGAGCTAATACCGTTCCCGTAGCCGCTAAAGCTAAAAAGAGAAGAGAAAAAGCTCTTTTTAAAGGCATGTTCATTCGCTCGGCTCCGTAGAGATCTGACATACGTTCTTAGTCTACGTGAGGGATCTTTTTTGGCAATTTGGGTTGGGATGACTGAGCTTTTTTGCAGGAAATTAAGGTTTTTGGCCTTTTTGGCTAGACGCAATCAAGGCGCTTGGACATTTTGCGGATACCAAAGTAGCCAGATACAAGGGTGCTGAGGATTAAAACAATCGCACACACCCAGTAGGGGAGATATCCTGCTTGTCCCAGAACAGAGGCTCGCATGCCTTCCATAGCGTACAAAAATGGATTGATAAGGGTTAGGTACCCAAGCCACGGAATTTTTTGCATCATGGTTATCCATGAAAATTGAAAGCCTCCAAGCATCCACATGGGTGAAACAATGCGGTTCCAGATGGAACTAATTTCTTCCGTTGTTTGCACAGAGCTGGAAATAAAGAGACCAAAAGCACCACAAAAAAGGCTGCAGAGGGTGAGGATGAGCAGATATTTAACAAGCGAGAACTGCGCGATATCAAATTCGCGCCAGGTAAAAAGAAGTGCAAAGGGGAGCGCTGGTAGGCTGAGCATCATGGATCGGATAAAAGATGAAAATATGATGCGCATGAGGGCCAGCCAACTAGGGATGGGGAGGGTTAAATCATAGGTGATTGCCTTGTTGCTCATGAGATCAACAATAGTTGAAGTTGATCTCGCATAAATTTGGAATAAACAACGTGTTGCTGGAATGCCTGTGGCAACAAAAATGCCAAACCCTGGCCTCATGCCAAACGATGTCAGCAGATTTGCCGAAACGACGAGCGTAGTAGATGCCCAAAAAAAGCTATCGATGAGTTCATGCAGGTAGCGTGTTGAACTGTAGGCAATAAGATCGATTTTTATAAGTTGCCAAACAACTGCCGTGTAGGCTTTAAATTTTTCAAACATGATTGATCCTGAGGGTAAAATCTGAAGGTCATATCAGCGTACAGGGTTTTGTGTTTTTCTGGAGTAGTTTTATTTTTTGCATTCAAAAATGACATCTTTGTCATCAACTTCTGGTGCTCGTGTTCTATCAAATGCTTTGCGTGCTACAACGTGCGTAAAGCCTGCTTCAAAGAGTAGTTTCTGAAAATCTTCAGGGCTGTAGAGTCTGATATGAAAGGTTTCTTGTTCACTTAAAACAACCTTGCCGTCAACGACCAAATCATGCGTGCAGTGTGTGAGGCTTACGTTGTCTACAAGAGGCTCTTCGCATGATGATGCCAAGATAAACCCGCCTTCTGGTCGATCCCATTTTTCACGCCGCCATGTGCCAGGATTTTTTGGTGTTGCGGCAAGGGTGATGATTTCAATAACGAGCGTCCCTTCTGATGAGAGTAGGGCGTAAAATTTTTTGAGTGCGCGTGCAATTTCGGTGCGATCCGTGATGAGGTTAAACGAGCCGCTCGGAATAAAAATGAGCCCGTAGGGGAGAGGGCTTTCAAATGTTTCTATAAAATCGAGTTTTACGTTTGGTGTTAGGCCTAATCTTTTTGCTCTGGCCCGTAGTGCATTAAACATGTGAACGCTTGCATCAAATCCTTGGATATTAAATCCTTCTTGCATGAGAGGGAGCAAGAAGCGTCCAGATCCACACATAGGCTCCAAGATTGGCTCTGTTGTTTGCTCTGCGTATGAGCGAAAAAAAGCATATTCTTCTGGAGGGGGTGTAGGGAGACTGATGTCGTAGACCTGCGCGCAGAGGCTTAAATACGTATCAAGAGGAGCGTGAGGCATATCGTGTTAAAAAACAAAGATGGAAAAATAAGATCTTTTTAGGGTAGTGAGATTTTAAAAAGATTTCTACGTAGCGGTTTTTACCACCCATATTCGCTGAAAGCGATATTCTTTTTGATCATTTCAAGAACTTGTTTGTGCATGGGTACAAGATTGTGGGGTAATGTATCAAGGGAAAACCAGGCAACTTCATCACATTTTTTTGGTTCCATAACCCGTGCTTCTCCTGAAAAATGTTCTGTTTTCATGAAAAATACAATGTGATTGTCGCCTGTGGCCGCTTTTATGTACATCGAATGAACAACGGTTAAGTCTTCAGGTTTAATATGAAGGCCCAGTTCTTCGTATGCTTCACGAACAGCTGCATCTATTACGTGCTCATTATGATTAATAAGACCTCCGGAAAAAGCATAAAAATCAGGATAAAAAGCTACGTTTTTGCTGCGCTTCATGAGGCAGATTTTGGTGCCTTTTTGTAAAATTGTTGCAACAAAAACAGGTAGATATGGAAGAGTCATGAGATGTGTCCTTTCGGTGGGGTTTATTGTATGAGCGGCTCTAGTAGAGATTTAAGCTTCTGCCAATATGCGAGAAGGTTTTCAGATTCATGAAGAAGTTCTTTGATGGTTTTTGCGACTAACGCATCGTCGTCTTGATATTCGTGAGTAAGTCTGTTGCGCAATTTTCTTAAATTTTCCCACCAATTTACATCGTCAAGATAGCCGAATTTGTCGAGCTTATTGAGTTTATCAATGAGGGTGATGGCTTCTTCTCCCCTTATTTCTAAGATTTCTGTGAAAATCTTAGATCCGATGAGGTCTTGCAGTTTAATAAATCTGATGTTCATCATGTCGAAGGGCTCGATATCTTTATCATCAAGATCAGTTAAGAAACCTGGTATGGAAGGATATTTTTTGTGAACTTTTTTCACGGCGTATTGAAGCCGTTTAGCATGAAGGGTTGCCGTTGCCATGTGGTGAGCAAGAGATGCTTCTTTTTTCATAAGTAGAATTCCTGTTTTGCGGGCTTCATCGTAGACAGGGAGCTGGAGATTGCGAGAAAGCATGTTAATAACAATATCAATCTTCTGCTCGCCAATTTCTTTTTGAATGGCATTAGAGAGCTTTGATCGTTGTTCGTAGACCAGATCTGGATTTTTTTGATTGGTTTCGATGTATAGATCAATGTCTCCACCGCGCAAGGAGTCATCTGTTCGGGAGCCAAACAACCACAGCATGTCGCCCGCAAAGAAGAGGGTATTGAAACTTTTGCAAATTGCTGAAAGTTGTTTCTCTGAAAGTCGCATGGTTTAAGAGCTGGATAGTTTGTTTGAATGTATGAATTAGAATAACTGAGTCTTGTGTTCTTGTAATCTGCTTTGTTTAAGACGGCCTGGAAGGGAGAAGAGCCCCCAGTCCGTCTTGTTTTTTATACGCAATCAAGGCGTTTCATGATGCGGCTGACGGCAACATAACCACACAAGAAGGTGAATCCAACCGTTGCTGCAAAGCAAATTGGAAGCGGCAGGCTTCCTGCTTGGCCCATGACTGCTGCGCGCATGCCTTCCATCGCATAAAGGAATGGATTAAGCAAAACTGCGTAAGCAAAAATTGGAGCCTTTGCGTAGAGCACTTGCCAGGTAAACTGAAAGCCGCCAAGGAACCATAGTGGGAACATAACGCGCATCCAGATGCCGCGAATCTTGCTCATGTCTTTAATGAGGCTTGCTAAAAAGAGCCCAAAAAATCCAAAGAAAAAAGCGCTCGCGGTAAGCATGCAGATGAACCAAAATGGTGAGAAGTTAGCCGGATTGAACTGGTTCCAAACAAAAAGTAAACCAATCGGGGCTGCCATGATCGCAACCGAGAATGATTGCAATGCGTCAGAAAGCCCAACGCGCGCGATGGCCATCCAGCTTGGGAGAGGGAGGGTTACATCGTACGTGATGACTTTGTTGCCAACGATGTCACTTAAAAAAGAAACAGCGCGAGGAAATACTTGGAACATGCAGTTTACAGCACCGCCAGTGGCAGCGGTAAAAAGCCCAAAGTCTGCTCGAATACCAAATCCTGTGAGTAAGTATCCCATGACAACAACGTTAATGACTGTCCAGATGAGGTTATCGATAAGCATGTCCACATACCCTTCTTTAAAAGTCAGGTAGTCGGTGTAAAGCATTTGCCTGAGAACAGGCATGTAGGAAAAAAAGTTTTTAAACATAAAAAGCTCTTATTCTTTTTCGTTAATAAGTTTAATAAATACATCTTCCAGACGGGCTTTGCCATGCTCTGATTTCAGATTTGCAGGGGTATCGATTAAACGAATTACCCCCTCGTCTAAAATACAAACACGGTCAGAAAGTGCTTCTGCTTCATCAAGATAGTGGGTGGTAAGCACAATGGTGACACCATGTGAGCGCAATTCTTTGAGCAAGTCCCAAACTTCATGTCTGACGTGTGGGTCGAGCGCGACGGTTGGTTCGTCAAACAAAATAAGTTGTGGTTTGTGGATGAGTGCACGTGCAATCAAGAAACGTTGCTTGTAGCCGCCAGAGAGCTGGTCAATGACGTTGTTGGCATAGGTTTCGAGCTGGAAGCGCTTCATAAGATCTGCAACGCGCTTTGATGTTTCTTCTTCTGAAAGACCATAAAAACGTCCCGCAAACATCAAGTTTTGCAAGATGGTAAGATGTGGATTAACGTTTGGTTTTTGTGGGCAGAAACCAATGATGCGGCGGTATGCAGGGACGTCATCATAAATTGAAATGCCATCTTTAGTAACCGTTCCACTGGTTGCTGGATTAAGTGTTGAAATGATGTTGGCCAGAGTAGTTTTTCCGGCGCCATTAACGCCCAAAAGACCTAAAATTTCACCACGGTAAACATCAAGATCAACGCCTTTAAGTGCTTGGCGTGCTGTTGGACCTTCGCCGTATTGCTTTGTTATGCCACGTAATGACAACAAAATACTCATATGAACTCCATAGAGTTAAAAATTATACAAAAAAATGAATGGGCAAATGCTAAATGATGTTGGAGTAGCCGAACTACAACCGCTCTACAGGAGCTTTAAAAAGGTTGGGGCTTAGAAAAGTACCGTGATTAAGCGACCGTAAGCGCTACGCTGGGGGCAGTTCTAATTTTCACGATACACTCCTCTGTGATAGTGCTTGATTCTTTCCTTGCTCGCTTAAACTATTGGCGATAGCAGGGGTTTTCACACTCGAACAACGTAGCATGTGAGGGTCTTATTTTGCAAGTGGTGCGTTGAATACAGGCATAATTGCATGTTTTTTTGATTTGAGAGACGTTGATTTGCAGACTTCTTGCAAGCTTTTTGGTGCTTAGAGCACGCTTTCTGTGCACGGGTTCTTTTGGCAATAGTTGCAGAAGGTAGATTGACCATGTTGTCGCAGAGTTTATTGATGGTGTTTTGTATGACTTCATGGTCGTTGTTTGGAATGTTTTCACCTTCCGAGTGCACACGAAGACAATCAGCATTTGTTGCGAGTGTTCGTGCTACTTCCAAAATTGATCCTTCGTACCTTAAGTCTTTTCCTCCCTTGCCAGAATCTGTTGTGTTGGATCCTGAGGACAAGGGCGTAAAGGAGCGAGCTGAATCTGGGGGTTCATCGGTTACCGTTTCACCAGGGGCAGGGGAATCGTGTGAAGAACCTCCGTTTAAGGTTGCCGGAGAGATGGTGCTTTTTCCAGAGCGTATGATCTTTCCCTCAGATGGTATTTTTACTTCATTGCAACATCTTAACGACTACGTAAAACAGAATCCCGGATATTGTGGGCGTGGCTCTTTTCGTACAAAAACAGGTTTAATCATGTCTTATCGGGTTAGCAAGTGGGGTATAGCAGTATTTGCTTAGGTGGCGGCAAGGTCGTCATCAGGATCTTGCTTGTAAAGTTCATTAAGCCAGGACAGATCTGGAATGTAGGTATCTGTGAATTTTCTTTGTTCATCAATTGAATCAAGCAGTGGAGCAAATCTTCTTCGCTTTGGCCAGGGGAATCGGCGCTCATTACGAGCAATGTGTTCAAGTGGGGTGTCTAAAAGATAATAAAGTACTTGTTTTCCCGTGCTTGCTATTCCGCCAGCTGAAGCGGCCGAATTCAATAAGGCGTATGCGCAGAAAAAGATAAAACGAAGTTTTTTGTACACGGGGTGTTTTTTCGTGCCTTAATGTTAGGTTTTGCAGATACTAGAGCAACCGCACTATTTTTTACATGCCTTAGAGCAATAAAATATCTATAAAAAGGAAGCTTCTTTTATGAAAACATTATTTTTTGTTTTTTTCCTTGTTCCATCGTTGTGTTTAGGGATGATGCGCAGCCCAATGCGTGAACCATACCGTCGATCTGCCCATACTGGAGAGCCTCTAAAAGTTCTGAGAGTTGGTGGGGTATTTCCCAAAGAACAGATTCTTGAATTGACTCAAGAATTTGTTTGGGACTACAACAAAGGAAGTCCTTTGACACAAGAAGAAAAACGCAGGCTTATGGACTTGGCCGAAGATGCAAGCAAGCTTGATGATCTTGATGATGCTTAAGGGCACTTTACCCTTCTGGCGTATGTCTTGATGTTTGTGGTCTAGCGAGAGTAGGCTCATTAAGCCGGGGGAGGGTATTGCGTGGGGCATCTTATGCAGAAAAGCGTACTCGTTTTAGTTTGTATAATTTCTATTGCTGGCGTACGGCCGGATGGCTCTTCATTTGTGAACAACTTTGTATCTTCACGTAGTTCAAGTGGTGATGGGAGCTCATTCCAGAGTAGTTTTGCGTCTTCCCCAGGGCGATCAGGTGCTGGAGAAAATTTTTCGTGGAATGGATATCAAGGTGGCATTCAGGATGGTTCGCAGCAGACCTCTGCGATGGGATCACAAGCTTTTTATCAGGGAACATTTTCTGGTGGAGATGGATCTGTAGGAGGAATAAGTTCACTTCCTGTTGGTACGATTATAACGACGAATGGTCCTTGCCCACAGGTTAATATGCCCGGAACCCTAGCTTATTATCAAGCACACGGTAACAACGGAGGTGTTGATGGTGAAGGTTCTGGTGGTAGCTCAGATGCGACTGGTTCGTCAAGTGATAGTAGTGGCCTGAGTGACGGAGATATTGCAGGTATTACAATGGGGACTATCGCGGGGGCGGCAGCTGTTGGAGGCGCCCTTTGGAAGGGTAAAAGCGCAGCAAGAGCTTTAAAGAAAAGATTTAAAAAGAAAAAAGGCAAGCAAACACCAGCAGCAGAATCTGCATTTTTGGATATTGCTTCTCCTTTGCACCATAGTACGTTGCATGGTGATCGTCCAACACCGCCTCCAGCGCGCCGTGATGAGGGGCATGGTTTTTCTGGTGAAGATGTTAATCCATCCGCTGATGCAAAGATGCATTTGGGACCAGGAGGATATCCTCTAGCCCCTTCTAGGGTTGTTGGGCAAGAAGGCGGTGGTTATGGCACGCCACCAAGGGTGGAAGTGCCACATTTGCCACCTCCACCTGAGTATGAAGTAGCGCCCACGGGTGTAGGTGTAAAAGTACCACGATCAGAAGATGCCGGATGTGGCTTAGATATTCCAAGAGGAGACGTTGCTGCGAAAAAAAAATCATTGAAAAAGGCTGCGAAAAAAGTCAGCTCAATGAGAAGTTTTTCGAGCGCTTCTCTTTCTCATCGTTCACCTCGGCATCATTCGTGAAGATGTTTTTTTAGTAAGAGGAACGACGACTTTTTTTGGTGCGTGGATTTTCTCCGTAGGGTCCAGTTTTCTCAAGCGCCTGTAAATAATTTAAGACGTTGCCATGTAAGGTGCGTACCGCATCATTTATTTGTTTTTGGCGACTTGTTCTTTTGTTTAATGACTCTTTAGCTTTTGTTATTTGCTGGGTGAGATATGAATATTTTGGCAAATCTATGAAAGAGGTACTTGTCGATTGAAGGGCAGGTGTCACAAAAAAGACTCATCCCACGCAGGAGGCGGTTGCTCTTTCAGCAAGAGGACGCGTAAGTGTCCACTAGAAACAGATTATGCCAAGCGAATGTGAAGCAAAACGGTTCGTTCTTATTTGTATGTGCGTACGAGCAAGAATATAAGATTAGGCCGTGCTATCATGCCTGAGCGCTTTGCGCGGCGGCGGATGGCGGAGAGGGTGAGATTCGAACTCACGATACCGGTAAAGGTATACCCGCTTTCGAGACGGGCGCTTTCGGCCACTCAGCCACCTCTCCAACTCATAATTTCAAAGAAGACATAATGTGATGTCTTGTCCGCTATAGCCTAGCCCTTGCGTTTTTACCTAAGGAAAGGCGACGGAGGGAGCCACTCTCCAATTTGCGTCAAAAATGACGTTTTCAGACGATATCACGCCTACAAAAAGAGATCAATGAGCATCAATGCTGGGTTGCAGTGTGATTGTACAAGAAAACTGTGACTGTTGCTGCTTTATCTTAAAAAACAAAAGAGAGTATTTTTAGAGTTAAATTTTTACGCTAGAGTATGAGGCGTTGTTACTAAAAATAAAAAAGCGATGCCATATTTTTCCGGTATGCGTGTTTGGTCGTAAGGATTTGCTCCGATGGTTTTAGATCCCATTTTCTTAGCTGTTGTGATAGCAGCGGGTCGATCATCACGTTTTAAGGGACCTACCAACAAACTGCTCGCCCCTTTGTGTGGCCGCCCATTGTTGTATTACCCGCTTAGAGCACTTACGCAAGCAGGCTTGCCTGTGAATGTTGTCGTCGGCGCGCAGGCTGATTTTATTAAACAATCAATTAAAGATTTTGGACTGCCTTCAAAAATTTCTTTCTCTCATCAATTACAACCAACTGGAACAGCCTCTGCTGTTGCAAGTTCTGCGGCCATGTGGGATTTTGCTGAGCATATTGTTGTCATGAATGGTGACATGCCACTGGTTTCTTCTGACGTGGTAAAAAGCCTCATGCAGCAGCACCTTACGCAGCATGCAACCGTTTCTTTTGTTACGTCTTCTGTATTGAATCCTACGGGCTACGGGCGTGTGATTGTTGATGTTCATGGAACGCGCATTGTTGAAGAAAAAGATTGTACTCAGGAAGAACGGCTGGTTTGCAGGATTAATGCTGGACTTTATATTTTTAAACGTGATTTTCTTGAAGAAGCCCTCCCGTTGCTTACAAATCAAAATCTAGCAGGTGAGTTTTATCTTACTGATTTGATTGGACGAGCGTCTCAGCGTGGGCATGTGGTTACGACATTGAGTGTGCCATTTGAGTTTGTGCAGGGTGTAAACACGATTGAAGAATTTTGGGTTGTTGAACAATTATTGCGAGGTAATTTGGTGCGTCAGTGGGTTGAAAAGGGTGTTATCTTTGATAATCCAAGCAACTTGCATCTTGATATCGATGTTAAAATTGGCGCAAATACTCGCATTGGAACAGGGGTCTTGCTCCTTCGAGGGACTACTGTTGGGGCTGATTCAGTGGTGAGTCCTTTTTCTATTTTGGCTCATGCAACCGTAGGTAATAGGACGAGTATAAAATCACATACCGTCATTCAAGATTCAACGGTTGGAGACGAGTGCTTGGTTGGCCCATTTGTGCGCATCAAAAATAATTCACATATCAAAGATAACGTTGCTATTGAGAGTTTTGTAGAACTTACAGGATGTACGCTGGGGCGTGGAGTGGTGGTCCACCGCATGTGTTGTCTTGAGGACTGTGTGGTTGAGCCAAATTCTGTTATTCTCAATCATGTTGGTACAGCCGGGGCGGTTGAAGCGCCGGTAGATTTTTTTGGGGATGAAATTCCTAGTCAGCAGCAATTATGATCAAGTTTTTTCATACGGCAGATATCCATTTTGGCATGGAGAATTATGGTCGTATTGATCCCGCAACGGGTATTCATTCGCGTCTTTTAGACTTTAAAAAGTGCTTAGAGTTTTGTGTTGATAAGGCAATTGAGCAGGACATAGATTTTTTTATGTTTTCTGGTGATGCGTACAAAACAGCTACGCCTACGCCAACACAGCAAAAATTGTTTCTTAAGCAGTTTTTACGTTTGCAGCAACATGGTATTCCGGTTGCGATTGTGGTTGGTAATCATGACCACCCCATGAGTTTTGGCAAAGCACATGCGTTGGATATTTTTGGGGATTTACCGGTTGATGGTTTTCATATTTTTTCTAAGCCGGAAATCTTGCGCCTCAAGACTAAGAGTGGTGTGGTTCAAATTGTTGGAATTCCCTGGCCTTCACGACATTCTTTGATTGCAAAAACAGATGTTCGCTTTAAAAACTCTCAAGAGATTGTGGAATATCTAGCTCAATCGGTTGCACAGATTATCGTGTCTTTGGCTGAGCAGCTTGACCCGTCTTTGCCGGCAATTCTGGCGGGGCACTTGACGGTGAGTGAGGGGATTTTTTCTGGTTCTGAGCGGACGGCAATTTTGGGATCAGACCCTATTTTGCTGCCATCTCAGCTGGCGGTTGAGCCTTTTGATTACGTTGCTTTGGGGCATTTGCATAGATTTCAGGACTTAAACCCAAAAGGGCGGTGTCCCATAGTTTATTCTGGTTCTCCTGAGCGGATTGATTTTGGTGAACGGAATGATGTGAAGGGGTTTTGCTCGGTTGTTATTGATAACAAAAAAACTTCATATACGTTTATCAAAACGCCTACGCGACCGATGCTGCAAGTCGAATGTCAGTTAAGTGGGGATGCCAACCAAACCAAACAGGTACTTGATGAGCTTTCAAAGCATGATTTGACCGATGCGATTGTAAAGGTTGTCTACCACGTTCCAGAGCATGCAAATGATTTAGTTGATGTTTCGTTAATCCAGCAAGCTTGTCAGCGTGCTTGGTGTGTTGCATCCATTGTGCCGGTTCATAAGCCAAAAGTGCGCGAAAAACGCTTGGAAGTTGTTGCAAATATGACCGAAGAAGAGCTTTTGAGGGCGTACTGTAAAAATAAAAACATCCCGCCAGAGTTAACTGATCGGGTTTTACATAAAGCATTGGAAGTGCGTAGCTTGTTTGAGCAACAGAATGTAGCAAGTGATACCTAGAAAGGGTCGGGGGCTCTACGGCCCCCGTAGAGAAGAGACTAAGCCTTTTTCCCGAAGGGAATGGAGTCTTCTTCAGTGTCTTTTTCGTCTTGATCGACAGGGACTTCAACTACAGCATCATCATCTTGTGTTTGTGATGTTTTTGATCCAAAAACGCCTACAAAGAAGTTGCGTGTCCCGCACCACAACCTGCTAAAAAGAGAGTCTGATGAATTAGCGCAGGAAGTGCTCTTGCTCTCGCAGCATGAGCAGTCGTCGTCACAATCAGAGCATGAAGTGCAAGCAGAGGATGTATGAACCGTTTGCTCTTGTTGGCCACAGCATTTGCTGCCGGCAGTCACAGGAGTTGAAAAGCCAAAAATTAGAGCGAAGATTGCAAATAAAAACTTTGTATTTTTCATATAAAAATCCTTGTATTAGTTTGATGCGCCAGCAGGAGCGTTTGGATCTTTAAGTAAGTCGTCGACAAACGCGTTAAAGTCTTTGGTGAATTGTTCGTTACTTTTTGTGATATCATCAATTGCTTTAATAGCACTGTCTGTGTGAGCCTGAACAAATGTTTGTAAGGTTTGGAACTGCTTCAAGCTGATTGGAAGGGCCAATTGATCATCGGGAACATTGGCATTTGGGTCATTTGAATTGGTGTCAGAGCTTGATGCACTGTTGTTGTCTGTAGTAGCTGAATTGTCAGCTGTCGCTACGGGAGCGAATGCAGGGAAGCTAGAAAGAGCGAGCGAAAGAAGCAGTAAACGAGCAAGAATGCGACCATTAAGATTTATTGTCATGATTTTTTCCTCATCAAAATACGGGAACCTATATTCATTGTACGAGAGGGAAAATCCGAAAGTAAATATTCAATCTGAAAACATTGTTGCTACAGCGTTAGATCTAGTTTGCAGTCCAATTTTGGCCATCCGGGATGATGTTGGCCAGGGTCATCAGATCAAGAATCTCCAGGGTTATAGTGCGGAAATCGAAAGATTGCGCAAGCCCCGGGATTGGGTGAAATGACTTGAAAACGACTTTTCTTTCAAGATTTTCGGCGATAAAATTACCTATTTTTGTGCCAATTCCGAGGGTGAGTTCATCTTCTTCAAAAACGAAAATAGCCGAGTGAATATGCAGGTATTTTCGTAAAGCTGGTTCGTTCAGGGGGTGGACGGTTGGAAAACTTATAAGGCTTGTGGAATAGCCATACTCTTCCAGGTGTAGCCGTGCTTGATAAGCTTTTTTTAGACCTGAACCAATACCAATGCATAGACATTGTCTTCCCTGTGCATATTCAACAGGCTCGAAAAGGCGTGGTAACGTTGTGGCGGGTTCATTTACTGGAGAGCGTTGGAAATTATGGAAATGAAAATAAGAAAGTGTTTTTGTTGCATGTGCAAAAGCGAGGAGTGATCCCAATTCTTCTTGAGTTGCTGGAGTGATAATGGTGAACCGTGCAATCGCATGCATAAGAAGTATTTCAGGGCGAACCTGAGGGGGGACGTGCGCTTGTGGCGTTGGAGGGAACCCTATGATGATGAGGCGTTCTAAAATGGTGGGCGCTGCTACTAATAAATGTTCAAACCATCTGAGAAGATATGATGGCATTTCAACGCATAAAATAACTGATTTCTGTTTTTGAATGAGCGCTTCGCACAGGCTAAGGGCAGAATGTTCATTTGCACTGATATCAATGAATTGATCGGAAAAATCGTGAGCAATGCGTGAAAAATCTGGTTCTCGTGATACGTTTGCCAAGATGCGTAAATCACTGTCCTTGTGTGCAAGCTCATAAAGCTCACGAAAAAGAGCTGCTTTCATGTGGATGCCCTCCCGCTGTGTCCGTGTGCATGTGAAAAATGGGTTAAGTGGTTATAGCGTTGCTATTTCATTCCTGGTGTTGAGCTGTGGATCCTCGTAAAGAAGTTGGTTTTTCATAAACCAGTCAAAAGTAAGTTGCATGCCCTCTCTGAGTGATTTTTGTGGAGGAATATTTGGTAAAACAGCGTTCAGAAGGGTTAGGTCGGCAAAGCAATTGCCCTGAGATTCAACAGAAAAGCCAATATCTGAGTACAGGTTCCAGTCAATCGTCACATCGTGCTGCCAAATGTCTTCAAATGAACGTACAACATCTCGCAGGCGATAGGAAACCCCAGACCCGCCATTAAAAACAAATGAGCTTGTAGGCATTTGTTGGATAAGGGCCATGTAAATGTTTACAAGGTCATCGATGTAGATGAAATCGTAGGATGCATTTGCGTAATAATGATTGAATTTGACGTCAATCATGGTGTTTGCAAATAGTTTAGTCACAAATGAGTCGCGTCCTTGGTATGGTCCGTAAGGGACAAAGGGGCGGACGGTGTACATCGGCAAATTGTTTAATTTTGCCTCTTTTACGCAGTACATCGTTGCCGTTGCTTTTGAAATGCCAAAGTGATTCAATGGCTCGGGCATGATATTTTCTGCAAGGGCGTAAGGTTTGCGGCCATATTCTTGGTATGACCCGGTGTTAATAAAGCAGGAGAACCCTACCTCTTTTGCCTGTTCTATCAAAATAAGCAGATTAAAAAAATTCTGATCATAGGTTTCGTCAAGGTTGACTTCGTGAGGGCGTTCGCCGTAGGAGGAAGCGTTGATAATTACGGCAGCTTTTATCTGGTTTAAAACGTCAAAAACTTCTTGGGGATTTGAGAGGTCAACGGAATGAATTCTCACAGAAAGCATAAGGTCGCGTAGACGCCAGAGGTTAGGGGTTTGGTGTGTAATGATATGCACTTCCTTGCCTTCTTTGACAAGGCGGCGTGCAATGCTTGCGCCTATAAAGGTTTCACCACCTATGATCGAAAACCGTTTCATCCTACATTGCTCCCTTAGATGAAGATAGCTTGACGCAGTAGCACGCGTTTTTACGCACCGTACGCGGTGGTAAAAGCATACTACATCCTTTTACTGTATTCTGCCGTTTTTGACAATCCTTCATCAAAACTCATTTGAATTGGATTTTTCTGCTCCTTGCTTATGAATAATGGGTTTGTTGGGCATATAGATTGGTCTCGTGTGGGTTGTTAACGTTGGAGGCTCCGACAAGCTGGTCTTTGAGCAGTTCAACGTACAGGCCCTGGGGGCGTCGCATGAGGTTTTCGTGTTTGTCATCCTCGATGATTGACCCGTTTTGGAATACTAAAATGCGGTCCATCATAAGCAGGGTTGAATATTTGTGGACGATAACAAAGGTGGTTTTATCTTTCATAAATTCATGAAGAGCATTTTGAATTTGAAATTCTGTGATTCCATCAAGGGCAGAGGTTGCTTCATCAAGAATGACAATGGGCGTGTCACGAATGAAGGCGCGCGCAAGGATAATTCGTTGGCACTGTCCGTATGAAAGGCTGATGTCGTGTTCGCCAATGACCGTTTCATATCCAAAGGGAAGTTCAGATATAAATTCGTGAGCTTGGGCTTTCTTGGCGGCCGTTATTATTTCTTCTTCACTTGCCCCTAATTTGCCGTAAGCGATATTTTCTTTGACGTTACGGTGAAAGAGATAGGGAACCTGGGGAACGATGCTCATGGCTTCATGGAGTGAGTCTTGATGAATGTCTTTGATATCTTGTCCGTCAATCAGGATTGAGCCTTCTTGAGGGTCAAAAAGCCGAGCAAGCAAGTTAACAAAGGTGGTTTTTCCACTGCCAGAAGGTCCAATAAGCCCCACGCGTTCGCCGCCTTTAATCATGATGGACTGGTTTTTCATGACGGGTTGTTGTGGGTTGTAGCCAAACGTTACGTCACGGAATTCGATATTCCCTTTTTCAAGAATCAACGGAATCTCGCGTTTTGTTGTCGGCGTTGCAAGTTCAGCAGTGATTAACGACAGTGATTCTTTGCAGGCGCCAACGGTTTGGGAAATTTTTGAGATGTCGAGGGTGAAAGAGCTTGAGTTGCTTACGATTGTCTGGCTGAGGGTCAAAACAAGGACGCAATCTCCAATGGTGATACCGGCGGTTTTGTGGAATTTCAGGAGAAGGGCGATGATGGCTCCAATGAATAAAACCCAAATAACATCCTGTAAAAACCGGGATAAAAATGAAAACCGCTGAAGCTTTTTTTCTTCAGCGGCTGTTCGGCGCAAAAAAATGTTTAACGTCTGGCTTTCATATGCTTGTCTAGAGAAAAACTTAATACATTGGTTGTTGGTTATGCAGTCAGTTAAGCGCTCAAGAGCAGACATTTTGTTGTAGGAACAAGCTTGAGATTGTTGAGCTATGCGGTCTTGGAGGAAATAGCTGGCGCCAACATACAGGCCAAACCAGACAACCAGCAGTCCACCAATCAGCGGATGCAGGGCTGCGAGGGTAAGGATAGAGAACAAAATGAGGCAAGAGGTGTACAGAACAGATTCGATAATGAGCTGGATAATTTGCTCGACTCCAGTAGCCATTTCGGCAATTCGGTGCGAGATGCCACCAGCAGAATCTCTCCCCCCTTGGCAATTGCCCTGGGTAATGACGTAGGCCGACATTTCCTTGATGATGTTTGCTTTAAGGTCGGCAAGGGCGGTGTACATGCAAAAGCTGCTGAGCCGCCAGATAAGATTCTCAACGCATCCCCATGCGAGGTAGATACCCACAAGAGCAAGGGCCGAAAGGTGTGCAGGAAGATTTTCATAGAGCATGTTCAGCGAATCGATGATCATCTTGATAATGTACCCATCCACAGAGGGTGCCATGCCAGAAATCATAATTAAAACCGTGGTTACGCAGTACGCAACAAGATTTTGCTTAACAAATCGCCAAATAAATAAAGGGAGGCTCTTAGGTAATGCTCTACTCATGCGATTTACTCAAAAAATCAGATCCCGCAAACCTGGATGTGTAATGTTTAGCGAGGGGACTGAAAGGCGTTGGGTACATATTCAAACTCTACCCCATTTTCCGTGGGAGAAACAAATACTGCGTCGAATCTTAGGACAAACCCGTGATTGAGGTTGTGCTCTTGAATAAAGTGCTGTGCGGCGAGCGCTATTTTACGTTGTTTCGCAGGAGTTATGAGGTGAGAAGCGTGGAAGTAACGGGCGGAACGCGTTTTGACTTCGATGAATGCTATGATGTCGTCTTTCTTTGCGATGACATCAACTTCCCCTTGGCGCGTCTTATAGTTTTTGGCCAGTACCTCAAACCCTTTTTCTTCAACAAACCTTGCGGCAAGAAGTTCTCCAGAGCTTCCTAGGGCATGGATGGGAAGGACAGGTTTTGTCTGGTGTATCATGCAACGGCCCGAGCCTGACCCATTGCCATCTTGGTAAATGGCGAACTTGCGTGTTTTTCTTGGAGTTTTGCGTAAAGTTCTTTTGCATCAGTTGGTCGTTTTTCTAGGCGGGCGAGCTTGCACTCAAGGTAGAGCGCTTGCGGCTCAAGGCTAGGGTCATTGGCAACAAACGTTTCTTTAAAGGTTTCTAGGCGAGCTTTTGCAGAGGCCAGTTTGCCTTGCAGCAGATACGTGTCAAACACGTAGAGTTCTTTGTTAATCAGCCTGCTTTCGCACGTACGTTTTATGTCCTGAACATCGTCGCGGTGAGCTGTGTAGCTTGGGGTATCAAGGTATTTTTTGCAGAGTTTGATGGTCTTTTCTGCTTCGCAGGTGTCGCACTCGGTGCGTAGGCGCACAGTTTGTTTGTATTTTGCGGAAATTGCCTGGTAAAACGCTTCTTCTGCCCCCTCATCACCCGGAAAAAGCTTGGTGTAGTCTTTGAATACGCGGTAAGCGAGCTCGAGACTTCCAATGTTTACGTATGCCTGAGCGAGCTGGAGGCGCCATTGTCTGTTGTCTTCGGCATCTGGGTGTTGCAGAACAAGTTGTTCAAGGGTTGCCGCCGCAGCTTCGATGTTTTTTTGAGCAAGGGCTTCATCGCGCTTTTTGAGGAGGTCTGTTTGGGAAATGGATGAGCGACGTTCTTTTGTTGATTTTGCGCTTTTGCCGCAATCGCCGTATCCCAGCAATAAAACGCCAACCAATGCTAACAAAACAGTATTTCTTGCCGTACGCATGTATCCCTACCTAACGTTGAGGTTCGACCTTAAAGTATCTTTAGTTTATGAGGATCTTAGATCTTTACAAGAGCATTCCAACCCTCTGGAGACTCGGTAAGCCCAATTTCTGCATGCCCTTGTTCAATGGTTGCATTTTCGGCCTGACAAACTCCCTTGAGGATGTTGATATGCGATTTACCAAAAAGCGGAAGAAGATCACTTGGAACAATCACGGTAAGTCCATGGAGTGGAGCTTTGAGTGAGAACGCACGTTCACTTTTGAGCTTGCGTACTTGGCCAACCGCAATCACTAATGCATCAATCGATTTGGAGTGATCGCTTTCTGGGTATCCGGCGAGCGCTTCTGGCTTCCAGGTTGCATTGTGGATTGAAGCCTCTTTCTCATGCTTGCGGAAGGTGTCTTGGTACAGGGTGTCGGTGATGTGTGGGACAACAGGCGCAAACATTTTGAGCAAGTGTAGGCCAACAACGTACATGGTTTTACGTGTTTCGATGAGGAGTTCGGCAGGTTGTGCTGCGGCATTAAAGAAGCGGTGTTTGACCAATTCAAGGTAGTTGTCGCAGAAGACGTGCCACAAGAATTTTTCTGCAACTTCAAGTGCGTGGTGGTAGTCATACGCTTCAAACGATGCTAGGTACTGCGTGTAAGTTTTAGAAAGATTGTGCATCAACCAGTAGTTGAGCGGATCTTTTGCATTAAGCTCTTGTCCTGTGCATGAAATATCGCCGATGTGCTCTTGGTTGAACTTGAATGCGTTCCAAAGTTTGGTGACAAGTCTGCGACCAATTTTAAGTTGATCTTCACTGAACAGAATGTCTGTTCCAAGTTTGCCGCTTGCAGCCCAGTAACGGATAGAATCTGCCGAGTAGGTAGCCATCAGGTTGATTGGGTCAAGCAGGGCATTGCCTTTGGATTTTGAGAATTTTTCTCCACGACCAGCAAGGGCGTGGCCAGAGATGACAATTTCTTTCCAAGGAATGGTTCCATGGTGGTAGTGCGATTTTACAATTGTTCCAAACGCCCAGGTTCTGATGATGTCATGAGCTTGTGGGCGCATGCTCATAGGAAGTTTGATTGGTTCGTTCTTTGGCCAGTGTGCATTGATTTCTGGGCAAGAAGCAGAAGTTGCCCAAGTGTCCATCACGTCAGTTTCGCCCTTGATGTTCTCAGAAGAACATTTTGGACAGGTTTTGCCTGGGTATGCGGTTTCTTGTGGATCGATAGGCAGCATTTCTGGTGCTGCAACAATGATGTGTTTGCAGTCTTGGCAATGCCAAACAGGGAATGGAACACCAAAGAAACGCTGCCGTGAAATACACCAGTCCCATGAAAGGTTGGTTACCCAGTCAACGTAGCGAGCCTTCATGAATGCAGGTTTCCATTCAATCTCATCAGCACGCTTGAGGAATTCTTCTTTGTGCGAAAGAAGTTCAATGAACCATTGGTTCAAGATTATGTATTCAATTTCTTTCTTGCAGCGTTCATCAACTTGTACGCGGTGCGCAATTTTCTTTTGCTCCGTGATGCAGCCAGCTTCTTTGAGGAGCTCTAAAATTTTTGTACGTGCGTCATGGACCTTAAGTCCTGCAAGTGGGCCGGTGATTTCGGTCCAGCGGCCATCAAAACCAACCGATTGAATGAACGGGAGGTTGTGTTCTTTGAACCACAAAATGTCTGTTTGGTCGCCAAAGGTGCAACACATAACAAGACCCGTTCCCTTTTCGATATCAACGTGAGGGGATGCGAGCAGAGGAACTTCTTTTCCATAAATAGGGGTGATGGCTTTTTTGCCAGCAAGGTGTTGGTAGCGAGCGTCTTCTGGATTGTAAAAAACGGCAACGCATGAAGCCAAAAGCTCTGGGCGCGTGGTTGCAATGAGCAAATCTTGGCCTTCAATGGTTTTGAAAACAATGGTGGAAAAGAGGGTGTCTACCTCAACTGATTCAAGCAAAATTTGTGCGATGGTTGTTTGGCAGGATGTGCAATAAAGCGCGGGCTCAAACTTTCTGTAGATGTGGCCTTTGTTGTAAAGATCCACAAATGAGTACTGCGATACGCGGGTCGCTTCTGGGGAGATGGTTGAGTACGTGTGCTCCCAGTTGATAGAAAGGCCCATGCGTACCCAGATGTCTTTAAAGGTTACGTGCGCGTCAGCAGTTTCTTTGAGGCAGAGTTTAATAAAATCTGTGCGTCCCATGCGGCGTGCGCTGACACTATTCTTTTTTTCAACAAAAAGTTCTGTTGGAAGTCCGTTGTCGTCGTACCCCATTGGATAGAAAACGTTGTAGCCCTGCATACGTTTAAAGCGGGCAAGAACGTCCGTTTGGGTGTAAGAAAAGATGTGCCCAATGTGGAGCTTGCCAGAAATGGTGGGTGGTGGCGTGTCGATGGTGAATTGATTTTCGGTGACTGCTGGATCAAAACGATAGACGTTTTCCTTTTCCCAAAGCTGTTGAATGAGGAATTCGGCATTCTGTTCGTTATATTTTGCGTCCATTGCGGTCTACCTTTGTACTGTTTCACGTGCCTGATGGCAGTGGCGATAGTTTAAACTCACCCGATAGCCTATCAAAACCAACGTATTGTGCAAAAAGTTCTAAACCCTTCTGAGCCCGGCCGCAAGAACTCTTTTATGGTGCTGTTGTTGCTGGTGCTTGTTGTGGTGGGGATTGTTTTTCCAAATACCCTTGCCCTTGCGCGCGATGAGAAGTAGATCGCATTCACCGTTTTTACTGGTTGCCTGGCGTGAGCTCCCGCACCAGTTGCCTGTTTTTATGGTAGATGAAGCCAAGAGAACACTGAGAACTAAAAAAGTATTTTTGAGCATTGCCTACGCCTTTAAAAATGGCTTTGCTTGCTGGACTAGGCTGTCAAAAAACACTTTTTGTGTGAATGGTATTGAAAATGTTACCCATCTGATTTTGCAGACAGGGAGTCTTCGCCATCGTTTGCTAAAAGCGCGGTGATTAACGTGTTTGTTCCTTCGATGTGCATTGTTTTTGCTGCACCTTGGCTACCGTCGGTCAAGGCTTTTAAAGCTTTTCTTCTTGGCGAGCCACTTGTTTTTGGTGATCCTGTTGAGAGCGTGGTAGAAAAAATAGTCTTGAGAGGCTCAAGGGTTTCAAATGCTTCTTTGTTGTAAAAGCCTTCTACTCTGCATTCTGGCGTGCTAATAGTTACGTATTTTTTTAGAAAAAGACTTGGGGCTTTGTGGTACGTAGACATTCTTTCTATGTCTGGTTGGTTGCAGCCAATAAAAACAACGACCTTGTTTTGGAAATAGTAGATAAATGATTGGCACTCGGCATTTCGTGTTGGGCTTGCAAGTTTTTCTGCATAGTCTTTATCGACGATGATTACATTGGCTGCTTCTGCCACATCGCTCCCGTACCCCAGTAGATGCGATGTATCAAGTTCGCTTCCTGTGCAGGTGAAAACGGAAAATTTTGTTGAAAGAGCTGTAGCCCATTCTGCGAATGAAATCATGAAAAGTGGTTCAGAGAAAGCTTCTTTATGTTCGATAACTGCGGGTACAAGGGGTGCTTCTTTTAACATATCTCGCTCTTGAATTCCGCTTGACCCAGCAGGGGACATTGGGTTTTTGAGCAACGCTGCAGATTCGTCCATTTTTCTACAGCGGCAAAGACAGCACCACGCGCCTTTGCAAGAAAAAAGAGGTGCGGTAGAGAGTGCGACTAAAGCTACAAAGATAAACAATTTCTTCATGAGTTTGGGAAGACGTAAAAAGGTGAAGGGCGATGCAATGCGCCATTGAATCACAGGCACGCAGATTTGTGAAAGGGTTGCGATGGAGTTGGGTTAGGCAATTTTTTCTTCTCGCCTCGCCTTGATAGCATCCAGCATGGCAAAGGTAATTGCCTCAAGAGGAGTGTGGCTCAAGAGATCGTAATCTCTGATGCTTTCTGGATAGAAAAAAATTTCATAGAGCGCTGTGCCGTCTTGTCTTGTATTGAACCCATAGACAAATGAGTTTGATGGTTCATCGCGTGGAAAGGCTTCTTCATATTCTCCGAGCAAGCCCTTATTTGCATAGGTTCTTGCTGCTCTTTTTCTTTCATAAGCTTTTCTAGAATGAGTGTTTCATCGCCTGGTGTGGTTTCCTCGCTTTCCCATCTGCCAACAATAACGCGTGAGTGCCAATCGAGTGACACCATGGTTGATGTTATCTCTCGGTCTGTGAGATAGGGAGTTGTGTGGGGTGCGGCTTTAAACAACTCTTGAAGTTGTAATTCGCGAATGAAATTTTCTTTTTGTCTGAGGTAGTGCGCGCGTTCTTGCGCAAGTTGCTCAAGGTATTGTGCTCGCTCTCGAGCTTGTCGTTCAGCTTCGCGGCGGCGCTGCGCCTCTTGCAGATGCGGAAGCCCAAATACGGCTCCAAGAATACTTGTGAGCGTAAGTGCTTTGCCACAGTGTTTTGCAATAAACAAAGTGTCCAGAAGCGTTGTCGTTAGGAATTTGAGCATCAAAGGCTCTATTTCTGTTGATGTGCCGCATACATTAAGTGTTGCATGGACGGAGGAGTTTTCTTTTGTGAGTGTTAGGGTACAGGCGGCTGTTTGTGCAGGATTGGTAGTGCGCAGAGAGAAAGTGAATATTTTCGTTGTAGCGCTTTTTGAGGCTTGGGCCTGCGTAACGGCGCTTGAGAGAAAGAGAGAGGCAACTTCGTTGTATTTTGTGTCTGAAGAGATGGTAAAAGATGGGTTCAGGCGTTCTACGGTGTCCTTTTGTTCGTAGAAAATTTCCAACGAATTAACAGTGCTTTCTTTAGGGAACCAGCGTGACGAGCTAAAAACAACGTTTCTAGGCTCTTGAGGGCTTGGTTGTGCCGTAAAAGAAGCTGCGCAGGTAAGGAAAATAGCGCTAAAGAGGAGACGTTTCAGAGGGGCTTGAGAGCTTTTTACATTTTTTTTGCTATGGAATTACCGTAGCAGTAAAGGATTTTTTTATGAATGTCCCCCCCCTTTTTTGGTAAAGAAAGGGGCACAAAGGGTTTTTTTTGCAGTTTCATTTTTTTCTTGATTATACATCCAGGGTGCGACGCGGTTGAATTTGCGCTTGGTATTGGTACCCTGGTGGCATGATGCGTGTATTTTAGGAGACAAAGTCCCATGAAGTTGGCTGTAAGCAATACCCTGACCCGTACAAAAGAAGCATTTGTTCCGCAAAAAGCAGGGGAAGTCAGCTTGTACGTCTGCGGCATTACCCCCTACAGCTACTCCCATATTGGGCATGCCCGTGTGTACATAACCTTTGATGTACTTCATCGTTTGCTCAAGGTTCAGGGTGCTCGCGTAACGTACGTTCGTAATTTTACGGATATTGATGATAAAATCTTGGACCGCATTCCTCAGCCGCATACCGACATTGAGCCTAAAATTAAGGCATTTGTAGATCCGTTTATTGATGATTACCATGCAGGACTGGCTGCTCTTAATTGCTTGCCTCCGACCCATGAGCCGCGTGTGACGCAAACCATTCCAGAAATTATCGATTTGACGCAAAAACTCATCGACCGCGGACATGCGTACGTGGTGGGTACAAGTGTTTATTTCGATATCGCATCATACTCACAGTACGGCAATCTCTCGCGCCATCCGCTTGAAAACTTGCTGGCAGGCTCTCGTGTGGATGTGGATGAGGAAAAGAAAAACCCTGGAGACTTTGCGCTCTGGAAGGGAAATGAGGACGGTTTGTACTGGAAGTCTCCTTGGGGCTACGGTCGCCCTGGCTGGCACATTGAGTGCTCAGCAATGGTGGGCAAACATGTTAAGACTTTGGATATTCATGGCGGTGGAGCAGATTTGATGTTTCCGCATCATGAGAACGAGCGTGCGCAGTCAGAGGCGGGTTATGGATGCCAGCTTGCCAACTACTGGGTGCACGTTGAATTCTTGCTCATGAACAAAGAAAAAATGTCTAAGTCTTTGGGAAATGTCCTGCTCATGAAGGATGTTGTTGCAAAAAACAATCCCATGCACTTTCGTTTTTTGATGCTCCAGCACGGTTACAACAAACCGCTTAGTTACTCTGATGAAGACCTTGAGGCCGCGGGTAAAGCGTTTGACCGCTTGAACGATGTGCTCTGGCACGCCGAAGTAGTGAGTGAAAGCGACTTTATGAGCGCAATTGCAGATCAAAAAACTCCATTCATTTCGCAAGCGTTTGACGCTGTGGCAGATGATCTGAACACTGCAAAAGCATTGGCCTTGATGTTTGAAAACCTGCAAGAAATTAAAACTTCTGCAGGGGTGCGGAATCTTGCGAAAGCTTTTTGTGAGTACGTGTTGGGCCTTGTTTTTGCAGAGCCTAAAGCCCAAGAGATTTCCCCAGAAATTGCGCAACTTCTTGAGCAGCGCGAGCAAGCGCGCAAAGACAAAAACTGGGCAACGGCAGATGCCATCCGTGATGAGCTGACGCGTCTAGGGTACGTGCCACAGGATAAAAAAACCTAAGTTATTATTTCAAGCTGAATTCCCAAGAGTGTATTTCTTCCCAAAATACACTCTTTTTTGTTTCTGGATGCGTTTTCTTAGAGCTCAGCTTTTTTCTTGGTATTTCTTTTTGGTCTAGAACGACATAAGGGTTGTCTTAAGGAGTGTGTGTGGAACATCCGTTTTTTAAAAAATTTATTTTGAGGTGTCTTGTGTGTGCGGTTCCAGCGGTTTTGTGGTGTCCGCAGGAGGGTGAGAAGCCTAAAGATGATTTTGGGGCAAATCTTGCAAGAGCTTTTGGGCAAAGGCGAAGGGGGTTGTTTGATGAAGCACAACGTTCCCCTGCCGCTGCGCAGGAACAGCCAGTAGACCGTCGGGGCGCAGATTGTTTTAGCGGTTTGCGTGGAGTTTTTGCATCACCAACTCGGGTAACTACGTGTTGTTTTGGGGAAGTGGTAGACGAAGACGCTGAGAGCAAAGAAGCGGCTCGTGACGCATTAAAAGGGCTTATGGATGAAGAATTTAAGAAAGGTGTTTTGCCAAGCCCTGTAAAATTTACTAAGCCGTTTCCTCTTGTGGGACCAAGTATTTATGCGTTGGTCGAAAAGGTTCTTGACCAAAAATTTGTTACGAATAGAGAGATGGTGGATGCTTTGGAGGAATGGCAACAACATTTGTCATCCCTAGAAAGGTATGTTGGGTTTGTCTGGTTTAATCGCATTCCAGGCTCACTGAGTTTTTCTTACCGAATTGTTATAAAGGCCTTAGAGCTTTGTTATGAAGCACAGGGTGCAAAAAATAAACCAGTGCTTCATATTGCAAGAAGCCTATTGGATGCCTATCAAGCGCGGTCTTTCTTTATCTTGTTTGCGGTGTTGATGTCTCAGGTTGATTAACACTGTAGGTGATGAAGTTTTCAGATTGAAGCGTTTTTACAATTGATGAGAGGGGGTTTTTTATCAAAAACCCCCTCTTTTTGTTGCTGTGTGAGTTTTTTAACCAATGGTTTTTTTCTTTGATAATTCTTTTCGATTGGTAAATCAGAAGAAGAAGTGTGAAAAATGTTTAAAAATAGTGTATGGCTGGCTACAGCTTTTTGCTTGGGAAATGCCCTTTGTGGCACAGTTTTGTTGGATGAGTTTGTTCAAGCGAATGAAATAGTTGCTGACGCAGCGCTCATTGTACCCCTTGTTTTTGATGAGATGGGTAATGTGCTTGACGGTGCAGATCAGGTTGCTCCTGTTGGTGATGAGGGTCTTGAGGTTTTTCAGCAGTTAGGGGTGTTGCGTGGCATTGCTTTAGCGCAATTGCCGCAGGGCCGTATTGGTTGTGAGATTCCTGGCTTGATTCAGCAAGTATTGGTTGGCGGAGCGCTATCGCAAGAACACATGCTTGCGCACGTGCATGCTTGGGCTACCCAGTTGCTTGCGGTACGAAAGGCTATGGGCTCCCATGTTTTTTATGAAAAGGGTAGGGGCGAGGATTTTAAACAAACGTGGGTAGCGTCGTTTTTTGAGCTTATGGCAGAGGTTTTTTCTTTGTGTTGCCGGCTTCAGGGCTTTGATTTTTCACCGGTTAAAGATCTAATCGATGTTTATTATCGTTCTCATCACGCGGCATGTGCGTATTTAGAGCTGGATATCTCAGACATCCCGTTTTGATTTTTTGCCTTCATTCGTTTCCAAAAAACGTAAAAAGTAAGCATTAACCACATCTTTTGACTGGGATTCTTTTTTCATGCAGGGTTAAACATTCGGTTTTTTCTTGTTTGGTGGTTTGCTTTGAAAATTAAAAAAAATTGGATGTTATCTTTAATCGTGTGCCTTGTTGGTAGTTGTGTAGTGCATGGCGCCTTCCCATCTGATGAAGCTCTTCTATCAGAGGCGCGTAAGGTAGTTGATCATCGTAGTTTATTGGTGAAAAATTTTGTGAGAGCTCGTGATGGGGCGTGGTTTGAATGGTCGCGAGACACAAATCCTGCAGTTCGTCATGTGCTTTTTGACGGGCGCCCTATGGTGGTAAGGGGTTGGGCGGTTTTACTGGCCTCAGATATTTTTACGAAGGATTGGGCTGAGCAATATTCGCCAGACGCGGCGCACTGCGTTTTGCCACTTGCTGTACTAGCAGAATTGCAATCTGAATTGGTCAAAGCCGTTGAGGAAAGTCGTGATTTTTCTCAAGAGCTTTTGGCCGCATTTCCAGACAAGCTTGGTGATTGGTGGGTAGAGCTAAAAGCATCTGTTGGTAACGACATTCTTTTTACCAGCACAGTCATCGTTGGAGACAAAACCTACCAATACCCATGGCTTATGGGAATGTGCCAAACACAGCTTTTAATGGATTATCTTTTTGAAGGCATTTTACTTAATTATT
>JACCDG010946425.1_pt1 | contig 31574 bp, 31 predicted proteins | sample 7442471 | NCBI WGS metagenome assembly JACCDG01 (sample SAMN15323444, study PRJNA562643) | freshwater metagenome | isolation source: river surface water | place: USA:Blue River Watershed | collected 2017-08-17 | reverse complement strand
CAGTTGAGGCATCAATAGCCAAAGCATCAACAATATAGCCAACATCTCTGCTGAAAAGTGTCTCAAGTCTTGCTGTTTCAACCGGATCCCCGCCAGCCAAGCCGCTGAAGAATCCAGGATAAGTGGCATTCACATAGGCCAATACTTCTGCCTGTAAAAAGCTTTTGTTTAAAAGCAATAGGCTGCTGGCATTATCGTAAGGGCTTGTGCTGGTGCCTTGTGTCAAAAACTGGCCCACATTGTCGAAGAATGCTGAAACACCAGTGGCTGCATCTACACCGTCCACAAGTGCTGGATCACTAACAGGAGTCTCAAGAACTTGGAAAGGTGCGCCGGGATAGCCTGCCGGGGGAGTAATAATATTTTGCGTAAGTCTCAATGCAAAGTCTCTAGCATAATTCAATGCCAGCACTGTGTTTGACACACCAATTGGCGAATCTGCAACTTTGCCCACTTGAAAGTTCAAGCTCTCCGCATTACCGCCTTGGAATCGCACTCTTGGCCCTGCACTGTAGCTGTTGCCGCCACTTGCTAGATCAATAGCAGCCAATCCCATACTGAGATTCAACAGACACCCAGTACCGCTGCCACTCAAAACATAAGTTGTAGCCACCCCGTTCAAAGTGGGCATTGCACTGTATTTTCCTGCTGTATCAAGTGCTACTCTTGTCACAATCCCACTTGTGAATCCATTTGAAGTTGTTTCAACCACACGAACACGAGTGGCTGCCTCGCCTTCGCCACCAACAACCTCAAGCAAATCATTTATCTGGTAACCTTGACCACCATTGTAGTAGGTGTTTGATGTAGTGGTCTTAACAAAATTTACCTCAACTCTCACAGCTTGATACCAAATTTGTCCAGCTTTGGCCCCGGCACCTCCGCCACCAGAGAATCGAATAGTGGGATCCATCACAAAGTTAGATCCAGGATTGGTTATTCTCACTCGAGTAACCACACCCTCAGAGACTTCAGTGATAGCTGTTGCTCCTGTTTCAACATCAGCAGTTCCTCCGCCACCTTCGATAGTAACAACAGGTTGAGCAATATAACCAGCGCCTTGTGCTATTAATGTGACCTCATCAATAGTGCCAGTTGTTGCGTCATACTCGGCTCGTCCTTTGGCAGTGCTTGCTCCGCCCCCTGAAATTGTCACTGTTGGTGTAGTATAACCTTGTCCACGGGCAGCCAATTGAATTTTATCAACTCCAAAGTTGATGCTGCATGAGAATCCTGTTCCAATGCCACTGCTTGTTGTTTCAGCACCACTTACAATTGGAAGCTCGGTGTATTGGCCTTCATTCAGCACAAACACGCTGGTTACAACACCTCCTGCCGCAACACCATCAACTTGTAAAATCAGAGGAGTGCTGACACTGGGACTAGGGAAATTACCTCCCGAAATGGTAATTGTATCATCTAGTGAATAGCCTCGGCCACCGTTCAAAATTGAAATAGCTGTTGGCAGATCACTTCGGCAGGCGTAAATGAGTGCCCCAATGATGGCTCCTACACCACTGGGATCGTAAATGGTAGCGTATGCTCCACCAGTATAACCTTCACCTGGATCAATCTGTTGCAGGTAGTAGGGATTGTTTGGTCCCGGAACAATTTGAACTCCAATCTCTCCTCCAGACACAGGAGCTGTATAAACCGCAGCTTTCCTGGCATATCCAACGGGAGGATCGATCAATACTGTGGGAGCACTGGTATAGCCTTGTCCTTGATCCAACACTCGGAATTCCGACACATAGCTGAATTCAGGACCAATTGTGGCCACCAGTCCCACAAATGGGCGTTGAATTATGTTTTGAATATCAATAGTGTCTACACGGAAACGGCCTGTTCCAGCTTTGACGACTCCACCATAGAGATAGGGGCTAATACCGTCAGCCAATATACCAATATCACCAAAACTGGTGTTGCTGTTGCTGATGCTGCAAGTGCCTCCATTTTCTACCCATGTGCCGATGGTACAGCAAATAGTGAAGATTGACACCAGCTGTGCATATCCTTGGTTGGTGATGTAAATGCCAGGACCCCCTTGATTGTATTGGGTGAAAGCGTCAAGCACCATTGACTTCAACCCCTTGGCGAGGTTACCATCCACTTTCATCCCACCGCCTGTTTCATTGAAGCATGTGCAATTTTGAACATATGGACTTGTTGTGATAACTCCGGCGCCTCCTGGAACGCCTGGTGGTAGATCTGGATCACCAGCCAAAGGTGGATAGGTTATAGCAAAGCCTGGCTCCTTACCTCCTCTAAAGCTTACCCCAGCAACGTAGCAGCCATTATTCACCCAAAAGAAGTCTTTTGTGGGATTGTTGTAATAGAGATTGACCCTACGCAAATTGTCCCCAATAACCGAAACTCGTTCCGGTAGATAAATGGGGTTGTCCTCGTAGTAGTTTCCACTACGCACAAAGATAGTTGTAAATGGTTTGGCTATTGCGGCAGCGGCTTTTACAGTTCTCTTGGCCCTATCTTCAGCCAAACCATCATTTGAGTCGTCACCGTCTTTTGTCACCCAAATGACATTTGTCACAGCTGGTGCAGTGCCTTTGGCTGTTCCTGTCACAAACAAATCTCCAACACTTACTCTGGCCCCAGTCATTACAGCGGTTACGCGAGCAGTATTACCACTCGGGCTGTTTTGAACAATGGCCTTTGGTGTGTTTGTATAACCGCTCCCGTTGAAAACAACAGGCGCATCCACCAATCCATAGCTGAGATTGACTTTGGCTCCAGATCCAGTCCCACCAGTTACTGGATTGTTCAGCAGTGTTGGCAGGAATGTGTAATAGCCGGGATCAGTAATGATCAAAGTGTTGATTTCGCTGGTTAAGTCAAATTGCACACCATATCCGCTCCCACCTGTGGCCGGATTATTGCTGAGAGGTGGCAGCACATAGTATGGACCTTGGTTTTGCAGTTGGCATGTGCTTTCTGATACACTGTATTTGGCAGCAGTCTCATACTCCAGCAACAGTCCTCGTCCGCTCCCGCCCACCGCTGGATTGGCCACTAGGTTTGGCAGTTCTCGGTAGCTGCCTGTATCGGACATTGCTACTCCTATAACTCTACCTCCTAATATTACAGAAACAACACTGCCAAAAGCGGGCGGCGCCCCAAAGGTAATTACTGTGAGACTGCCAGGTTGCGAAATAGTGTAGTCTACATCAAGTGTTTGTTTGACATTGTCAAGAGTCACATACAAATCAAAATAGTCAGCTGGACTAATGGCACGGCTGAGATCAAATGCAGTTGTAGCCCCGTCGCCGGAGAATGTGTTGTAAAACACACCAATTGTGTCGCCTGGTTGCAAAGTGAAGGCCGGAATAAATGTGATTGTGCTCACAAGGCCAGCTGTTGCAAAGCTGAATGTTCCTACTGAGAGTATCTTAACATCATTTAAAGTAACAGTAATACCGCTGTAGTCAGCCGGTTCAATGTAAAAAGGTAGAGTGTAGGTTTTGATTGCTGGATTTGCAATAACAAAACTTGTGGTTTTTCCCAACAAAACAATGGGATCAGCCTCAATAATAGCTGTTGCAGGAGTGCCAGCACCACCAAACACAGTGATCTCTTCACCAGTGAGGTATCCTACTCCTTGTGAGACGATTTGTGGATCTATGAGTTGTACTCTTGTGATGATGATGGTGGCCTGTGCAGGACCATCTCCTCCAGCCACTGTTAACACGTCATTTGGCTTGTAGCCGCGTCCTTCATTAGTGGGATCAACCAACACACTTTTGATGCGTGCTGTTTCAACTTGCAATAGGGTAGGTGCAGCAAACACACCACCACCCACTGTGAGTGTATCACCTGGTATGTAACCCAGTCCACGATCATAGGCAGTGGCTATAACTGCACCCATCTTGGCCTCTGCCACAGCTTGAACCCCGCCTGGTGGAGGAGGATCAATAGTAATGGCAGGCACAACAGCGTAGCCGCTGCCAGGATTGTTGATGTTCAAACTGTCAACTTGTCCCTTGGCATTCAAATTCAATATGCCAGTGCTGAGGTTGTTGGTTATCACATCATTGTTGATGGTGACTTGATCAACTGTGATTTGACTGGCATTTAGCTCTGTGCCGTCCCAGGTGAGATTGGCTGAACCGGCCAGCACCCCACCATTGTTGAACTGAACAGCTTGTGTTGGCCCTCCCGGAACCCCACCCGGTCCGGCAGGACCTGTAGGCCCAGCTGGTCCCCCGGCTGGACCCGTAGCACCAGTTGCGCCTGTTGGGCCACTAATAACTGAGCTGTCAACCAAGCTATACCAACCACTGCCGTTGTAATACTCAAGTTTGTTTACATCGGTGTTGAAGCGAATCATACCAGTTGCTGGTGCCAGCGGTGCGCTGGCTGGTCGCTGGGCTGTTTTTCCAACAGGAATGCGCACAGCCCCTGTACCAGGGAAGGTTACTGAGTTGGCTAGATCACTGTTTTGAAATCGTGTTAAAACCAACGTGCCGTTTGGATCACTAGTCAAAACAACAGCATTGCTTTGAACAGGACCATCCAAGCGAACAGTTGTGTTCTGTAAACTTGAAATCTCGGCGGCCGCAACAGCTAAATTCACCCTAATGGCTTCAAAATTGTCTCGGAACCCCTGGCTTGAATTGTCTGAACTGGCTACAGGATAGTTGGTGTTGACGCTATCGGGTCTAATATTGCTGGTCATGGATATCCACACATGTCACGTTTTTCATATTTATTTGGTGCGACTCCAATACATATTTCATCCTAAAACCCCAAGGAAAATCAAACGCAGAGTAAATATTGATGGTGCCCAACTCTCTAACGGAGGAACGCCACTTGCAAAGAAGATTGAAACGCTCTAACCGAGCCAATCCTCGAGAAGATCGCAACATTTTTGACAACAAAAATGTTCGAAACAACATCATCGAACTTGAGCAATTTACCAAACATCTCAAACAAAAAGTTGAGTTGATTCCCAAAAACCTCAGTCAAGAGGCTTATATTGAAAAGCTGGAAGACGTAAACACCAACATAGTGTTTGCTGTTGGACCAGCTGGAACCGGTAAAACTATGCTTGCTTCTATAGCCGGAATCAAAGCTCTCAAAAATAATGATATCAAAAAAATCATTATTACGAGACCAGCCGTAAGTGTTGATGAACAACACGGATTTTTGCCCGGAACCCTGGTTGAAAAAATGCAGCCGTGGGTATTACCAATACTTGACTACTTCTATGAGTATTATTCAAAGAAACAAGTTCTATCGATGATTGAAAATGACACACTGGAAATAGTGCCACTGGCCTATATGCGTGGAAGGACCTTCAAAAATGCTTGGATAATAGCTGACGAATTTCAAAACAGCACACCTAATCAGATGAAAATGCTACTAACACGTATTGGAGACAATAGTAAAATTATTGTCACTGGTGACATGCAACAGCATGATAGAGGATTTGAAACTAATGGTTTGAAAGATATAATTGAGAGATTCAAAAACCAGGACAGATTGGCAGTTTGCTCTTTCCAAAATGTTGATGTGGAAAGACATCCTGTTATTGATACTATTTTGAAAATGTATCAAGACTAAAAATATTGCGTGGATCTTAAGTTAACGGGCACCACTTTTGTCCACGCAATATAAATACTTTTGAGGATCGCGAGATTGCAGTCTCCACCCCCTCTAAACGCTTGATAGGAGCATTCAGCATGAGTATTTACAGTAAAATCCCTTCTGGGTATTATGTCTACGCATACCTTCGTAAATCAAACTTAACCCCTTATTATATTGGCAAGGGTAAAGGACGGCGAGCTTGGGCCCATCACGACACCATAAAAGTACCAAAAGATCCATCTAGGATCGTAATTTGTGAATCTAGGTTAACTGAAATTGGTGCATTGGCCCTAGAAAGGAGGTTTATACGTTGGTATGGAAGGAAAGATCTAAAGACTGGAATCTTACGAAATCTAACAGATGGCGGCAACGGTGTAAGTGGTTATCAGCACACAAAAGTTACAAAACAAAAAATAGCCGAGGCAAGCAGAAGAAAACGGGACACCGCAGAAACCCGCCTTAAAAAAAGCTTGGCTTCAAAAGGAAAACCAAAAGCGTATTCGGTATGGAACAAAGGACGTAAATGTAAGCCACAAACAGATGAATCAAACCTTAAGCGTAGCCAAAAATTGAAAGGACGCATAACAGGTCGCAAAGGCATCCCTACTGGGCCACAGTCAAAAGAACATTTAGCTAACAGACTATCTTCCATGCGCAACAATGTCCTCAATCAATTGGAAACCGGTACTCACCCAAGCCAGATGAAGGCTACATGTCCTCATTGTGGTAAAATCGGAAAAAGTGGTGGTATGTTTACCTGGCACTTTGATAAATGCAAACTAAAGCCAACCTGTGAACCATAAATATTGGAAAATTGGGCACTTCTAGTATTATGGTTCACAAAATTCAGGAAAATTTCTCAGATCAAGCTGAGGAAATCATCAAAAAGCTTACAGCCAAACAAGATTTGATGGATGTAATGCTTGACATTGAAGACTATCTCGACAACAACAACCTATATGTGTTTGACAATTGGTTCAAGGGGCAACTCGTCCGAGGACCTGTAGTCAAAAAATACTGGATCGAAGTGACTTTCAAATATGATTGGAATCAGATGCCAGATCCTCAAGGTGGCTTGAGACTCACACAACACGGCACAAAAATCAGTTTTGAAAAAAGTCATCAGATGGTTCCAGTGCCAATCAACAGCCCTGACGACTACGAGCCTGGTACCAAAAAACCAAGAATGAAAAAGGAAAAGGTTTGGCTGGTTCACATGAAAATTCCCCGACGCTTTGTGGAAACATTAGATCCAGAACTTTTGGACATCTATGATGAAGAGATTGAGGCCAGCGACATGGACAATGCTGAGGACCAAGCCGCTGTTGGACAAACCCCTGGTGAGGAGATGCCCGTATGAAGCTAACTGAGGGTTTGCGCAAAGGTGACCTAGACGGCATGGTGTTGCCACTCATCACAATTGATGAGTATGAGAGCAAGATCAGCAATGACAAGAGCATTGTGGTGGGATTTTATGTGTTTGAGGAGGATGCAGCACATGATCTCAGCAATTTTATTGAGCGGGCACCATATATGATACTTGACACAGATGTGAGTCCAGCACCAACAAAGGATGGATACTATGTGTGTTTTGTGGAAATATTTCGCTCAAATGACTTTGGAGCAAGTCTCACAAAACTTTTGAGTGATCTCACCCTATTAACCAATGTTGAAGATTGGCAGTTCACAACAGTGAAGCTGCCAAAAGACAAAATTGTGAAATTAAATGACGAGACGTTGCTGAAATATGTTGACTCAGAGCCCAGACACGGTGAAGGAAAGTCGCAAAAAAGTGTGAATGAGTTTTTCCGCGACAGCAGTTTATCAGAGGCAACTCTTTCTGAAAGCCAGTTGGTGCTCACGCGACAGGCAGTGTCTCAAACGTTTCATCTCATTGATGTAGTTGACACTCCGCCGCAAGGTGCAATGGATCTCAGCGAGTCAGCCAGCGGAGGTTGTCTCCGGCTGCAAAACCTACTGGGTGGACCATACAATGTACATCAAATAGGTGTTTATACTGTTGTTGAAAATTACAACACAGAAAAATTTATGGTTTTGACACAACTGTAGTTACAAAAAGAGGCATTCCACCGCTACAATGCTAGACAACAGTCAGCATTGATATCGTGGTGAGGTGTCCACGGGCGGAAGGGACAGGTGAACTGTCAGGAACGCAACAAAATCAGCGAAGCTGCTCGCTGGACCGGGAAGCCCCGCTGTTTGTCTTGACACATGCTCTCCAGTGCGAACCCGGAATACACAACCAAGTGACAAAATAGGTTGCAAATCATCTCTGCAATGTGAGGCATTGCATCAAAAAGGATCGCTCTGAGGTGGTCATTCTCATCGATCAGGACAGGCATTGTGGTAGTTGACATCCACAACCCTGTTTGCCGCTGCTGAACCCTGTGTTCGAGGTAGTGTGTGCATGCTGGTACCGAGCAACCGCCAGTTTTTGAGTCTTTGCTCAAACACACATCCAAATCAGCTCTCTTTACGGCGCCATACCAGGCTCTAGAGAAGTTTACCTCCCCAACTTGCCCTTGGGGAGAGTATGATCTCTCCCATACACCTACCAGATGCATTATATTCATATGCCAGTAAAAATCGCTTGCGGTATTCGCTATCCGGTGCTATATATCACGCAGCACAAAGGAGCTCACAATGTTCTGGTTTATTTTCATCATGGCAGTGATAGCCGCAGTGTATGGCATCAGCACAGTGCTCAGCATTGTGGGATGGTTTGTTGCATTCTGCCTGGCAGGGCTGGCACTAATCGCAGTGCTTATTGTAATTGCTGCCGTTTTGCGTGAGGGTTGACAGCTGACTCGTCCAATGCTATAAGGCACACATGAGATACGAGTTTCAAATCCAATACAGTTCAGGCAACTGGGATACGTTGGTTGTAAGCTGGGACTGCACTGATCAACAGGTCAACTGGGGTCTAGAGGACCTTCAAAAGCGTTTTCCCAATCAGCGAGTTCGCTGTATTGATGAAAACGGCTACTTGGTGGACATTCGCTAAGGAGAACTGACTATGAGTGTTTGGGACAAGCTGGGAGCTAGGGCTTATGACAATCCGGATCCATGCCCAGTAAAGCCTCTTCGGCCTCGGCTGGCACCAAACCCCACCTCTGAGCAGGCTCGGGCGTATGCTGAGGCACTGGATCACTATGAGAATGTTGAGTTGCCCGAGCATGAGGCTGCCTACGCGGCATACTGGGCTCGTAGTGCTGAGCTGGCTGCACCCTTCCAAGCGGATCTCGAAATGTATTACAACATGCAGGGTCATCCCAAGGCAGAACTGCTCTACTGGAAGAGCTATGAGCGTGGTCACCACGCAGGCTTTGGCGAGATTGCCAGCGTCTACAGTGACCTTGTTGAGTTGGTGAAGTGAGCAGCCTGAGGTGGGATGACCCTCACAGGGTAATCACAAATCATGTGAGGTCACTTGAGGCTCAGATCCAATGGTGTGAAGAGCATCTTGCCAAGGGCACTTGGGCATGCTATGTGACGCACTTCACCTTCTCAAACCCTGAAGACGCAACTTGGTTTGCACTGGAATGGAGCAAAACTGAAAATGGTTGATGTTCGACTGCTGCGGGATGCTGCCATCTCTGAAAGCAACAACGGCTTCAATGTGCATGATGATCTCAAGGGCTACACTGTAGAGGAGTTGCGTGAGCTCACACAGCAGACCATCAAGCCTTTCGAGGTCTTGTGTCTCAACGTGCTGGGCGATCTCAACCTTGGTACCATTATCCGGAGTAGCCATCTTTTTGGCGCACGTCGGGTGACTATTTTTGGGCGGCGCAGGATTGACAACCGCGGACTTGTGGGTGCCCAAAACTACACTACTGTCAACAAGGTTGAAGGGCTACTGGCGGATGGTGTCACTGTTGATCCAGATGCCTTCTGGCGCTACATTGATCAGGAAAGGCTCTACCCCATCTTTGTTGAGCAGGGCGGCACCAATGTATTTGAGTTTGACTGGCAGGAAATCTCAAGGGATGCACTCAGCGTGGGTCGCACCATCTGCCTTGTGATGGGCACTGAGAACAGTGGTATTCCCCAGAGTATTCTCAAGGACGTGGACATGGTTGATCGAGCGGTGAGCATTCCCCAAACCGGCGTGATTCGCAGCCACAATGTCAGCATGGCTTTTGGTATTGTGTGTGGTCAGATGGTTGGACGTCTAGGCTGGTATTGAGCTAGCAACACCAACCTAGCGACTCATCAACTGTTACTCTTTGGCTAATCTATTGGCAGCCTTTGTGGCGAGCCCTTTGGCGATTGATTCTGGGGTGCGAGACTTGCCCATATGGGCAGCTCGTATTTTTTCCTTATGTTCCTCAGAAAGCTTCCGACCCAGCAAAGCCTGCCTCCGCTTTTCAACTCTTTCTGGACTGTGTTTTTGACCAATCAACGGGGCTATGCGTTTAGCAATCAATTCTGGACTCTGTTTGCGACCCCTTAACTTATTTTTATGCTCTTCAGAATGGGCATAATTCCCGTTAGCACGTCGAGTGGCTGTTCGTTTTGCTATTGCCTCGGGCGATAGCTTTTTGCCTTTTTGTGACGCGGCTAAATTGGCCAAATGTTCTGGTGATTTGACTCGACCTTTGTGTGCTGCGCTTTGTTTAGCTCGTGTCTCGTCGCTAGCTCTTCTCAGTTTCTGTCGTTCACGTTGAATGCTGCTGTGTATTTCTCGAATTTTTTGAAATACTCTAGAGTTTAGTCGATATGAGTCGTCTGTTTTGTATGAGTGCAGCATATACCAAATTGCTGTGACCATTTTGTAATGATTCTCTTTCTCAGTCATTCGAACCAACAAGAGGTGCACCAAACAGTGTTCTCTAGCTGTGAGTCTCACAAGATTGGTTTTGCGATCGGTGCCGCCCATAGATCGTGGTATGATATGATGTTTCTCGGTATAAACGTCAATCTTACCGCGATTTATCGCATGTGAGATGATGTTATAGTACCATTGGGTATATTTGTTTGATAAATATGGATGTTGGGTAGGTAGACTAACCCGTGGTAATAGCTTCATGCTGTAACTTCCCTTCTGTTATAGAGCCGGTGGATCCTGGCAGATCGCGATCGGCATCACCTCTATTTAGTTGTTTGACAGAGTGAATTTCTCTTATATACTCTTACTGTAAGCGTTGTGCTTGCAACTGAAACTTTGTTTCAGTCCAACTCCAAGAAATGCTGCGGCATAGGAGATAGATTTTATGGCTCGTAATTTTGACATTGCTCAGCGTGCGTTTGATTCGAAATTCGTGGTTTGGGCAGAAATTGACCACCCAGATGCAGACCGTGATTGGTATCTGAAGAATGGACTGGCGGTTCCACAGCAGTGGATTGCTGTGGCTGTTACTCACACCAAGGAGGCAGCTATCCGCGCCACCAAGCAGGTTAAGATTTAACCTGCTGAACCAAAAAACTGGACTACTATCTGAGCTGGGAATTAGTTTCCCAGCTCTTTTTTTCTGAGTGCTTCATCAAATAATCGAAGTATTTTTTGTTTGGTGGCTTCATCAACCCAAGCACACTTGTCTATTTCAGCATCAGGAAAATATTTTAAGACTTCACTTTGAGCTGATGTTTCATCCAGTGCCACAACAAATGCTGAGAGAAGAACGTCTTCAATAAATTCTCTCTCAATCTCATCCAGTAAGGGTTGATTGCGGGATTCATAGGCAGACAGGATCAAATCCTGATCAACTTTCAGTGTGCTGGTGCTGTTTTGTCTACGCTTGAAAGTGCTGCCACGTTGCATGGGATACCAGTCCCATGGGGTAACAGTTTTGCTTTCGTGCCAAGTTCTCCAACTTATGTAGTAAGTGTTGTTCATAATGACTCTGTTTCAAAAATTTAGGTTAAATACTTATAAGATTATTGTTTGGGAGTGCCAATGAATCTATTTGAAGAATTCCAAAAAGGTTTCCAGCAGGAGCAGGAAACTGAGATGAGTCTAATGGACTACCTGGAGCTATGCAAAACTGAGCCATTGGCATATGCAACAGCAGCCGAGAGAATTTTGGCGGCCATAGGTGAGCCCAAAATAGTAGACACAAGCAAGGATGACAGATTGGGACGAGTTTTTATGAACCGCACCATCAAAGTTTATCCAGCTTTTGAAGAATTTTACGGTATGGAAGATACCATAGAGCGTGTGGTGGGCTATTTTGTGCATGCTGCACAAGGCCTAGAGGAAAAAAAGCAAATTCTCTATCTCTTGGGACCAGTTGGCGCTGCCAAAAGCTCGCTTGCAGAGAAGATCAAAAGCCTAGTGGAAACCTATCCCATCTATGTGCTGAAGGCAGGAAATGAGCACAGCCCTGTGTTTGAAACACCTTTGGGACTGTTCGCACCAGGAAAACCACTTACTGAAACTGTTCAACAAGCTTTTGGTATCCCTGCTAGATATTTCACGGGATTGCCCAGTCCCTGGGCTGTGAAGAGACTGCAAGAGTTCAAGGGAGACATCAACCAGTTTCGAGTAGTGAAGCTGTGGCCCAGCAAACTCAAGCAGATTGCCATTGCAAAAACAGAGCCTGGTGATGAGAACAATCAAGACATCAGCTGCCTAGTGGGCAAGGTTGACATCAGAAAGCTCGAGCACTACAGCCAAAACGACCCTGATGCCTATTCTTACTCAGGAGCTCTGTGCCGAGGCAACCAAGGCGTCACGGAGATGGTTGAGATCTGGAAGGCACCTATCAAAGTGTTGCATCCCTTGCTCACTGCCACTCAAGAAAGCAACTACACTGGCACAGAAGCCATTGGCGGCATTCCATTCCAAGGAATTGTGTTTGCACACAGTAATGAGAGCGAGTGGCAAAGTTTCCGGAACAACAAAAGCAATGAGGCTTTCCTAGATCGCATTTGTGTTATCAAAGTGCCCTATTGCCTCAGAACCAGTGAAGAGCAACAGATTTATCAAAAGCTACTACGCACAAGCAGTCTTGGATCAGCCCCATGTGCACCAAAGACACTGGACATACTAAGTCAGTTCTGTGTGCTCACACGCTTGAAAGAGCATGAGAACAGCAATCTCTGGAGCAAGATGCGAGTTTACAATGGTGAGAACATCCGAGACACAGACCCTCGTGCCAAAACCATTGTTGAGTACAAGGAAACAGCTGGTGTTGATGAAGGCATGAGTGGTATCTCAACACGTTTTGCATTCAAGATTCTCAGTCAAACCTTCAATTTTGACACAACTGAGGTTGCTGCGGACCCAGTGCACCTCATGTATGTGCTGGAACAGAGCATCAAAAGAGAGCAATTCCCAGAAGAGGTTCAAAACCGCTATCTCGAATACATTAAAGAAAACATTGCACCCAAGTATATTGAATTCCTAGAGAAGGAGCTTCAAAAAACCTATCTCGAAAGCTATGATGAATTTGGGCAGAATATTTTTGATAGGTATTGTGCCTATGCTGATGCATGGATCTCTGACAGTGATTACAAAGATCCTGACACTGGACAGCTTTTGAACAGAGAAATACTCAACAAAGAGCTGGAAAAAATCGAAAAGCCTTCGGGCATAGCCAATCCCAGAGACTTCCGCAATGAATTTGTGAACTATGTGCTGAGGGCCAGAGGCAAGCCTGAGAATGGTGGTCAAAATCCTCGCTGGACAGATTACGAAAAATTCCGTCAGGTGATTGAGAAGAAGATCTTCAGTTCCACAGAAGAACTGCTCCCTATCATCAGCTTTGGCAGCAAGAAAAACAGCGAAGACATGAAGAAGCACGAGGGCTTTGTAAACAGGATGGTTGAGTTGGGATACACACCCAGTCAATGCCGTCGCTTGGTGGAATACTACATAAGGCAATCCAAGAGCAACTGATGGGAGTTGTAATTGACCGTAGGCCCAATCAAGGTCAAAAAAACCTGGGCAATCGCCAGCGATTTATTAGACGAGCCAAGGATGCCATCAAAAAGAGCATTCAAGGAAACCTCAACAACCGGAGCATAACCGACACTGAAAGTGGGGAGAAGATCCGCATCCCAGTTGACACAGTAAGTGAACCCACTTTTGGTCAAGACTGGAACACAGGCGAGTCTCGCCGAGTGCTGCCTGGCAACAAGGACTATGTGCCCAGAGATCACATTGAGCGACCAAAAGGTGGAGAGGGCCAAGGCAAAGGGGGTGGCAAGCCCAGTGACAGTGAAGAGACTTTTGAGGACGAGTTTGCATTTGTGCTCACAAAAGATGAGTTTTACGACTTGTTTTTTGAAGACCTTGAGCTGCCAGACATGATCCGAAAACAGCTTAAGACTACCAAAAGCTGGGAAATCAAAAGAGAAGGCATCTCTACTGGTGGCAATCCCACCAATCTCAATCTCATCAGAACAATGCGCAACAGCATGGGACGACGTTTGATTTTGAAGAAGCCTAATGAGGAGCGCATCAAAGAACTGGAAAAGGAACTGGAAACAGTCCCACCATCCCGAGATCGTTATCAAGAAATCTTGGCTCTGCTGGAAGCATTGCGCAAAAAAGTCAAGGCTGTGGCTTATGTTGATCCCATAGACCTTCGCTTCAATGTGTTCAACAAACGCCCAACACTCAGTAATTCAGCAGTGATGTTTTGTATCATGGACGTGAGTGGCAGCATGGATGAGCCAAAGAAAGACATGGCCAAGAGGTTTTTCATGCTCTTGTATTTGTTCCTTCAAAAGAAGTATGACAGTGTGCGACTGGAATTTATTCGCCACCACACTGTGGCTGATAGAGTAGATGAAAACACTTTCTTTTATGACAAACTCAGTGGTGGCACAGTTGTCAGCTCAGCTTTGCGGCTGTGTGTAGACACTATCAAAAAAGAGTATGATCCCAGTCTCTATAATGTGTATGTGTGCCAAGCCAGTGATGGAGACAACATTGACAGTGATAATCCCGAATGCAAACGGCTTTTGGAAACAGAGCTGTTGCCTTTGACGCAATACATGGCCTACATTGAAATAGGTGATCAGCATTTGGTTCAGCATTATCCCATGATGTATTATGCCAGCAGTAGACTCTACAACGTTTATCAAACTGTGAGTTTTGCCTCAGAGAAACTGCAAATTGCCAAGGTGTTTGAGCCGAAAGAAATATATGACGTGTTCAGAAAACTTTTTGAGAAAAAATAACCATGAGTGATTACCTGTTCACTACAAACGACTGGAGTTTCCCTCTTATTGAAAAAAGTCTAGAGGCTGTGGAGGAAATTGGCCGTAAGGAATTGGGCATGAGTCTCTATCCCAATCAAGTGGAGATCATATCAAGTGATCAAATGCTAGATGCCTACAGCTCAGTGGGACTGCCTGTGATGTATAACCACTGGAGTTATGGAAAGCGTTTGGTGAGAGATCAACAGATGTACAAAAAAGGCCAGATGGGGTTGGCCTACGAGATAATCGTGAATACGGATCCTGCGATAGCCTACCTCATGGAAGAGAACACTATGACTATGCAACTGTTGGTGTTGGCACATGCATCAGTTGGTCACAACTTTTGTTTTGCCAACAACTACATGTTTCAGCAGTGGACAGATGCTGACAGCATTGTGGACTATTTTGTATTTGCAAAAAAGTATGTGGCTGAGTGTGAATCCAAGTATGGTTTTGATGCTGTTGAGAAACTGCTTGACAGTTGCCACGCACTGCAAAATCTTGGTGTTGACAAATATCGTCGACCTCCCAAGCTCAATGCCAAAAAAGAGGAAGAGAGACTCAAGGATCGCCTCACAGAATGGGAACGTAATCAAACAGAGCTGTGGTATAGTCTTGATCCAAAAGGCAGCAATCAGCGTCCAGAGAAACCCAAGCTGCTTCAAGAGCCTGAGGAAAATTTACTCTACTTCCTGGAGAAAAACAGTCCAATTTTGAAGCCTTGGCAGAGAGAAATCGTCAGAATAGTGCGGAAAACAAGTCAATACTTTTATCCGCAGCGTTTCACAAAAGTGCTCAATGAAGGCATAGCAACATTCACTCACCACTGGATTTTGAACCACCTCTATGACACAGGCAGGTTAAGTGATGGACAGATGATGGAATGGTTGTCAAGTCACTCCAATGTTGTGTTTCAACCCAGTTACAATGACAAGAGATTCAGTGGCATAAATCCCTATGCACTGGGATTTGCCATTTTCCGAGACATACAGAGAATTTGCATTGAACCAACTGAGGAAGATCGAGTTTGGTTTCCCAAGCTGGCGGGAAGTGACTGGAAATCAGCAATTCGAGCTGCTGCAACAGAATATCGTGACGACAGCTTCATAGCCCAGTTCCTGAGTCCCAAGGTCGCTAGAGATTTGAAATTGTTTGGTATTGTTGATAACAAAAGTGCAGAAGACATAGTTGTGAACAGCATTCACAATGAAACAACTTTTTCAGTGTTGAGATCGCAATTGGCTGCACAATATGATGTCAACAGTTATGATCCCAATATTTTGGTTGTGGACGCTGATTTGAAGGACACACGCAACTTGATACTAGAGCACAAGATGGTTAACAAGCGGCAATTGGATCACAGCACCAAAACTATGTTGAAGCATGTGAAAAATCTCTGGGGCTTTCATGTGAGTCTCAAAAGTGTTGATGAACGGGGCTATATTCATTATCAATCAGGCCCCGTGTAAATAGCCCGCATGAGCAAAGACGATTATATAACAGTAGCAGGGACAGTTATTGAAGTGTGTCCCAACAGCCTATTCAGAGTAGAGCTGGAGAATGGCTTGACAATACTTGCTCACTTGGCAGGTAAGTTGAGAATCAACAACATCAATGTGCATCATCTTGATCATGTAACGGTTGAGATCTCAGCTTATGATTTGACCAAGGGACGCATTGTTTACAGACAAAAGCGTCCCCCCAGAAACGCTAGCTAGTTTCACTAATCTCCCGTGGGGAAACTTCAACAAATACGGTACCTTCAAAAACATCTTCACCAGAGCCTTGTCCCACATGAGTATCTACTGAGGAGGGCTCTTCTACTTCTACTGGTGTAGCAACCCCTGTTGACACATTGCTGTCAAACCACTCTTGAATAATTTTGAGATTGTTGTTGAGACGGGCATCGCTTGAGTTGTGTTCAACAGCTTTTGTAGCATACTCGAGACTCTCCAGTCTCAATCCCAAATTCCAAGCAGAGATGCTGGCCAAGTCATAAGGCAACCAACTCCATGCCTCTTCACTACAGGTGTAGTCCATTGGATGTTGTGTAATCCCAAGAGCTTTGACAGCGTTTTTGTAGCACTCGCCCCAATTGGCTTTGGTGTAATAATATCGCGCCAGCTCTACCAGAGGTTCTCTGTGATGTGGCGTTTCCATGGCTGCCATCTTCAACCAAAACTCTTTGTTTTCATCATCAACTGATGCTAGATTTTGCATTGCAAACCCACGCTCCACATTCCAGCAGGGCATACACAAAAACTCTTTGTAAGTTTTGATACAGTCTTCTTTCATTCCCCGATACATGTATTCCCTACCCAAGTAGGCGCGAATACGTGCATCGTGCGGGTATTCTCGCACTGCTTCCTGAAGCAAAGGTAGATCCCCTGTTTTGTGTTTGAATTCTGGGTAGTGAAGTATTCTCAGTTCATTGCAACTGGTTTGAACTTCTGGAAGCCTGCTGCACAAGCCTTCATGAGTAGCTCCTTGCCAAATGTAACCCTTGCGTGCATGAATTCTATCTCCATTCCACATCCTACCTGGTGTGCCATTTGCATTCCAGTTCCAAATATATGTGTAGCGAAGACGAGTGGTTTCTGGCGTCCAGGCCTTTTCAAGCAGTTCTCGCCAGCCGTCTTCAAGTCGTTCATCCATGTGAAGGCAGATGCATACATCACAATCAGCCGGTAGCAATGCCATTGCTACGTTATAAGCGAGGTCAAATCTCCAGGGACTGATCAAAGTGTCATGAACAGTAACACCTTGTGCCTGTAAAATCTGCTTTGTCTCATCAGTGCTGCCTGTGTCAATCACCACACGGTAGTCAGCTTGCTCGCAACTTTTAGCCCAAGCTTCTGCATTTTTCATTTCATTTTTGGCAGGAGCATATATACCTATTTTCAATTTTGTCATCCCCTGTTCTCCAATACAGATTTCACAAACTCATAATTGCCCTTGATTCTGCCATCCTCAGGTTCAAGTCGTGTAGCCTCTTCAAACATTCTGAGACTCTCTTCTTTCAGCCCTAGGTTCCAAGCTCCTAATCCACAAAGATCATAAATCCTGCCTCCCCAAGCATGCGGGTAATCAAGATAGCTGTTGCTTTTGTGAACACATTTCAAACCCTCTTTGGCCGAGGCATAGAGATTGGGCCAATCGGCATTGTTGTAGTAGTATTCCGCTAGATTTAACCAAGCCTCGCGCCGTGTGGGACTTTCAACAGCACTTAGTCGTAGCCACTTGAGTTCCTCATGTGGTAAACATTTGGCCAAATATTTCATTGCCTCACTGCGCTCATCAGCCCACCCACTCTCTGGCATGGCCAGATATTTGCGGAAATGCTCTGCTGCATTTTCAGGCTGATTATACCAAGCATATTCTCGTGCCAACCAATAACACAGTTGACTGTCACGCGGCATCTCTTTGTGACTGGTTTCCAGTAGGCTCAAATATTGTCCACGACTTTTGTTGGGATCCTGTTTGTGCCACATGACAACACTTGGGGCCACAACAGTTTTCTCATCACCTATGGGGAAGATTGTCTCATGCACTGCACGCTTCCATCTATAACCAAAGCGGCTGTGCAGTTTGTCAGCCAAAAATTGACTCACCGGTTGATCGTTACCATCAAAGTTGTGAACGTAATGATATCTCAATCGTGTGGTACCTGGCAGCCAATGCTTCTCCAACTCTTCACGCCAACCAGGTGCCATCATCTCATCCATGTCCATGGAAATGCACACGTCTGCATCTTCAGGGACAAGTGCAAGTGCCATGTTGCGTGCGTCATCAAACCGCCAGGGTTTGATTTTGATCACACTCACTTGTACACCTCGAGCCCTCAAAGCCTCTACTGTGCCATCGGTGCTGCCAGTGTCTGCCACCACTAGGTAGTCAGCTTCCTTCACACTGTCGCACCAGCGCTCTACAAAATGTTCCTCGTTAAGTGCTATTGTATATACAGCTATTTTCATCAAATTACCTTTGGCAAACTGGGATCAGGAACATATGGAGTGTACCACCATCCTGTATATCTACGTTGTACCACATTCAAGGGCAAATCTGCAAAACTCCATGGAATATTGTGTTGATTTAAACAGTCAGTGAACAGTTGATGTGGATGAACGTAATGGTTGGGAAAATTGCTAAACCTTTGTGCTGCAACCTTTGTGTGCGTTTCATTACCCATAAACCAAAAATCACAAGGGCTGCCACAACCAAATTTTCTGTGAAGTGTTAGTTTGTCTTTGTCAAAACACCAATCCGGGAGTTTGTTTTGATACAAGATGTCAGCTCTGCTGACAATTACGAAATCATATTTTTGCTTGAAACTGTTTTTCAAATCAACTACTTTTTCTTGTGCCCATAAGTTGGCCCAGAATGCCAAAGGATATTTGCTAACAACAGTGCCAATTTGGCTTTGTAATACTGAGACAGCTGATGTGAAGGATTTGGATTCAAAATCAAAAGTCTCTAATGCTTTTGATCTCAAATTAGATAAAACAGAAAAATCCCGATTCGGCGACACTGTAGTATTTTGCTGATGTGTGTGTCGAGGATGTGTTGACTCTGACGGATACAGTCCTATTGATGTAGCATCATACACACATGAAAAAACATCAATATCCAAATGCTCAAACAAATGCTGTCTCAAGCCAGATGAGACAATATCAACATGTCGATAAGGACCATACAAGCACAATGCTACTTTCATCAAACTACCTTGATACATGGACTGTACTTTTGAATATCATAGGGCTCATATGTGAATTGACTGTTGCGGGTTGTGTGATAATAGATTTTTTTGTGACACAACTGGTTTCCGATACTGTGGATGAAATTGAACACACTGCTGTCAATGAGATGTATCTCCTGTGCATTTTCGATTACACGCATCCATGACAGCAAGTTAGAGCAAATGCTTGATGTGATTTTGATGATGGGAACATCATGCGCACTTTCATCTACCCATTTCAGCGGCACTCTGATACCCGTACTGGGCTCGTCATGTATCAGCCGATATTGAGTTAGATTTCCCACTGCCTGCTCGAAAACTGAGTCAACATCTGGAATAGATTGAGGCAACTGGAATTTGGAAAACCTGTATTCGTAAGGCAACTTGAATTGCTCATAATACCATTTGTACCAGCGTGCGCTTGGTGGCCTATGCATGTAAACATCTGCTTCAATTATGGGAATACCGTAACAATCTAAACTGTTTTCAGCTGTTTCCTCTATGCCCCCAATCTCAAACACCACAACCTTTTTGTTGTCTTGATACAAACAAGAGACTGTTGTGAGATTATGTGGTTTCACGGGCACAAACACTCTATCATAAATTTCAGAGAAATAGTTCACAAGACCATTGCAAATGAAATAGTCTCCCAATCCCAACTGATGAACAACCATTACCTCTCTCATTGAATACCTGTGGGAGAGATTTTGCTTATCCAGTCACTGCATATGCCATCAGTATTCCACAGCAAACACTCGGGTAAGTTTTCCAGTGAGGTATGCCATTCGGGCATGACAGCAACTGAGTTCTTTACCAAATGTTTTCCTGGCTGAGTCCACCAATAGCCTTGGCTTGTGAGCACACGCTCATCACTTTCATGCCAAAAATAATTCAACTCTGGGAAATCTTTTCTCAGTTGGTTGAGCTGTTCGCATGCCGTGTGGTTTTTGGCATGAATCCACAAATTGGCTTGAGTCAAGAACTCAGTTGGGGCCGGAGTGGTGGGAGCGTCATGTCCCAACATCCAGCCCGATGTGTACCAAACATCAATTTCAACATCTAATCCCAAGCTCAAACAATACGTGATGCTCGCTACTGAGTTTTCTTTTTGTGGGTCTGGGCCATATAACAGTCCCCGGTGTGCAATCAATCTCATGGCATAATTCCTGTTGGTCTAACTATTCCATTGTGCCAATTGTGCTCTTTCACTGGTATGTTATGCAACAGCAGATGGCTTTTCAAAAACAACTCTCCACAAAAATCCACACGATAGTCTCTATACAGTGTTGGTAAAGCATCTACAAGTTGCGAATAAATTTTCATAGTGCGGCTATTACCGTAAGCAAATTGATCACTTATGCCCAAATACTCTTGACCCTGAAACTTGAACCTATGGCCGCTTAACCCAGGAGTGTTGGCCACATTTACTGCCTCATTTTGTTCAAGTATTACACTCTCTAGGAACCAGTCAAATCTAGCCCTAATGATGATGTCATACTCAAACCCAAATTGTGTTTGATAGTCTAGTGCCAACCCAATACTTTTTTGGATACCTGTATATTGTGCAATTTGATTTTGTGGCACTGTTCGATATGCCCAGATGCGTTCTGTATAAAGACTCACATCGTATTTTTTGGGCTGTTCCCATGCCACGACTCTAGGATGATAGAGACTCCAAAAGTTTTGCGGGTCAAATTCTGTTGTTTGCCAAGTGTGTATGAACACGTCCGGTTGGTAAACATCTAGCAGGCATCTCTTCCAGTAACGGTGTGTTTCAAACACAAATCTAGGTAAGCCAGAAAAGCAAAGTGCTACTCGCACCTAGTCACCTATAGATAAACTTTGTTTGTCATTCATGCTGGGAGTTTTCACACAAATGATGCTGGTGTCTTCCAAAAACTCTGGATTTGTAATTTCCCATGGATACAAGATGAAAATATCACCGGCGGTTAACTCAGTGTCCTGAATACGCATTCTTCCACTTGTGATGAGATTGATCTCTGTCACTTGAGTGTGGAAATGCAAGTCTGGAGGATCACTGGGCTTGTGAGTACGGAACCCTACTTCAAAATCTTTTGTGTAATATGCAGTGGGCTCAAACGCACCCACAAACCAACCTCTGAGCATGTCGCTGTGCTTGAACAATTTCATAGTCCCACAGTCTCCCAATTTACATTGGAGAACCCTTGATCAGTCAAAACATTTACTGCAAGAGCCCTGTCACTATCGGCCTCACCTAGCTTGTCATTTACAAGCACTCTTGTGCCACTTGTGACTCCCATAAGCAGTTGATCATACGCTATACCAAGCGACTCAAGCTGTGACACTGTTGCTGATCGTGTGCTTTCTTTTCGTGCTGTCACAAGTATGATTGTGTGCCCCTGACTGTCCCATTGGTTCAGCTTTTCTCTAACACCTTGCAGTATTTTTGGTTCAACTCGCAAAGCCTCACTAATGCTATGCTGGTGCTGCACAAGTGTTCCATCAATGTCGCAAAAAATGGTTTTGGGCTTGCTGCTGTAAAATTCCTTCACCTTGCCCAAGTAGCGGGCCACATCTTCTGGTGTTCCCAAGGGAATGTAAATGTTTGGCGCAACAAAATAAGGGAAAATGTTAGAGCCCTGTTGAATGAGGTAATTGTAGGTCTCACTTATGTAACATTCAGGGCGACCATGATATGTAAATTCAGCCAACAGTTTCTCCGCACTTTCTACAAAGTCACATCCGCGTTTCCAATAGTGAAAGCCAATGAGAGCATCATCGGAGATTGGGTTTTTCTCAACCACCTGAACTACTCTGCTGTTTTTGATCTCCGCAAAACTGTTTTTTGGATCCTTGTCTTTGTGGAGCACAATAGCACCGTCAACACCAGCACTGCTTGCAAATTTCAAAAACTCTTGAGGATTCCAATTGATGATTTGGTCACAATTGTAAATCACCAATGGCTCATTGCTGTTGATGAGCTCTCGAGCACACAATGCCGTTTGGCTGGCGCCATTTGTTACCCGATCTATTTCAATTATCTCGCATTCGGGTCTCAGTTTTTTCAACAGTTCATTCAGCTCATCAGAGTAGGCACTGTTCTCATGTTTGCGTGTTACAAAAATGAATTTTCCATCAACATCAAAACTTTTGATGCTGTGTTCAATTAGTGTTTTTTGATTTACTTGAATCAATGGTTTGGGCTCTTGTATTCCAACTTTTGAAAATCTTGAGCCCAACCCTGCCATGGGTATGAGTATGTTCATGCATGATCCTTACCTACACTCTTTAGTGTAGTAGGTATCAGTTATCTATCAAATATTTTACCAAGCTGATCGGCAGCTTGCCTTACAACATCTTCATTGGTCCGAACAACGCTTGAGGCTGTTGGCTCTGTATAATCTATGCCTATGAAACCCAATAGATCACCTTTGTTACTAAAAAATGCACATCTAGTCATATGTATGGCAGCACGAGATTCATAAAACCAGTAGGTGGCGCTATCGGTTCTAACATTTATATTATATAGGCTTACGCATTTGCGCTTCAGGAATTCTTGGCTCATGTTTGTGATCAAGCTGCTGGGCAGTCTTTGTCCAAAGTTGATGATGCGGTTAGTTCCGGGCTTGATTACTTCATGTGTGTTTGTGTGAAAGATGAAAGGAACATTGTTGGGGCTGGGGATACCATTGTGAAATCGGAAAATGTAGGCTCGATTGGCCTGAGTGTTTGTGAGTACTTGATTCAGTGTTTGGTTGGCAGATGTATCTACAGCAACGCTCACTTGCAACTCCCTTGCAAAGTTGTTCATGCTGTGGCTTCTTTGCCAAAGCTCAAAAACTGGTTGAAAATGCCATACTAGGATGTAGCTGGTGCTGAGCATCGACAGCAGACAGAACACCACAAAGAGATGCCACAGCATGCGTAACGGATGGACCGTGCGAAGATATGTGAGTAGTATCTTTCCTAGTTCGCTCATAGCTTACAAATTCAGTTGAAATATTTACAGAAACTGATGCCACATATAATGTGTAAGTTTTTGTTACCTTGACAGCTCACCAAAGTATGGCTATACTTTTTCTATGAAAGACTATTATAGCACTCTAGGAGTGTCCGAATCAGCATCAGCCGATGAACTGAAAAAAGCCTATAGAAGTCTAGCGATGAAGTATCATCCTGACAGGAACAAAACACCAGAAGCCGAGTCAAAATTCAAAGAGATAAATGAAGCTTATGATACTCTAAGTGATGAAAACAAACGCAACGAGTATGACCAAATGCGGCGAGGGGGCGGACAACCAGGTGGGTTTCACTTTGAGTTTCGAGGAGGCGGTTCACCGTTTGGTGACATATTTGAACAGCTTTTCAGAGGTCAAGGATTTGATCCGTTTGCACAGAGGCAACCCACACGTAATCCCGACGCACAAGTTCAGCTAAACATTACTCTTGAAGAGGCATTTACTGGAAAAAGTGTTCCGGTGCAGTTTACCGACAGTTCTGGTAAGCAGGTGAATTTGGTAGTGAATATTCCCTCTGGTATAGACAACGGATACAGACTGAGATATGCTGGTAACGGAACTCGAACACATCAAAATTTTCCACCAGGTGATTTGTATATCACAGTGTTTACGATACCGCATCCACAATTTGAACGTAATGGCCCACATCTCATCAGCAGTTTGACTGTGTCATTGTGGGAGTCTCTTGTTGGTGCAGAAAAAAATATACCCCTTATCGAAGGGGGTAGCATTGATTTAAAAGTACCGCCGCTCAGCAAAGAGCAAACATTGCTGAGAGTAAAGGGCAAAGGCATGCCAATGGGCAATAACAGTCGGGCAAGAGGAGATCTCATGGTTCGATTGGTAGTAGATATGCCTAGCACTCTTGATGAGTCTCAAATAGAGAGTATCAAAAGTTGGATCAAAACCTAGAATCAACGATATAGGAAAACACATGAAAGAGCCCACCAGTCCCAAAAGTGACTTTGAGCAGTTGATAAACCGAAGCTATGACATTGCCATCAAGCATCAACATGAGTATGTGGTGCTGGAACATGTACTCAGCGCATTGTTGGAAATCCGAGAGATTGAAACAATACTCGGCAGTCTTGGATGTACGGTTAAAAAATTGAAAAATGAAGTTGATGCATATCTTCGAAACCCCAAATATCACTCAGTGCTGCCAGATGGTGTTTATCAGCCCAAATACACAACAACACTGTTGTCTGTAATCAAACAAGCCAAAGCACAAAGCATGTTTATGGGCAAAACCTCTATGGGCAGCATTGACTTGCTTATGGCACTCTACAACGCCGAAAACAGCTGGGCAGTTTATTTTTTGCAAAAACATGAGATTTCAAAATCAGCATTGACGAACTATCTTACTCAACAAAGCACTGACACTGAAGAAGCAGGCCTGAGCGAAGATGACGCAAAAATTGTGTTGATGCAGTTTGCTATCAATCTCAATCAACGAGCCAAACAAGGTAAAATCAACCCTCTCATTGGCAGAGAAAGAGATGTGGATCAATTGGTTGAGACGCTGGCACGCAAGTTGAAAAACAATGTGGTGTTGGTGGGCCACCCTGGTGTGGGCAAAACTCAACTTGTAGAGGGACTGGCCAAGAGAATTGTTGAAAAAACTGTGCCAAAAAGCCTCCAAAACCAAGAGATTTGGAGTTTAGACATCAACAGTTTAGTTGCTGGTACAAAATATCGAGGTGATTTTGAAGAGCGCATGAAAAATGTCATCACTTCCTTGAAAAGCCTGCCAAATGTGATTGTGTTTATTGATGAAATTCACATGATTATGGGGGCGGGTGGAAACAGCGGTAACTCAATGGATGCTGCCAACATCATGAAGCCGGCTTTGGGTCGAGGAGAAATTCGCACCATTGGGTCCACCACATATGACGAGTTCCGGAAATATTTTGAAAAAGATCGTGCACTGCTCCGTCGATTTGAAAAGCAAGATGTGCTGGAACCCAGCATTGAAGACAGCAAGAGAATTATTCAAGGTCTCTTAACAAGCTTTGAAAAATTTCACAATGTCAAATATGCACAAGGATGTGCTGAGGCCTCTGTTGAACTCAGCAACAAATATGTTTTGAATAGACATTTGCCTGACAAAGCTATTGATTTGATCGATGCTGCTGGTGCCTCCGCAAAGGTCTCAAGCCAAAAAAGCGTTACAGTAAAAGACATTGAACAACAGATTTGTCGAATGGCCAAAATCACACTTGAGTCTGTGAAAACTGACACAAGCACAAAATTACAAGAGTTACCAACCAATTTGAAGAGTGTGATTTTTGGACAGGAAGCTGCTGTTGATCAGTTGGTGGATGCTGTGTGGTTGGCACACAGCGGACTCAGAGAACACAACAGAACTGTGGGCAGCTTTTTGTTCACCGGGCCAAGTGGTGTGGGCAAAACTGAATTGGCCAAAACGCTGGCTGACAAGCTGGGTTACAGCTTTGTTAGATTTGACATGAGCGAGTTTCAAGAGAAGCATTCAGTAGCTAGATTCATTGGTAGCCCGCCTGGATATGTGGGCTACAGTGACGGTAATGCCGGGAACGGAGCACTTGTAAATGCACTTGAACAAACACCAAGTTGTGTGCTGCTCATTGATGAAGTGGAAAAGGCACATCCAGATGTGTTGAATGTGTTCCTACAAGCCATGGATCAAGGCACAATAACAAGTCAAAACCAAAAAACTGTTTCACTTAAAAATGCTGTGCTCATCTTCACAAGCAATCTTGGTGCTGCCGAAATGGAGAAACCTGGTATGGGTTTTGGAGCAACCAGCAATCTCACCGCTGACAAAGAGGCTGTTAACCGCTTTTTCACCCCAGAGTTTCGCAACAGGCTTGATGCTGTTGTGCCATTCTCTTCTCTGAGTGCAGAGACTATGCAGTTGGTGGTAGGAAAGTTCTTGAAACAATTGAATCAAACCAGTCAAGCGCGAGGTGTCTGTGTTGTAGTTGATCCAGATGCACAACGGTGGTTGGTTAAAAATGGTTTTGACAAAGCAATGGGGGCACGTCCATTGAGTCGAGTGATTGATAGAGAGATCAAACGCCCTATGAGTCAAGAGATACTGTTTGGTAAGCTCAAGTCTGGTGGAAGAGTGCTTGTGACACTTGATGAAAACTCCAAGGGTTTGAAGCTAGAATTTCTCTCCAACGTAGTAGCCCCTACATCAGGATCTGAGTCTCTAACCGAGGTGCAAGTGTAGCATGAGCAAAAGCATTGTGATTCAAAGTCTCTTGGCCAAGGGACTGATATCTCCCGGAACAATAGTTGGAGTGGCCAGCTCCAGTGCCATGCGTGTCTACAACAGGTTTATCGTAAGCACAGCAAGTTGTAATCCTGTGATTCAAATTGAAGGGGTGCACGTTCAAAATCAACAGCGTCAATTGCTAGATTACACACATATCGTTGAAGTTGATGGTATGGAATTGTCTCGATACTTGTCACATGCTGATTTAGATCAGCAGGGTGAGAAGATAAATCGTGGGAAAAAACGCGGACGAAGGCCCAAAAACCGCGCTTAAATACCCAATAAGTATTGGGAAACTATTATGGCCAAAATTGCCACCACCACTATCTCGCTCAACATCAGCAAACTTGTGAGAAACGATGAAGATGAATCAAGCCTCTTGAGCGAGGAACAACTGTTAACCCTCTTGGAAACACTGCCTAATGTAGTTGAGCAACTGCTTGATGACAGCAAGCTGGTGATTGAGGCAACCATTTGACATGCCATAAATATCAGCAAAATTTTGTTGAGCAATTATGGAAAGTCTTGTTTTACTTGGCACAACCAGCGGTAAAGTAAATGTTACAGGTGAGAAACAAAAAGGTGCTGGCTACACCAACTTTCTTGGTGGTAGCCACACTGTAGCCTGTAGCTTAACCAATTTTACTGGGAGAATTTACATTGAGGCAACGCTGGCTGCCGATCCCAGTGAACAGGATTGGTTTCCTGTTTATTTGCAGGACAATCTTCCATATGTGCAATTTCCCAAAGACCTGTTCAATCCCACAGGACTGCTCGGTGGTGATACTGGGACGCAAGCCTACACTTTTGTGGGCAACTACGTTTGGGTACGTGCCAGAGTAAACAGAGACTATCTCACTCCTGTGCCTATTGATGACTCAACTGTTGGCAGTGTTAGTGAAATACTTTTGAATTTTGGAGCACTTGGCACCGCAGCCAATGTGGGTCAAACTTATTTGGGACCGGCCGGCCCGCCTGGTCCTAGAGGTCCGGCTGGTGTTCCGGGCCCAATTGGCCCACAAGGACTAACTGGCCCAACTGGAGCACAAGGCGAACTGGGACCAACTGGTGCTCCAGGATCAGCCACCAACACTGGCGCTACTGGGCCTCTAGGAAATACAGGGCCAACAGGCGAGTCTGGTATTGAAGGTCCAACAGGACCAACAGGTGCCCCGAGTGACATAACTGGCCCAACTGGCAGCACAGGTCCCAATGGTATGGGACAGATTTACGAGTTCAACATTACTTACAATGGTTTGTCACAAGTGGTTTCAGTAACCGCCTTGCCAGCCGGCTGGAGTGCAATATACACAGCCAATTCAGTAACAGTAACTCACAACATTGGAAAACTGCCTAGTGGGTTTTATATCTGGGGCCAAACCACAGTTCCTGGCACAGTTTATACGCTCAGAAGTCCCAATGCTGTAATGAACATGAGTTATGATACTGGCTTGCCCACCAAATTTACTCTCAACAACATCACTCCTACAAACGTTGGTACTGTTGCTACAGGCAGTGCCAAAGCTGTGGTATTGTTCACTTGAAGCTAGAAAAGGCTGAGATCCTATGAGCGTTCCTGCTGTTGTTCCCATTTCACTTTTAACTCGGGTCAACAGCCTCGTACCTTCGGCATATATCTCTGCGGTGATGAACCCTGTTTGGGAAGGGTTCGCTTACAGATGGACACTTACTATCACTGTCAAAGCACAAAATCACAGTGACGAAACAACTCCTATACCATTTGCCTACACTGGCCTAGACGTTCAAGTAAATGATTGGCTGGTTTTTTCAAAAAACAGTCTTGCTGTTAAGATAATAGGTATAGCAAGTGCTGATGAAAATGACCTTCAAATTGAAGTAGAGGACGTAGATCTATGGAACCTCTATAACGATCCTACTAATAATGCTCAAAACATTGGCGTTCCTAGTGAGCCCGGAGTTTATGACTGTTTAATAGTGAGACTGGGTCCGCAAGGCATCCCAGTCTTCAGTAACCAACCAGAATTTGCTCTCCCGCAAGATCTCATCATGGATATTGTGATGAGGTTTGTAAGCACAGGGTTACCTGGACTGAGCGGATTTTCGGGATTTTCTGGTTATTCGGGCGCGAGCGGCTACTCAGGTGTTTCTGGCTACTCAGGCGAGAGCGGGTATTCAGGTGTTTCCGGCTACTTAGGTGTATCTGGCTACTCAGGCGAGAGCGGGTATTCGGGCTACTCAGGCGAGAGCGGCTATTCTGGAGAAAGCGGTTACTCAGGTGTTTCTGGCTACTCAGGCGAAAGCGGCTACTCAGGTGAAAGCGGGTATTCAGGCACAAGTGGCGAAAGCGGCTATTCAGGTGTTTCTGGCTACTCAGGCGAGAGCGGCTATTCAGGTGTTTCCGGCTACTCGGGCGAAAGCGGGTATTCTGGCACAAGTGGTTATTCCGGCACAAGTGGTGAAAGCGGTTACTCAGGTGTATCTGGCTACTCTGGTGAGAGTGGTTACTCAGGTGTATCTGGTTATTCTGGCACATCAGGTGAGAGTGGTTACTCAGGTGTATCTGGTTATTCTGGCACATCAGGTGAGAGTGGTTACTCAGGTGTATCTGGTTATTCTGGTACAAGTGGCGAAAGTGGGTATTCGGGCAAGAGCGGATATTCTGGCGTTTCTGGCTATTCAGGTGTATCTGGCTATTCGGGTGAGAGCGGTTACTCAGGTGTTTCTGGCTATTCCGGTGAAAGCGGCTATTCCGGCACAAGTGGCGAAAGTGGCTATTCCGGCACAAGTGGCGAAAGTGGCTACTCTGGTGTATCTGGCTACTCTGGTGAGAGCGGTTACTCAGGTGAAAGCGGGTATTCTGGCACAAGTGGCGAAAGCGGCTACTCAGGTGCAAGCGGGTACTCTGGCACAAGTGGCAAGAGCGGCTACTCAGGTGTATCTGGCTACTCGGGTACATCCGGTGAGAGTGGCTACTCAGGTGTATCTGGCTACTCTGGTGAAAGCGGGTATTCAGGCACAAGTGGCGAAAGTGGCTATTCAGGTGTTTCCGGTTACTCAGGTGAGAGCGGCTACTCAGGTGTATCTGGTTATTCTGGCACAAGTGGCGAGAGTGGTTATTCCGGTGCAAGTGGCGAAAGCGGCTATTCCGGTGTATCTGGCTACTCAGGCACATCAGGTGAGAGCGGCTACTCAGGTGTATCTGGTTACTCTGGCACAAGTGGCGAGAGTGGGTATTCCGGTGCAAGTGGCGAAAGTGGCTATTCCGGTGTATCTGGCTATTCCGGTGAGAGCGGCTACTCAGGTGTATCTGGTTATTCTGGCACAAGTGGCTATTCGGGCGAAAGCGGGTATTCAGGCACCTCTGGTGAAAGTGGCTACTCTGGTGTTTCTGGCTATTCAGGCGTATCTGGCTACTCAGGCGAGAGCGGGTATTCAGGCGTATCTGGCACAAGTGGCGAGAGCGGCTACTCTGGTGTTTCTGGCTACTCAGGTGAAAGCGGTTACTCTGGCACAAGTGGCGAGAGTGGGTACTCAGGTGAAAGCGGGTATTCAGGCACAAGTGGCGAAAGCGGTTACTCAGGTGAAAGCGGGTACTCTGGCGTATCTGGCTACTCTGGTGAAAGTGGTTATTCAGGCGTAAGTGGCTATTCTGGGGTATCTGGTTATTCAGGCATTTCTGGCGAAAGCGGCTACTCTGGTGCATCTGGCTACTCGGGCGAAAGCGGATATTCAGGCGTTTCTGGCTACTCGGGTGAGAGCGGCTACTCAGGTGTTTCTGGCGTAAGTGGCTATTCTGGCTATAGCGGTATTTTTGGTTCAACAGGTCCAACAGGACCGGCGGGATCAAATGGTATATCTAGCGGACTTGTTCTATACATTGATGATGCCGGAGGCACGAGTCCTACAACTGGCAGCTTGTTATTAATACCCAACAGCGGTACTCAAACCACTGTTACCACCAGTGTAAATGCTGTATCAGGCACATTGATAGGCACTTGGACAACAGCAGCGGGCGTACCAGGAGTCACGGCGGTAGTTGGCGGAAACTGGAACACATGGTTATATGCCAGCAGAAGCGGTGCTGGCGATGTGAGATTCTGGGCCATTGTAGAGGAAGTGGCTAGTGATGGCACAACTGTTCTGCAAACTTTAGTAAATGGCAGCTATGCTACTGGCACAACCATTAACACAGGGTCAGCGTCACTGTTTGACTTTAGTGCTTATGTGCCTGCCACGCCATTAAGCAGTACTGCCAGTCGCATAAGGGTTAGGCTTTACGCTCAATCAGTTACTGGTATTCCCACGTTGACTACCTACTATCGGGATGGCACTATTTCTTATATTGTCACTACTGTATCAGCTAATGTGGTAGGACCTACAGGTCCTACAGGACCTAGTGGTTACTCAGGAGTATCTGGATATTCTGGTGTATCTGGCTACTCAGGCGAAAGCGGATATTCAGGCGTTTCTGGCACAAGTGGAGAAAGTGGTTATTCTGGCACAAGTGGTGTATCTGGCTACTCTGGCACAAGTGGAGAGAGCGGTTACTCAGGTGTATCTGGCTATTCAGGCGAGAGTGGTTACTCAGGCGTTTCTGGTCACTCAGGAGTAAGCGGCTATTCTGGTGTATCTGGCTATTCTGGCGAAAGTGGTTATTCTGGTGAAAGTGGATACTCAGGTGTATCTGGCTACTCGGGATACTCTGGTGTATCTGGCTATTCTGGCGAAAGTGGTTATTCTGGTGAAAGTGGATACTCAGGTGTATCTGGCTACTCGGGATACTCTGGTGAAAGTGGCTATTCGGGAGACAGCGGCTATT
>JACCDG010412334.1_pt1 | contig 31589 bp, 28 predicted proteins | sample 7442471 | NCBI WGS metagenome assembly JACCDG01 (sample SAMN15323444, study PRJNA562643) | freshwater metagenome | isolation source: river surface water | place: USA:Blue River Watershed | collected 2017-08-17 | reverse complement strand
TAGCGATGAGGCAGGCGGGAGCCAAGACGGTGGGACAAGACGAAGCGAGTTGCGTTGTTTATGGAATGCCAAGAGCGGCTAAAGAAATTGGGGCATTGGATGAAGTGAAGCCCCTCGATCAGATCGCTGCGCAGATTTGGAAGTTTTTGAAAAAGTCGGAAGATTCTCAAAAGGGAGATAGGGTATGAAAAATTGGACGATCAAACACCGCCTCGTGTTTTTGGTGGGGTGCTTTCTTGCAAACATTGTCATTGTACAATTGGTTGGGCGCTGGACGGGTGCGAAGTTGGAGCACGCCTTGGATCGCTCGAGCATGGTGTATATCCCCGCTGTGCGAATGATGGGAACCGCGGACATGATGCATGATGGGTTGAGAGCGGTCGCTTATCAATCAATTATTGTCAGTGGCGAAGCCGATGCTACGATCAAACAAGAGATCGAAACAGAATACAAAGAGATGACTACCACACTCAGTGAATCTCTCGATGGTCTCTCACAGCTCAATTTGCCGGCCGATATTCAGGACGGGATCGCTGCCGCGGGTCCCGCTGTAGCAAATTATAAGGAGAGCGTCGGCAAGATCGTTAAAGTCTCTCTGTCAGGTGATCGCGCTGGAGCTCTTCAGCTCATGCCCGAGGTGCAAGAGGCTTTTGAAGGACTCGAAGCTGCATTGGAAAAATTCTCTGAACGAATTGAGCTGGGCGCTCAGTCGACGATTCAAGAATCTAAAGAAGCTGAGCAGTTGGGAAGCTTTGTGGGGATGACGGTTTTGCTCGTTTCGCTCCTGTTTGGAGTTTTGAACGCTTGGTGGTCGATTGCGGATATTTCGCGACTTTTGAATTCTGTGATTTCCAAGCTGCGAGAAGAGTCTCAAAAACTAGCGAATACTTCGCAAGACGTCAGTCGTACCGCTACATCTGTGTCGACGTCGACCACTCATCAAGCGGAGGCGCTCCAAGAGACTGCGGCCTCGATCGAAGAAATGAGTAGTATGATTAAACGAACGGCAGAGAACGCGGATCAGTCTCGCGATGTCGCTCGCAGAGCCGAAGCTGAATCTCAGCGAGGTCAGCAGACAGTTCAAGATTTGATTCATGCGATCAGAGAAATCAGCAGCTCGAATGATGTGATTGGCCATAAGACCGAAGAATCCAATCGCCAGATCTCTGAAATCGTCAAAGTCATTGAAGAGATTGGCGCCAAAACACGCGTCATCAATGACATCGTGTTTCAGACCAAGCTGCTCTCATTTAATGCATCGGTCGAAGCAGCTCGTGCCGGTGAACACGGTAAGGGCTTCGCTGTCGTTGCCGAAGAAGTCGGCAATCTCGCTCAAATGTCGGGTAACGCTGCTAAGGAAATTTCGGACATGCTCGGCAACAGTACCCAGCATGTTCAGGATATCGTTTCCAAAACAAAGTCTGAGATCGAACGACTGATGACTCAGAATAAATCCAAAGTCGAAGCGGGAACGCGAGTCGCAAAAGATTGTGGAGAGGTTTTGACAGTGCTTGGGCAAGGTGTTGTGGAGGTTGTCCGGCGTGTGGATGAGATTTCCACAGCGACTCGAGAGCAGGCGACGGGTGTATCCGAAATCACCAAAGCCATGAATCAGCTGGATTCGGTCACACATGCAAATTCAAGTGCTTCACGGCAGGGTAGTGCGTCGGCTGAGGAACTTTCTCATGAAGCCGAAAATCTCTTAGGAGCTGTCCAAGAGTTAGAAAGATTGGTTGGAGGACCATCTTCGGCCCAATCGTCGTCCAAGAAGGCGAAGGCTCCGGCAGCACCTAAGGTCAGCTTGAAGCCATTGGGAACTCCACCCCCGAGTGATGAAGGTCACTGGGACGATATGAGCTCTAAAAAAGTTCACTCCTAAGCGAGCTTACTTTATTTTGGGCATTTCGCTTCGGCGATTGACGATTTTATTGATCAATCCAAAGTTGAGCGCCTCGGTCGAATCCATCCATTTGTCGCGATCCGTCGCACGCTTGATTTCTTCGAGAGGGCGACCTGTTTCTTCGGAGTAGAGTTTATTGATCTTTTCTTTGATCTGCACAATGTCCTTGGCGTGGATCTCAATATCCGCCGCTGTCCCTCTGAGGAGGCCCGAAATGAGCGGCTGGTGAATCAGGAATCGAGCATTTGGAAATGCGAGTCGGTTTTTTTTCTCCGCGCAAAGAGCAATGAGTGATCCCATCGACGCTGCGAGTCCAATGACCACGGTGTAAATTTCAGGCTTAATAAACTTGGCCGTATCATAAATCGAAAATCCCGATGTGACTTCGCCTCCGGGGCTGTTGATATAAAGATAGACGGGGAGCTCGGGATTGGCGCTCTCCATCGCAAGGAGTTGGCGATTTACTTTGTCCGCCATTTCGGAGTCGACCGCTCCACTCAATAAGATGATTCGGTTTTCAAAAATACTTTGTTCAAGGGGCGTCCAGCGCTGGGGCTGATTTTCCTTTTGCTCCATATTTTTAGATTAGACCCGAGCAGACTTTAAAGTCAAAACGAGAGAGATAAATCTGACGCTCCACGTCGAGTATTGGGTCGGGAGAGTGGATTAAAGTACGACTCAAGAGAGATTTGGGCTTTTCACCTCAGGCCTTTGCTCTTAAACTAAAATTTTGGGGGAGTGAAATGGCCGACGAAAAGTTGAGAGCATTGCTGGCACGATTAGCTCTGCCGGCACTCATATTGATTCTGGTGGGCCTTTCCACGTGGGTGTTTGTCGCGGATCGCGCTCGGGCTCAAGGGGCAAGACCTGGCTCTTCCATTTTTGAGTCTGATAGCGGGTTCGGATCCAAAGCACGATAATCAAGCAAAGTCCTACTGTGGTGAGATGAAGATCTTGAATAGAAAGAGTTTCGGCCACCATTCCTGAAATGAGTCCACCCAAAGGCAATGAACCCAAAAATGTCATCATGTAGATGCTAATCACTCGGCTGCGATACGCATCATCGACCTGAGCCTGAAGAGCATGATTGATCAGGGGATAGCATCCCATAAAACTCATTCCCATCAGTGCAATCATTACGATGGAAATGGCGAGGTGGTTCGACAGGGCAAACGCTGAAAGAAACAGCGAAAACAGAAGTATTCGTCGAACAAGTATTTTCCAAAGAATCTGAGATTTGTTTCGAGGATCAATCGCCATGACAGTTCCAAAGAGAGCCCCAAACGCGTGAGCGGCCGTGAGCCACGACAAAGTCGTCGCATCTCCATGAAGGAGGTCTTTGACGTAGCTCGGCAGAAGAACCATATAAGGTGCCCCGACAAAGCCTAAAAAAATGGCAAAGAGCAGAGGAAAGTGAAGCCGGCGATGAGTTTTGACGTAGGAGAGCCCTTCTTTGAGTGGCTTCCAAAAAACAAGAGGGCCGAGAGTAGAAGGCTTGATGTTTCGAAACGCTCTTAAGCTCCAGATCACCGCTAAATAAGAAACAGCGTTCAAGGCAAAGCAGACTCCTTCGCCCCAAACCTTGATGAAGAGCCCTGCGGCCAAAGGACCGACGACTTTGGACACATTGATCAAAAACGCATTCATGGCAATGGCGTGGGGGAGTTCGTCTCGACCTACAAACTCAATCGCAGCAGAATGGCGAGCCGTCATTTCGAAGGCGTTGAGTACTCCCATAAAAATGGCGAGTGCGGCGATATGCCAAATCTCAATTTGATGAGTGATCGTGAGATACGCCAAGAGGCTCGACTGCAGCATCATCAGCGCGAGGACACGACTGAGGAGCTTACGTCTGTCAGTCTGATCTGTGATGACTCCCGCCAGCGGGCAAGCGATGAAGGCGGGAAACTGTAAACAAAAAGCAATGAATCCCAACCAAAAACTCGAGCCACTCAATCGATAGACGAGCCACGACTGAACGACTCCTTGCATAAAGCTTCCGGACATCGAAACCAACTGCCCCGAAAAATAAAACGCATAGTCCTTTCGCTTCAAAAGATGAAAATGTTGAGTGAACGCGCGAAAGGACATAGATCTCCTTTATGACATATTGGATTCTCTTGGGTCTTGCGATTTTATTTGAGCTCCTGGGGACGACATCCATGAAGCTGTCGGATGGTTTTAGTCGGCTCTGGCCCTCGATCAGTTTGTTTGTTTGCTATGCGATAGCATTTTCGTGCCTGACTTTTGCTCTCAAAAAACTCGAGCTCTCAATGACCTATGCCATTTGGTCGGGTGTGGGAACGGCATTGACAGCGGTGATTGGTGTTTTTTTATTTAAGGAAACCATGAATCTGCAGAAACTGTTTTTTATCTCTTTGATTATCGTCGGAGTGCTTGGGTTGAATTTGGGGAGTGCCCGGATCGAATAAAGAAGATCGCCAGCAAAATGCACGAGGCTCCCACGAGAGTCGCCAGTGTGGGAACCGACCCCAAAAGAATGATGTCCAAGAGTACAGAAGCGACGGGGATCAGATAGGTGATGCTTGAGGTACGAATCGCGCCGATCTCTTTGATCAGGTAATAATACAAAAGGAGGGCGGTCGATCCCGAAAGCACCCCTAAAAAGACCAGGGAACCTAGCACCTTGCTGTCGAGAAGTGGGCTCCAGTCTGATGGTCCGACCTCAATCAGGGGTGCCAGTGACGTTAAAAAAATGAGACTGATCACATGCTGATGGAACACATTGCCAGTAATGCTCAGATTTTCAGCTCGCTGAAAGAGCCGAGCATTCAAAACATTACTGAGCGAATAGCAAACCGCCATCGCCATCACGGCGGCAATGCCTAAACCCTCCGATTGTGCGAGTTCGATTCGGGGTGCAAAAATGATGAGCATGCCTAAGAAGCCTAATGCGATGCCCGCAATCAGAGGTGGATCAACCTTTTCTTTGGGATTGTGAAGTGGCGAAAACTTAAAGGCTGTCAAACATGTCGTCCAAAGTGGAACTGTTCCGTTGATGATGCCCGCGAGGCCTGCCGATATCTTGGTCTCGCCCCAAAATACAAAGGCGTAAGGGATGCCGATCATAAACAGCCCCGCCACCCAAGACGATATCCAAAATCGTTGCGGAATCTGTCGTTTGAGTTTGAAGGTCTTAAAAGTAATCCACAAGAATGGAACAGCAATCCACATTCGAATCATGGCGGCATGCATCGGTGTAATCGCTGTGACAACGACCTTGATGGCGACGAAGGCTCCACCCCAGATCAAGCCGAGAGACAAAAACGCCGCGAAGATTTTCCAGCGATTCATTCTCCCTTTAATTAAAGGGAATGCTGTGCTTTCGCACGAAGGTTTTCTAAAATACTCTTAGCGTGATGAAATTTTCACTTTGGTTATGGGGAATCTTGATCACGAGCTCGGTGCTCGAAGCGGGAGACTTTGATGTTTTGGTCAATCGCCCCGTGACGGATCGCTCTCCTTATATGGGACTGTGGGAAGTTCGAGGACTCACACAAAATGAGTGGTACGCGACGACGTCGCTTCATGCGCAGGCCGCGTCATATCGAGTTCTCCAGAATGGACGTGTGGATTCCGAGATCATCGGGCGCAGCATGGTTCAGTTTGTGGGGTTTCATTACGGAATTTTGGGGCCACGTCTTGAGGTGGGGTTTCAGCAGCCGATAGGACTTGATGTGGCGTTTCAGGATCCTCAATCTGGGACTGCTCGCATACAAGATAAGACGCTAGCCGGAGATGGACGTCTCAATCTCAAAGTTCCTCTCGTTCCGGGTCGAGTGACTCTTGTGCCCTTTATGATGCTTCCTTGGGGGCAGAGTCGCTACTATTTTGGAACCAAAGAAGTCTCGGGAGGATTTTTGACAGCTTTTGAGTCTCAGTACCGAAACATCTTTAAGATCACTGGTAATTTGGGTCTCCACTTTCGCGAATCGTATCAATTTCGAGATATGAATATTGCACATCAGATTGTCTATGGAGTGGGGATGGCGTGGATGACGGGTCGACTTTTTACGCTTTCGTCTGAGTTTTTGGGGCGCACAAATTTTGAAAGCCCTTTTGGAAAAAAGAAAGAAAACCCCTGTGAAGTTCTTTTGAATATGCATCTGCGGGGGCGTCCTCAGTGGTGGGAGTTGAGATTGGGCGGGGGCTACGGTGTGATCTATGGAGCGGGTGTACCCGAATATCGAATGATTCTCGGTTTGGCGTTTAGGGGAGAGGGCTTTAAACTGGGGTTATGAGTTTTACTGATGCGTTCTTGCAGAGTTTTATTCCTATGTTCGTCGCGATCGACGTGTTTGGAGTCTTGCCACTTTTTTTGTCTCTGACAGAAAACGTGAATCATCAACGCAAGCGACGCCTCATCACTCAAGCCTCTTGGACGGCGATGATCATCTCTGTTTTGTTTTTGCTGACCGGTCAGTTGCTCTTTAGCTTTTTGGGCATTACGGAAGGGGATTTTCGCATTGCAGGTGGGATTTTGCTCGTCGTCCTTGCGATTCGTGACATGATGCACTCCGCTCCAGGATCCGAGCGAGATGCCTCAAAGGATGACGCTTATTTTGATACAGTGGGAGTTGTCCCCATTGGAATTCCGCTCATCATGGGGCCTGCAGCTCTGACCACTATTTTGCTTTCGGCCGAAGCTCATGGATTTTATCCCACATTGGCTTCTTTGCTGGTTAATTTGTTGATCGTTTGGGTGGTGTTTCGAAAGTCAGATATCGTCGCCAAATATTTGGGAAAATCTGGATCGCGTGCAGTCGCCAAAGTCATGGCCCTCTTTTTGGCCGCCATCGGAATCATGATGATTCGTCTCGGCTACAAGGATTTGTTTTTTACGGATTTGCCTTAAAACTTTTACTGCCGCTGCGGCAGTAAAAGTCTGCGTGAAATGAGATGCATATCACTCGGCCACTTATGTCATGACGAGGAGTGCCTCGGGGACACGTCGAAAGACACTTCATCAACTAAGAATTTCTGTTCGCCTCCCTTGAGCGCAGGCCATCCTTGAACCTACCGTATGATTAGCGCGCTCAAGAGCTCCCCGAGGCACTCCTCGTCATGACATAAGCGTCACAGATAATTTGTAAGAGACATCCTGAGAAAAGTTTTACTGCCGCAGCGGCAGTAAAACTACCAATCCAAAATATACGCAAAAATCAAAGGAGCGCAGATGGTCGCGTCTGATTCGATGATGAATTTGGGAGTTGTCTCTTCGAGTTTGCCCCAGGTGATTTTTTCGTTGGGGACAGCGCCCGAGTAAGAGCCGTAGCTGGTTGTCGAGTCACTGATCTGGCAAAAATAAGCCCACATCGGAACACTGGTTCGCTTGAGATCCTGGTGCAGCATGGGCACAACACAAATCGGAAAGTCTCCGGCAATTCCGCCACCGATTTGAAAAAATCCAACCGGAGATTTGGGAGATGTTTTGGAATACCACTCGGCGAGAGAGACCATATAATCGATGCCGGACTTAACGACGTGAGTTTTGATTTCTCCGGAAATCTTGTACGCAGCGTAAATATTGCCCAAAGTCGAGTCTTCCCACCCCGGAACAAACAGGGGAAGGTCCTTTTCTGCCGCAGCGAGGAGCCACGAATCCTTGGGATCGATTTGGTACGACTTTTTGAGCCGACCATCGAGCAAGATCTTGTAGAGGTATTGGTGGGGAAGATAAGACGTTCCCTTTTTCTCAGCATCTTTCCATTCGCCGATCACCACTTTTTCGATGCGTCGGATGGCTTCTTCTTCGGGAATGCAGGTGTCCGTCACTCGATTGAGATGCTTATCGAGTAATTTTTGTTCATCTTTTGCCGTGAGGTCTCGATAGTGGGGGATGCGAACATAGTGCTCGTGTGCCACGAGATTAAACACATCTTCTTCGAGATTGGCTCCCGTGCACGAAATCCCATGCACATAACCTTGGCGAATCATCTCCGCGAGTGAAAGACCGAGTTCCGCCGTACTCATCGCACCTGCGAGAGTGACAAACATTTTACCGCCTGCATCGACGTGCTTTCGATAGCCTTCGGCCGCATCAATGAGTGCTGCAGAGTTGAAGTGCCTAAAGTGATGCTTGATAAAGGCCTTGACTGGAGCTGTCTTCGCCATCCGCAAGGTATACGAGTTTACCTTCGGGGGGTCGAGCATAAATCTCTAAAAATATTGTGAATTTGATTTAAAGTGTCTTTAATTTGGAGGATGTCGACAGAGAAGATTGCCACAATTTGTTTAGCTTTCGCTGTCATCCATACGTTTTTTGTCTCTTACTTTCAGAAGCTGGCGCATCGAGCGCGACCGCATTCAGTACGATCCAATTTGTTTCATCTCTTGGGAGAAGTCGAAGTCGTCTTTGGCTTTTGGGCCGGCATTTTGATTCTTTATTTGTACTGGATCGTGGGCCGTAGTGATGCCACCTCTTATTTAGAGTCTCTCAATATGACGGAGCCTCTTTTTATCTTTGTCATCATGGGCCTCTGTGCGACTCAGCCCATCTTGGATTTGGCCGCACGCCTGATGGATGCCATCGCGTCCCTTCTGCCTCTCAAAGGCGCGCTTCCTTTTTATGTCACGACGCTCATTGTCGGCCCGCTTTTGGGCTCATTAATTACGGAGCCTGCGGCCATGACCGTGGTCGCGCTTTTGCTCTTTGAACGAATCTATTCGCAGTCGATTTCGGATCGGCTCAAGTATGCGACCTTGGGCCTGCTCTTTGTAAATATTTCGATTGGCGGAGTCCTGACGCCCTATGCTGCACCCCCCGTGTTGATGGTGGCCTCCACCTGGGGATGGGATCTCCAATTTATGTTCATGAATTTTGGCGACAAGGCCGCCTTGGCGATATTTGTGTCGACTCTGGTGATTTCGTTTTTTTGTCGCTCAGAACTCAGTAAAATAAGCGCCAAAAAGCCCGCATCCAATCGCAAATCAAGTCCGCTTTGGGTGATCTTGTTTCATTTGTCATGTTTGATTTTTGTCGTCTACGAAGCTCACCATCCCATTTTGTTTGTGGGCTGCTTTTTGTTTTTTATGGGCGTGGTCACGATCACCAAGGAGTATCAATCCCCGCTAAAATTGAGAGAATCTTTGCTCGTGGCCTTGTTTTTGGCCGGACTCGTCGTACTCGGCGGGATGCAACGTTGGTGGCTCGAACCCGTTTTGAGTTCTCTGAGTTCTCTGAGTCTCTTTGTGGGCTCCATTGGGTTGACGGCGATTACGGATAATGCAGCGCTCACTTATTTGGGATCACAAGTTCCGTCGCTCTCCGACATCTCCAAATACGCACTCGTGGCGGGAGCTGTGACGGGAGGGGGGTTGACGGTCATTGCGAATGCTCCCAATCCCGTGGGATTTGGAATTTTGAGTCCCGCCTTTGGTCGAAGCGGCATCAATCCCGCAAAGCTCTTGCTCGCCGCCTTGTTTCCTACGTCGATGGCAGCGCTCGCATTCTGGCTACTTTGAGTTCTGGTCAAGAGTCGGCCTCAGGGTTTAAATTATTGTCACTATGAATCCAAATACAACAGCGGAACTCGTCGAAAACACATTCAAAAAGATGGAAAAAAATTTGGCGGTCATTCGAAGTCGATTGAACCGCCCCTTAACGCTGTCCGAGAAATTTGTTTTAGGACATTTGGATGATCCACAAAACCAAAAACTCGAGCGAGGCAGCGCGACCTTAAGATTACGCCCGGATCGCGTCGCGATGCAGGATGCCACCGCACAAATGGCAATCTTGCAGTTTATGCAGGCCGGGATTTCACAGGTGAGAGTGCCTTCGACGGTGCACTGTGATCATTTGATTCAAGCGTATCAAGGATCCATGGCGGATACGAAGGCGGCCGTCTCGACAAACAAAGAAGTCTATGACTTTTTGGAGTCGGCTTGCAAAAAGTACGGGATTGGATTTTGGGGACCAGGCGCTGGAATTATTCATCAAGTTGTTTTGGAAAAGTACGCGTTTCCGGGCGGAATGATGATTGGGACGGATTCTCATACTCCTAACGCGGGTGGTTTGGGCATGATTGCGATCGGAGTCGGTGGAGCGGATGCCGCGGAGACGATGGCGGGGCTTCCTTGGGAAGTCGTTCATCCCAAACTCATCGGAGTCAAGCTGACAGGAAAGTTGAATGGTTGGGCGGCTCCTAAAGATGTGATTCTCAAAGTCTGCGAAATTCTCACGGTCAAAGGCGGTACTAATTCGATCGTCGAATATTTTGGACCAGGAACAGAATCCCTCTCGTGTACGGGCAAAGGAACAATTTGCAATATGGGAGCCGAGCACGGCGCAACAACATCGGTGTTTCCGTATGACACGACGATGGAAAAATATTTGAAAGCCACTGAGCGCGATGAGATTGTTCAGGTGCTCAACAAGTACAAACACCTGTTGGCCAATGACGAAGAGGTCAATCAGGATCCCAAAAAGTTTTATGATCGAGTGATCGAAATTGATCTAAGTACGCTTGAGCCTCATATCTGCGGACCTCACACACCCGATTTGGCGAGAGCCGTGTCGCAAATGAAGAGCGATGTAACAAAAAATAATTATCCCGACACTTTGACGGCCGCGCTCATTGGATCCTGCACGAATTCTTCTTATGAAGATATCTTGCGGACGGTTGATGTTGCCAAGCAGGCTCTGGCAGCGGGTCTTAAATCGCCCATCAAGCTGATGGTGACGCCGGGCTCAGAACAAGTCTTTGAGACCATCAAGCGAGATGGTCTCATGAAGACGCTCGAGGATGTGGGCGCTGTGGTGCTCGCGAATGCGTGTGGCCCTTGTATTGGTCAGTGGAAGCGAGACGACTACAAGCAAGGTCAGCGAAATTCGATCATCAATTCTTACAATCGCAATTTTCCCGGACGAAACGACGGAAATTCCGAAACACTTTCATTTATCGCGTCACCCGAAATCGTCATGGCACTGAGCCTTGCGGGCAAACTTTCATTTGATCCTCTCAAGGATGAGCTGGAGTCGAACGGAAAGAAAATCAAACTCAAAGCGCCTGGCGTGGCCGCGGATATTCCTCCGCAGGGATTTGCGATTTCGTGGAAAGGCTATGTGGCCCCTGTACAAGATGGCCAAGCCATCTCTGTCGCGATTAGTCCTACGAGTGAGCGTCTCAGTTTGTTGCCTCCTTTTGAGGCGTGGGACCAAAGAGATTTTGAAAATCTTCCTTTGCTTCTTAAAGCCAAAGGCAAATGTACGACTGATCACATCTCTCCGGCAGGGCCTTGGCTTAAGTTTCGTGGGCACTTAGATCGAATCAGCGACAATATGTTTTTGGGCGCGATCAACGCCTTCACAGGAGAAGCAGGTAAGGGCACGAATCTTTTTACGAATGAAGGCGGCAAAACTTTTTCGCAGATTGCGCGAGACTACAAAGGTCGAGGGCAGTCTTGGGTGGTGATCGGGGATGAAAACTACGGCGAAGGAAGTTCTCGCGAGCATGCCGCCATGGAGCCGCGCTATTTGGGATGCCGCGCTGTGATCGCCCGAAGTTTTGCGCGAATTCACGAAACCAATTTGAAGAAGCAAGGGATCTTGCCTTTCACATTCGCCAATCCTGCGGATTATGAGCAGATCGAGCAAACAGATCGCGTCAGTATTGTGGGACTAAAGGCTCTTTCGCCAAAGTCACCCGTCAAAGCGATCGTCGCTAAAGCGAGTGGTAAGACGATGGAGATTGTTCTCAATCATTCGATGACGGCTGAGCAGATCAAATGGTTTCAGGCGGGCTCAGCACTCAACGCGGCTCGCGCTGCGGCGGCGTAACTCACGCTGGGTCCCTCTTTGGTGGCATTGTCTGATTTCTCGACGGGCGCGCTCTTGTGCGCAGGACTTGATTGTCTAAAAATATTGGACCCTTGCGGATTTTTGCTTGCACCGCGTTAACGCCTCGCGCAAGATTGCAAATGTAAGGGGGGAATATGGGGATATTCATTCATCGTAATGTCGTATTGTGTCTATTGGCTGCAGGTGTCTTTGTGGGCTTGTCGTCTCACAAGCTGTACGCTCAAAACAAATTTTTAGAAAACTTAGAAGCGGGCCAGGTGGTGTCGAGCAAATCGGGCGCCTCTGTTTTGGTTCAGTCGATTGTCAATAAAGAGGCGGCGGCTGTTATTAAGGCTATCACTGAGGATCTGACTAAGTTGCCAAAGGTGTTTCCGCAGATTGCTTTTGCTCGAGCCTATAAGTCGCAAAACAAAAACCTCCTCTATCTCAAAATGCGAGGTCTTGGAGATGGGACGAGTGCGCTGGTTGAGTACAAGCAAGGGCCGCTCGAAACATTTACAAATGCTCGAGAGTTTTTGAAGAGTGGAGATTTTGTTTCGTTTCGTGAACCGCTCAAAAAGGAACTCGAGGAGGCTGGAGACAACGGCATTGCAGGCGAGATTCAAAAGGTAAATGACAAAAATGACGTCCAGCGATTGCTCGGAAGCGATACGGTCATTGAGATCGAAGGACCGCTGTATCCGATTGCGCAGTTTCCGGCGTTAAGAATGTCGCTTCAACTTTCGCTCGCACCTTACACTGTGATTCCTGCTCCGGCGGGTCAAGCAGGGGCCCCTGCACCGACGCCCAAAAATCTCACGCTCTTTTCGTTGAGAGCCGCTTTTGGAAATCAAGTTCCGCGCGGTGGTGATTTGGGGAGCTATCGAGGATTTGGGGATCGCGAAGTCAGTGCGGCTCAGCAGATGGGCGAAGACTTGGTGCGTATTGTGAAAGCTCGTTTAGAAAAAATCTAAAAGTCTAGTTTTTGAATTGTTGAGATTTCAGAAGAGGAGAGGGGATATGAACAAGAATTTACTCGCATTAGGAGTGGCCAGTCTCAGTTTGCTGGCCTGTCAAAGTGGACCCAATACGGCGCTACCGAGTCACGAGGATTTGCGACAAGAAAAGCAAACACTCGGTGTGCATCCACAAGAGCATTATTATTTGGGACAGGTCATTGTCCGAACATCAGAGGGTTCTGATATCCAATCTGTTTTGGATCGGCTCAATGGCGCCAAAGATTTTCAACTCAATCTGAGGGAAGAAGTATCGGGTCAGCCCATTTACAGAGTAAAGGTCGATGGCACTGTCGCTCTGGATCAGGTGGTGATGCAGATCAAAACAGATCCCGAAGTTGTCGCCGCTTCCAAATCCTATGAAATGAAATCTGATCAGTTGGTTCTGCCGCAGGAACCTACACCTCTGCCCAGTGAGAAGTTTCCGGCGCGTGAAGGGTTCAAGACCAACGATCCTCTTTTAGAAACTCAGTGGGGTCTCATGAATGATGCCCAAGAAGCTCCTGGAGGTCTCGCCGGTAAAAAGGGTGCGGACATCAATATGGGTGGAGTGGATACGACGGGTTCTAAGGATGTCGTTGTCGCCATCATTGATACAGGTCTTGATTATACGCATGAAGATTTGGCTGTCGTCGATCGCGTCGATGGCAAAGCTTTAGTGAGAGCTGCCGAGAGTAACATCTGGGTAAATCCCAACGAGATACCTTTTAATAATATTAACGATGATAACAACGGCGACACTCGTGCCGGAATTTCGTTCGTGGATGATGTGCACGGCTACAACTTTGCCGGCTACCATGGTGACCCCATGGATGATCATGGTCACGGCACACACGTCGCGGGTGTGATCGGGGCTCTTCGCAATAACCATAAGGGAATTGCGGGGATGAACGCGAATGTCTCGCTGATGGGTCTTAAGTTTTTGGGCGCCGAAGGCGGCGGTTCAGATTTTGATGCCATCCGAGCTCTTTACTATTTGATGGATCTCAAAAAGCGGTTTCCTGAAAAGAGATTCATCACATCCAATTCTTGGGGCGCGAGTGGCCGCTCATCTCTGAATGGAGATGAAGACGACTTTTTGCTGATGGCCTTTGCCGATGCGGAACGTGCGGGAATTTTGAGTATCGTCGCCGCGGGGAACTCAGGAACAAGCAATCGCTTTTTTCATCAGTATCCAGCTAACTACTCCAATCGCTTGACGTCATTGCTGACCGTCGCTGCGACCAATAATATGGATCTGCTCACGTCCTTTAGTTCTTACGCTTTTGATATGGTGCAGGTCGCCGCTCCTGGTTCTCTCATCATGTCTTCAGTGCCTGCAGCGCTCTTCAAAGTGCCGTACGCGGCATGGAGTGGAACGTCGATGGCCACACCTCATGTGACCGGTCTTGCCGCTTTGATTTGGGCGGCCAATCCTCAGATGACCGCGCAAGAAGTCAAAGAGCGAATTACTTCGACAGTGGATGTACTGCCTCAGCTTCATGGCTCGGTGGGAACTTCCGGGCGAATCAATGTGCGACGGGCTTTGAGCAATGATAGTAATGTCTCACTTCTTCCCTTGGTCGAGACAGTGGCCAAAGTGGTTGAGTCTCCCCGAGGAGATGACAAACAAGGATTTGATTGGATCACTCCGATTAGTGTCGAAGGTGCCAAAGAAGTCTCTGTTTGTTTTTCGAGAATTGATCTCGATAGTGATTTTGATTGGATCGAAATCATGGGTAATGACTATCGCGTGCGTGACACGATGACCGGAACTTATCGAAACCGAAACTATCGTGGCGAAGAGCGAGAGCTTTGTTCGGCACCAGTTCCTGGCGATACCGTCAATATTCGTCTGTGGAATTCGGGTGACGATGGTTTTATGACCGCTTACTCTCCGGGATTGCAAGGATTTGAAACAGTTTACCTAAAGGTGGTGCGCTAATGAAAACTCAAAAATTATTAGGACTTTTAACTGCCGCAACTTTGGGCGCCGTTTTGACAGGCTGTTCGCCTACTCAAAAGGATCCTCCTTTTGCGGGAATCATGAATCGTCAGGATGTTGATGTGTCGCAAGTCGCATTGGCCCCTGACTCGAATCTCTCGCGAATGGGTGTCGCAAATGCCTGGAAAGGCGCTTCAGGAAAAATGCCCGACGGAACGCGAGTGATCGTCGCTGTTATTGGAACAGGCGTGGATTACAATATTGAAGATATTCGAGAGTCTCTTTGGGTAAACACCGGAGAGCTCGGAGATCGTCAGTCCAACTACGCCGATGACGATAACAATCAGATCGTGGACGATCTTTTTGGCTATGATTTTTACTCAGGCGATCCGATGCCCTTTGATTGGTATGGGCATGACACACTGACAGCATCACTCATTACGTCGACCGGCCGAAAGAATGCCTCTGTGATCGGCGCAGCTCCCAATGCGGCGCTGATGATTTTGCGATATCTCGGCCCTGATGGTCGTGGCAATGGACCCGGCGCACAGATCGATGCCTCCGCGGCGATTGAGTATGCGGTCGCTAACAAGGCGAAAATCATCTATCTCAATTGGCCTCAAGGTGGATTTGGCTCGGATGCTCAGTTAGTGGTTTCGGCCATCAAGGCCGCTGCTGCGGCCAATGTCTTAGTGGTGATTCCCGCGGGCAACTCGTCCAATAAAGAAGTCCCAGGATTTTTGGGCCAAGTGGCCTCTCTGGATCAAGTCGTCGTTGTCGCAGGTGTTGATGCTCAAGGTAAACTTTCGTCTCGAACCAATTACGGAAAGTCTTTGGCTTCGGTCGCCGCTTATCAGGACAACGCCAATGGATATATGCCCGGCGGACATCTGACTAAAGACCTGAGCACAACTTCGGTCGCTGCGGCGTATACTGCGGGAATTGCAGCTTTGTATGCAAGCCTTCCGGGGAATGGAAGTGCAGCCAAGATTAAGCAAGCCTTGTTGTCCGGTAAGTCGGTTCAGCAAGACGGCTTGAGTTTGGATGTTCTTTCGGAAGGTGTTCTGTCAGTGTCCTTGATGAACAAATAGAGAGTGAGAACGGAACAATGGAAAAAAAGCTCTACGTAGGAAATCTTACATACGCAATGACGGAGGCCGAATTGCAGGCGCTCTTCGAACCTCATGGAAAGATTTCTTCAGTAAAAATAATCATGGATAAGCTTTCGGGCAGATCCAAAGGATTTGGATTTGTAGAATTCGAAGATGCGGATTCAGCCAAGAAGGCGATTGATGCTCTCAATCAGTCTGAAGTCTCAGGTCGAAAGATCGTAGTCAACGAAGCCAAGCCTCGTGAAGAAGGTGCGGGCGGCGGTGGCTTTCGAGGGGGTCGCGGCGGCGGCGGTGGGGGCGGCGGAGGTCGTCCCTTTCGTGGCGGCGGCGGCGGTGGCGATCGCGGCGGATATAATCGCTAAGATTTAGTCTTAAAGAGTGAAGCGGGCAGTTTGATCCCTGAACGCTTCGCTTCTTCCATGAATGTCGGCATTGTTCCAGTGGCGTTAAATCGAACTTCAAACGCTCCTTGTTCATCGGCAGAAATGATTTCGAGTACAAAGATATCATTGAGCAGATAATTTCCTGCTTCATCGATTCCTGTGAGCTCAGAAACATGAGTGATTCGACGAGTGCCATCACGGAGTCGATTGGACTGCACAATAATCTGAATGGCCGAGGCGATTTGAGAACGTATCGCAATCAAAGGGATTTCGAGACGATTCATGGCAATGAGAGTTTCGAGTCGAGCGAGTGCTTGTCGAGGATTGTTGGCGTGCAGAGTCGACATGGATCCGGCATGACCCGTATTCATCGCTTGTAAGAGATCGAGGGCCTCTGGCCCGCGGACTTCGCCAATAACGATTCGATCCGGTCGCAATCGAAGCGAGCTTTTGACGAGCTCTCGGATATCAATATGCATCTTCTCGTTCTTCACAGTCTCCATGCGAATCACATGAGGCTGCTGAAGCTGGAGTTCGGAGGCATCTTCGATCACGATCGTCCGTTGATCGCCCGGAATAAAACTCGAGATCGCATTGAGGAGAGTGGTTTTTCCTGAGCTTGTCGCTCCCGAGACAATGAGATTTTTTTTGAGTTGAACTGCGACATGAAGAAATCTCGCCATTTCGACACTCAAGGCTCCGACGGTGATGAGATCTTTGACCTGCATGCTGTCTTTGCCAAATTTTCGAATCGCCATATAGATTCCGTCTTTGGCGGCAGGCGGCACAACAATATGAATGCGAGAGCCATCAGGAAGACGAGCATCTAAGATAGGTTCATTTTCAGAAATTCGCCGTCCTACAAACTGAGCAATGTTCCGCACGGCTGCATAGAGCAAATCATCGGTTTCAAAAATGGCTTCGGTTTTGGCGAGCTTTCCTTTGCGCTCGATCCAAATCTCCTGAGGCCCATTGACGAGGACTTCGGTGACACTTTCATCATCCAAAAAATCCAAGATCGGACTCAAAAAAGACCGAGTTGTATCGCTCCCAAAAACCCCCACATTCTCATTATAAAGGGCTTTAAACCTAGGGCGGGGTGGCATAGGGATTGCATTCTTAGGGGGAGAGAAAAAGGAAAAAAGGGGACTCATAATGAACTTAAGTGCCCAAAATCATTGGTTATTTTCTGGGAGAACCGGAATCCATGTCCTTCGCTCAGGCCTTCTAGTTTGGGGTTTCTGTGTCGCAGGTGTGTTTTCAGGCACTTATGCTCAGTCGGCTGCGGCGCCCCAAATGTCGGTTGGCGATATCGACAAGCTCGAGAAGCTTTATCAGATTCGCTCCCAACAAATTCCTCTGCTCGAAGATTTTATCAAAAAATATCCAAACACGCCCAAGCGACCTGACACTTTTTTCAGACTGGGTGAGGCTCTGTTTGAAACCGCCAAGTATCACGATCTCAAAGGCGATCGCTCGGGATCCGAAGCGCGCCAAATGAAGGCCGTTCAGTATCTCGAACAACTCCGAACTGAACATCCGACGTATCGGCATTTAGACAAGGCTCTTTTTGTTTTGGCCAATGCTTATATGGAGCGAAAGATGATCACTCAAGCGGGTTCCGTCCTAGCGGATTTGGCCGAGCGATATCCAGACTCTCCGATCATCGAACAGGCTTCACTTCTTTTGGGAGACCATTACTTTGCCGAAAAGCAATTTGCTCGCGCAGAGTCTTACTACCTCAAAGCGGCATCGGACGAAAAAATTGGTTCATTTGTTAAATACAAGCTCGGCTGGGTAGCGATCAATCAAGACCAGCCCGCCAAAGCTCTCAAGTATTTTGAACAAGTCCTTTCGCAGCGAGGAGGACCAAATGATTATTCCAGAGATGCCGCTCGAGAAATGATTTGGCCTGCTCTTCAAGTCTATGGCTCAGCCAAAGTAGCGGATTATCTTGAGCGAACACTCAAAGAACCCGAACTCGTTGAATCGAGCCTCACCAGTCTCGCCGAAGGTCTTCAGCAGCGCGATGAACATGCCGCTGCTTCTCAGCTTTATGAGAGTCTGCGACAAAAATTTGCAAGTTCAGCGCAACAAAATCAATGGCTGATGTCGCAGATCAAATCCGAAGAAAATTTGGGACGCACCTCTAAGGTTCAAAGTCTTGTCATGCAAGTGGCACAAACCGCGGACGGATCGAACAATCCTCAAGCGATGGCTCTGCTCATGACGAACGCCAAAAAGTTTCATGCCGAAGCTCAAAAGACAAAGGATCAAGCACTCAAGATTCAGCATTATGAGATGGCGATTGTTTATTACAAATCCTATGCGGATAAGTTAGATCCTTCGGATCCCAAATTTACTGAGACTCAGTTTTATTTAGGCGAAGCACTTTATGCGCGCGAGAGATTGTCCGAAGCCGCTGTCGCTTACGAGATTGCGGCAAAGTCTCCCTCAGGCATTCAGTCTCAGGCCGCTTGGAACTGGTTGTTGACCGCCGAAAAGCTCGCCGAAGGATTCAAATACAAAGGAACAGATTTTCATGCGACAACGACAGCGGATGAAAAGTATCTCGAAGCCGCTCGATTTGTTCAGAATCTCTCGAGCATTAGTTTGGCGCAAAAGCGTCGGGCGAGTTACTTGGCAGCGCGCCTTGTCTATCAGTTAAATGATTTTGAAAGAGCACTTCCTGCGTTTCAGGCATTGGCGGATCAGCATGGAGAATCTCAAGAAGGCAAACTCGCTTCGCAACTCGTTTTGGATATTTACAACCTCCGTAAGGATTACAAAAAAGTGGCTGAACTCGCTCGCCAGTACAAATCAAAGGCGAATGATTCTTCGAGTCGCGCCGAACTGACGGGTCTTGAGCAAAAGGCCTCCCTCAAATCGCTTCAGGAAGAAGAAGCGACGGCCAAATCTCTTCAGGGATCCGAACGTCTCGAAGCTTTGAATCAAGTGGCCAAAAAATATTTGAATTATGTCAAAACCTATCCCACGGCTCAGCAAGTGGATGGGGCTGCGTGGGCTGCATTCTCAAACTTTACGGAGGTCGCTGCCGAAAGAAAGCAGTCTGATCGCTCGGAGATGCGCGAAGCCTTTAAGGTATTGACCACCGAGTATTCTCGCTCCAAGCATTCGGCAGAAGCGATTCGTCTGATGGGCAAGTTTATGTCGATTCGACGTCCGGATGATACGGAGATTCGAGATTATCGCCAGTATCGAGACGAGTGGGCAGCACTTTATCGCGAAGAAGCGCGCGAAGAACGCGGTCGATTTGGCATGCTCATTTATCGATTGTCGAATGACAGTCAACGACGTGCCTTGGAGCAAGAATTTTTGAAGCTTCCTATGAATGATTCAAACCGTGAAGCCATTGCTTACGGTCGTCTCACCAAAGTGAGAGAGATGCATGCCAAGGTCGTGGACCTCAAATTGAATTCACTCAAGACGTTGCAAAAAAACACAGCCAAAAAAGTGAATCTGCTCGATCAACTCCAGAGCGATGTGACGGATCTTGCTAATCTCAAAGTGGGAGAGACGACGGTGGCAGGACTTCAGATTTTGGCGGATGCGAATTTGAATATGGCTTCAAGCCTTCGTCAGGCGCCGATTCCTTCACAACTGCAAGGTGAGAACCTCTCTCGCTATCAGGCGGTTGTTGCTGAGAAAGCGGGTCTGTTTGAGTCCAAAGGTCGTGAAGCCGAGAAGCTCGCTCGCGATACCGCGAGTCAATTGAATCTCTCCGGGACATGAGATTCATTCTCCCTTGGCGACTTCGGTGACCCTTGATAGGATTGAACCCATGATACTCAGATGTATTCTTTGCGGTCTTTTGGCTTCAGTGGTCTTTAGTTTGCTTGGGCTTGTGAATGCTCAAGACGTCGCGCCCTTGCCGGATTTGGGAACCACCTCGCCAGCACCACTCGCGCCCGAGGCTGCGCCTGCCTCTCCTCAGCCTAGAAAGAAAGTCATTTACCGAGAAAAGTCTTACTTTGAATTCGAAGACACATTAGTGAATGGAAATTTGAGAGCACCTGATGGTTCATTTATCTTTAGAAAGTCTCAAAACACTTTTAGCAGTGCTCTGGGGCTCAAACGATCTTTTATTCCAGAACTCAAAGCCTCTTCACAAGACGCGCGATGATTCTTTCACTTTCTTTTTTTGTTGTGAGCCTCGCAGGCGAGCCCGCCGCTTATAGCCAAATCAAACAAAAGCTCTTGAACGTAAAGTCCTTTGAAGTGAGTTTTTCGCAAAGGGTAAAGCAGGATCTCTTTGTCGATCAGGGAGATCAGGCCAAGGGGAGTCTCAAGTTTTCAAAGCCCAATCAAATGCATTGGACTTATACTCAACCCCGCCCACGTCAGATTACCTTTGATGGACAAAAGCTCATCATTGAAGAAGGCGGTGAGCGACAAGAGATTCGAGATTTGGGGCGCGTGACTCTCGAAAAGAGCTTTGCGTTTTTGTGGGGACAAATTGATCCACTTTATTTTTCGCTGGAGAACCGCTCGGCTTCGAGCTTTCGGATTCATCCCAAAAAGCGAGCCGAAGTAAACTTTGACTGGATGGAGGTCAGCGTCAGCAAAGGCCTTGTGCAATCTGTCATCGTCAAAGATAAGCTCGGGGGTGAGAGCCATATGAGCTTTTCGGGCTGGAAGTTCAATTAAGAGATTGGCGCATTGCGCAAAATCTCTGACTCCTCGAAATCATTAGAATTCTTTCGTAAAAGACTGCCAAATCACTAGGTGAATGAACTTTGCCTCCGTTAAAATATTAACGGGGGAATTCGCAGTGAAAATCGTTCTTCAGCTCAAGAACCTAGACGATGGAAACGTATCTGAGGTCGTCGTGGACCGAAGCCCGATTCTTTTGGGCCGCTCAAAAATCTGTGACGTTCCCGTCAATGATCCCATTCTTTCGCGCCAACATTGCTCGATTGAGGTCAATGAAAAGGGTGAGATTAAAGTTCAGGATTTGGAATCCGCCAACGGCACCTTTGTGGGAGGAAAGAAGATTACCTCTCACGGTCTTTTGGAGGGATCAAGCTTTCAGATAGGCCGGACCGAAATCAAAATTGTGAAGGCGGATACGGCCGAACAAGAAGAAAAGACGCTCGAAGAAATATTGTTAGAGCAAGAAGCCTCTGCGTCGACAGCGAAGCCCGCCAAACAGGCCAAAAAGTCTAAGCCCGCTGAAGAATTGACGATGAAGACGCCCGTGGCGCTGAAGGCAAAATCGCCCAAGCCTACGTACAAGACCAAAGATTGGGTGCAAGTCACATTGCTCTGGAAGGGCGAGATTGCAGACATCCAGTGTTTTGATATTGGTGATATTGTCACGCTCGGAGAAGCCGCCGAAAACGATTTTCTGGTCGCCATTCCATCGCTTCCCAAAGTTTTTCAGGTTCTTAAGGTTTTACAAAACGGGATCGAATTGCATTTGCATCCTGCCATGCGCGGAATGATCGAAACGCGCGGCGCTGTAAAGACTCTCGATGATTTGCGTGCGACTGCTCGGCAGACAGATCTCGGACTTTCCACTTTTGTTCAGTTTAGTGATCGATGCCTGATTGAGATTGGCGGAAACTTTTCGATCTATGTTCAGAGTATTCGGCTCAATCTCACTGCCCCGATAACGGCTCCACTGATTGGCGAGCCTCTTTATGCCTCGATTCTGACTCTCGTTCTCGCGTTTTTTATTCCCTTCATGTTTGTTGTCGAAAACATCGCGCAAACTCAGGAAGTCAAAAAGGAAGAGCCCGCGGCGACGGTCAAAGTCGAAGCACCTCCTCCGCCAGATGCACCAAAGCCGCCTCCACCTCCACCGCCGCCTCCGCCCAAAAAGGAGCCCAAAAAAGTGGAAGCGCCTAAGCCTCAAGTAAATGCCAAAATGAGTGGCAAGGAGGGCCAGGGAGCAAAGGCCAAGGGTGATGAAGGAAAGTCTGGACGAACAACCGGCAGACTGCCTGCCAAAGCGAAGCCTCTGGGTTTGATGACGGATTCGACAAAGGCTGTTCGATCCGCGCCTAAAGGGGCGTTCGGAAAAGAACTCGATCCCAATCGAGCAAAGCGGGGGTTGAGACCTGATCAAGGAGTGGGCAGTGGTAAACCAAAACCCGCGGGTACTGGAGGCCAGGCGCCTTCAAAGACGATTAAGCCGGATGTGAAAGTCGAAGACACAGGTGTGCTCGGAGCACTCGGTGGAGCGGGCGGCGGGGGATCGGCCTCTTCGGGCGGCACCATGGCCGGCAAAGGACTCGGCGGCACGCTCGAAGGATCTCTCGAAGGACAAGAGCGCGGCGCGGATCTCGATGTCAAAGGATCGGGTGGTCGCGGAGCGAAGGGACTTGGTCTCGGAGGGGGCGGAACGGCCATTGATGTCTCCGGGGGCCTGGGTACCAAAGGAAAAGGCGGAGGTCGCGAAGGATTTGGTCTGGGGAGCTCCGGCAAAAAAGGTGAGGCCGCGGTTTCGTATTCAGGCGAAGACATCGAAGTTCGAGATGGTCTGACACGCGAAGAAGTTGAGCGAGTGGTGCGTGCCAATCAAGCCGCTATCCAAGCCTGCTATGAGCGCGCGTTGGTCAACTCTTCAGGACAAGATTTGAGAGGCCGCGTTCGGATGGAGTGGTTTGTCAATGCGGATGGCCGCGTCGAAGCAGTCGCGCGTAAGAGCGGACAAGAGCTCGGCGACTTTTTGTCTAACTGTATGGCCAATGCGATACGCACTTGGCAGTTTCCGCGACCTCGCGGAGGATCCGGTGCCAATGTTTCTTGGGGTTGGACGTTTCAGAGAGGAATGTAAATCTTGAATCTGAATAAATATCTTTTTGTAATCGTGATGGCTCTGAGTTCATTTTTTGAAGAATCTGTTTTTGCGGTGCAAAATTCGGATGAACGTATTGGGCAGTTTTCTGCGGGAGCTCAGCGAACGGGATTTTATGCTGCGATTGGAACAGGAAAATTCTTTTTTTCGGGGCTCGATCGTCAGCAGTATTCGGATGGATGGATTGTCGCCTTTAAGGCCGGCTATGATTTTATCAAATACATGGGTCTTGAACTTCAGTTCAAAATGACCGCACACGAATCCAACGTCCGGACCGTGAATGCCAATGTGAATCCTACATTTTTTGGTTATCAATATAATGGCCTCGTCAAAGGAGCGTACCCCATTACCAAGCGTCTCTATGTCGGGGGTGGGATCGGCGGAGGAGTGTGGCAAACGGATCCTAATTTTCAGCCCAATCGGGGATCTTCCTCACGGGGTCTCTTTGTCGCCGAGCTTAATCTCGAATACTTTTTGCGCAATAAAGGACTTTCGATCGGGATGGATCCCTCAGTCGGTGGGATCGCCAATATTCAAAGCGCTGTGTACCAGTTCTCTGGATATATACGACATACGTTTTAGGTCCTTGCCTCGGCCCAAAGCCCCCGCTAAAAATCTCCTTCAATGTTTCAGAGCATGACGGGCTATGGTGTAGCTCAAGACATCTATCAGATTGGCCGGGGAAAACTCGAAATCGGTGTCGAGATCCGCACAGTGAATTCAAAGTTCTTGGATATTCATTTGCGGTCGCCGCGCCCCTATGTCGTCTTTGATGCCAAGATTCAGGAACTGATTCGTCAGACTTTTAAAAGAGGGCGAGTGGATTTAAATTTGAGTGTTCGCATGCTCGATGGGGCAGATCGACAAGTTCAGGTCAATCATGCGCAAGTTAAGGCCCTCCAAGCAGCTCTGATGGAAGTTCATCAGTCGTTGCGGCTCGAACCTAAGGTCGGAATTTCAGAACTTTTGCAGTTTCCGGAGTGGCTCCAGACCAAAGAGGTTGATGTCAATGAGTCCGAAGAGTGGCCTCATTTGGCCAAAGTCATTTCGGCCGCTGCTTCTAAGGTTTTAGTCGCTCGTCAGAGCGAGGGAAAAAGTTTGCACACGGTACTGCTTAAACATCGACAGACTTTTGGAGAATCCTATCAGCAAGTCAAAGCGGCGAATGACACATTGATGGCATCGGTGGTTCAGCGCGCTCGGGATCGAGTCAAAGAATTGTTTCAGGGACAAACTTTTGATCCACAGCGTCTAGAGCAAGAAGTGGTGCTCTGGGCAGCTCGATCAGATTTTCGCGAAGAACTCGATCGTATCGAGCATCATTTAGAAACGATGGATGATCTCTTTCGTACGACGGGCGAAGTGGGCCGAAAACTCGAATTCGTGCTGCAGGAACTCCATCGCGAAACCAATACTTTGGGCAGCAAATGTCCCGACGCGAAGACGACGCCCGTTGTCATCGAAATGAAAACTTGCATCGAGAGGATGCGCGAACAAATACAGAATGTAGAATAGGTGATTGGGTATGCAGCTGATTCCACAGGTACATCGAGGATTTGTTTTGGCGGTTTCTGCGCCGAGTGGAACAGGAAAAACGAGTCTTTGCGACAAATTGGCGCGTGAGTTTGATTATGTAGATCGTTCGATTTCTGTGACCACGAGACCTAAGCGAGACGGCGAGATCTCGGGCAAAGATTATATTTTTGTTTCGGAAGATGAATTCAAAGCGAAGGCCGAGGCGGGTGAGTTGCTCGAAACGGCTAAAGTTTTTGGTAATTGGTATGGCACGCCCCGAAAGCCCGTTGAGGATTCTCTCGCTCAAGGCAAAGTCATCGTGATGGATATCGATACGGTGGGCGCTCTGCGAATTCACGCGATGCTGCCTCAAGATTCGGTTCTTGTGTTTGTGCTTCCGCCGAGTTTTGAAGAGCTCGAAAAGCGTCTCAAAGCGAGGGGCAAAAACTCTCCCGAAGAGCTCGAAAGGCGCTTGAGCGAAGCCGCTCGCGAGGTCGAGGAATCCAAAGGCTATCATTATATAATGACGAATCTGGACTTTGACCGAGCTTATGACGAGTTAAAGGCCATTGTGATGGTGGAGCGAATGCGCTCCTATCGCTGCCGTCTTCCGGATGGCTCAAAAGCCCTTAAAAAGCCTTGAAATCCCTCTAAAAAACGACTTTAAAGGAGCCCATGGCACGCATTACCGTTGAAGATTGTTTGAAACATTGTCGAAATCGATTTGAACTCGTTCATATTGCAGGTCGAAGAGTGCGCCAGCTATTGAAGGGCTCAAGACCTTTGGTCGACAATACATTCTCTCAAAATCGATTGAATGTGGTCTCTCTGCGAGAAATCGCTGCCGGATACGTGAAGGCTTCTCCAAAAGCCGCTCCTACCAACTCTGAAGACGTTGGCTAGTGACAACTCTACTTCCGCTACGGAAGTAAATTCTACTCTGTGACCGTTCCACAAAAGATGAGCGCATCGATCTTTGGGATGCACAATTCTTGATCCATTTTGTGCCTGTATGTGAGACTGCGGGCAGATGATGAAATATTTGATCGCAGTTATTCTGGTTATTTTGGCGACAGCCTATTTTTATATTTCAAGGCAAGCACCTCAGTTGACCACCCCCGTCCCAGAAGCTGTATCGCCCGTTCAGACGGCTTTCGCCTCGGGGCATACAAAAGTAGACGAGATCTTGGCTCGAGATTTTGTCAGAGATCTTTCGGACTACAGCGTTTTGGTTAAGTCGTCGGGAAGTCATCCCGATCAAAGGATGCCGCTCAAGGACTTCGTAATACAAATCCACAAAGATTTGGGCTGCCCCCATTGTCAGGTTGATTTTGAATGTCAGGATCGTGAGGGCCATGCGAACAGCGATTGTATTTTAGAATGGTCTCGTGAAGAGGAGGCCCCAATCGACAATCAGGATATGGAAGCTGGATCGATTTGGACACTGCATTATCTGCGCGATAAGGGCAGCCGCCCTGCCGCGCTGATCGATTCTCTGACAGCCACTTGGCGCGATTTCTGAGAGGCTTCGTTTTGATGCCGAGCCGTGCTACAATAAATACGTGAGTCTATTAGAGGACTTAAAGGCGGATATCGCCAAGGTCCACCCTCATTTTCCGCTCGAACCGATTGAAAAAGCATTTCTGCTGGCGGAGAAGGCGCATGGCCCTCAAATGCGCAAAAGTGGGGAACCTTACATCGTCCATCCGGTGGAGGTAGTCCGAATTCTGTTGGAGATGAATTTGGACTTGCCGTCGCTCGTCGCAGGTCTCTTGCACGATACGGTAGAAGACACTGTTTTAAAGCTCGAAGATATTGAGAAGGAGTTTGGATCCGAAGTGGCTTTTTTGGTGGACGGGGTCACCAAGCTTTCGAAATTGAGTTTTCATTCTAAACACGAAGCGCAGGCTGAAAACTTTCGAAAGATGATTCTCGCGATGGGAAAAGACATTCGTGTGATTTTGATCAAGCTCGCGGATCGGTTGCACAATATGCGCACACTCAACTTCATGAAGCCCGAAAAGCAGATTGAAGTCGCCGAGGAGACTTCTGAGATTTATTCTCCTCTCGCGCATCGGCTCGGAATCAACTGGGTCAAAACAGAATTTGAAGATCTTTGTCTTCGCTATATCAAACCCGAAGTTTACTATCGACTCGTTCAGCTCATCGCTAAGAGTCGGGCCACTCGCGAAAAATACATCGACGATGTGATTCAGATTCTCAAAGAGCGATTGATTGAAAATGGGTTTGAGAAATTTGAAGTCACGGGAAGACCCAAAAACTTTTTTTCGATCTACAAAAAGATGGAGCAATCTCAGCTCGCCTTTGAGCAGATTCATGATTTGATTGCTTTTCGCATCGTCTGCGAGGATATCCGTGGCTGTTATCAAGCCTTAGGGCTTGTGCACTCGATGTGGAAGCCCGTTCCTGGCAGGTTTAAAGACTATGTGGCCATGCCCAAAGCCAATTTGTACCAGAGTCTGCACACGACAGTGATTGGGCCGCTCGGAGAGCGTATTGAGATTCAGATTCGTACGCGCGAAATGCACGAAGTCGCGGAGCACGGGATTGCCGCACACTGGACGTACAAGACCGATGGATCGGTCGAAAAAGCCTCTGTTGCAAAATTTACTTGGCTTCGAAGGTTGATCGAAGATCAAGAAGAGGCGCGAGATTCGGATGAGTTCCTCAAAAATCTCAAAATTGATCTCTTCGAAGAGGAAGTTTTTGTTTTTACGCCTAAGGGAGATGTGATTTCGCTCCCGCGCAATTCTTGTCCTGTGGATTTTGCGTATTCGATTCATTCCAAAGTCGGGGATCGATGTGTGGGCGCGAAGGTCAATGGCAAGATCGTTCCTCTCAAGGACAAACTCAAAAGCGGAGATGTGGTTGAGATTTTGACTTCAGAAGCTCAGAGCCCTCGAAAGGATTGGCTTGATTTTGTTGTTACCTCGCGTGCTCGATCTAAAATTCGAGCGATCATCAAAAAGGAGCAGCGCGAGAGATCACGAGAGCTCGGCCTCAAGCTTTTGGAGAGAGAGCTTCGCAAACTCAAAGTGAATATTTCTAAGGCTCTCAAAGAAGGAAAGATCCAAGAGCATGCGAGTGACCTCGGCGCGTCGAACGATGAGGATTTGCTTGTCAAAATTGGTTACGGAAAAATTTTGGCGACAGATGTTGCGCGCACATTGGCCGAGGAGATGGGACTTTCGAGTCCTGGAGCCGAAGAAGCGGCGGGCGAAGAGGCGCCAAAGGACGACACCGGCGGCTTCATGCGGCGGATCTTTAATGAGGCCGTTGAGAAGCGTGGAAAGTCTCCCGTACGTGTTCAAGGCATGAGCCATATGCTCGTTCGATTTGCCAAATGTTGTAATCCCATTCCGGGTGAGCCGATTGTAGGCTTTGTCTCTCGAGGACGAGGGGTCTCGGTCCATTCGGCGGAGTGTGAGCGGGCACTGGCCTTTGATCCGATGCGCAAAGTGGATTTGGAATGGGACTCTGGAGAGACTCAGGATTTTCGCGTGGGCATTCGTGTGGTCACTGTGGATAAGCCCGGAATTTTGGCGGAGATGACCAAAATTATTTCTAATTCGGGAGGGAATATCTTTAATTGTACGGTGGCGACCAATCGGGACAAAAAGGCTGTGATCTCCTTAGAGCTATCCATCCAGAGTTTGCCAGCACTTCATATTCTTTTACATGCGATCGAAAAAATCGACGGCGTGATTTCGGCCGAAAGAACTCGGGAGCAGAACTAGTTTCGCCATGTCAGAAGTCGCCAAACGAATCAGATACTCTGGAAAAGTTCAGGGAGTGGGATTTAGAGCGACAGCTCTCAAGCTCGCCGAGGATCTCCCTGTGCGAGGCTATGTGCAAAATCTCTCGGATGGGGGAGTAGAGCTTTTAGTCGAAGGCAGCGAGGACGGAATTCAGACCTTGCTCTATCGAATTCAAGAAAAAATGGGCCACTTGATTCAAGGTCAGGTGGAAGAAGACTCCTTACGGCAAGGCTTTGTGGATTTTCAGATCAAACGCTAAAAGGCGACGCCGATATTCAGATATTGGCTGACGGACTGGTCTTCGATGCCATATCCCACATCGTATCCAATGGCCGGAAAATTAATTCCCGTCAGAAACAATCTCAAACCGCCACCTACGCCGTTACGCCAGTTGCGTCTCTTAAAGTCTTCGGATTTGAAATAGAGGACCGTACTGTCCCAAAATACATCCCCTCGTAAGATAAATCTCCTAAAGCGAACAATCGGGATCAAGACTTCTTCCGTAAAAGAATAGCGAGTGTCTCCTCTAAACTGTCGATCTCGATATCCGCGCAAATTGAGTCCCCCTGCAGTGAACTCACGATAAAAGGGGAGTCTCTGTCCAAACTGAACCGTTGCCAGTGACTTGAATCCAAAGAGAGAAGTATTTCGTCCAATTCTTTGAGCCATGGTGAGACGAAAGATCTGACGAGAGTAGTCATACTCACTCTTAAACCGATCGTCCGAAAGGTGCGCCTCAAACTCAGTAGTCATCCCCTCGTCGATTCCCTCAAACGAATTTATTTTTTTGAAGTCAAAGCGAATCACCCCCGCAACATCTCGACCATCACGGATCCCGCCTTCTGAAAGGGCGCGTGCCAACGAGGTTTGGACTTTGAGGTTTTGTTTGACCTGTCTAAAAAAGGCTCCAATCGATGTGGAAAAGTGTGGGGTCCACTGGATTCCGGGCAAGAGAGTCGCTCCCATCTCTCTTAAGTAGACTTCTCGCGCAACCGTATTTTCGTTGTAGTACTCTTCGAGCGTTTCGCTTCGAAACACGCCATCAAGTCCAATAATCATTCGAGTTCCCCAAAAGGAGGGATCTCGATATCCCAAAATTCCTGAACGAGCCGAGTTCGACCACATGCCACCGACCATGTATTTTTTAGAGCGCCCAAAGAGATTGGTTTCTCCAAAGGCTCCGCCTCCCCCCATACTTCCTTTGGAGTACTGAAAGAACGGAACAGCAAACCAAGTGGTCTTTTCTTTGACTGTGATGAGGATCTCAGACTTTGTTTTGCCGACGAGATTGACTTTGATTTCAACACTCGAAAACAACCCCGAAGTTTGGAGTGCTTGCTTGGCCAAAATGATCCGTTCGCGAGAGAGTTCTTGGCCGACTTCGAGATCGCTTAGGCGTATGACCTCACGAGAATCTGTACCCTTGTTGCCTTCGACTTCGATTTTTTCGATCGAAACGATGGGCAGTGGCCAATCCTTAGGCGCGTCTAAGTCAGTTTGTGCATCGAGCACAGTTCCACTCATGACCCCTAAACAAATAATCCAGAGTGTTAAAAGACCTCTCACGTGTCGCTGACTCTAGCACTCCAAACCCGCTTGGAAACGCTTTTTTGAAGTTCTCAGCTGGCTTTTCGTTCCAACGGGAGATATTCAAATTCTGCATGGGTGGCTCTAATCCCTATATTCAGTACCCCTCGATCAAAAAGCCGACCAAAAAATTTAAGGTCACTTTTGTTCCTGAGGGCAAAGTCGTTGAAGTAGATCCGGCCCAACTTCCATTTGGAGAGACGGGGCTTCCGGGATGTATTTTGGACATCGCGATGGGCCATGGAATCAAGATCGATCACGCCTGTGGAGGCGTAAGTGCCTGCTCGACTTGTCATGTGATTGTCAAAAAAGGCTCAAAATCCTGTAACGAAGCTGAGGACTTTGAACTCGATATGCTCGACAATGCTCCGGGCAATACGATGAACTCCCGCCTGTCTTGCCAAGCGGTACCGGATGGCACTGAAGATCTTGAGGTCGAGATTCCGGGATGGAATCGCAATCTTGCTCGAGAAGGTCAGTAAAGCCGAATCGCTCTTTTATTCTTCGGTGAGTTCTTCGAGTTCTTCATCGGGAATACGTCCCGTATTGAGGCCATATTTTTTGATGAGACGCTGAACACTCTTACGATCGATGCCTGCTTCTTTTGCAGTGGCTGAGATGTTGTAATTATTGCGCTTTAAAATTTCTTGGAGGTACTGTTTTTCGAACGAAGAAATCCACTGCTCTTTGGCGTCCTTGAATCCAAGATCTTCTCGAATATCGAGTTCTGCTTTGGCGACGGGTACTTTGACTTTTTCGGGCACGTCTTCGAGTGTTATTTTGGTGGTGTCCATAAAACTCAAAATTCGGCTCATGGTGTTTTTGAGTTCGCGGACGTTTCCGGGCCAATCGTAACTCGACAAGAGTTGAAGAGCCCCTGATTCGATCCCATCACACTGGCGCTCCGTGTTTTGTTTATTGTAGTCCTCAATAAATGAGTGAATCAGCATCGGAACGTCGTCCTTGCGGCGTCTGAGAGGTGGAAGATAAATGGGCACCACATTGAGTCGGTAAAAAAGATCCTCTCTAAAATTGCCTTTTTTGACTTCGGCTTCGAGGTTTCGATTGGTCGCGGCAACCACTCGGACATCCACGGGTATGGGGCGGTCTCCACCCACGCGTTTAATGGTTCGAGATTCTAAAACTCTGAGAAGTTTGGGCTGAAGATCAATGGGGAGTTCGCCGATTTCGTCCAAAAATATCGTGCTGCCATCGGCGAGTTCAAAGGCTCCGTGGCGCAAGCCTGTTGCGCCAGTGAAAGATCCTTTTTCATGGCCAAAGAGTTCTGACTCAATGAGATTTTCTGGAACTGCAGAACAATCAAAGATCACCATGGATTTTTTGCTTCGCTTACTTTTTTCGTGCACGGCTTGAGCGACGAGTTCCTTACCGGTTCCGGACTCTCCCTCGATAATACAAGTGACATCAGTGGGAGCGACCTTCTCAATGATCGTATAGATTTTGCGCATGGGCATGGATCCCCCGATCATGGGACCAAACTTTGCTTTCTTGCTGGGCGTGATTTCAAAAACTTCATCCAGAGGAGAAAACTTCATTTCTGTTTTGCCCGCGCGAATAATAGCCCCTGCCGTCAAATAGCCCTCTTTGACTCGAACGCCATTGATGAATGTACCATTCATGGATTCGAGATCCTTGAGGAGATAGCCATCCTTTGTTTGATGAATCTCAAAGTGGACGCGACTCATGGTTTCGTCTTTGAGGACGATTTGGTTTCCGGTCTTGGTCCCGAT
>JACCDG010134500.1_pt1 | contig 31606 bp, 33 predicted proteins | sample 7442471 | NCBI WGS metagenome assembly JACCDG01 (sample SAMN15323444, study PRJNA562643) | freshwater metagenome | isolation source: river surface water | place: USA:Blue River Watershed | collected 2017-08-17 | reverse complement strand
TTAAAAAATCCGATTTTGACTAATAGTTCAACAACAACTATTAGTTTTAAGGTAGATAAATTATTTGATGATAGTAGTAAAATTGGTTTTATAGGTATACCAGGTAAGAATTTCGGAATTAGCTATGATTTTGAAGTTGATACCTTTGTTTTCGAATATTGGACTAAGGGTAAAAATGGTAAAGACGATTTTCATTGTCACAAAGATTTTCATATTAACCAAAATGATATTGAAAATGGAATCACAATTACCATTCAATATGATAAAGAAAATAGTTTATTCGTTTTATATCACAATTTCATCCCATTTTTTGAGGTAGAAATAAACGAACCATTGTTGGATGAGTATTCCCAACAAGCACTTTTTTTCGGTGCACATAATCCGGATACTGAAGATATTAGACACAAGTGTTTTACTGAAATGGAGATAAATCATTTTAGTGTGTTTAATGGTGTTGTAGACATAAACGAAGTTGAAAAATTTTATAATAATAAAAATAATAAATCAGATTCATTAATATGTTATTTTGATTTTAAGGAAAAATATTTGGTTCACCAAAAAAATCATAATTATAATTTATTCAATACTCAAAAAACAAAACTTATTAAAATATTAATTGATGATTTAAATATTAGTTTAGCTGACAGAATTAAACAAAAAAGAGTTAGAATACCAGGATTGAAAATTGAATATGAACAACCTTATTTTTTAAAGACTAATTTAGGACAAAACATTTTGTTTGATAGAAGTTATAGTTTAAATTTTACATTCAAAATTGATAGAGACTTCAAACAGAGCCAAAAAATTGGGTTCCTCGGAATACCAGGTAAAAATTTTGGATTAAGTTATGATTATGAAGTTGAGAAATTTGTATTCGAATATTGGACCGAAAATAAGGATGGAGAACATAAATTTCATTGTTATAAAGATTTTAAAATCAATGAGAATGATTTACATAATGGATTAACCATTAGTTTGATTTATTCCAAAAATGAATATTTTGAGATTTATCATAATTTTAAGTTAATAGGTAAATTCGAAGAGAAAGACAATTTGATAGTTGATTATAAAAATCAAGAATTATATTTTGGTTGTCACCACCCAAGTTCTATCTTAGAAACACATAGATGTTTTACAGAAATGGAAATAAACCATTTCAGTGTTTTTGATGGAGTTGTTTCAATTGAAGATTTAGAAAAACAAATCAAGTTAGATAATACATTAACATTTTTTAATTTCAAAAAAACAGATAAAACAACAGCAATAAAGGATAATCACAACAAACAAACATCATTATGTATTGTAGATTTGAATGATTATAAAAAAATGACTGATTATAATGTAACAAAAAACAAGTTAGATTCTGTCGGTTGTGGTTTTTGTTTGGCTAAATGGACACAAGTAACAATGCATTTACATAATGGAACGACACATAGTTGTCATCATCCAGAACCACATAAAATTGGTTTAGAAGAAATCGCTAGAAATCCGAAATCACTACATAATAGTAAAGTTAAGAAACAAGCAAGAAAAGAAATGTTATCGGGTTTTAGACCAAAAGAGTGTCAATACTGTTGGAATGTCGAAGATAATTCAAATTCATTCTCAGACAGAGTGTTTAAATCTTCAGAACCATGGTCAGATCCTTTCTTTAACGAAATAAGTGGTTCTGATTGGAGAGATGATTATAACCCAAAATATGTTGAGGTAAATTTTTCTAATACATGTAATTTTAAATGTGCCTATTGTGGTCCTGAATATTCAACTAAATGGATGGAAGAAATTAATGAAATGGGTCCATACATGTTGTCACACGAATATAATGGGTTGAGGAGAATGAATGAAAGAAATACATTACCTTATAAACAAACTGAAGAAAATCCATACGTAGAAGCTTTTTGGCAATGGTTCCCTGAATTGTATAATAGTTTAGACACTTTTAGAATAACAGGAGGAGAACCATTATTAAGTAAAGACACATGGAAAGTTCTTGATTTTATTTTAGAAACCGAAACACCTAATGAAAATTTAAAATTATCAATTAATAGTAATCTTGGAGTTACTGACGAATTAATTGATAGGTTGATTGAAAAATTAGGTAAAATTATTGAACAAAATAGGGCGAAAGAAGTTATCATTTTCACTTCATGTGATGCTTATGGTAAACATGCTGAATACGTTAGATATGGATTAGATTTTGAAAAGTTGTTTAGTAACATAGATAAAATATTGACAGTTTTAGATAAAGTTACAGTTGTAATTATGTCAACGTATAATGTGTTTAGTATATTTTCTTATGAAGATTTAGTAAGAAAGGTTTATGATTTCAAACTAAAACATTTTAATCCAAATAGATACTGGAACTCAGCATTAATTTTAGACACATCGTATTTAAGGTATCCCGATTTCTTAAGTTTCCGTATATTAAAAGGACATGTAACACCTGAATATTTCGAAAGAATTGAAAAATATATGAAATTTAATTCAACATATAGAAGTTTAAATTCATACCAAGCACAAGAAATATCGGATGTTGGGTTTTCAATCAAAGAAATCGAAAAGATAACAAGAATAAAAGATATGTTTTTAACTGATGAAAATTCACCTGAAGTATCATTTGAAAAAAGTCAGATTGATTTTATAAATTTTATAAGACAATATGAACTTAGAAGAGGGTATAGATGTGAAGATTATTACCCAGAATTAAATAAATTTATAAAAAGAATAAAAAATGCACATAAATTATAAAGAACCGTACTGGATGAAATTCAAATGGGACATGTCTTCTCACCATGAGAATCAGTATGTTACAGAATTTAATAAACATAATAATGATTTATTGGATGATATTTTTCATAAAGAAAAATTCGTGTTAACAATATCATTTTCAATAAAAAAAGATTACCAAAAGGATGAAGTATGTATGGTTTTTGGAAAGCCAGGTAAAAATATTGGGTTATCTTATAATCAAAAAACACAAACGTGTGCGTTTGAATTTTGGACAAAGAAAGAAAATGAGGAGGATAAGTTTAAAATGGTGGTTTTAAAAAGTGTTTTAAATAATGATATCGAAAACGGAGTAACAATATCCGTGGTTAAAAATGGTAATGTTTTAAAATTTTATAAAAATTTCATTTTTGATGTAGAACATATTTTAGAAGACGATTTCATTGATGATTATAAAACATCAGGTCTATTCATAGGTGCATCATATCCACAATCAGACATAGAAAATAATAGATACTATTGTGAATTTGATATTTTTCATTTATCTTATATAGTAGATTCATCAGAAATAAATGACATTACAAACATATATGATAAAAACACTAAAGATTTGGTTAACATTAGATATTATGAAAACATATTATTTTACTATGATTTTAAAACGATAAATAATATAGGGATAATTTATGATGAATCGAAATATACAAATTTCCTAGAAAGAACACCTAAAGAATTAATAAAATAAAAAAAACATGTCACAAGAACTGATAAATTGGAGAGATAAAAATTTAAATTCCGTGAGTTGTAGTTTCTGTGCTGCTAAATGGTTAAACGTTAGTTTACATTTAGGGCACGGTTTTACAAATTCATGTCACTTACCACTCCCACATCCTATAGATGTTGAAGCAATCAAAACAAACCCCTCAGCATTACATAACACAGATTTCAAAAAAGAAATACGAAAAATGATGTTAGAGGGTACCAAACCCGCTGAATGTAATTATTGTTGGAGAATTGAAGATGTAGGTCGTAATAATGTTTCAGATCGTGTGTTTAAAAGTATAATTTATAGTGAACAGGAGATTGCAGAATTGAAAGATTTACCATGGGACGCTGATATAACACCTAAGACTATTGAAGTTAGTTTTGATAGGACTTGTAATTTTGCTTGTTCATATTGTAACTCGGGGTATTCGACAACTTGGGGTAAGGATATTAAAGAAAATGGACCCTATCAAAAATTTAAAACAACAAGTGCAGGTGCATATTATGCAGATGGTTCTTGGTCAGAAATTTATGGAAAATACAATGAAGACAATCCATACGTAAAGGCGTTTTTAGAGTGGTGGCCAGAATTGTCACAAAAATTAATGGAAATTAGAGTTACTGGTGGTGAACCATCACAATCACGTAATTTCTGGCAATTTATGGAATTGATGAAAAAATACCCCTCACCAAATCTAAGATTAGCGGTCAATTCAAATTTGGGTTTAAATGAATCCACTGTCAATAGGTTAATTAATATTTCACATGAATTAGATATCAAAGAATTTGATTTATACACATCAAACGAATCTTATGGTGAACATGCGGAATATATTCGTGATGGATTGAAATATGACGTATGGAGAAATAATTTAGTTAAAGTCATCGAAGAAGCTAAAATTAGACAAGTTGTTATAATGATGACAATTAATAGCTTGTGTTTATTTAGTATTACCGAATTTTTAGATGACATGTTGAAATTAAAAAAACAATACGGGGCAAATAAACCGGTGGTAGATTTCAATATTTTAAGATGGCCAGCATTTATGTCACCATTAACTTTACCTGATGACATTAAACGTGAATTACACGGTAAATTATCAATTTGGTATCGTAAACATAAAAATAATCCATTGTTAAATCAAAATGAAAAGGCACAAATTGAAAGATTAATCGATTACATTGAAGTTGTTAATAGAGGTCATGTAACAACTGAAACCGATATTGATTTACAATTTCACGACTTTAAAAGTTTTTACATGCAGTACGATATACGTAGAAATAAAAACTTTGTTGAAACATTCCCTGAATTGTCAGACTGGTATAATTCAATCGAAATTGATAACACAATACCAAATGTTAATGTAACCGACGGTAGAATTACACATTATGAACCTGGTGTTTATATATCAGATAAAGATAATTATAATAAATCAAATGAATAATGAATTTTCTATTTGAAAATACAAATAAACTTTTGAATTTTACCTCATGTAATGATATTAATACATCAGGAATTCCACGTTTTGCAATATCACCATTATTTACATCAACACAAATATATGTAAACTCAAATAATTTAAGTAATGAATTTAATATATTACCAGCTTTTGATGAAGTTGATGGATATGTGATAGCATCTTGTGTAAACCATAGTCCTGATGATTGGACAGGATATGACCCAAAAGTGAAAAGTTTTTTTTATTATCTTAATGAAAAATACTTGAGAGATTTAAGAAATAATAAAGCATTTCTTATGTTAGATCAAAGTTTGGAAGGTTATCACACACATTGGTTATACGATTATTTACATCAACAATGTCATGAATTTGAGGTGTGTCCAACTAGATTAATTTATGTTACAGGTAACATGATTGCAGACGAAGTGTATAAAAAATGGGCTGACAAGAATAGAATCGAAAAAAGAATAAAAGTAATCCCATATCCACATTTTGAATTAGATATGGGAATGACCACATGGGGTAGAAATAAGGAAAGTAGTGAAAACAAACTACCAAGTTTTTCTCAGAATGTTAATTATAAAATTCAAAACCCAAATAAATTAAAAACATATGCTTGTTTAAATAAGAGAATTAGACCACATAGAGTTTGGTTTTATTATTATTTATTCAATTCAGGTTTATTAAATCAAGGATTGGTTAGTATGAATGAATTTGATAAACATATGTATAATTGGGAAGGTAAATGTTTTGAACAAGGAGAATTGGATGAGTGCTCAAGCGTTTTACCTTTATTAGTATACGATAAACCAAATAATGTGCTAGACGATAATATATACATTAATAGATTCCCCGAACAAGTTGTGAAAGATACATTTTTTACTGTGGTTAGTGAGGCACATTGTGGTGATTTTGACGAAACAATGTTTTTAAGTGAAAAAACATTCAAAGTTATAGGATGTAGGCACCCATTTTTAATAATGGGGAATAAAGATAGTATGGCAATGATGAGAAAAATCGGATACAAAACATTTGATGGATTTATTGATGAAGGATTTGATACACTACCCACACATGACAGATTACAATATATCATTGAGTCAATAAGAAAGATAGATAAAATTAAAGATAAAATTGAATGGTACAAATCATTAGAAGAAATAATTGAATTCAATTATAATGTTTTAATTGAAAAATTATTTAAGTATCCTGATGCTTATACCGAAATGAAAAATTATTGTCAAATAAAGACATTTAAAAATATATTATAATTTATTAATAAAATAAAACAAATGGAACAAAGAAGATTTTTACCAACATTATCTGAACTAATAGATAGATTATCTATTGTACAACTTAAAGAGGTTTTTATACCCGAACATAAAGATGCGTATGCACAAGAAATCAAAGATATCGTACATGATATTCAATTAATTATGAATGAAAAAGACGTAGTAATAACCGCCGAAATGTTAAGAGCGGTGATTGTTTGTGCACAAATGAATTTACATATTTGGCATAATGAGTCAAATGTTAGAAGTGGTAAAGAGGGTCCTAATATGTTAGCACTTACACATGGTTTAAATGGTATTAGAAATACTGCAAAAAATAAAATACAAGAAGTTGTTGGTGGTAGAAAGGATTATAAAATTGATTGTATTGCTGCCGATTTTAAAGATTGGGAAGTTAGTTGGCCAAAGAAGGATGATGAAAATCAAGGATAAATAAAAAGGGACTTAATAGTCCCTTTTTTTATGATTCGTAATATAGTTCAGGGTATTCGACTACAACATGAATACCACCTTTCATATAACAACTTTGATAAATCATTTCAATTGTACCATAATTTTTTAAATCCCAAAATTCAATATTTGGACACATTGATTTAAATTCATTGAAATAATTTCCTCTATGTTGATGTCCTGGATCTAACGGTTTATCCGAACCTTTACCTAGACGAATAATCATATTAGGATTCCATTTACCTTGACTCATTAATCCGATTTTATCAACATGATTAACCAATTGATTTGTTGCACATACTAAGAAATCCCAACGAGGATAGAATGTGATAACAAATTTACCGGCCATCGCCATACCTAATGACATACCCATTTGTGACTCCTCCATAACAGGAAGTTCGATTAACTTATCTTTAGGAACTTCTCCTATTGTTGTACTCATCGGATTACCGTGCCAAAGGACTTGTTGTCCTATAAAAACTGTATTTTCTTGTTGACCAAGAAAAGTCATCGAATTAGTTAATGCGTCCTTGTATGGGGTGTATTGTGGTGAACTCATATTATATTTTTTTCTATGTTTTTTATTATACTTTTTGAAATTACTTCGTGACATTTTTTAGATGGGTGAAAATCATTATACTTAACATCACCAAAATAGGAATCATATTCAATATACATTTCTTTATGTTTCATTTGTAAATCCTTTATTGTGTCAAAAACTTCGTCATTATAATGTAATTGTACAAATCTATCGTTCAAAAATTTATCATTTTTTATGTGGTTTAATAAATTGTCCTCCCAAGTTAAAATTTTTGTTTTTATACCCCTTTCTTCATAAAATTTAAGTTCTTTAATTAATCTATGATATTGTTGTTCAATCAATTGACTTTCCCAATCTTCAATCGAATAATTATTTATCTCCATCCATTTCAATAAATTGGACGTATCGGCATAATCCGAAAGAGGTGAAAAATTTGATGAAAATTTTTCATTATTAATTTTGTAATAGAATTTATTTCTAAAAATTTGTGATAGTTGTATGATAATATAACTAAAATCATCATAAGAATACCTTTCATATGATATGTGACTCTGAACATTTAATCTATTAGGATCATTAAAAATATTATGAAAAAAATTAAACGTCTCATCCTCTGAACCACCATTAGAATTTTTAAACACTTCAAAAGTATTGAAATGATTAGCGACCAATCTTGGATATCTAATTGTTTCCATAAATTTTTTATGTGCATCTGTAACTTTATCACCATGATAATGATACTGAGGAGGATTATATAAATTAGGTAAATCCGAATAATAATATAATCCTTGACCCCATGTAAATGAACAACCACCAAATAAAAGACCCTTCATTAATTAAATTCTTTTTTATTTTCGTTGTACCAATTATATGCTTGTAACAAACCAACAGTGATAGGTGTCTTAGCTTCCCAACCCAACTTCTCTTTAATTTTATTTGAATCAATTTTACGTGTTGGAATCATTGATGGCTTACCTTTAATAAATTCAGTGGGAGCATCATGGTCAGCAATTGCTTTCATCATATCCAAAACTTCTAATACTGAATAAACTCTATTAGAACCTACATTATAAATTTGAAAATCTTCAGTTTCTTTTTCCATTACCACTTGTAAAGCCTCAACAAAATCTTCGATATATAATAAATCTCTTAATTCAGTACCATCACCCCAAATAGGTATTGGATTCATTTTATCAGCAACTTTACGAATAGTTGCGGGTGTTACGTGACATTTATTGAAATCATATTTATCGTGAGGGCCAAACAAATTCGCCGGTCTAATCACAGTACATTTCATTGTTCGTGGTAAGTATTTTGCATACAATTCACATTGAACCTCAGCATAACGTTTCATCCAACCAACAGGGAAATAAACGGGATATGGTTCATCAAATAAGAAATCAGTTTCAACAACTGGTTCATCACCTTTAGGTGGATAAACAGTGTTTGATGAAATAAATATATAGTGTTTCACTTCATTTCTCCAAGATGAATCAATTAAGAAGTTGTTCATCGCAACATTTGGTGTAACATGTGCTAATGGATCAACAACGGTGTCAACTGCATTTGAAGTTGATGCTGCTGCGTGAAATACAACATCCACATCTTTGGTGGCCATCAAACAACCCTCATACGTTTGTAAATCGTGTTTAGTATATTCAACATTATCGTGAATTGTTCTTACCCCTCTTATGTGTAAATTAACTCTTAAGTTGGTATATCCCTCCTTAAGTAATTTTTCAGTTAAATTCTGACCTACTAATCCCGAACCACCGGTAATGAGTATTTTACTTTCTTTTGATATCATATTTTATTTTTTAATTTTTTTCGTTAATAAAATCAATATAAGTTAATCTTTTAAAATTATTTTTCACTTTTTCAACTGAATGACTGGGATTATTCAAAGTAAAATCTAAAATGGCAAAATTACCTAAAATGGGTTTAACAAAATTTATTTCATCATTTTCCATAATTTTTAATTCACCACCACCGTCATAATAAGAACTTTTATCGGATAAGTAAATTAATACCACACAATATCTTTTTCTATCTTCCCCATCATTATGTGGTGTTATATGGTCACCATTTTCGTATATTGTAAAAGCATCACGATGAACAAATTCACTATTTAAGTTTGGATAAATTTTACTAACATATTTTTCGACTGATTCCCTGAAATATTCTTTAGCGATTTGAAAATCTTTAATGTATATATTTAAACTTTCCCACCATCTTTGTGCCTCAGAGTAACCTTTATTTTTTACGTATTCCTCCAATTTTGTAATTTCATCAAAATTATAATTTAATTTTTTCTCCCAAGTATCTTCAGTATTATCGTCGGACGGTACTCTATAATCAAATCGATATGCAAAGTTTGTTTTATCTTTTGTTGATTCGTATATACCTGTTAATATTTCTTTAAATTTATTCATATCAGGAAATATTTCTTCAATGTTACCAAAATAATATCCACCATTTGTTAAAAATTCTCTAATATTAAATTTGATACCATCAACCGGAAATTGTGTTAAGTAGAAATGATATGTTTTTAATAAAGCTTCATCAAACGGAATTGTTGGTAATAAACCATATTTCTCTTGTTTTTTAGTGTCCATTTGTCTTCTTAAATCACCATTGGGTTTTGATGTGTCCCATCTAATTTCTAAATTTTTACCACTTATTTTAACAAGTGATTCAACCATTGATTTTATTGTTATTTCAATACCTGAACCAAAATTGATAGTATCATGTATTTCATTCTCCATTAATTTTTTTATTGCAATTGCAACATCTTTACCATAAACAAAATCTCTAATCGGACTCCCATCACCCCAACATTCGATATAATCATTTGCTTCGTGTATTTTTTTAATTGTTGAAGATATTACTGTACCACTACCACTATAATCATCATAATCACCAAAAATATTTGCAGGTCTGATTACACACCATTTTTTGTAATCATACTGAACTTTATATGCGTCTAATAACATTTCACCAATTCTTTTTGACCAAGATGGATACCAATCGTTATTAGAAGGTAATGTACTCCATACTGAATCCTCTACAAATTTTTCTGCTGGTGAGTATACACCAACTGAACTAACAAAAACCAAAAAAATATTTTTTAATGCACATTGGTTTATTATTTCAGTATTAATTTTTATTGAGGGGTATAAAAAATCAACAGGTTTTTCTTTTGCCCTAATTGGGGACCCTTTTATCCCAAAAGTGTTTATCACATAATCAAAATCATATTCTTGAAATAAATTCTTGATTGTATAATCATCAGTTAAATCAAGATTTTTAAATTCAAATCTACTTTTATAAAGTTCATTGTAATTTATAATTGGGTTTTTAATGTCAACACCAACAACATGGTACGAATTCGAGTCTTTCAATAACTCATTCAATAAGAATGTACCAACTAAACCAGAACAACCGGTCAATAAAATTTTTTTATGTGATTTCATTATTATATTAATTTTTTTGAAACTTTAAGAAAATCTTTAATTTCCAAATTCATGAGCGATTTCATATAATCGGTGTCTTTTTTGGAGTTATAAATTTCATGTATTATTTGATGATTTTTTTCGAATCTAGATTTATTATTTTTATAAAAGATTTTTATTTCATCTTTATTATTGTCAATTCTTTTGATTTCGTTAATCACTTTATACATTCTAATACGATTATCTGGCTCATCATCATAACTATGGTCAATAACATCATCAAAAACATCAAAACCGAATCTTTCTTTTAGATATTTTACATGATTATATGATGATAAAAATATCGGTAGTTGATAAAAATAAAAAGGTTTCATGGATTTTTCTGTTATATGCACTTCATTCGGTGAATAACAAGATTCAGTAATTATATTCACATATGAATCTTCATATGTTTTTAATTCGTATACATTTTTCCACGTAATATCTGGATTATCACCAAAATCATCAAACCATGTTCTATCCTCTTCGTATTTACTCTTTTTTATATCGATATTTCTAAAATACTCAATTTCATTTTTATAATTTTCAATATCATTACCAATAAAAAATTCACCATAGAAATAGGGATTTTGATGACTATTAGTTTTTTTATGATACCAACCCATGATTAAAGACCAATCCATTTTTTCTAACAAGCCTTCTTTCTTTAACATACATAAAAAAGAATATCTATGTGGTTTAGGACTTCTATTATGACAAAGAAAAAAATCACCCTTTTTTTCATCAATAAACTTAGGTTCACCCAATTCAACCATATGAGTGGAAATGAACATCACTAAAAAGTTTAATGAATAAACATTATATAATATATTATATTTTTCTTTATAATATGACAATTTTGAATTGTTGTTAAACATATAAATTCTTCTATAATCTAACTCTTCTTTTTGCACTAAATCGTTAAAATATAATAAAAAACTTTCAGATTCATATTCATGTTCATTTAAGATTATTAAATGAAAATTTAAACAATCCCCAAAACATTCTCTTACTTTTTGTGGTAAAGGAATTTTTTTGGTGTCATAAACATGATTATGAAAATTATCACCATTAATAAAGTAAAAATAGTTTTCATTTGGATTTTCATAAACTTCTTCTAATGTACAATTTCTAATATCACGTTGCATTTTATAAAAATAAAATAATCCAGTGACTACTCTGTATCGATAGTTTTCCTTTTCAAAAGGAAATAAATTAGGATAATAAGTCAAATAATTTTCAGACCATTTATTATAAACTATATTGAATGTTTTTTTATGAAAAGATTTTAAATCATTAATATTGTTATAATCTAATTCAGAAGGATTTAAAACTATCACATCTTTGAAAGGTAAGAATAATCTATCATAAATAAATTCAAGAGATTTAGCAACATTGAATTGATCTATTAATACTATTTTTAAATTTTTTTCACTTCTTATTTGACCTTTTAAACGTTCTGTAAAAGGATAGTCTCGATTTAGATGATTATAATTTTCCGTAAAATATGATAAATCACTAATATGAGTTAAGAAATAATAGTAATATTCACAATAAGTTTCAGCACCATCATCAAGATAAAATCTTCTTATATTTTTAATACCAATAGATGTCAATAAATTTTTAACATACTCGAATCTCTCATCACCTGTAGGTATTTTTCCGTTTACATAGTGTTCTTCAGATAAATTATCTAAATTATCGCAAATAATGTTTAAAAAATAACCCATTTTCCTGTTCCGTAGTGCGGCCACTCTTTTTTATAATTATACCATATAACATCTTGTGGAACTTCTCTTTTTTCTCCATTCCAAGTCTCGGCTGTTGGTGTATTTGTTGAAACTCCGTTATCTTCGACCACAAAACGAATTGGTAAATCATAACGTTGTGCGTATTTGTGCATTTCATAGAAACCGCCAGTTTCAAATGCCATATCACCAATAAAACACCAAACTTGATTTTTATTTTTATCTTTTTTATTGGCTAATGCCACACCTGTGGCAATTGGTATAATTGCACCTACTATTGCAGATGCGTAAAATTTATGTTCTTTATTTACTATGGTTATTGAACGACCCTCTAAAATTTCATTTTCTAACCATTCAGACGGTACACCATGTAATAACGCATGATAGTGTGAACGCCAAGTTGAAAAAACCCAATCGGTTGGTTTTATGTATTTGAAAATTTCAATTAACTCTTCTTCATTACCACCACTTAGATGTATAGGTCCTCTAACTTTACCAGATTCCCAATGGTCGGCCATCTTTCTTTCAAATTGTTTTAAACCCGCCACGTCCCATAGTGGTTGATTTACCATCACTAAACTGTCTACTAAATTTTGTATCATCTGTCTCTTTTTTGTAATATTGGTTTATCTGTTGGCCATTCCATTTGATATTCAGGATCATTCCATTTAACCACACCTTGTTCATTTGCATCTACATAACCATCTTTATAGAATAGGTTATAATGAAACATACAATCAGTTAAAGCATAATGGCCATTTGCAAACCCTGGTGGAACTAACACTTGATTTCTCAATCTTTCACTTATAATATATGATTCCCATTCACCAAAAGTGTCGGATGTTAATCTCATATCTAAAACAACTAAATAGATATCACCAACCGCCGCCTGAACCAACTTCCAAGTTTTATTATCCCAATGTAATCCTCTTAAAACTCCCTTATATGAACGAGAAAATCTTCCATGAATTGATATTTCACTTTTATCATAATGGATATATTTCATTACAGGGTGTTCCTCTGAATGAAAGGTCGTAAAGATTTCACCTCTATATTCTCTAAACACAGATGGTTGAAATGATGGAACTTGATAACCGAATTTTTTTGATGGAGTTTCTACGAACTCATCCCATTTATTACTCATATTATGTTTGATTTGCGTAACCTAAAGGAAATCCATTTCTAAATTCTGCACCCATTCTTGGTACAATCATTTGGTATGCCATTATTAATTCCTCAATTCCCATATCTAAATCCCAATCAGGTTTCCAACCAGTGGATTCCACTTTAGCGTTAGAAACAATATAGTTTCTTTTATCTGGATCTTCATAAAAGTCATTATAAGATACTGCAAAGTTCTTAACGTGTTCTTGTATTTTCTCAAGTAACTCTTGTTTACTTAAATTTGCGGTACTTAAACCAACATTGAAAACTTCACCTTTGTAAGTGTCATAGTTTTTTAACATAAACGAAAAGACACTCGCAACATCTCGAATATGAATGAAATTACGTTTAAATGTTTTTTCAAATACAACTATGTACTTGTCAGTAATAGCTTTATATGTAAAATCATTAACCAAAAGATCAGTTCTCATACGAGGAGAAACACCGAATACAGTTGCTAATCTGAAAATAATTGCATCTGTTGATGTTCTTAAAAAGTTCTCAGCTTCACATTTAGTTTGACCATAAACGGATATCGGTGTTAAAGGTGATTCCTCATCACACTCAACCTGACCTGTTCCTAATCCATAACCACTATTGGTGTTTGGATATAATATTTTTTTATTTTTACCGTTACAATATTTTACAATATTAACGATTTGTTTAAAGTTTATATCTCTAGCTAATTCAGGTTCAGATGCACATGCTGGGAAACCAACAATTGCCGCTAATGGTATAATAACGTCAGATTCATTACATAACTTTTCTAATAGAATTTCATTACGAACATCACCATGTATAAAAGTGAAGTTAGGATTAAATGTGTATGATAACAATGAGGCTTGATTAAATAATAATTTATCAAGTACAGTTACCTTATAACCATCGTTTAATAATCGGCCGGTAATAACTGAACCAAGATATCCCGCACCACCTGTAATTAAAACTTTCATAGAAAAAATATAAGAAAAAAATATCATTTTTCAAATAAAATCCGTATATTTTATAACACAGTATGGAAAAAATTATTTGTAGTCTAGAAGAATGGGACACTATATTAAACTATTATAGACCCAATGGGGCGTCTAAAACGTGGTATTTAAAGGAACTTAAGAAATTAAGTCGACCATTAATGTGGGGTGAATGGAACGTTTTCACAGAGGATGGTGATTTATTTGAAGATAAAAGATTATGGGATAATGTTACCCCAAAACACATTAATGATATTGAATATGTACCATATGAAGAGATTGATAATCAACCACATATATATGTAATTAATGTATATTCATATAGTTTTTTTAGGGATAATGAAAACATTGGGTTTAAATGTGTTTCAGAAAAATATCTAGAACATGTGCGTAATGGTCAATCTAAAATAATGATGATATTCTTGTATGAAGGATATTCGGGTTCAAAAGGTAATTGGGATTTAGAAATCATAGAAAAATGGAGAATTGAATCTAATTTACCTAAAGACTCAATATATTATATCACGGGGAATTATTTAATTCAAGACTTAATAAAAAAGAAAGAATTAGGTTTTCAAGGGAGACCAATTCATTATTTTGAACCGTGGAATAGATATGAGGACAAGAGTATAGTAAAGTTTAATCCAATAGATGAAAAATATCTTTTTTTATCGTACAACAGAAACCCAAGACCTCAAAGAATCCAATTGCTTTTGATAATGTTGAAAGAAAATATATTCCATAGAGGTTGGATTAGTTTAAATCAATTAATATATCCACCAATGCCTAATGACAATATGGATCATTTTAATTATTTAAAAGACAATGCACCATTCGTAATCGACACTCGTTATGATTTATTCTATAATTTGGCTATAAACATCACTAAAGAAGATTATGAAAAAACATTTATTTCATTAATAACCGAATCATTGGTAGACGACGACACATTATTTTTTTCTGAGAAAATATGGAAACCAATAATGGTTGGTCATCCATTTTTATTATATGGAAATCAATATTCGTTAAGACTTTTGAAAGAATGGGGTTTCAGAACATTTGATAGATGGTTTGATGAATCATATGATAATGAACCTGATAGGGTAATCAGGGCACAAATGGTTGTAAAGGAATTGAAAAAATTCGAAAATAAAACAATTGAAGAATTAAAAAGTATTAGAGAAGAGATGGAAGAAATATGTCTCTATAATAAAAATCATTATGAAAAATATTATAATGAAAAATATAACGACGATGGTACTTGTAATGATTTAGTTAAACTTTATCATGAAGTATGGTCAACAATTAAAAAATAATATGAAAGTAGGATTTATTGGTGTAGGAAAATTAGGTAAAGATGCTGCCGAAGTGATGCTTGAAGCGGGTCATGATGTTTTAGGTTATGACACAAAAATAATTCATGGATGTAAACATGAAATGACATGGATATTAGAAGATGTTTGTAAACACGGTGAAATTATTTTCATCGCGGTACCAACACCTCATCATCCCGATTATGATGGTAGTCAACCAACATCACATTTAGAACCGAAAGATTTTGATTATTCTATAGTTAAAAGTATATTGAAAGAAATAAATCAATATACAACCAAAGAGCAGTTAGTTGTTTTAATATCTACAGTTTTACCCGGCACAACTAGACGTGAGTTTATACCACTGGTACAAAATTATCGTTTTATTTACAATCCATATCTAATTGCTATGGGTACAGTTAAAGAAGATATGATTAATCCTGAAATGGTGATTATTGGAACTGAAGACGGACATGTGACAGGTGACGCGAATATCTTGATTGATTTTTATAACACATTTATTAAAACTAATACTAGATATGAAATTGGAACTTGGGATGATGCCGAAGCAATTAAAATATTCTACAATACATTTATTTCAACTAAAATATCATTAGTCAATATGATTATGGATGTTGCGGAAAAAAATGGTAATATGAATACGGATGTTGTTACCGGTGCATTAGAAAGGAGTACGTATAGAATTTTAGGACCGGCATATATGAAAGCTGGTATGGGTGATGGAGGAGGATGTCACCCAAGGGATAACATTGCACTAAGATATATGGCGAAAGAATATGATTTAGGATACGACTTATTTGATGCTATAATGAAGTCAAGAGAATTACAAGCAAAAAATATTGCAAAAAAATTAATTGAATTACATAATGAGAACGAGTTACCAATAGTTATTTTAGGTGAAAGTTATAAACCAGGTGTACCGTATCTTGATGGTTCGTATACTAAATTAATTGCACATTACTTAGATTATCCTTGGTTATATTTTGATAAAATTGTTGAGCCAGCAATATATCTATTGGGACATCGTGGTGTTTATAATGAAACAATATTTCCCGAAGGAAGTATAATTCTTGACCCATGGAGAGAGAGGAATAAACCAGATACTATTTTTTATGGAAGAAAAAATTTTTAATTTAGTTTATGACATATGGGACGATGAATCTGGAATACCATATCCTAATTTGAAATTGAAATTCCCACATTTACAAATGAATGACCCCGATAATTTGATATTACATTATCAGGATGATGCATCTTTTGATTTTAAATTTAAAAAGAAAAAATGCAAATTACATGAAGTGGTCGAAAACCCAAATCAAAATTATTATTACATCATAAGTCACGGAGGAATCAATGCTCACGAAATGTTTATTGATGAAAGAAATCATAATAACGTATTTAAATTGAATCCATTAGATGAACACGTTATTGAATTTGTAAAAAAATATGATAATTTCTACATAATGTTTTTAACTGAACATGAACCTGATAATGAAAAAAGTTTTAAGGTTATTAATGAATATATGATAGAAAATGACATACAAACCAAAAAAATATTCATTGTCAATAACAACTCTAAATTAAATGATTATAAACAAAAATATAATAGTGATATAAATGTTTATAAATTGAATTTTATACCCCATTCATCAACAAAAGTCTTGGTAAAAATGAAAGGGTGTGAATTTGTTGAAAATAAAAAAGGTAAATTTTTTATGTGTTTTAATAAATCACCAAAAGTCCACAGATATGCACTTTTGTGTTTATTAAAAAATTACAATTTATTAAATAATATAAATTGGTCTTTAGTACCTACATGGAATAGTGAACCAAAGGAAGATTTTTATAATAAAATTTTTAATAACTATGAAAAATTCAATTATCGAAATGAAATAGAATATTTCTATAATATTAAAATCAAAAGAAGTGAATATGAAGAAGATAAAGGATGGTTTAATGAATTTGTGGATGTTAACAGAAATGATTTTCCTATTTGGTTACATAATCCAGAGTTGATGGAAAATTATGAAAGTTCATATATTAACATTATTACTGAATCTATGTTTTTAGATGAAAATAATAATATCCATATATCTGAAAAATCTTTTAAACCATTATTTTATTATCAATTTCCTTTGATTTTAGGAACCTACGGTCATATTAAAAAAATGAAAGAATTACATAGTTTTGATTTTTTTGATGATTTAATTGACCATAGTTATGACAACGAACCCAATCAAAGTAAAAGATTGTTAATGTTTGTTGATGAAATAAAAAGATTAAATAATATTAAAAACGATGTCATCGATTTTTATAAAAATAATAAAAATAGATTTGAAGAAAATAAAAGAAAAGTAATTAACATATTAGGTATTGTTGATGATGATTATAAATTTTTTGAAAGTTTAATATGAAAAAATTATTAATTGCGGGTGATAGTTTTGCGGCGGATTGGACAAAGAAGTATGATGGAATTGGATGGGTTAATATGTTATCTAACGACTTTGAGGTGAAAAACATTGCTCAGGCGGGAGTCAGTGAGTATAAAATCTATAAACAATTAGAGAAAGAAAATGTTTCAAAATATGATTATGTTCTAATATCTCACACAAGTCCTTATAGAATACCTGTAGTTAAACATCCAATACACTCTAATGATATTTTACATTTTAATTGTGATTTAATATATACAGATTTAAAAGAACATCACGAGAATCCAATTGTAAAGATGGGTTTAGATTTTTTTGAAAATCTATTTGATTTTGAATATTATATTTTCACATACAATTTAATAATTGATAAAATACAAACTGAATATCCTAACGCAATTAATATAACTTTTTTTGATAGTTTTAAAAATAAAAAAATACACGGTTTTGAAAAAGTATATATAAATAATAAAGGTTTAATTAATCATATGAATTATAATGGTAATAAAATAATCTACAGTAAAATTAAAAAATTAATAAATGAGTAATCTTTGGACCTTCGGGTGTAGTTTTACTGCGGAATATGAACCAATTGACAATTTACACCCTCCATATGAAAATAATTATGATAAATATAGAAAATGGAGAGGAGGGACACTACCACCAACTTGGCCAAATATTATAGGAAAATCAATTGGCTATAATGTAATGAATTGTGCTTTAGGTGGATCTTCGAACTATAACATATTAATGCAATTTTCAAATATTTCACATCTAATAAAAGAAGGTGATATATTAATTTTTGGATGGACTCAACTAACAAGATTTATAGCTGCAAATTTTAGTCAAAATGTTTTTAATAACGTTTTACCTGTCGGTGCGAGTTATAATGAACTCAATATGTCACAAAACACAATAGATGAAATTCTCGTAAATAGGACACATACGATATGGAAATATGAAGTATTAAGTTGGATAAAAATAATTAACACTTTTTGTAAAAATATTGGTGCAGAAGATTATCATTGGACTAGCGACGATAGAATTTTTAACGCTGAACAAAAAAGTATTTTTGATGATTATAGATACATAATAATTAGAAATACGGAAATACTTGAAAATGTACATTTTGTCGACAAACATAATATGATGTGGTTTTTAACACATCAGTTTCACTATGGTGGGATACAAAAGGGTAAAATCATGGATGAGACAAATTATGAAATTATGGATGGACATATGGGTGAATTCGGACATCAACTACAAGCTCAAATATTTTATGAACATTTATATGACCATAGTGAAATTATAAAAAGAAAATTACAATGAGATTGATTTGTTTTGGAGATAGTTGGACTGCGGGACACGGTGTCGAGACAGATAAACAATTCAAAGAAAACGCAAACCCACCTACGTTTATTAGAAAACTTAGAGAACAAAATTCTTGGGTTAGATGGTGTGGAGATAAATTAAATGTACCATTTGTTAATATGGGTGTTTGTGGATATGGAAACGTTTATATATTCAACGATTTAAAAGAATCAATTGAAAAAGGATTTATAGAAGAAGATGATTTTATAATTGTTATGTTTTCATATCCATATCGTTATAAAAGAACTGAAAAATATAATGTCGTTGAACTATTTTGGAAATTCGAAGAATTACTGAAAAAACATAAACGATTGTATTTTAATTCTTTCTATCCAACATTTAAGGAAGAGGATTTTGACACATCTTTATTACCGGAATTCTTCATCAATCCAAATGGGTGTCTATCTGAATTATTGAAAACATATGAAATAGAAGAAGGGTTAGATGTTTGGGAATACGATAAAGTTAGTGTATGGAATGACGAGAAGAACTATTGGGAAGGAGATTACCACCCAAATCTAAACGGATATAAATTAATTGCAAATTACATATATGACGAAATCAAACGAAGATTGTAAAAAGATATGGGAACAATATATGAGTGAGGAGTATGTCAAATATGTTAATTATACCCCATTAATCCCTTTTGACACAAATTGTTACGCTGTTATAATTGAACCAAGAAATCATCCTGATTTGTTAACCGTGATTAAATCCACTATGTTTCATCTTAACGAAACCAACTCACCTATTAAATGGGGACTACAAATATTTTACGGAAACAACAACGAAATGTTAGTTAAAAACATTCAACAAAGTTTAGGTGATGTTATACTAACAAACATGAATGTCGATAATTTAACTAATATTGAACATAGTGAATATATGGAAAGTGTGGATTTTTGGAGGAAAGTAAAGGGTGAGAAGGCTTTGATTTTTCAAACAGATTCGTTATTATTAAGAAGTGGTATTGATGAGTTTTTAAAGTATGATTATATTGGGGCACCGTGGAGAAAACCTAAAGAAAATCAATGGGTTGGAAATGGAGGATTATCTTTAAGAACTGTGAGTAAGATGTTAGAAATTTGTGAAAATAACAAAGTTAGAGAACAAATTTGGGAGGATATTTATTTTGTGAAACACATGAAAGGAGAAAGAGTTGCAGATATTGAAACAGCAATGAGATTCAGTATGGAAGATGTTTTTTCACCAAATCCATTAGGAGTTCATAACCCAATAAGACACATAACACCTGAACAATTAAAAAAAGTGTTATATAAAATATAGACAATGTATATAATAGGAATTTCAGCATTTTACCACGATTCATCTGTTTGTTTATTCAGAGATAATCATTTAATTTTTGCTTGTGAAGAAGAGAAATTCACAGGAATAAAACACGATAGTTCTTTTCCCGAGAAGTCTCTCGACTACATTTGTAAAAAATATAAAATTACAAAAAAGAATTTACAGGCTGTTTGTTATTACGAAGACCCTAAATTAAAATATCAAAGGGTTATTGATAATATAAAATCACAAATTTTAACAAATCCGATTTATTCAATAAAATCGTATTTCAAAATTAAAAAAAACATAAGAGATATTGATATTAAATTACGTGAATTATCACCTAATGTTTTTTATTCAACACATCATGAAGCTCATTTATATTACTCATATTATACATCACCTTTTGAGGAGGCAACATGTTTATCAATAGACGGTGTAGGTGAAATCGACACATTGTCATTTGGTAAGGGTGAATATAATGGTATAAAGTACAAGACTTTAGCAAAATATCCACACTCTTTAGGTCTTTATTATTCTGCCATGACATCATATCTTGGTTTTAGACCTAATGAAGGTGAATATAAGATGATGGGTTTAGCTTCATATGGTAATTCTAAAACATATCTTAAAGATGTGAGAAAATTAATTGAGTTCAAAAACGAAAACCTGAAATGTAATTTAGATGTTTTTTGTTGGGATAGAAGTGATAAAATTATGTTTAATGAAAAATTATCTGAATTACTACCAGTACCACAAAGATTACCTGAAGAACCTTTGACACAAGAACATAAAGATTTAGCCGCTGCAGTACAAAAAGTTTATGAGGAGGTTTTATTTGATATAATGAAATATGTTAAAAAACTTTCAAAAAATACAAATCTTTGTTTGGGTGGTGGATGTGCATATAATGGAACTGCTAATGGTAAAATAATAGATAAGACACATTTTGAACACTTATGGATACCACCTGCACCATCAGATGCAGGTTCCGCTATCGGTGCGGTAGTTCATTATTTGGTTAAAGAACGTAAAGTTAAAAGTAAAATAACTCGTAATCCTTTCTTAGGTCCTGAGTTTTACTTTGATGACATTAGGAGAGCAATAGGTAATAATAAATTTAAAAAATACGAATCGGATAGGAAATTAAGAGAATTTATTGCACAGAAATTAAATGAAGGTAAAGTTGTTGGTTGGTTTCAAGGACACATTGAGTTTGGTTCAAGAGCTCTTGGTAATAGATCAATATTGGCTAACCCTACATTCCCTAATATGAAAGATAAAATAAACCGTGTTATTAAAAAGAGGGAAGGATTCAGACCATTTGCACCTATGGTCACCAAAGATGAACAAGAGATATATTTCGATATGAAAGAAGATGTTCCATATATGAACCAAGTTGTAAAGGTGAGAGATGAATATAAAGACAAATTACCTGCGGTAACTCACGTAGACGGTACCGCCAGAGTCCAAACGGTTTATAAACATACTATGATATATGACTTATTAAAAGAATTTCAAAAATTGAGTGGTTACCCAATTCTTTTGAATACGTCTTTTAATGTGAAGGATAAAACCATGGTTTTAAGACCCAAAGATGCGATAGATACTTTTTTTGATACTGAAATGGATATTTTAGTTATGGGTAATTATATAATGTATAAATGATAGAATATGAAAAAATTAATTAATTGGGTGAAGAAATACTTTGCCGATAAGAAAAGAAAGAAGGAATTCAAAAAAAAGTTAGAAGAATTACGTAAAAGAGACCCATTTATTTATAATCATTAATTTTTTTTTCAAAAATTTTTGTTTATATTATTGGTATGATTTATTGGTTTACGGGCCAACCCGCTTCAGGTAAAACTACCTTAGTTAACAATTTATTAGACCATTTTGGAAAAAACAACACCATTATAATAGACGGTGATGACATCAGAAATATATTCCAAAATAAAGACTATTCCGAAAACGGGAGAAGAAAAAACATTGAAAGGGCACAAGATTTAGCACTTTTCTTGGATAAGAAAGGTTTCACTGTTTTAGTATCTTTAGTTTCACCATATAAAGACCAAAGGGATAATTTTAAAAAATTCACTAATGTTGTTGAAATTTATGTACATACAACCGAAGATAGGGGTAGGAATCATTTTCACGTAGAAAATTACGAACCACCTACGGAAAATTACATTGATTTGGATACAACAAATAAAACGGAGACCGACTCCTATTATGAAATTTTAAAAAAACTTACATTATGAAAAAGAAATATGCACTTTTTATAGGTAGATGGCAGACATGGCATGCGGGTCATGAATGGCTCATCAACCAGCAATTAAATAAAGGGAAAAATGTTTGGGTGGCAATAAGAGACGTCGAAGTAGATGAAAATAACCCAAAAACGGCACATCAAGTCCTTATGGATTTATCTAAAGAAAAATTCTTCATTGATAATTCTGATAAAATTCTAATCAGTATTATACCAGATATCGAAAGTGTAAATTATGGTAGAGGTGTTGGATATGACGTTGTACATCACCACCCCCCATCAGACGTGGAATTAATAAGTGGAACAAAAATTAGAAAAGGGTATATGGATACTGATGGAGAAATCATAGAATATGCCGTTAATTAAAAGACATATAGCAAAAAGTATTAGTTATAGACTAATTGGGACTTTAACCACAATAATTTTGACTGTCATTGCTGGATTACCCATAAAATGGGCGGGAATGGTTGGACTTGGTGAATTAATCATAAAACCGGTCATTTATTTTCTACATGAAAGAATTTGGTATAAATGGATCAAATTTGGGTTGAAGAAACAATAAAAGACAGATATTTATAAGAGAAATATATATTAAACATGAAAGGAACCTTATTTTCTGCCGATTTTATTGAAGATATTAATGGCGATTTACGATTATTAGAGGTAAATACTGATACATCAGTAACTAATTTTACTTATTTTGATTACAGTGATTTTATTTCACTTTTACAATCAAATAACATTACAAAGGTAACTGTTGTCCATAAACCAAGATTCCACCAAGAAATAGTGGATCATTTAAAATCGGTTTTGGACACAAATGCACCATTCATAACTTCATTTACGGAAGTAAAAGAGGGTCCGAACATTATCTATCCAACACAAATAGCGGATGAAAGTGATTTGTTTGTTTTAAGATTAGCTTACGACGAGGCTTCTATTTTTGATAGTGAATATGCAAAAAATAAATTGAATCTTTTGTCTTTATTTTATGAAGCGGGTGAGTCAGGTTCGGTGGTACAATTCTATCATTCATCGTCTTTGGGTGAATATAACAGTATCACTGATCAAAATAGTATGTCAAGTTTGACAATGAATCCAAGTAATTTACCAGATGCGGTTATAAAAAACACACTTGAGAATCATCAAATAGCGAAATTTTATAAAATCGGAAGTCAAAACCAAGGTGAAAGTGATGGTGATAAATGGAGTAATTTCATAAATGGTGTTGTTGATGATAATTTGTTAATCCAAAAATATCACGTAAATCCAAATTCATTGGTTGATGGCAGAGTTGGTAGTATTAGAGTTTATTCAATAGTTTACGGTTCAAATCTGGATTTAGTACATGTTGGTCAATTTAAAAAGTTTTCAATATTTGATTTACCAACTGGTTCAATATACAACGAATCTTCATATGTAAATGAATTAGATAGTAAACACTTTTTTGAGTTTGCAACAAACTACATAAAATACGAGGGTAATCAATTCGAAGGTATTTTGAACACCCATTTAGTTATTAAGTCTGATGACACTGAAATTGAAGTAGGTAATTTAAATGTGGGAGATGAATTGAAATCTTTTTATATTGGTGGTACATCTCTTATCGAAGATCAATTTTATACTGAAAATTGGAGTATTTCAGGTAGTAATTTACCATCAGGTTCATATATGACATCATCAATAGTTTTATATAAAAACACTAAAACATTAGATAATAAAACACTGAGTAAATTAACCGTAAACAATAACGAAGATTCTTTATACATTTCACCTGTTAAATCGTTCTTAGTACACGATTCTTCTAAAAATGTTATAATTTGGAAAACCGCAATTGATATATTAGAAAATACCGATTATTTAATAGATTACGACGGTTCAATTGCACAGGTTACATCAAACGAATTATTTGTGACTAATGATAATGGTTTTAGTTTAGTTGAACTTGATGTTGAAGATACCGATACTTATATCATTGCTGGTACCACACCAATCAATTCTTTCATAACTCACAACGCACCATGTTTTGTTGCCGGAACTAAAATTACATTAGCCGACGGTTCAATTAAAAATATTGAAGATATAAAACCAGGTGATATGGTTTCAACGTTCGATTTAAAATCTGAAACCATCGTAAATAATGAGGTTAATTCAGTATTCAGTAAAAAAGTAAACGTTACTGTTGAATATACCTTTGAAAATGGTGAAGTTTTAAAATGCACATTAGATCATCCAATCTACGTTGAAAATAAAGGTTGGTCTTCATATTCATCAGAACTATCAAATTTGTTATATAGTTTAGAAACTGGTGTTCAAAATATTGAAGTAGGTGATAATGTTAAATTATTTAATGGTTTAACTAAGTTAGTTGAAGTTAAAGTTGTGAATGAAGACACATTAGTTTATAACTTACAAGATATTGAAAATAACCATAATTTCTTTGCAAATAACATTTTGGTTCACAACAGATTCTGTTTTGTGGCCGGCACTAAAATAACAGTGGAAAACGGTGAAGTTAAAAATATCGAAGAAATCCAAATTGATGATGTAGTTTTATCCTACAACGAAAAAACTAATCAACAAGAATATAATAAAGTTATAACAGCACACACACCAACACACGATGATTTGGTTGAATATACACTTTCTAATGGTGTAAAAATAACATCAACGTTTGACCATCCATTCTACGTGAACGGTTTAACATTGGCATCATATTCACCTGAATTAACAAATATAAGATACCAATCTTTAGGTGATGTAGTAAAAATTAATGTTGGGGACGAATTAAAATCTCAAAATGATGAGAAAATTTCTATAGTTTCAATTGAAGAAAAAGAACCTATCCCAACACAAACATATATTTTCGGTGTTGAAAACAATAATAATTTTTACGCAAACGGAGTTTTAGTACATAACAAATAAAAAAATTATTTTCAATATGATTACCCCATCGAAATACAAATCAATTTCTACTGTCGATTTAAAAAATAGACAATTAGTTCAATTAACAAATACTGAAAAGGCAAAGGCAAACACAATTTTACAAAAATTAACAAATCTCATAAAATTGAAACATACTTAATTGAGGTAAGTTGATAGTAAAATTATTTTATGACTGCATATGAGTATCTAAAAAAACATGTGGTTTCTATTTTGAAACCATCACATGTTGGTGGTGTTGGTTATTTTGCCGTTAGGGATATTAAAAAAGGAGAATTAATCTTTAATCCTTGGTATGGAGAATCTGGTGTTCATTCCATAACACATGAAGAACTATCTTCACTTCCCGAAGATTTACAGAAAAGTATTTATGAAACCTTTGACAATAAAATTTTTTATTTGGACAAAGATGGTAATGAACAAATGGTTGAAAAAGAATATGGTAAAATATTCATATTATTAGAAAAAGGTTATCATTGGTTATACATTTATCCTGCTATGTTTATAAATAGTGGATTACAAAATGCAAATGTTGACACAGAAATTTACAATCCTGTTGCCACGAGAGACATTAAAAAGGGGGAGGAATTACTTGCAAATTATGGGTCTAAGTTTAAGTTTAAACCAAAAAACTTTATTTAATGACCGCGTATGAATATATAAAAAACCATATTAATATAAAACTCCAACCAAGTTTAATCAATGGTGTCGGAGTATTTGCTCTGCGTGATATACAAAAAGACGAAGAACTTTTCAAATTGTGGGAAGGTGAATCAGGTGAATATACATTAACCGACGATGAATTGAATTCGTTGGATGAAAGCGTTAAAGAACATTTATTAAATATGTATGGTTATAAACAAATCGATGGTAAATACACAATGTTCGTCATATTAAATAAAGATTGTCATTGGATATATAAAACACCTTTACATTGGGTTAATAGTTGTGGTTTTGATGAAATTCCAAATATTGATAGAGATACACTAAGAACAAAAAATTTTATTAAAAAAGGGGAAGAGATTTTATTAAAGTATGGAAAATACAATAAGTTTAAACGAACTAGAACAATCTAAAATTTATATTTTCAATCGATTTTATAGTTTATAAAATAACTATAAAAAGTTATTTTAGGGTATATGGAACATTTTTATCAAAATTTGAACGGTGAGAATTGGTTTACCTATCCAAATTTATATAAAGAAATGGTCAATAAATGTCCTATTGATGGTGTTTCACATTTTGTTGAAGTGGGTAGTTGGAAAGGAAAAAGTGCTAGTTTTATGGGTGTCGAGATTGTTAACTCTAAGAAAAAAATCAAATTTGATTGTGTCGATTGTTGGATTCATGACGAAATTTACAATCAATTTGTTAACAATATCGAACCATTAAAACATGTCATAAATTTTTTTAGAGAACATTCAATCAAAGCCACCACACGATATGAAAATAATAGTTTAGATTTTGTTTTTATAGACGCATTTCATACATATGATGCCGTAACAGAAGATATTATATACTGGTATCCCAAAGTGAAAGAGGGTGGGGTAATTGCTGGACACGATTTTTGGGTAAACACACATCCTGAATATATTCCTGATGTCAACAAAGCAGTAATTCGATTGTTTAAAGACGATTTCACATCAACTGAGGAAGGGTGTTGGATTCATGTTAAAACAAAAAAAAATATAAAATCGATTATATGATAGAGAACATAAAATTATCTGATAAATTTACGATTTATAAAACAACTTTTAAAAATAATTTTTCTAAGGACGATTTAAAAATTAGAATAGAACAAAACAAGTCATTATATTATGAAAATACAATGAAAAATAATCATTCGCTAGAAATGAACATTGAATGTCCAGAGTTTAGGGAAATCGATAATTTTTTTATAAAATGTTTAGAAACAATCGATAAAATCAAAATAAATAAATTTTCAAAATTTAGTTGGGTATACACCCAAACAAAAGATTTTTCAGCACAATGGATGCACTCACATAAAAAATTACATCGATTTGACAAATCACACATAAACACTCAGTGGGTTTGTGTTTATTATATTGATATACCATTAGAAATGAAAAAAGGAGAAGGGGATTTGTTGTTTAAAGATGAAAACGATAAATTTTTTTCTGTGACACCTAAAGAAAATGATGTGGTCATTTTCAGCGGAGATATACAACATATGACATTACCAAATCAAAGTTCTGACACGAACAGAGTATCGTATGTGTCTAATTTTAATTTAAAAATTTAATATTATTATGGTGTCAAAAATTACTAAAAATAATTTAACTGATTTGAAAAATTACGAAGAAGATTTGTTATCTAATAAAAAATTAACAAATATGTATACTTCTAATTGTTATGAATTACTTTTTGATAATGATGGTTTAAATATGTTACTGAACGATATTTTAATTGAATTAAAAAAAACAACAAGTAAAAATTTTGACATTTATATCAAAAATATGTGGGGATTCATAAATGAGGAAAATGAGAATGAAGTTATAAATTTCAATCACGATTTTAAAAATGGAATTAATTTGAAACCGGAATTTTCATTTATTTATTTAATAAAATCTGAAAAAACTAACATATATTTAAAATCATTACAGAATAAAATAGAGTTAAACAGAGGTGATATTTTAATATTTGAAACAAATGATTTTTTAAAAGAAGAACCGATAAATAAAGGTAGAATGTTAATTTTTGGTTCAATTTCGTCAATCGAAAATGTTCCAAAAATAAAAAAAGTAATATTTTAATTTATGTCTAAGATTATTTACATACATCATAATTTTTATAAATCATTATTTTATAAAATTGGACATAATACTACCGAAAAAGTTTTCAATATTAATGAGAATACGAAAACCGGATATGTGACTGGAAAATATAAAGGAAATGACATTAAATTTATATTTGACCCATCAATTAACGACAACCAAGATGGTTTACATTTAATAGATTTCACAACCGCATACCTTAATAAAAATAATGACCCAACATATAAAGATGTAAAAGTTTTTGGTCATGTTAAAGATGTCCCTTTTTTAGAAAAATTTAATGAATTATTAAAGGACAGAAAAAATTGGATTGTAACTTTTTTCAGGTCAGAAAAAATATTAGCAAAATACGATGTGCCTGGTGACATATATGTTAATCAAATTGAGGATAATTTAAATATGTTATCAAATCATAAAATAATATGTGATAATTTTTTTATAAAAGACGGTATTTCAGATTATTATCCCCATATTTTTAGTGCGTTAACAAATACAGTTTGGCAATGGAATGAATTAATTAATATTAGATATTATTATGAATTTAAACAAGTGTATGAAAAATTGAATTTCGACTATGATTTGATTTATTCTGTTAGAAATCATAAAAGACATAGAATTGATATATTAAAAGGTTTATCAGAATATAATAATCCTAAAGTATTGGTACAAAGGACCGATTCAATGAATAATGATTTTTATAAAATACACGATGAAGAGTTGTTAAAATACACTAACATAAAAATAAATAAATTGGAAGGAACGACCGATTTCTCAAATTTAAAAAGTGTGGAATATCATTTTGGTATTAATCATGATTTATTTTTTAGATTTTTAGGTAAGGCAAAAATGCAAGTATTGGACGAAAGTTGGGCTTGGTCTAAACAAGATTTTTATGTACAGTATTTTTCTGAAAAAACAATTGGGTTGGTTTTAAGTAACATACCTTTTATATCAACACATCCTTATCCCATAATAATGTTACAAAATCTTCTTAATTTACCAACACATCCTTTTTTAAAAGATTTCGATTTGTTAAAAGGTGATGCGGTGTTGTTTGTTGAATTTGTTAAAAAATTTATGGAAAATTTTGATGATAATTTCGTTCTATGTAAAGATTGGACTGAATTGGCACATAATAAACTCATGGAAAAAATGGATTCTGAAAATTCATTATTAGATATGATTTTTAACAATTTTGAATTACCTAAAAAAATTAATAAAATCGAAAAAACATTATTATAATAATAAAATTTCATGTTAATATCATTTTGTTTTACGATAAAAATTTTAAATAATAAGTCCGACCTCAATCTCTACGTTGAGATGATAAAGAACGCAATAGAATGTGCCAAACAATATCATAAAGTAAAATTTTATACGGATGAAGAAACAATTATACACATACCAATTGAAGATATTGAAATACAAATAATCAATACAGAAAATTTTTATTTTATCGATGATTTTAAAGTTTATTTATTAGATATTATCCAAGAAGATGAAGTTATTATTGATACCGATTTATTTTTATTTTCACCACTTTATTTAGAAGATGGGTATGATTTGTATACAGATTTCAAGGACCATAGTGGTAAAGATTGGTATATTGAACATTTGGATTGGTTCGTAAGTAAAGGAATTAGAGATTTAATTCCAAATTTTAACGATAAAATTATTTCGGTACCGAATATTGGTATATTAAAATTTAAAAATAAAGAATTACAGAAAAAATATACCGAAACATATTATATGATTAGAGATTGGGTTTTATCAAAAGATAAAAATATAAATAGGGGTGTCTCTATAATATTAGGTCAATATCTATTGGCATTGATGATATCAGATTATAAAATAAAATATTGTTATAAAAATAAAAATCATTATATTCATTTATCGGGACCAAATAAATTTGAAAAAAACGTTGTAAAAAACATGTTACCAAGCAAAACCGTAAAATTTATATAATTAGTTTAAGATATGAAATTTGAAAAAGATTTAAGAAATTATATAATAAAAGAAACACCATCATACATTAAAGAAGTTAATGTTCATACTATTGATTTTGATAGTTTATCTGAAGAAATAGAAGAATTTAAAAAAGAAATTAAATGGGATGAAATGTGGGATGTAAAAGAGGCTAAGAATAGATTAATGAATAATTGGAGAGTAGTGGTTTTTGTACCAAATCAAGCAATCAAAGGATGGATATGGTTGGATAACACAAATGAACCAAAAAACATTTATGTAAATAGGGAATATAGAAATAGGGGTATCGGTAAAGAATTATATTATGAGATACATAATATGTGTAAAAAAATGAACATAGATAAAATAATAGGATATATTGATAATTGGAATCTTGATAGTCGTCGATGTATCGAAAGTGTTGGTTGGTATAAAATATCAGATTAATATAGAAAATGGAAAATCCTTTAAAACATTGGACAGTGGATGAATTTGATATCTCATCTTATTTATATGGGTTAAATGAACGAAAAAATAAGTTTTACGAGGTTGAGGATGAGGTAACAAAACTAAAATGTAAATACGATTTTAATGAATTGGGTTT
>JACCDG011876149.1_pt1 | contig 31619 bp, 36 predicted proteins | sample 7442471 | NCBI WGS metagenome assembly JACCDG01 (sample SAMN15323444, study PRJNA562643) | freshwater metagenome | isolation source: river surface water | place: USA:Blue River Watershed | collected 2017-08-17 | reverse complement strand
GGCGCCTACGGCGCCGCTATTTGTATTTTTGGTTATTGCTAAAGGCTACAAGCTAATAGCTACAAGCTGCCCCACAGATATCCACACATTTCTTGCTCTTTTGATATCAAAGTGGGGTATAATGGGTCTCAGTGGGGGAAAGTGGGAGCTTTCTAAAAAAGGTGCTTAATTTCAATACTTACTGCATTGAAATCAAAGACCCGTAACTCACTTGTTCGGATATGTTAATAGGAAAATACACACACGACCTCGACCCTAAAAAAAGACTAACGCTACCATCAAAGTGGCGTACAGACTTGGGGAAGAAAGTTGTTGTGACGAGTGGTTTGGATAATTCGTTGTTTGTTTTTCCAATCAAAGAGTGGGAAGTTGTGGCAACTAAGTTGGCACAATCAGGTCTTGGTAATCAGGATAGTCGTAGCTTCAATCGCTTCATCTTAGGTAATGCCTTTGAAACAGATGTTGATGCTGCAGGGCGTATCGTGATTCCAGACACACTCAAAAGTTTTGCTCATCTTGGAGAAAAAGTCGTGCTTGCAGGAATGTATTCACGAGTTGAACTCTGGGATGAAAAAGCATGGGAAGCAAATATAGCTAAGGTGAACGGTGAAGCAGATGCACTTGCTTCTAAGCTTAACGATTTAGGAGTTCTCTAATCCTCACGAATTTCATATGCATATCCCAGTACTTTTACATGAATGTATAGAAGGTCTCAATATCAAGGAAGGCGGTATCTATGTTGATTGCACCACTAACCGTGGAGGGCACAGTGTAGAGATGGCAAAAGCTATAGGCAAAGACGGCGTACTTATTTGTATCGACCTCGACCAAATTGCCTTAGCTGAAGCTCGTGAAATTATTGAAAAAGTAGAAAACCTTCCAAAGGTTCACTTTATACAATCTAATTTTCGTAATCTTCCTTCAATTTTGAAAGATCTTAAAATATCGCACGTTGACGGTATCTTGGCTGACCTAGGTCTTTCTTCACAAGAATTAGATGAGTCAGGAAGAGGGTTCACATTCAGATATGATGAGCCGCTTCTTATGACCTTTGACGCAAAACCTGATGAAGATGCAACAACAGCGTACGATATTGTTAATTGCTGGAGTGAATCAACAATAGCCGATATTTTGTTCGGCTTTGCTGACGAAAAATACTCAAGACGAATAGCGAAGACTATTGTGACAAAAAGAGAGGAATCACCGATCAATACCACGTTTCAACTTGTTGATATTATTGCAAGTGCGGTACCCTCACTCTATCGTCACAAAAAAACTCACTTCGCTACTAAGACCTTCCAAGCCCTTCGTATGGCAACAAATGATGAGTTGGGTAGTATAGATGAACTTATATCATCTTTCCCTAATATTTTGGCTTCAAAAGGACGTGGATGTGTTATCACATTCCATAGTACCGAAGACAGAATTGTAAAACATAAAATGCGTTTTCACGAAGATACACTTCGAATGATTAGCAAGAAAGCAATAGTTCCAACTGATGAAGAATTACATAATAATCCACGAGCACGCAGTGCACAATTAAGAATAGTAGAAAGAATTTAAAATATATGAAGTTTACCTACAGCACAAACAATTTTTATGAAAAAGCAGTACATACAATGCTTGGTACACTTTGTGTTCTTGCGCTCATCTATTGTGCAATTATTCTTTCCCTTGTTTTTTCAGTAATTGAACGAAAACAAAATACAGTTGCAAGTCGTGACCTTGCTTCAGAACTAAGTATGCTTGAAACTAAGTATGCAAATGTTGTTTCATCGATTACTGAGGCAGACCTTATAAAAAATGATTTTATTCGTGTTGATAGCGCAACCTTTGCTGTCCGTAAGGATGATATAGCAAGTTATACTGTGCTGTATGCTCACTAGAAAAGTGCCAATGATAACTCCTGATCAGGAGAATCGTTCAAAAGACAGAATTGATATTGTTCTCCTTGCGTGGTTTGTTATCTCACTTATTGTTATTGGGAGAGCTTTTTATGTTCAAGTGGTGAAGCATACATATTATGATGATCTTGCAGATAAACAATATATTTCAAGTACTCCGATTAATTTTGATAGAGGTAATATTTATTTCTCTCGTTATAAAGGAACTATTGTTCCTGCTGCCCAACTCCGTACGAATTACCGTATTGCTATTGACCCTAGTCAGGTTACAAAACCAGATGTTCTTTACGCGCAGTTATCAAAGGTTATCACGCTTGATAGAGACACTTTTATGGCAAAAGCCACGAAGGAAAATGATCCTTATGAAGAAATTGCAAAAGATATTAGCGCTGAAGATGTCGCCACGCTTAAGCTTTCAAAATTAAAAGGTGTAACCTACGTGAAAGACAATAAGCGAGCATATCCTCAAGACGAAGTAGGGGCAAAAATTGTCGGGTTTGTTGGATCAGATGGTGTACATGTACGTGGTCAGTATGGACTTGAACGTTATTATGATGATGTGCTTGGGAGAAAAAGTAGTGATACTTCTATTAATTTTTTTGCAGAACTCTTTGCTGACATTCAGTCAACGATTGTTTCTAATACTGATAAACAAGAAGGGGATATTATTTTGACAATTGATGCCGAAGCTGAGCGTGTACTTCACCAGGTGCTTATTGAAACAAAAGAAACATGGAAGTCAGATACGATTGGAGGAATTATTATGGATCCAAAGACTGGGAGAATTATTGCAATGGATGGGCTCCCAACTTATAACCCGAATGCGTTCATGGGAGTAAAAGATGCACTTAATTTTGCTAATCAAAATATTTCTGGCGTGTATGAAATGGGAAGTATTATTAAACCAATTACTATGGCAGCAGCTATTGATGCACAAGTGGTTAATGTTGACACAACTACCTATAACGATACAGGGTTCCGTGATCTTAATGGATATAAGGTTCGCAACTTTGACGGCAAACCACGTGGACCAGGAACAACTATGCAGACGATTCTTGATAAGTCACTTAACGTTGGTATTGTTTTTTTGGTTGAGCAACTAGGTGTAAAACCCTTTCAAGAATATTTTAAGAAATTTGGTATTGGACTAGAAACGGGTATAGATCTTCCCTCAGAGGCGAGTGGACTTACAAAGAACTTAGACAGTAATGTGTTGGTTGATAGTGCAACAGCAGGATTCGGACAAGGAATTGCTATTACTCCGATTCAAACGATACGTGCGCTAGCGGCTTTGGGTAATGGTGGCAAGCTTGTTTCTCCACATGTTGTAGATAGTATTGTGTACCAAAATGGTGAGGTTAAAAAAATTGATTTTAATACCGATGAGCAAGTGATTACTCCAGAAACGAGTGAAGCTATTTCACGCATGCTTGTGCATGTGGTAGATACTGCACTTAAAAATGGTGAATACAAAATGGATCGCTATACCATTGCCGCAAAAACAGGCACTGCTCAGATGGTAAAACCAGGGGGCGGATACTACGATGACAGGTACCTTCACTCATTCTTTGGATATTTCCCAGCATATGACCCTAAATATATTGTGTTCCTTTTCCATACATATCCAAAAGGTGCGCAGTATGCGTCTGCAACACTTACCGACCCATTCTTCAAACTGGTGAAGTTTCTGATTTCATATTATGAAGTTCCGCCGGATAGATGATGGACAGAGGATAGATTATAGATGGTAGAAGTTAGATAGATATAAATACAAAAGCCGTCGCTTGCGCGACGGCTTAGGTTTCGACGGCTCTCTTTATTGGAAAATGATACTTATGTATAGTCAATTTGCACAAGGGGGTCTATTTAAGTATAATGATTTTGCAGATTGATTTTTGATAGCCAAGCGATTATGCTCAAGGGAAAGAATCCCATGGAGATGCTACAGACGCATTGCAGTCGGATGCGATTCACGAAACTCTCGTTAGGCTATTAATTATTGGTTTGTAGGCATGACTTCACGCCTTTGACGAGCTGGAGCACTGCGACCTCTAGTAAGTTATAAAAAATTCGCACTACAAGGGGGGTGCTGCACTGAGGTGCCGCGGCAACGTGTCGCATCCCCCGCGTTTTGCTACAAACGTCTGCCTATGGCAGCGTTTTTTTATTTTTAGTACAGTACTTTTATTTCGTACATACCTAAAGAGGGTAGAGTATGCGTCAGCTATATTTAATACAAAAGGCCGTTGCTTGCGCGACGGCCTCTTTCAAAATTGATATACTTACCCACATGTCTATTAACTCTCTTCGTATTAAACAACTCACACAGACCGCATACACAGGTGGCACTATTGTCTATCAGATGTGTCGAGATATTCGTGCACACGATAACGAGGCACTATTATTTGCTCAGCTGTTAGCACAGGAACACGGTGCACAGCTTATTGTTAATTATGTTATCTGGAATTATGAGTGGGAAGGGGCGACGAGACGCTTCTATGATTGGGTGCTGCCATCACTACAAGAAGTAGAACAAGAACTTCGTACCCACAACATTCCACTTGTGATTACCTTTGACGAAAAGAAGCTTTTCAAGAATTATCAGACAGAACCTATTCCATCACACGTAGGTGCTGTTGTTATCGATCAGTTACCACTTCGCTTTATGAGAAGATGGAAAGAAGTCTACCTTAAGCATCATAGTACGACACCACTGTATGAAGTTGATACTCACAACTGTATTCCTGTATGGTACACATCGCAGAAGCAAGAGTTCGCAGCGCACACAGTGCGAGGCAAAGTGCATAAGCTTCTTCCTGATTTTCTAGAAGACTACGGGAAGCTCGCTATACATCATGAGAATAAGGAGCTCCTTAAAACCCTTGCACCAATTGATTGGAATGACATTAGTGGCAAAATCAAATGTAATGAGCAAGTTACCGGAGTAGGAAATTTTGTCCCAGGAGAAAAAGCAGCGCAAAAAATCCTTGCGGATTTTTTGCGTCACAAGCTCATAGACTATGATCAAGCGCGCAACAAAATAAACTTCGATGGACAAAGTAATCTCTCGCCATATATTGCTCATGGTAATATCTCACGACGAAGAATTGTTGTAGAACTTCTTAAACTAACTAAGACAGAGATAGAGGATGCTTTTGATGCTAAAAAGAATGGTTCAAATGGGACAATGGGAAGTGTTGCAGCATTTATCGAAGAGTGTGTGGTTCGCGCAGAGACAGCAGAAAACTTTTGTTATTATAATCAAGCGTACGATTCTTTCGATGGATTTCCTGCATGGTCAAAGACTTCACTCCACAAAGCATCAACCGACACTCGTGAGTATATCTACACACAGGAGGAGTTTGAAAAAGCACAGACGCACGATGAGCTTTGGAATGCGGCACAACTGCAGATGGCAAAGACTGGCAAGATGCACGGATATATGCGCATGTATTGGGCAAAGAAAATCCTTGAATGGTCAGATACTCCTGAGCAAGCGATGAGAATCGCAGTGTACTTGAACGACACGTATGAATTAGATGGACGAGACCCAAATGGATATGTTGGGTGCGCATGGAGTATCGGTGGAGTACATGACAGACCATGGTTCGGAAGACCTATATTTGGTGCAGTCAGATACATGGCTGAGAGTGGTGTTGCAAAGCGTGGAAAGGTGAAAGAGTATGTAGAGAAATGGGGAGGGGTTGAGAATAAACTTTTCTAAATCTGATAATGAATAATTATTGACAGAAGTACAAATATACTTTAGTGTATTAATTATTGTTCATTAAACGGAGTGTTCAAAATGGAATTCTATCTTACAGATCTGTCTGAACCTATCAGTTATATTGGAAGAGCGCTCGCTGAACATTTTCATACAAAAGTAAATTCTGGCAAAGAACCCCTCCTGTATGGAGGAATGCTTGATCGTGAAATTTTCAGACAGTTTCGTGATAGCTTTAACTGTGTTTCAATCACTGCTGGTCTTCCTCGCAATGATTATGGTCAAACAGTGAGACTGTTTCTTGTTGAGGAGAAGCGCAATATCGCTGAGTATGAATGGAAAGAAATTCCTCCTCATCTCATAGGTGAAGGATTGTCTTTGAAGCCAAATGAAGTGACTGGTAGGTATGGATACAAAAAAGTAGAAGACAACAGGGGTAAGTCTCTTGCTGTCGATGAGTATTTCTTCTTCGAATTTCAGCTAGGGTATGCACCTGATACATTTTCGAAGTTCAAATCTTCACTGAAAGCATTGAGGTATTGTTCTGAAATTGTTCATTGCCTCGATAGATTCGAAGTTACATTGATGCATGCCGGTGTTCATGTTTGTCTGCGAGCTCGTATTGCAGACACGTACAAGCCGCCATTTTTGATGAATTGTTAACGTCACAAGGTTTTATCACCACAAGGAATCACTCTTGTGGTGATTTCTTTTTTAGATACAGTAGTGATCTGGAAACATGCTGTACTTTTTTACAAAATATGGTATAATTATTTTTATATATCAATAACTCCTCTAAAGTATTTATGAAAAATTCATTTCCAAAAAAATCATTCTCTAGTTTTGGTAAAGGCCCTGCAAGAAAAACGTCCGACAGACCTTTTAAAAAAGGCTCATCTTCATCACGCCCATATGAACCAAATACTCACTACGGTTCAAATAAAAAGTCTTCTTCATATCGAGGGAAGAATTTTCGTGAAGAGTCTGTAGAGAAAGGAATGGTTAAGCCTGAATATGCTTCACGAGAAACTTCTCGAGCATATCCAACTACTCGTGCCTCAGTTCCTTCATCTTCACCAAAATCTGTGTATATAAAAAACGCTCGTCCAGAACGTGCTGAGCGCGGAGAACGTACTGAGAGAACCTTCAGAACTCCTGCCCGAACAGGTTCAAGAAATTCTGTACTTCCTACTGCTAAGAAATCAGCATCAAGAGATACTATCTCAAAAAAGCTACCAGCTACAAGCCACAAACTACAAGCTGCGTCCTCTGATACCTCATGGGGTGGTGTTGCTTCGTGGTACGACACACATTTGGAAAAGACTGGAGACACCTATCACGAGATGGTTGTGTACCCTAACCTCATGAGAATTCTGGGTGATATCAAGAGTAAACGTGTTTTAGATCTTGCGTGTGGTCAAGGACAGTTCTCTCGCCTTATGCGTGACCAAGGGGCATATGTAACCGGAATAGATCTTGGTAAAGAACTCATCGCTATTGCAGAGGCGAATAATGAATCAATTAAAGAAACAGGGACACACAAAGCTGTCTATTTTACTGGAAGTGCTGACGATCTCTATATGCTCAAAGATGCATCGTTTGATACTGTTGTGTGTGTGCTCGCACTTCAGAATATCGAGAACCTTCAGAAGACTATCGAAGAAGCAAAACGTGTTCTTGTATCCGGCGGTTCATTTATTTTTGTACTCAATCATCCAGTCTTCAGAAATCCTCGTCACACTCACTGGGGGTATGACGAATCTCAAAACGTACAATACAGACGTATCGACGAGTACATGTCAGAATCACATGTCAAAATCGATATGACACCAGGTTCAAAGACCAAGAAGAAGTTCACAGTCTCTTTTCATCGACCACTTCAGGTATACGTAAAGGCACTTGCAAAGCAAGGACTCCTTGTTAGTCGTCTTGAAGAATGGGGAAGTCACAGAGCTAGTGAAAAAGGACCACGTAAACACGCAGAAGATGTTTCAAGAAAAGAGATTCCACTCTTTATGTGTATCGAAGCACAAAAAATATAAGAAACAAAAAGATTTTGAAGGAATTTAAGATGGTAAGACTTTTAGCGCCATAAAATAAGTCATATTTTCTTGTAGTCTTAATCTCTTGCATTGTCGTGGTATAATACATTTCATTATGAAAACAATGTCACATTTCTTAAAAACAACACAAGGAAAGTTTCTTGGTTCTGTGGGACTTATTATTGTCATTTTGTTTGGGTATTATTTGTATGCTGTACCAGCTTCTGGAACTGCATCAGATAATACGCCAGTAGATATTGTCATTAGTCAGACTGATCATGTTCGTGGAGCAAAAGATGGCAAGCTTACCCTCGTAGAATTCGGTGATTTTCAGTGTCCTGCTTGTGGAGCATATGAACCAATTGTTCGCCAAGTACTCGCTGATAACAAAGACACACTCAAGATTTCTTTCAGACATTTTCCTCTTACACAGATTCATCGTAATGCACTTCTAGCAGCTAAGGCGTCGGAAGCAGCAGCGCTTCAGGGTAAGTTCTGGGAAATGCATGACATTATCTATGATAAGCAAGAAGAGTGGTCAGAGTCTCTTACTGCTCGCAGTTATTTTTCAACATATGCAACAACACTTGGACTTGATACAAAGAAGTTTCTTACTGATCTAGATAGTAAAGCAATCGAAGAAAAAATTCTTGCCGAGTACAAAGAAGGTGTGAAGTTAGGTGTTCAAGGAACTCCAACATTCTTCTTGAATGGAAAGAAGCTTGAGAATGTAGGAAGTCTTGAAGCGTTTAACAAAGCAGTCAAGGACGCAGCAGCTGCGATTAAATAGGGGACATTTAATGTACTGATACTTAACCCTAATTACTAATCACTATATTACTATGATTAAAGAATTCCTCCTCAAACAAGCTGTTAAACACGGCACAAAGAATCTTCCAAAAGAACAAGCACAAATGCTTGAGGAAGCGGTAACTAAGAACCCAGAGCTTTTTGAAAAAATTGCAAAAGAAATTGATGCACTCAAAAAAGCTGGTAAGCCAGAAATGTACGCAGCTCTTGATGTGATAAAAAAATATCAGAAAGAGTTACAAGCGACATTTGCTAAGTAATATTTTGAAAATAATACAAAAAGATTCCCGTACGGGAATCTTTTTGTATTGATCTATAACTATATACTAACCTCTAAAATCTACCATCTAGCACCTTTCAAATGCTACACTCACAGGATATGAAGAAGTCTATTATTCTTAATGGGGCAACTGTCGAGTACATGCTTACTGTACGGCCACAAGCAAAGAGAATCAAGCTCACCGTAGGAGCAGGCGGTGTCATGAAGGTCAGTGTCCCTCGTTTTGTTCCACAGTATCTTGTAGAAGATTTTATGAAGAGAAAAGAATTATGGATCATGAGTGCACTTGAGCGATCGCTTGCCAAGCAGTCACTTGCTCCAGCCGATACAGAAGATCTCTACGAGAAACATAAAGAAGCAGCAAGAATGTATGCTCACGCAAAAGTTGAGCACTACAATTCTTTCTATAACTTTTCATGGAAACGTATAGCAATTAGAAATCAGAAGACCAGATGGGGAAGTTGTTCAAAGCAAGGTAATCTGAATTTTAGTTACAAGTTAGCGCTGCTACCAGAACACTTAGTGGACTATATTGTCGTTCATGAACTGTGTCATCTTGGTGAGTTCAATCATAGTGAAAAGTTTTGGAATTTAGTTGCTAGAGTATTCCCCGAATATAAAGCTCTACGTAAAGAGTTGAATAGTTGGCAATAGATATTAGGAATATAATATAGGTAAGTATATAGCTAGAAAAAAGGCCGCGCTTCGCGCGGCCTTTTCACTACCACTAAATAACTTTTGTATTTACAGTGTTTTCTAGCATCTATACTCTATCTTCTACTGTCTATTTTAGACTTATCCACAAGAATTTTTATTTGTTCTATTGCAGTAGAACGATTGTTCTACTATGCTTAGAATATGAAAGACGAAGAAAAATTATCAGTATTTTATACAGAGAACAGACGTATGCCAACATACGAAGAGATGAAGTCCATCTTCGGTGTCGCATCTAAGAATACCGTCGCGTATAGAGTCAACAAGTTGCTTGAAGAAGGGTTCCTTCTCAAAGAAGGTAGCAGACTCATGCTTGCAGAGATGGGTACGGTTCTCAGATTAGGAACAGTGCAAGCAGGCTTTCCAACTGCTGCAGATGAAGATGTCTCTACTGAACTTCTCTCACTTGATGACTTCCTGATTGACCGTAAAGGCTCAACATACATGCTTGAAGTTATGGGGGAGTCGATGATGGAAGCGGGTATCTTAGAAGGTGACCTCGTGCTCGTAGAGAGAGGGCGCACCCCCAAACGTGGAGATATAGTTCTCGCTCTCGTAGATCACGAGTACACACTCAAATATCTCGATACCGAAAATGGTAAACCAGTTCTCATCCCAGCAAACAAAAAGTTCAAAAAGATCTATCCGAACCCAAACACTCTCAAGATAGAAGCGGTCCTAAAAGCAGTCATTAGAAAGTATCGTTAATCACATATAACTTCACACCTATGAAACTTCTCAACATTTCAATTATCATCAATCAAGTTCCACGAGATATCGAATCTCATTATTTAAGTCGACGTTCAGACTTTGTCACAAGACTCGTACAGCTTTCTGACATGTAGTCACGCATTCCTCTTTTACCTAATTACTATCTACCAATTACTATCTTTATGTCATCTACTCCACGTGCCATCATCCATATCTACGCTTCAAAGCAGACTGATCCTCGTATCAACTACAGTCGTCGCATGTATGCAATCATTCGACGCTATACACCAGAGGCAATAGAAGGGGAGAAGAATGAGTGCTACGCAGAACTCACAGGGCTTCGCACATTCTTCAAGATGAGTTACACAGAGATGGCAGAGAGAATCATCAAGGATCTTCGTGCAGAGATAGGTGTCACTTTCTCAGTAAAGATTGCTTCTGCTTCAAAGTTTGAAGAAGTCTCTAAGTGTTCCAAGAAGACAAGTAGCATTTCTACATACAAAGAGATTAACAGTCTCTTCAAAGGTAAGTCATTCGTAGATGCATCTAAGAGAGTGTCTCCAAGACTCGTGAAGCGTGTCCGCCTCACTGTTCCGTATCTTGGTAAGGTGTCGTAAGAATAACTGTCTACTTTTTTAATTATATTAAATATGAATCTCAATACATTTTTACGTCTCATTCTTATCTGGCTTGTAGTGGTGGGGTAATTATGTTACATCAAAACTATGTAGCTTATACCTCATAAGGTCAGCTATACATATATGCCCTCATAGTTTGATTTTAAGTGTATTTTTATGTTTATCATTTAGATAGACCAATTTCTTTTTCAAGAGTATAATCATTTTAGTATAAAACTATATGAATCAAAATATTGAAGAATTAACTAAAAGGATAATAAGTTTTCGAGACGCAAGGGACTGGAAACAATTTCACAACCCAAAAGATCTTGCTCTTTCTTTGGTTCTTGAAGCAAGTGAAGTGATGGAGCATTTTCAATGGAAAAGTAAAGAAGAAATGGATGGTTATGTAGTTGAACATAAGGAAGATATTGGAGAGGAGTTGGCAGATGTCTTGTATTGGGTTTTACTTATGGGTCATGATTTGAAAATTGATGTACTAGATGCGCTGGATAAAAAGATGAAAAAGAATGAAGATAAATATCCAGTCGATAAAGCAAAAGGTAAACATAATAAGTACACAAATTTATAAAGCATGTCGAAGATCGTTTCGTTTCCTTTTAGTGAAAATGAGTTCCCTAAAATTAAGCTTTTTGAACACGGTCTTAATTGGCCAGTAGTTTATTTAATTGAAGATGGTAAGGAATTATATATTGGGGAAACTACAAGTGTTGCAACACGAAGTAAGCAACATTACGAAAATGACAAGAGAAGAAAGTTGACCAGCATCCACGTTATCTCAGATGATGAGTACAATAAATCTGCCACTCTGGATATAGAGTCACTTTTAATTCAATATATGTTTGCGGACGGTAAATTTTTACTTCAAAATGCAAATCATGGTTTATCTAATCATAATTATTTTGATAAGCAAAAATATACAGCCAAGTTTGAGTTACTTTGGGGTAAGCTTCGTGAGATGTCGCTAGTAAGACAAAGTTTAACTGATTTAAAAAATACTGATCTATTTAAGTATTCTCCATATAAAACACTAACTGAAGAACAACTTCAGATTGTATCTCAGATTATTCTTGAAATTACGGAAAATCAAACAAAAACTTTTATTGTAAATGGTAAACCTGGAACAGGTAAAACGATTTTGGGAATGTATTTAGCAAAGTCATTGATGGATAATGAAAAAACGAAAAACCTTCGCGTTGGGCTTGTTGTTCCGATGACCTCATTAAGAAAAACACTTAGAAAAGTTGTTTCAAAAATTAAAGGAATGAAATCAGATGTTGTTCTTGGGCCTGGTGATGTTATTAAAGATGTATATGATGTATTAATTGTTGATGAGTCGCACCGATTAAGACAGAGAAAGAATATAACTAACTATAAATCACACGATAATGTTAATAAAAGTTTTGGTTTAGGTAATGAAGGTACAGAACTTGATTGGGTTGTGAGATCATCAAAGCATCAAATTTTTTTGTATGATGCAAATCAAAGCGTTCGACCATCTGATGTTTCTGGTGATGCATTTAATAAATTAAATGCATCACGTTATGAGCTTCTTTCTCAGATGCGAGTACAAGGAGGGGATGCTTATTTAGATTTCATCGATCAACTTTTTGAAGACAATAAGATTAGCAATAAGAAGTTTGTTGACTATGATTTTAAAATATACTCAGACGTTGGCAAGATGTACCATGATATTAAAGAGAGAAATAAAGAACTTGGTCTTTCACGTATGGTGGCAGGGTATGCGTGGCCTTGGCTATCAAAAAAGGATTCGAAGCTCTACGATATAATAATTGGTGAAGAAAAATTTAGATGGAATAGTGTTGCTCAAGATTGGGTGAACTCAGCGCACGCAATTGATGAAGTTGGATGCATCCATACAGTACAGGGGTATGATTTAAACTATGTTGGTTTAATTATTGGGCCAGAATTATCATATGATGCAAACAAAAAGCGAATAATAGTAAAAGACGAACATTATCACGACTCTAATGGTTGGCGAGGTGTTGGAGATCCGGAAGAATTAAGAAGATATATAATTAATATCTATAAGACGCTTGCCACTCGAGGTATTAAAGGTGCTTACATGTATTTTGTTGACGAAGATTTATCTAATTACGTTAATTCTATTTTTAATTTTAAATCAACTTCATTTTCTTTAGATAACGTGACTGGCAGAATATCTCCTTATTCTAATAACTTCGTCCCACTACCATTATTTGATTCAGTTGGGTGTGGTGATTTTATGTATGCGGATTCAGAAGTTCAAGAAATGGTTTCAATTCGTGAGGATTTAATTTCAAAAGGTTCTAAATATTTTATATTAAGAACAGCAGGAGATTCAATGGACCAAGTTGGTGTTAGTGATGGTGATTTGATCTTGTGCAGAAAAAATTATCAGCCGAGTGATGGAGATAAAGTTGTTGCTTTAGTTGACGATGATGCAACTCTAAAAGAATTTCACAAGACAAGAGATTCTATTGTTTTAAAACCTCGCTCCTCAAATCCAAGACACAAGGAGTTAATTTTTTCAGAAGGTGATGATATAAAAATCCAAGGTGTTATGATTCGTGTTCTTAAAGAGAGTGACTTCCTTTCTAATTAAACTGTGTAATTTAAAAATTGAAAAGTCAAAAATATATTTTTGTGCTAGAATAGCTAAATTATGTCACTATCTATCGGGATTGTTGGTCTTCCAAACGTTGGTAAGTCAACACTTTTTAACGCCATTACTAAAAAATCTGTTCCAGCAGATAACTATCCTTTTTGCACTATCGACCCATCTGTTGGTATTGTTCCTGTACCTGATGAGAGACTTGAGAAGCTCTCAAAAATTTCTGGATCAAAGAAAATTATTCCAGCAATCGTTGAGTTCGTAGATATCGCGGGGCTTGTAAAAGGTGCGAGTGAAGGACAGGGTCTAGGTAATCAGTTCCTCTCTCATATTCGTGAGACAGATGCTATTGCAGAAGTTGTGCGTATCTATGAGAATGGTGACCTCATCCACGTAGAAGGGACAGTTGACCCACTGCGTGATATCGAGATCATCAATATGGAACTTATCCTAGCTGATATGCAGACAGTAGAGAAGCGTACTCAGACTATTGGACGCGATGTAAAGCGTGGTGACAAGGATGCTATCAAGCTACAAGGGATTCTTGAAAGACTCAAAGTTCATTTTGAAGAAGAGAAGCTCGCTAATAGACTTTCACTTGATGAAGATGAGAAGAAGCTCGTGAAAGAACTTCATCTTATTACAATGAAGCCATTCCTCTATGTGCTTAACAAGCAATCAGGTGGAAAGAACTTGGACGAGATGGGGGATGACCGCTTCACTAAACTCACACAGTACTTTAAGGATAATAAATTCCATTATGTGGTAGTGGATGCGAAGATTGAAGATGAACTCAAGGAGTTCGAAGGTGAAGAAAAAGAAATGATGCGCAGTGAACTTGGTGCACATGATAATGGGGTAGATGGACTCATCAAAGCAGGATATGATCTTCTTGGTCTTGAGACATACCTCACAACAGGTGAGATGGAGACACGTGCTTGGACTGTGAAGAAAGGATCTACTGGACCAGTTGCTGCAGCTGCTATTCACTCTGATTTTGAAGCAAAGTACATTCGTGCGGAAGTTGTGGCGTGTGAGGATTTGGTTGCATGCGGAAGTTTTGCAGAAGCAAAAGCACAAGGTAAGTTACGTACTGAAGGAAAGGAATATATAGTGAAGGATGGGGACGTCATAGAATTTAAAATTTGATTACAAATTTTAAATTCTCGCGGACTGACGCGGACTCTACGCAGACTATCGCGGAAGGATACAAAATACTCTTTTGAATTCAATCATGTCGATACCTTGCCCCAATGCAAGGTATCGACAAAGATAGATCTGTACCAAAGGTACTTCCGGACTGACGCGGACACTACGCAGACTATCGCGGAAGGAATGCAAATACTCTAATTCGTTGCCTATTCTCTCTCGTGCATTTGATGAGATAAAGAAGTAGATGAATGCAGTCTTTTGGCATAAGGTTTTTTGTGGAAAAGGCTTTTCTTTGCGCGGCCTTTTTTACTCCCATCATACTAAATTGAAATAAAATCAGTGTTACTATAGTACTATAAAGTAATCCTCATTATGAATACTATTTTGCCAACATCTACAGATGAGGAGATTGTACGTTTGATAACATCAGGGGACAAAGATCTTTTTGGAGAGCTTATTGATAGATATGAAGATAAACTCACTCGATATGTAAAGCGCTTTATCCAACAACCTGATGATGTATCAGATATTATCCAAATTGTTTTTATAAAAGCATATACAAATTTACAGAGTTTCGACGTAGAGCGATCTTTTAATAGTTGGATATATCGTATTGCTCATAATGAAAGCGTTACCTATCTTAAGAAGAAGAGCAATGAAAAAGTTTCTTTTATTGATTTTGATACATTCTTACCTCATCCATTTACAAAAGAAGGAGCTGATGACAGAACTTTAAAGCGTGAAATGAAGGAGCTTCTCGAAACCTCACTCTCAGATATTTCCCCCAAATACCGTGAAGTGCTCGTACTGTATTATTACGACGAGCTATCATACCAAGAAATTGCAGACGTGCTCCAGATTCCAATAGCAACAGTCGGTGTCCGTATCAAGCGCGGCAAAGAATCACTTGAAAAAATGTTAACTAAGAACCACTACCAATCATGACAAATCTTAAAACAAAAATTCTCGAAAGTGTGCAGAAAAATAACCTGAAAATGATTCCAAAGTGGAAGTTTTTGCTGTATTCATCGCTCGGCATCATCGGATTAGGGTTTATCTTCATGCTCATGGTGTTTGTTTTTAGTTTGATACTGTTCCTTCTTTCTCGATACGGTTTTATGTACCTTCCATTGTTTAATTTTATGGCAAGTATTCATGCTCTCGCTGCTATCCCGCTTGTACTACTCTTCTGCACTATCGCACTTCTCGTATTGATTGAAATTATTTCAAGGTACTATTCGTTTTCTTTTAGACGACCGCTTGCAGTGACACTTCTTTTCAGTACTAGTTGTGCGACAATTATTAGTTTTATTATTAGTGAAACACCAATGCATGAATACATACGAGATTACGTAGAAGAGCATGATATTAGTGTGGTATCACGTATCTATGAGAGACCAATGCCATTTAAAGGTAATGGTATGCAAGATGTGTTGCGAGGAGAAGTTATTGAAGTGTATGCAACAGGAACTAAACTACGCCTTTTTAATGGGATGCTTGTTACAGTCTATGCATCAACAACATTAGAAAGAAAATTAAATATGCCTGAAGTTGGTGATGATATTATTGTGTTTGGTAAAGTGTACAACGGTACATTTGAACTTGTCGGCATTAGACCTGCTCCACGAACACCATTTGGTGGTCCAATGCATCCGCGGGAGCGAAATGATCCAAGTCATCAAGATCTGTGGCAAAGGGAACCAATAATGAAATAAAAAGATATGCGCATGTGTAGTAATAAGTGCAGGAGCACGAAGAGTTCCTGTATACATAACTAAAAACACGGACAATATCTATCTTTCAACAAAATGAGCACTTGCATGAGGTGCTCTTTTTGTTTTGCAAAACCAGTACAAACCATGTAGAGTGTTGACTAGATTCGCGTAGGTCGCGGAAGAGGGGCTGAAATGTCGGATCCTGTATCATCGCCAGAAATCATTTCAGATTTCGATTCTGAAAAGACAACGTGGCTTACAGAAAGTTTCAATAATGCAGCTCAAACTGCGATGAAGAATTTTAACGAGATCACTGGGGCAAGCGAGAAACCTCACGGTATCGAGCTTTGTTTTAAGATGATTCGTTTCAGTAAAAGTCATAAAGAAGAAAGCTTTCTTAGTGAGGTTGTGTATGAGTTCACTGCTGCATACCTGTACACTGAAGACTTTGTCTGGAAAAAAATTCCTGTGTATCGTGGGAATATGGGTCTTCAACCGCTAGATCGATACACTGAAAAAGATTTGCCTCAAGTATTTATCCAAGGAGCACTTAATACGCTCATATGGGTATATCAAAGATTTGTTCCTGAAGATGTTCAGGTTCAGTAGGACTTTGGAAAAGCGCGCCTCAGGCGCGCTTTTGTTTTTTCCCTTTAAAATTTGTATACTATTCATATGTCTACACAAAATCTCACTGTCAATCAGATTCGAGCAAAATTCCTTGCATACATGGCTTCTAAAGGTCATGCGGTTATTCCATCTGCTTCACTTGTACCAGAAAATGACCCTACAACACTTTTCACAGGTTCTGGCATGCAGCCGATGGTTCCATACCTTCTCGGTCAACCTCATCCACTTGGGAAGCGTATCACTGACTCACAGAAGTCATTTCGTTCACAAGATATCGAAGAAGTGGGGGATAATCGCCATACAACATTTTTCGAGATGCTCGGTAACTGGTCATTTGGTGATTACTTCAAAGAAGAAGAAATTAGATGGATGTTTTATTTTCTTATTGAAGAACTGAAACTTGATCCAAAGAACTTCTATGTAACCTGTTTTGCTGGTAATGAATCTCTTGGTGTTCCACGAGATACATTTTCGGCGGAGTTGTGGCAAAGACTGTTTAGAGAAAAAGATGTTGATGCACTTATTAGCGAAACTCCAGAAGAGGGAATGAAAGCCGACGAAAGAATCTTTTATTATAATGAGAAGAAGAACTGGTGGTCACGAAGTGGAGTGCCAGCTAATATGCCAGAAGGTGAGCCAGGCGGACCAGACTCTGAAATGTTTTATGATTTTGATCCGTATCTTTCTAAAAGAATACATGCGAATTCAAAGTGGGCAAGCGAGCCATGTCATGTGAACTGTGACTGTGGACGTTTTCTCGAGATTGGGAATAATGTGTTCATGCAGTACAAGAAGACAGCACATGGTTTCGAAGAACTTCCTCAGATGAATGTAGACCATGGTTCTGGTCTTGAGCGGTATGCTGCCGCGCTTCGTAATGATCCAGATATGTTCAACATCGATGTGTTTGATGTTCCAAAAGAAGTTATTAAGCGTCTTTCTGGAAAAGAATACGGGGCAGATGAGCAGACTGTGTATGCATACCGCGTGATTCTCGATCATATTCGTTCAGCAACATTTTTGATTGGGGATGATGTGTTACCAGGGAACAAAGACCAGATGTACTTTGTGCGCCGCCTCATCCGTCGTGCAGTACGCTTTGCTCGTAACTTAGGTGTTGAGACTAACTTCACTAAGGAGATTGGTGCAGCGTTTATTGCTGTGTACAAAGACGAGTACAAGAATCTTCTCGAAAAAGAAGTAACTATTCTTACAGAGCTTGATAAAGAGGAGAGTAAGTTTAGAAAGACACTTGAGAATGGAATGAGAGAGTTTGAGAAGATTGCTACAAGTCATATTTCTGGTGTGAATGCATTTAATCTTCTTCAGTCATTTGGTTTTCCAATTGAACTCACAGAAGAGCTTGCACATGAGCGTGGAATTGAAGTTGATAGAGAAGCATTTGAAAAAGAAAAACAAGCACACGCTGACCAGTCACGCACAGCAGCAGAAGGAAAGTTCAAAGGAGGTCTAGGAGGAGATGGAGAAATGGAAGTGAAGTATCACACAGCGACACATATGCTTCATCAGGCACTACGTGAAGTGCTCGGAGAGTCAGTTGCGCAGAAAGGTTCTAACATCACTCCTGAGAGACTTCGTTTCGACTTCTCATTTGATCGTAAGATGACCGATGAGGAAAAGAAACAAGTAGAAGATATCATCAATGCTCGTATTAAGGATGCTCTTCCTGTTATTCGCGAAGAAGTTTCTATGGAAGAAGCGCGCGCTCGTGGAGCTATCGGGCTCTTTGGTGATAAGTATGGTGAGATGGTAAGTATATATCGTATAGGTGAAGGAAAGAATAGAGGAGATGAAGATCTTTTTTCAATGGAGTTCTGTGGAGGTCCTCATGTAGAAAATACTCGTGATCTCTCTATCGCAAAAGGTCCGAACGGTCTTCCAATTGAAGATGTCTTCAGAATTGTAAAAGAAGAAGCAGTGAGTGCCGGAGTGAGAAGAATTAAAGCGGTACTTCAGTAACAGCTATTAGCTATTAGCTTGTAGGTGGTAGCTTGTAGTGAATACACAATAGCATAGCGGCGCCGTAGGCGCCGCTATTGTTTTGTATTAAAGTAATCCAAATATTGTATTTTCATAAACCTTCTCCGAACTTGAGATAATATTCGCTTGCAATTATTGAAGAAAGCAATCTCTAAAAACAAGAAACCACCGAAGCAGTTCTTGTTCGATGGTTTTAGTCGTGCTGATGTTCAGAACAACTGTGAGGGATGCCAATATGTACACCAGTGGCACGCACACCAGTGCAGATTTTGCAGTTGGTGCGCGAGGGGATGTGGTCCATCACCTTCACAGCGATTGCAGTGCCGCAGAGCATGAGGCCGAGCCAAGTGAGGATGCTGTAGGCAACTCCACCGGTCTGCTTGTACATGCCGAAGCCCAGTATCACAAGAAAGATGCCGACGAACACCAACGGTACGGCGACGTCGCCCTTGGTTTGGAGGGCTGCAGTGAGCAGCGCCAACAACGCAAAGACGGCAGCCCAATGGCCAAAGAGCATGTCATTTGACAGCTTCTCAGGCGACGTGATGCCGGTGTAGCCGTACAGGGCGAGACCGACGATACTCAAGAGGACAAAGAGCAAACGAGGGAACATGTTCATGGAAAGCTCCTGTGTGTAAGGCGGATTGCCTGAGGAAATTGAACAAATATAGTATACACCAAATATGCATTTTGTCAAGTTATTGTTCAGAAAATTAACTCCGAAGTGCTACAACTATAATTTGTAACAATGCATATATGTTTCTCCACTATTAACTATCAATTATTAGCTATATACTATTAATAGTATGGAACAAACTAATCCATTTCTTTCTGTTGCAGTAGGTGATACATCAACACTCATTAACTATATTGTTGATGGGCATATTCTTGTTTCGCATGTACACCCAATTGGGTATAAACATATCGAAGCTGAAGGAATGAATATAATTGCTGGATCAAAATTTATGGACGGTATTTTGTACACACTCGAGTTCATTTCTCTTTCAGATAGAATACCAACAGAATTCAGATTAATCGCACCACGATACTCTACGTGGATAGGCGAGACGATCGAACGCTCATCTTATACACAGTTCTATACAAATGATATTCCGGTAAGTGTTACACTAGAAGGTATAAAGGACGTTCCTCTTTCATATGCAAGACATTCGCAAACCATACACTCGTTCAAGGTCTAGTAATGATCTACAGTCACGTGTAGAGCAATTTGAAGCTGCGCGGTACAGAAGAGATGACTATGATGAAGACCCTGTACAAATTCCTGTAAAAAGAAAGCGTAGAGACATTACAGAGATGGATATGTACCCTACTCGAAGAGGTGGAAGAGAAGAGGATTTGTATGACGACGAAGAAGAAATTGATGAAAGACGACCTGTTCAAAGAGATACTCGATCACGCTATCCAAAGAAACGAACATCTCTCAGTACAGTTGGATTTATTTTTGTAGTTATTGCTCTTGTTATTGGTGTGAGTCTTTATACATATGTTTTTGATAGTGCAACAATCACTATTGTTCCTAAGTACAAAGATATTACTGATGTCAAGCAAGCATTTCTTTTTTCAAAAGAGGGAACAACCGGTACTGGTATCCCATTTGCTGTAGCTTCGACATCTCTTTCAAGAACAAAGACGCTTACTCTCTCAGAATCAAGAAAAGTAGAAGCAAAAGCATCTGGTAAAATAACCGTATACAATAATTACGATAGCGCACCTCAAAAACTCATCAAAAATACCCGTTTTGAATCTTCAAAGGGTAAGATTTATCGTATTAACCAGTCAATTGAAATCCCAGGGAAGAAAGGAACCGTTCCAGGGACTATTGATGTAATGATATATGCTGACAGTAATGGAGCAGATTACAATATTGAATCAAGTAATTTCACTATTCCAGGATTTAAGGGAACGTCACGCGAAAGTGGTTTCTATGCAAAAACAAAAACTCCAATTGCTGGCGGTGCTTCAGGCAACATGTCACTCGCATCACTTTCTGATTTAAATGCAGCAAAGGACTCCCTCGCTCTTGAGCTCGACAAAGCTATTCTAGAAGAATCAAAAAAAATAAAGAAGGAAGGGTATATTCCTATGTATTCCACAACAGAAGTTACCTATGAGGATAATGAAAGCGAAATTACAAGTGGAGCAACTGGTGTCTATAAAGTAACTGCAACTGCACATATCATGTTTGCAAATGAAGCAAAGCTTGCAGAAGCACTTGCAAAGACATTTGGTGATTATGATAATGCTCCTGTGCGTCTTGCGTATGCAGACACACTTACCTATACCAGAAAAGAAAATGAACATATTAACAGCGGGGATTCACTTTCTATTTTTATTGAAGGGAAGCCTCGAGTTGTATGGGAGAGTAATGTTGAGAGTATCAAAGAACTTGTAAAAGGAAATGGTCGTGATGAGTTTAAACCTCTTATGAAAACTATTGATTCTATTGAAAGTGCTGAAATAAGCTTCTCTCCTATATGGTTATCACACTTCCCGTCAGATGTTTCTAAGCTTACGGTAATTGAATCACTCCCAAAACGTTGATTATAAAGGAATAGTTTGATACACTGCATACTCTTACCTATGGACGAAAAAGAAACAGATATTGAAACAATAGAAGGGCGCATTATTGAAGCGCTCCCAAGTACACTTTTCCGTGTTGAAACAAGTGTTGGCAAGGTACTTATTTCATATCTTGGTGGACGTATGCGCGTTCATAAAATTAAAGTACTCGTAGGCGATAAGGTATTGGTTCAAGTTGATCCATACGGAGGTAAAGGAAGAATCATTAAACGTCTCTAGGATAGTTGCTAGAGGTTAAGGACTAGGGGGTAGAACAACAAAACAATACCGAAATCAATCCACAAGATAGGAGTTCAGTGTTGGAGTATACCTCTAGTCCCAAGTCCCTAACTACTAATAACTGCCCAATAGTTGCATTATTTATCAAGTTATAGTATAATTTAACCCACATTTCTCATGAAAGTAAGATCATCAGTCAAGACTATTTGTTCTAAATGCCAAATGCTTAAACGCGGTGGTGTTCTTCGTGTAATTTGTGAGAATCCTAAGCACAAGCAAGCTCAAGGCTAATTGAATTTACTAGTCCTTAGTCCTTAACTATTAATAATCTCTACCAACTATGCGTATCTCAGGTATCACCCTCCCAGAAAATAAAAGACTCGAAATTGCTTTGACTGCAGTATACGGAGTTGGACGTCCACGTGCCAAGATGATCATCGAAAAACTCGGTCTTGATCTTGGAATGAGAACAACAGAGCTTACTCCTGAACAAGAAAATCTTATCCGTCGCGAAATTGAGCTTTTCAAAACAGAAGGAGATCTCAAGCGTGAAGTTCAGCAAAATATCAAGCGTCTCAAAGATATCAAGGCTTACCGCGGAATCCGTCATGTTCGCCACCTTCCTGCACGTGGTCAGCGTACAAAGACTAACAGTCGAACAGTACGTGGAAACGTTCGTCGTACTATGGGAAGCGGACGCCGTAAGACAGAGAAGACCTAAAAAATAAATTAATATTAATACTATGGGAAAGAAACGTATCGTAAAAAAGAATAGCTCAGGAGTTGACAGTGCTCTTAAGGCGCGCTCACTTGCTAAGGCAATCAAGAAGAAGATTGTTGAAGGAACACTCTTTGTTGAGTCTTCTTACAACAACACTCGTCTTTCACTCGCAGACCGCGGTGGAAACGTGATTGCTTGGTCTTCATCAGGAGCACTCGGATTCAAGGGGGCAAAGAAAGGAACACCTTTTGCTGCTTCAAAGATCGGAGAGCTTATTGGGGAAAAAGCACAGCAGTTTGGAATCAAGGAAGTTAACGTTATCGTTAAGGGAGTTGGTTCAGGACGTGAGTCAGCTATCAGAGGTTTTTCAACCTTTGGTGTAGACATTGTTTCAATTATTGATAAGACGCCGGTTCCACACAATGGTCCAAAGCCACCTAAGCCTCGTCATATATAAACATCTATGAGTAGAATTACCTGTAAAACATGTCGCCGTCTCGGAGAGTCACTTTGTGGCCGTGAGAAGTGCGCCTTCAAAAAACGCCCATATGCTCCTGGAAAGCTAGATAGTGAACGAAAGCATCGTTCTAACGTTTCAGAATACGGAGAGCAACTTCGTGCTAAGCAAAAGATGCGCCATACCTACGGGCTTATGGAGAAGCAGTTTGCTATGTATGTAAAGCGTGCAACAGCAACTCATGAATCAGGTGAGGGGTCTATTACTCCTGCACTTAAGCTTGCTCGTCAGCTTGAGTCACGTCTTGATAATATTGTATACCGTGCTGGATTTGCCAACACTCGAGCTCTTGCTCGTCAGATGGTTTCTCACGGACACATTATTGTTAATGGTCGTCGTATTAATATTGCTTCACATCAGGTAAAAATTGGTGATGTTATCGCTATCCGTGAGGGTAGTAAGGTAACAAAGCTCTTTACTAACCTTGAGGAGAAGTTAACAGCACTTGCGCCTAGTTACGTACTTACGCTTGATCCGAAAGCTTTCAAAGCAGAAGTTAAAGCAGAAGTTCGTGAAGTTGAGGGTATGTTTGATACACAGAAAGTTCTCGAGTACTACTCACGATAGTAAGCCTCTAGCTAGTAGCTACAGACAACTTACTTTTTGTGTGAATATTAGTTTTGCTTTAGAATTTTCCAAAAGCCACAAGCTATCAACTAACACACACTTGCATATTTTGCAATTTCGGGTTAGAATAAAGCAACTTTACTTATAAGGTGCAAAAGTGTGCGTCACTATTAACTTAAGGATACTATAAATACTGCATATATGTCTTCACATTCCATTATTTTGCCATCAAAACCAAGAATTGTTAAAGAAGATGCTACTTCAGGTGTGTACGAAATCGACGGTCTCTACCCAGGATACGGTCATACTCTCGGCAACTCACTTCGTCGTATTATTCTCTCATCTATTCCTGGTGCTTCTATTACAGCACTCTCTATCGACGGTGTAAAGCATGAGTTCTCATCAATTGATGGTATTAAGGAAGATGTTATTGCAATTATTCTTAATCTTAAGAAGACTCGTTTTAAACTCCATGGAGATGACGCTCAGAAGGCAACTCTTCATATCAAAGGAGCAAAGACAATCACTGCAGCTAATATCTCAGCACCTTCACAGCTCGAGGTTATGAACGGAGATCAGTACATTTGTGAATCAACTGCAAAAGATATTGATATCGCAGTTGAAATCACTGTAGAAAAAGGTCTTGGGTATGTTCCTCGTGAAGTTCTTCAGAAGGAAAAAGCTGACATCGGAACAATCTTCCTTGATGCATCATTTACACCTATTCGTCGCGCAAGTTACGAAGTAGAAAACATGCGTGTTGGTGATCGTACCGACCATAACCGTCTTCGTGTTACTATTGAAACTGACGGAACTATTACTCCTCACGAGGCACTTGAGAGTTCAATTCATACAATGATCACACAGCTCCAATCTATCGTTGGATTCCGTGCTGAGGTAATCGATATGCCAAAGGAAGCTACTCCAGTATCTAGTGCTGAACTAGAATCACTTGATATTACTGATGCAAGTAAAGTAAAGATTGAAGACCTAGGTCTCTCAACTCGTACAGAGAACGCACTTGTAACAGCAGCTATTCGTACAGCAGGAGGACTTGCTCGCAAGTCAGAAGAAGATCTTCTCTCTCTTGATGGACTTGGAGAAAAAGGAATTACAGAAATTAAAAAAGCATTAGTAAATCTTGGACTTGAACTTAAGGCCTAGATATAGACCGACCGTAAGGGAAGGAAAGACATAACACACGACGTATGAAACATCATAAAGCATTCAGAAAATTCGGACGAGAAAAGAATCAGCGCAAGGCATTTGTGCGAAGTCTTCTTATTAACCTTATCCGACATGGACGTATTGAAACTACGCTTGCAAGAGCTAAAGAAATTCGTCCTATGGTAGAGAAGCTAGTTACACTTGCAAAAGAGGATACAGTAGCACGTCGCCGCCTTATTATGTCTCGTCTCCTTAATCAGGATATCGAAGTGAAGAAGCTTTTTGCTGAGTATGCTCCTAAGTTCAAAGATGTTGAAGGTGGATATACTCGTATCCTTAAGCTCCCTACACGTCTTTCTGATGGTGCAGAGAAGGCTATCATTGAATTCGTTTAATCTTTTAATATTACTACTATGAATCACACAATTGACGCAACAGACAAAGCTCTCGGAAGAATCGCATCAGAAGCGGCGGCACTTCTCAATGCAAAGGACAGTGTTAACTTCGTTAAGAACCGTGTAGCTGATGTAACAGTTACAGTAACTAACGCAAGTAAGCTTAAGGTAACAGGGAACAAGATGAACGAAAGTGTTCACAAGTCTTACTCTGGCTACCCAGGAGGTCTTAAAGAGATGCCTCTTAAGTACGTTGTAGAAAAGAAAGGATATGCTGAACTTATTACTCATGCAGTAATGGGAATGCTTCCAAAGAATAGACTCCAAGATATTCGTATTAAAAACCTTATTATTAAGGACTAACCTCACACCTAGAATTATTATCGTATGTCAGTAGAAACTAAAAACCGTTATATCGAAGCAGTAGGTCGTCGTAAGACAGCTATCGCTCGCGTGCGCATCACTCCTTCAACCAAGGCGTCATTTGTTGTAAATGACAAAGATGTTAAGGAATACTTCGTAACAGAAGACCTTCAGATGATCGCTCAGGAAGCTATCTCTAAATCAGAAATTGCTGAGAAGTTCACAGTAACTGTACACGTTCTAGGTGGAGGTATTCATGCTCAGGCTGAGGCTGTTCGCCACGGACTCTCTCGTACTCTTGTAGAACGTGATGAGCAAGTGAAGAACACACTTAAGAAGCTTGGCTTCCTTAAGCGTGACTCACGTCAGGTTGAACGAAAGAAATTCGGTCTTAAGAAGGCTCGTAAAGCTCCAACTTGGAGTAAGCGCTAAATTAAAAAACCACCTCGTACGAGGTGGTTTTTTAATTTAGCGCTTACTCCCGCTGACCACGCAGACAGACACTGATGCCTTTATTGTTTAAAAATTTCTCGCGCCTTGCATTCATTTCAATATGTATAATGTTTATAAAAGCGTTAATTACACAAAACAGAAAAACCGTCTCTCACGAGACGGTTTTTCTCAACCTTAACCAGATAGATTCTTGACTTTTTTTTAGTAATAGTTTATAAAAATATAGTACAGCAAAGAAGTGAAATTTCTGATATGATTAGGTAAAGAGAGCACGACAGACACGAAAGAACGACACAATGAACAAGATGTATTTTTAATTGATATTTAGTAATTTTTTGAACCTTTAGAATTATATGCACAATGAACACAACGATGATATTCTAGACGTTAACGAAAATGAAACAGCTACAGAACAAGACGATGTCTCGTTCGAGGATGTTGATGAAGATGGTGAAGAAAACACTCGCACAACTATCAAAAAGTTGCGAGAAAAAATCAAGAAATTAGAAGCTGAAAAGCAAGAGTATCTAGACCTTTCTCAGCGAACCCGTGCAGATTATGCTAATTATAAAAAGGAGGTAGAAACGAATCGTATTAGTGACCGCAAGTTCGCAACAAGACGATTTATTGAAGATCTTCTTCCTGTGCTCGACGCATATGATATGGCACAGGCCAACAAAGAAGCGTGGGAGAAAGTTGATGCAAATTGGCGTATGGGAATCGAGTACATATTCAATCAGATGAAGACAGTGCTTGAAGGAGAAGGTGTTACTCAGTTCGGAAAAATAGGAGATACGTTTGATCCACTTCTTCATGAGACAATGCAGTCAGTTCCAGTAGAGAATGAGAGTGAAGACGGAAAAGTTGTCCGCATCCTCCAGAATGGATATAAGATGCACGACTCGATACTGCGCCCAGCACGTATTCATGTAGGAAGTAAGAAAACAGATTAGATATACGTCACAATATATACAAAGAAGACGACAAGAGAAAGAAATGGTACATGTACCAACAACTAATTACGAATAACTAATAACAAGAATTTATATTATGGCAAAAATAATTGGAATCGACCTTGGAACAACCAACTCAGCTGTTGCTATCATTGAAGCAGGACAGCCAAAAATAATTGAGAACCTTGAAGGAAATCGCACAACACCTTCTGTTGTTTCTGTGAACAAGAACGGTGAGCGTTCTGTTGGACAGATAGCAAAGCGCCAAGCTGTAACTAACCCAAAAGACACTGTCTACGGAGTAAAGCGCTTCATGGGGCATTCATTTTCTGACAAAGAAGTTCAGGCTGATATTCCACGTGTAGCATACACGATCAAGAAAGGAGACAACGACGGGGTGCTAATCACTCTTGGTGGTAAAGATTCTCGCCCAGAAGAAATTAGTGCGATGATTCTTCAGAAGATCAAGGCAGATGTAGAAGCGAAGCTTGGTGAGACTATCACAGAGGCTATCATCACTGTACCTGCGTATTTTAATGATACACAACGTCAGGCAACAATCGACGCGGGTAAGATCGCAGGACTTGATGTTAAACGTATTATTCCTGAACCTACTGCAGCTGCGCTCGCGTATGGATTTAACAGTACAAAGAATGAAAAAATTGCTGTGTACGATTTTGGAGGAGGAACATTTGATATTTCTATTCTTGAAGTAGGTGATGGTGTTGTTGAGGTAAAGTCAGTTGACGGTGACTCACACCTTGGAGGTCGTGATATTGACCAGAAGTTCGTACAGTACATCGCTGCAGAATTTAAGAAAGATCAAGGTATTGATATCACTACTGATGCACTCGCTCTTCAGCGTCTTGATGAAGCTGCAGAAAAAGCAAAGCATGAGCTCTCAACTCAGATGGAAACAGAAATCAATCTTCCGTTCATCACATCAGGTGTAGATGGACCAAAGCACTTGGTTGTAAAAGTTACACGAGCAAAGCTTGAAGAAATTTCAAAAGAATTTGTTGACCGTTCAATTGAGATTGCAAAGCGCGCAATCGCAGCATCTCCATTTAAGAAAGAAGAAATCAACGAAATTATTATGGTTGGAGGACAGACTCGTATGCCTATGATTGTTGAGGCTGTGAAAGAGCTCTTTGGTAAAGAACCTAACCGATCAATCAATCCTGACGAAGTGGTTGCTCTTGGTGCTGCCGTGCAGGCTGGGGTACTTCAGGGAGATGTGAAGGATGTTCTTCTTCTTGATGTGATTCCACTTTCACTTGGTATCGAGACTATGGGAGGGGTTGCTACAAAGCTTGTAGAAAAGAACATGACTATTCCAACATCGAAGTCACAGATTTTCTCAACTGCTGCTGACAATCAGACATCTGTAGAAATTCATATCACACAAGGCGAGCGCCCACTTGCAGCTGACAATAAGTCTCTAGGAAGATTTATTCTCGATGGTATTCCACCAGCACCACGTGGAGTTCCACAAGTAGAAGTTACCTTTGATGTGGACGCTAACGGTATTCTTAATGTGACTGCAAAAGATAAAACATCAGGCAAGGTACAAACAATTCGTATCGAAGCATCGTCTGGGCTAAGTGATGAAGACATCAAACGTATGCAGTCTGATGCAGAAGCTCATGCTGATGAAGATAAGAAGAAGATGGAACTTATCGAAGCAAAGAATATTGCTGACTCAATGGTGCATACTGCAGAGAAGTCACTCAAAGATGCAGGAGATAAAATAACTCCTGAACTACGCAAGGAGATTGAAGATGCTATCAATGATGTGAAGACTGCGCGTGGCGGAGATAATATCGACACTATCAAAAAATCATCTGAGACTCTTTCAGACAAGATGATGAAGATTGGTGAGGCGATGAAGACTGCAAATGATAACGCATCACAAGCTGAGCAACCTACACCAGAAGCTACTTCTGAAGAAAAGAAAGAAGGGGAAGCAACTGCATAGTATTGTTCTGGTTTTATAAAGTTAAATAGGAAAAAGGCGTAGTGAGTAATCACTACGCCTTTTATGTTTCAGGTTGAATAAAGTGCTCAAGTTGTTTGAAACTGAAAAATATTTCTCCTGTCCTGAGCCATTCATCAAGTTGTTGAATATTGATAAAAGAAACAGCATCTCGGTAAGGTCTATTGATTGTAGGTCTACCAGCACATGTTGAGATTCTTCCAAGGTGGTGAGAAAGAAAAGGTATACCTTTTTTACTCATAGCAGCTTGTGCAACATCATTAAGTTGTTGTATTAGAAACAAAACTATTGCCGAAGCCGAAGCTTCAAAAAGACCTTGAGAGTCTGCATACTCACGAAGAAGTTTTGCTTGTTGATCTTCTTTTTCATTATCAAATTCTTCAAATGAGTAAGCTTTTACAACACAAGCTTTTCCAAGACTCAAACTTGCAACCTCATACGGAGGTAGAGATCTGTACACAAAAACCTTAGAAGGTGTTTCTCTCCCGATGCCGAGCTCTTTCGGGTCAAAGAAGTATGCACCACCTTTCTTCTTTGGTCTTTGTTCACGAAGAGCAAGTTCAATTTTATTGATGTAACTTTTCGAAATGTCTGGGATTACTGATACAACAAAAAGCTCTTTTGTGGTTGGGTCAATGTAGACACCATCCTCAATTCGCTTTGTACCAGCCGCATCTATTGCAATTACTGAAAGCACTGCGCTCATGATTGTTCCCTTAAAAGTTCGACTATATTTAAACTATCATGTTTAATTTAAAAGTCAATTTTTTAGAATAGAAAAAAGGCGCAGCGATACTCGCTGCGCCTTTGGCAATTTGAGGAACATTTATTTTTTGAGTAGTTCTTCAAGCTGCACAAGTGAGAACGGAAGTGGTTGATTGCTAAGCCAAGCATCAAGCTGTTCTGCATTGATAGCAGAAACAGCATTTTGGTTTGGTCTGTTGATCGTTGGTTGACCCCGAGAGACAAGCACTTTTCCTGATTGGTATCCAAGAAAAGGAATGTTCTCTGCTTTAAATGTACTCGCAACTGCGGCGTTCATTTGATCCACAAGGAATGTGATGATTTCTTTGGAGGTTGCTCCCTGCTTTCCTTGAGAATCTGTGTAGCCGCGAATCAATCTGACTTGCAGGTCTTCGATGGCATCACTGAATTCGTCAAACGAGTACTTTTGTGCGACAAGACCCAAGCCGAGTCGAATCCTTGTAGACTTGTAAGGAGGGGAAGAACTGTACACAAAGATTCTTGTTGGGGCTTTTTTGTTGATACTGGAATCGAACGGATCAAAGAAGTGAGAGCCCGGCCCCCTCGGCGTTTGGTTGCGAAGTGCCTCTTGCACTTTGGCTGAGGAACTCTGTGAAAATACAGGTACTACCACCCCAATGTTTACCTCAAAGGTTTCTGGATTAACAAATACACCATCCGTAATTCTTCGGGCACCAGGGATGTCAATTGCAGTGAGTCGAAATATGGAGGTCACAGTGTTTCCTTAAAAGTTCACCTACATTTAAACTATCATGTTTTATATAAAAGTCAATTTTAGACTTTTATTCTAAACCTAAATATGGTATAACAATACATACATATGACAAAAAATTATTATGATGTACTTGGTGTAGATAAGGGCGCTTCTAAGGATGATATTAAGAAGGCCTTCTATAAACTTGCTGCCAAATACCATCCTGATAAGAAAGGAGGGGACGAGGCTAAGTTTAAGGAAATTAACGAGGCTTATCAAACGCTTTCTGATGAAAAGAAACGAAAAGAGTATGATACCTACGGACAAACCTTCAACGGACAAGGTCCTCAAGGTGGTGCAGGGTTCGGAGGTTTTGGTGGATTCAATCAAGGTGACTTTGCTGATATGCAATTTGATTTTGGTGACCTTGGAGATATTTTTGGTGACATGTTTGGAGGAGGGTTTGGAGGTGGTGCACGCCAGAAGCGTGGACGCGACATCTCACTTGAAATCGATGTACCATTTACAGAGGCTATTTTTGGAACAGAGCGTAATGTGCTTATTTCAAAAGTTTCTACCTGTGTTACATGTTCTGGATCAGGAGCAAAAGTTGGAACCAAGAAGAAGACATGTACTACCTGTAATGGTCAAGGAAAAGTTCATGATGTTAAGAAGACATTCATGGGTAACTTTCAAACAGTACACACCTGTTCTACATGTAATGGTGTAGGACAAATCCCAGAAGAGAAGTGTCATGATTGTAAAGGTAATGGTGTTGTAAATAAACGAGAAGAAATTAACATTTCAGTTCCTGCAGGAATCTCAAATGGTGAAATGATTCGCATGACAGGAATGGGTGAGGCGGTTGCACAAGGTGTTACTGGTGACTTGTATGTGAAGATTAATGTTATTCCTCATAAAATATGGAAACGAGAGGGTAATGACCTTACGATTACTCATGAGATTAAACTAACTGATGCACTACTTGGTGTAAAGCACACCGTTGACGGGCTAGACGGAAGTATTGAGATTGAGATAGCTCCAGGTGCTCAAGCTGGCGAAATCTTGCGTGTGAAGGGTCGCGGAGTCCCACATGTACACGAGAAGAATAAGAGAGGTGATGTACTTGTAAAGCTTCATATTGCGATGCCAAAGAAACTTTCAAAGAAAGCACAATCGTTTATCGAAGGGTTGAAGGAAGAGGGACTTTAAACAGCTGTTAGCCTGTAGGTTGGTAGCTTGATACAAAAATACAGAGGATGCGGCCTTCGGC
>JACCDG010627188.1_pt1 | contig 31627 bp, 34 predicted proteins | sample 7442471 | NCBI WGS metagenome assembly JACCDG01 (sample SAMN15323444, study PRJNA562643) | freshwater metagenome | isolation source: river surface water | place: USA:Blue River Watershed | collected 2017-08-17 | reverse complement strand
CGTATAGCCTTGCGGAAAGAGATAGGGTTGTTTGGTGCGACAACTACCATCCCATACATATTGAAGACACTCGGTAGAAATCGTGGAGGCAAGTGTTTCCGTGTCATACATACGACATGGGTACGCAGGAGTACTGGATGGAAGAAGGGCAATAAGTAGAATAATCATACCGATGACTAAAACAGTGATACAGAAGATGATCCAATTTCGATAGTCTCGCCAATAGGAGTGTATGGAGATTCTACCATTCATATAGGTCTGTTCCATTCCATTTACAAATATTTCCCATGAATTCGTATCGGGAATCGTGGGAAGTTTGGAAACATCAATCGAACTATATGTCATGTCGACCATTAAAAGAGATTAAGGTAGTATCAATTTTTAAACACAACGTAGTCATGATCTAAACAAAGAATCAGCAGAATAGGTAGCATATGTCCTCCAACGACTATTTTCGACCAAGGGGTGACATTACGACGGTATTGGATCTGGCGGATCGCGATGCCCAAGATAATACCTATTTTCCAATCAATACAACTGGATCCTGGTTCCATAATGGGAGGAGTGCCTCTTCCCATACCCTCCACACCCTGTCGGATGATACAGATGAGATCCCACCCCATACCCAAACCGTCTATCCCACCACTCTCAGTATCCAAGAGTTTCCCCAGCGTGGTCCCGCAGAATGGGGTCAGAAATTCACATTTGAGATCGGTTCTCTACCGGCAGGCGACTTGTTACAATCGGTCGTTCTTCAAATTAAACTAGGTAGTTGGTATGACAATTCCGTCATTTCACGTCTAACCAACGCAATAATCACAACGGATCCCAATTCCACGTCCTATTGGACCTATATGAACGGGCTCGGTGCCAGTATCATTGAATATGCGGATTTCATTGCAAATGATCAAACAATCGAACGGATCACAGGTGAATTTATTGCTAGCCATTTAGCACTCGATTGGGATCAAAATGCGCAATTTGGTGTAGCAGCAGACGGCATCGGAATAATCCCACACTCCTATTTGGCGCCATCTGTTGTCCAGCAAACTGCTTTTCGCCCTTCCCGTCCTTATCCCACCGAAGATGGAACGATATTCTGTGTCCTCCCTTTTTTCTTTCTTCGTACCAAACTGAAGGAAGTCTTTCCGCTTTTATCGTGTAATGAAGGAAAGGTTCGAGTGGACATCAAGTTTCGTCCCTTTGACAAGGTAGTACGACGTTCCATTGGGTACCGTGCTACGTGTACTGATACTCCGCTAGGCCAGACCGTCCCGTTTTTGACCACAGCTAATCCCGTTACGAATGTAAGTGTCAACACCATGACACAACCTCCTGACTTTCGAGATGTCCGTCTTGTCACGGCAAGCGCTCTTACCACAGGTACCTTGCGCGACAAGTTTCTTCGACAACCCTTTGAACAGATGGTTAAACTTGTACAGAACTTCTCCTTTGAAGAACCTTTGAAATATCTTGTCAGCAAGGCAAATTCGAACACAGATACAGTGGATATCCAGTTACCGTTGGAACTTAATCATCCTGTCACGGAACTTCGTTGGATGCTTCGCCGAAAAGCCGTTCTGATCAATAACGAGTGGTCAAATTTCAGCCCTTCCATTGGACTCGAATCCACACCGACCACAGTGTATCCGTCATGGCTTCAAACGGCAACCATTCGTATTAACGGTTCGGAAGTGATCTCGGCAGAAGGCGATTGGTTTCGTCAGCATATTGCGTCCAAACACAGTGGCGGTATCGCGGCGTATCAGTCCCATTTGTATGGATTTTCTTTCTCGGAACGCCCTGAATCCCATCAGCCGAGTGGAACGGCGAATATGAGTCGTGCGACGTCGGTGACACTTACGCTGCGGGTCAATCAGCCGATGGCAAAGGATCTGACGACCCTGAACAATCCGACGTGTGTGTTTGATCCGGTTACGGTAGGTGGATGGGAAGTGTTTGTGTATGCAATTCATTATAATTGGCTGCGGTTTGAGAATGGAATATGTAATCGCATGTTTACAGACTAAAGCGCACTAAAGGGAACCTACTGCGCAATATCAATCGAAACCTCCTCTTTTTCTACGACAGAATTCATCACATAATCAATATTGAGCACAATTGTATCATCGTGATCCGCAAAATACCATACAATGTTCTCTCGTTCCGCACAGAATTCGATTGTAGACCATACATTGGTTTCCCATGTAAGCTTGTAAAAATCCATGGTACAAAAGTCGTTTAATACACCACGAGAATGTCCATAAAAGCAATCAATATAATCACGAGGAATCACAAAGAATCCGCCACAGAATCGCCAGTGGATCTGTTCGACGCTAAAGTGTTGACCAAGCGACCAACATCCAGGAATTACCATCTTGGTAAATCGTCGCTGACTGAGTTCCCGCAATTTCTCAAGGAATCGAACAGGTTGTTTTACAATTTTCAGGATTCCATAATCGATCCACATGAATGTTTCCTTATCAGGCCAATGTTCGGCCGCTTTCTTCACGAATTCGATCTTCGTATTCATGAGGGAAAAGAATTCTTTGGTATCCTTTTCAGGAGTACGATGGATCGGCAGATCGCGACGATATGCCATCCCTTTTTGATACAATTCAAATTCAGAGAGGGAGGCACCGATCACGGTCACGGTATCTGGAAAGATTCTAAATTTATAGACCAGACTTGGATCGGTAAATAAGGTGATCGGTATTCCACTGATCCCGAGATCGTAAAATAGGGAAAGATATTCTACAAATTTCTCGGGCCGCCTATAAATATCATAGTAGCATGTTACCAGCATAGTATAAACTATGGAGAATACAACGTCTCGCTTTATACCCGTGTGTTACTTGTGTTTGTCACGTGTGTGTATAAAGGCTATTATCGGAAGAGTAAGAAGAATGGTAGCGAGTCTCTTAAAAGTGATCGCTTCTGGAATTCAGGATGAGCGGTTGGCGTTCAAGTCAACTCTCTATCCGTTTCGTAAACTTTGGAACAAAGCGGGGCGATTTACGACTCGTTGGGAACGTCTGGATTTCGAGAATACACCGAGCTTTGGTAATACGGGGTTCTTTCGGATTCTGAGAAAAGGTCATCTGGTGACGCGTCTCTATCTAGTGGCAAACATGCCTGACATTTATACCATTCAAGCACAAGCAACGAATCAAGCGAGAGCGCAGCAAGGACAACCGAATGCACAGGCATACCCTCGATTTGGATGGACAAATTCGCTAGGGCATGCTCTCATTCAGCAGTTGACACTAGACATTGCGGCGAGTCGCGTGGAGACCATTGATAGCCGTCTATTGGAAATGCTGGATGAGTTTCATACACCACTGGAAAAGGTTCCCGTTGTGAATGAATTGATCAAACGAAAAGATAATGGATTTACGGAGACGAGTTTTGGATGGCCGCAAGGCGGTGCATTAGGCGCATCTCTTGCTGCGATTGAAACGGCCACAACCAATCGCACGCCTCTCCCACTTCCCTATCAAGAACGAGTGGTTGTCCCACTTCCCTTTTGGTTTACTCGAGGCGATACAGGATGTGCCTTACCAATTGATGCGATATCAATGGAAGATGTTCGCGTAGGAGTTACGTTTCGAGCCTTGAATGGTCTATACTATACACCGACACAGGTACCTAATGCGACGAATGCGGATGGAGCTTCTCTTGCTCCTCTTCTCAACGCAAAATTCTATCCACAAGATCCGATCATAAACTCGAATCAAATGCCTCTGTCTAACACGTATGGAACCATTCAGATGCCGTCTAATCTTCCGCTAGGAGACTGTTATATCATGGCGGAGTATATCTATTTAGATCAAAATGAGGCAAATCGATTTCGTTTGGCGGATCTCCAAGTACCTGTCGTTCAGCATTATGCGATGAATCCGTATGATACGCAAGGGCTGTTAAATGCGCGAATCCGTCTTGATATTCCGAATCCAACCCGTGATCTGTATTTCATGTGTAATCCGTATCTGGCGCCTTCGTACAATGCGCACTTTTTAGCAACTCGCGACCTGACGGGAAACCAGAATACGCTTCCAACAAACGCACAAAAACCGTGGTGGCCGGATGCAGTGGGACTTTATGCAAATAGACCATCAACATACAAACGACCTGCTTTTCAGTTATCGGATTCGGAACCCATTTCAGGATATGAGTTGAATTATCAGGGATCGCTGGTGAGATATCGTACGGAAGCGCCTGCACTATTTCGATCAATTGTTCCGTCATATGAGCAGCGAAAATCGCCATGGGTGAATCGGTATTATTACAATTTACCGCTGGCGATTCAGAATGGATTTACGCCGTTTTCAAGACCATGTGGAGAGGCGAATCTGGATAAAATCATGAATCGCGATTTGGTGCTACAGTTTCGTACACCGTATGGAAATACGTCGGGTTTGAATGTAGGTCGCTTTACAGTGTTTATTTTCGCAGAAACGTATAATATCATGCGCGTATATGGTGGAAGGGCTGCGTTGCTTTTTGCGTATTAATGCTTTCTACGTGTCTTCCTACGTCTTGGTTGTTTACGTCTCGTTTGTCTTTTATGTAGTGTTTGTTTCTTACGCCCACCTGTAATCATATTTGGTCTAATTATGTCATTTTTGTGAAACAGACGGATTTGATCGTGCTCCCCCCATGTCACCATCTTTATTGGATCGTAAGATAGTAATTAGCGACCTGATAAAAAAATTGAAACAAACCGACGCAAATGTATGAAGTTACACACATCATCCAAACATGCGTATCATCAGTTTCAACATTAACGGAATCAAGTCGATGACCAATAAACTTAAAAACGGAGAAAAGAAAGGCGGACCTACGAATAATGTATTAACAGCACTCATCGAGGAACAACAACCTGACATCTTGTGTTTCCAAGAACTCAAGACGCAGAATCCAGGTGATCTCGGTTTTCTACGCCAGTATTATCCCCATATTACCATGAATCTTTCTAAGGATAAGAAGGGGTACAGTGGAGTAGCCTTCTTGTCTAAGGATAAACCGGAATGGACAGAGACTGATTTCACCCGATATCCGGAGGAGGTGATCGGAGACTACGGTGAACATGAATTCACTCAAGAGGGTCGGATCGTGATCGCAAAGTTTCCATCTTCGATCGTGATCACTGTTTATACACCGAATGCTCAACCTAATCTGGCAAGAATGACGGAACGGATTGCTTGGGAACAAACCTTGAGAATGTACATGATCGAAATCCAGAGAGAGTTTGATCTTCCGGTGATCCTCTGTGGTGATCTGAATTGTGCTCCGCAGGAGATCGATATTCATAACCCAAAGTCAAATCGTAAGTCTCCTGGATTTTCCGATCAAGAGAGATCCGAATTTCAGAACATGATCGATTCTGGATTGGTAGACTCCTTCCGATTTCAAAATCCAGATCGAATTGCATATTCCTATTTCTCCAACTTTGCCAAATCAAGAGAACGAAATGTCGGATGGCGGATCGATCATATTCTGGTTTCGAGATCGGATCTGATCCGGAGGACGGAGATCCTGGGCGAGTATTTCGGATCAGACCATGTACCGATCTTGATCGATCTAGAATTATAGAAAACATAATACAAAAATGGAACATTCATGTATTATTTTTATGATATATGTATAAACTTATTACTCCTTACACTTTCTAAAGTTCAGACCCGCTGCGCGATTATGATAGGTAGGCAAGGAGATAACGGCTTCACGACCGTACTCGGTGAAAGGAATTGTCCCATCCCATGCTACACCTGTATCGACCCACGAACTGATCTGTTGCTTTAATGCGAGAAATCCAAGTGAGTTACTACGAACACCACCTTCTTTTAATTGAGTCAAGAGACTAAGACCCTCTTTGAGACGTTCTTCTTTCGGTTTCACCTGCTTCACCATCCTAGACGTACTTTAAAAATACAGTTTAGGCCGTTACTGAAGACGAGTGTATTCGGTGCTTCTCATGAGATAAGACGGTGTGTGATCGACCAAAAGGCCATTTGCATAGACGCCATGCGCCTTTCGAGGTTCATGAGTATCGAGTGAAAAGTTGTAGAGGGTTGTAGCACCGACTGTACTAGAGAGGGCAGCATCAGCGTGTGCGCACACAGCTACGCAGATTTTATTATCGATTGCGGAAAGGCTACCCATCGCATCAACTGTACATTTTTTCTCCGCATCTGTTGCCTTATCGACGAGGATTGCACGCCGTCCACTGACGGTAAGATCCTGGGTAAGCGTGGGGAATTTGTCCTTTGACAGCGTGTAAAGACGATCGGCGGAACGATCTGCCGATTCCGGAATAGTGACGGCACGCGAAGCAACAATATCAACAGCATGGAATCCCTGAGAGGTCTTAACCAACGAACCTTTTCGCAAATCCTGAACGGCAACAGATTGTTCTGCGTCAGCTACTTTACATAAAATCATCGTACCTTCGGCAAATCCGACAATCGGAAGACTAGGAGCAACATGTGATTTCAGAACCTTGGTAGCAGCACGTGCTTTCAGGTCTTTAGAATGACCCTGCGCCCGGACGGGCGTAGCGGTAGCGGGACGCATTGATTGCTTCAGCTTTGCCGCAGCTAGCGCAGCGGTAATTCTTTCATGGTGTTTGAGATGACCAGTAGACGTAGAAGGTGTAACAGACTCGGCAGACATATTCTATCTATTGTATTGAAATTTAGCTACATAAATATCTTCACATCGAAATCGGCAAGAATCGCATGCTGCGGTGAGGAATCGTGATGAACCCTGGATCCGTATCGTTCTCGGAAAAGAAGAAGCAGAAGGAGCCATCGCGGATATGAAATCCAAGACAGTACTCAATCGCCGTCTTACGAAAGCAAAAGGGTGGAGAATATTGCTCAGGCTTCATCGTCTCGCGATTGAACTGGACCACAGAATGGTAATAGACACGAGGGGTGCTGTATTTCACATAGTGAGTCACGCACCACAACTTACCATCAAATTCGCATAGCGGAGAGGAGCCACGGAATCGAGAAAAGATGGTCGGTGTGTTATACTTGGTATGGATGATAAGTTGATTATGCTCATTCACTGCGCCAATTTCCAGCGGATTCCAGCCGTAAATGAAATTCATCTTGTCTTTGGCAGCAGCGACCTTTCCAAGCGATGTCTCAGGAATCGCAATCCAGTTTTTCTCACACTCTGTGGGATGAGGCGGCAGAATCACACGAATATTGGACATACGCTGCTCCTCGACACGATACTCGCCAATCGCAATCACAATGTTACCAGTGGGCGTCAGATTCTTAGAAGACGCCGAGAAGTAGAGCTGACCCTTGAAGGTAAAGAGTCTCACATCTTCCAGTCCATCCACATTACTGGGATAGGTTTGAGGCAAATCCTCGTTCATGACAACAATCTCTTCTGTAGGAAAATAAGTCGAATTAAGAAAGACCATGCCATTACGTGTCTTAACGTTACCGTCGGGAGACCGCATGTGGTAGCATCCGCGACTATCAATGGAATAATTCACATAGCGAGTATTCATGAGTAGACGATCCTCTGTGTAAGGCACGACACAACATGATGATACCTTGTACTCTTCAAACTGTGGAAAGCTGAGCTTGGTATACGTGCCTCGATAGGTAGGGCTAAGAAGAGACTCAATGTAATAATGCATATTGTCCCAAACATTGTCTACATAGTGCGGAATACCACGATTAATATAGGATACAATGTCATACAGCGAATCGTGACGTGTTTTACCGTTCACGTAGCATGCGAGAATGGTATTCTCGTAATCAAACATACCATTGTACACAGCATCCTCGATAAAAAGTACATCGTCCTTTGGATAGGGAATATCCTTACCCTTTAGGTAATAATGATAGGACTTGTGGTGCTGTGAGACTTCACGAAAGTAACGCGTCATGTGGTAGAGAGGCTCGGAACGACGTGGGTGAAAGGTAAAGGCGCGGTTCATCCAGAGTTCCATCTTGCCAATGTCCTTCAAGAATTCGTGGCATTTGGCAATCTGATAATGCGAGTACCATACTTCTTCGTACCACCCACCGAGTTCAATGCGGCGCTTGAAATGGACAATGGCTTCCTTGAATCGACCGAGATCTTTGAGGCTTTGACCGAGATAAAAGTGCGCACGAGCATTGCTGGGATCCTCGATGATTTCTTCTGTGAGTAGACGAACATCGCGTTCAAACTTGTCTGATTTACATCCACCATCGTTCTTATCATCAATATAGAAGACCTCGTAGGGAATCTTGGCAGTGGGATCGCCTGACCAATATTCATGAGTGGCACCGATACATTTCCAAGGGTGACCACATTTCATGAAACGAGTATTAAAATACTTGATGTGTCCGTTTGCCTGAATGACAGTGTACCCATTAGCAGTCATAGAAAACGACTTGAATTCAGAGGAGGCAACAATATTCATATCAGCATCGACGGCCATCGCATAGGTCTTTTCAGGATCCCAATTCAACTCTCCACATAGCTCCTGAGCTTTCTGGAAGGAAACGGTGCGATTATGGCCAAAATTCTTGAATGGTTCGACACTGATCTTGAATGGTTTGCCACAAGTGGACAAGAACTGCCGACAGCGCTCTATCGTAGAATCAGTAGAACCAGTATCGAGAATGGAAATCGCATCTACATGGGGAAGCGCATGAGAAAGACAACGCTGAATGATGCGCTCTTCATTTTTAATCATAAGGAGAAGAATAATACGATTGTGATGATGAGCAGGTGAAAGGGGAACACAATAGGATGGAACAATGACTTCGTTTTTTGGAGCTTCCATCACATTCACTTCGTTTGGAGTCACTTCGTTTACCACTTCATTTGGAGTTACGGTGGTTTCGTCCATATTTTACTTATAATGTCAAGTCAAATGTTTAAGTTATGTGTGTTTTTTATTTCAATAATATCGATTGGTTTAAAATATGATCTGTCAATATAGATATGTCACTCAGGGTAAATACAGCACAACCGGTATACAGTCGCGCGATTCCGAAATCGCCAAATGTCATAGCTCGGCAGAGGCCCTATTGGGCCGAGAAGGCCGCCCAGATGGCCGAGAGGGATAGGCAGGCGGCATTGAACCAATCCGGACAGAATGAAAGCTGCAAAGGCAAAGGCTGCCTTGAAAGAATGCGAAACCGTATCGGCCAGCTTACTACATCGGTGGGTAAAGCGACAGGTATGTATGGAGGTCGTACACGTCGTACCCGTCGTAAGACTCGTCGTACCCATCGTAAGACTCGTCATTCACGTCGTTAATATTCATTTCTACACGACAATAAAAGGTGATTGGAGTAATGGTAATAGTACACCACTAGGATGATCTAAAAAACTAACCAAATTTCGATAGTCTTGTAGTTTCTGCTCCATACTCATCACTACAGCTTGATTACGAACATCATAGTAATGATAAAAAATAATGTATAATTTATTATCATACTGTTTCAAAGTAATAGGATGAATTCCATATGGATAGTGGTATCCATCATTAAAATAGAAAGAAATCATTCGAACGTGTGAGATCCCATTTCGGGCAATAAGAGATTCAGCCCTCAAAAAATCAGAAATGGGCTGGGGTCTATGTATTTTTTTATTGAAAAATACAATTCTAAATTTGATAATGGATCGCGGTTCCATTTATTACTTCTTATAAACTTATTTCTGACAACAAGCACGACGTACAGTGTTATTCACATCGCATGTACCACAGGAAGGAAACGGTGGTCGATGAGTGGGAACAGGATAAGGCTGTCCGTAATTGGTTGTAAGATTGATGATCGGAGCAGGCGAGGGAGGCGGATATTGTTTGATCGCAGATAATGATATAAAATCAGAATGTTGATAGATGTTAACCTTATCAGAATAACATGAAAATAACGATGGAATTTTACAACTCATTGTTCTACCCGGATACGATATATTATTCAATGTAGATAGAGGATGTATGTCCCAATCGTGTGTATCATTCTATTGGCGATCGTGGTATGGGTTCATTATCGAACCGAGCCATTTTCGACGGAGCCATCCACAACAATGCCGCAAATCGATCCAGCACTCGTTACTGCCTATCAACAATTTGCGACAACCATCTATAATCCATTTCTAGTGACATGGCAAAAGGCGATCGTGTCTTCGATCAGTGCGGATCAACCCCAGCAACCCCTCACGAGTCCGAGTCAAATCTCTTCTTCTTCAGCAAAACCAACTGTTCCACCTCAATCGGAAATGAATGCTTACATTGCGAACTTATCACAGAAAATAGGAAAACCGCTCCCTAATATTACGGATCCGTTACCTGATACCATAGATATTGTATCCTATCCCGCAATTGCTCGAAAGATACCGAAAGATCCAGCACCTTATACGAATGCTCTGACATGGATGAATCAACAATTAACAGAAGCACAAGCGAAGCTGAAATCAGCATTAAAAGGGGAAAGCTTTATGAATCTGGAGGGGTTTGATAATCAAACCTGTCAAGATTTGTCAAAGTGCTTTGAAGAGAATCCTGAATTGATCCGACAATGCGGCGAGGCGATGAAGAAACAAGGGCAGCTGGAACAATCTCAGGTATTAAACCAGATCAAACAATTTATGAAAAATAAAGAATTGGTGAGCGCCCAGAAAACAAACAAAGAGTTGATGGTACAGGCAAAAAAAATAGAATCGGATGCGAAAAGCGGTGATCTGTTGAATCAGATAAATCTTCCTAGCGAGCCTGGGATCAAATATACACTTCCTGCTGGATCGGATAAATTACAGAAGATGGATTATGCGCAACAAAAAGCAGTGAAAGAAGCAGCGCCTTCCATGTTTTCGCTGAAGACGATGATGGATCAGATCAATGCAAATCTTCGTTAATGTGTATATTACGATTGCTACGTACATCGCGCTTCGAACGCGTTGGTTGTTTTGGTTGTTTTGGCTGCTTTAAACGTTGTGTATTACGTCTCGTGCTATGACGTACACGAGTCTCTTTAGAGGCATGCTTCTTTTCTGCTTGTTGTAAAATTTCCTTGATCTTTGACTTCTTTTTGATCGTCATGCGCGCAAGTTTGGCACGGATGAGCGATGAAATGCCGTGCTGATGACCGACACACCGAATGGAAACAAATGGAAAAATAAACTTCTCGGGTTCTCGGCGGGCAAGAATGGCGAGTTCCACTAATTGATTGGCCAGACAATCCATCGCACCTCGATCGAAAAAGGTAGTTTGAACGAATCCGAGCGTGAAATAGAGCGTAATGAGTGTATCCATCGACGCGACACGAAGTACATTATGAACCAATCCGTTTCCAAGAATGGTCCCATCTTTGATGGGAAGATTGATATAAGAGTGACAAGCGGACTGTTCGATAATAATCACGAGGGGTGCGTTGTTGTGATGGAGAATATGAATAGAGGGAATGAGATCGAGACCTTGATTTCGGTAGATTTTGGTCTGGATTTTTTTATTGGAAAGTGTATTGAGTTCGGAGAGAATCACACCCGCATCATGAATAGGTTCGGGAGAGAAGAAGAGAATGGGCTTGGTACTGCCAAGAATCCAATTCAACTTGGTGCTTCGTTTTGTAACTGCCTGTTTATAAAAGGGGAGAAGATCGGCTCCCGCAATCATTCGTCGCTGCTGAATCACGTAGCGAAATACAAACTGTGCTTGTGGAAGAGTGAGTGTTGATTTCGAGAGTTTCTTTCTAGAAACCCCGCGACACGGTGAAATGGGTACATATTCATTGAACAGCATGAGACGTTCAAACACTTTCTCCCATCGTCTTACTTCACCACGAGGGCGACTTAATTCCAAATGCATCAACATGCGAAGAGAATTCGGATCAATGTATGATATTCCATCGATCCGTGTTTCACGTTTGGATAAGATCCGATAAATTCGAGGATCCATGGCGGTCAGATCCGCAACGGGAATGAAATTTACGTATATTTTGATCGTTCCTTCGTGCATTCCTTCTCGTGCTGAAATCTCAGTAAATCCCGCTTTGAATAGATCCTCGGCAATCTGTTTCAGATCCTGGTTCTGAGAGGGAGTGAAGAAATCATAATCAGGGATCGAATATTCGGGATCGTAGAACTTATGTTGTGCGGGCAGATAAGCGTTAATCGCCTGACCACCATAACAGATCCGATGTTTCTTTCGTAAAAAATCTTCGATCACACTGATCGCCAATAACGTATCATCATCGTGTGCCGAGAAATAATCGATCTTATCTTGGGCCATATCGGAAGCTTGTTTGATGATCGCAATTTGCCGTTTTAAATGATCTTTGTCGAAGGTGTGAGACGGAAGATGTTCGATCTCGGATTCCATTCTCTCTAGTATAGGACAACCTAAATCGATCATCTGTGAATCACAAATAGATGCGGATCGTAGAACTCGGAAGACAATTTCGTCCTCAAACATCGCATGTGTATCCGCCGTTTAAAAATGGGAGATACATGGAAGAATTTATGTATGAATATATCACCACTCACGAGATCCAGAGCGAATATGTATACATTCCTGTATTTTGGACAAATCTTCAGAATCATCCAGGGTTTGTAAAGGAGAAATACGATGCTTTGTTACAACATGCTCTGAAAGATTTTCCGCCGAATACAAAATTCATGACGATCGTACAACATGATGATGGTCCAAAATTGACATTGCCAAAGAAGACGCTTGTGTTTGGAGCATGTACAGGATCGATTCAGCTTCCATTGATCTATGAAGATCGATCAGATCGATTATTGAAAATACCGAGAGTCCAGAAAGATCAGTTGGCATCTTTTGTGGGAACGATCACTCATCCGATCCGACAAGATATGATCAATTCAATCGATGGAAGATCAGATATCACATGTCGCACCCTAGTAACATGGTCTCCAACGGTTTCCGAATCAGCAGCAGAGGTCTTTATCAACGAAACGATCCGATCAAAATTCTGTTTGGCACCGAGAGGATATGGTCGGAGTTCGTTTCGGTTCTTTGAGGCGATGTTGTTGGATACTGTCCCTGTCTATTTTTGGGATGATATCGAATGGTTGCCGTATAAGGAACATATTGATTATAGAACGTTTTCCGTATCGATTTCAAAAAAAGAAATAGGGAAAACATATGAGATATTGAGTGGTATTTCGGAAGAGAAATATGCGATGATGGTAAAGCGACTTCAAGAGGTGCGCCATTGGTTTACATTAGAGGGAATGGCAAAGTATATTGTAGCCACGATTCAATAGGTTTTACAGTAAATCTCCTCATATTTTTTCATTTCGGCAGATTTCGCCATGAGATAACGCTTACAGCGGTGTCGCATCACGAACGTCCAATTCTCTTTGTTCTCGTTTTGTAGTGTAATGCTTGGAACCCCTTCAAGCTTCATAAGAAGCAAGTCAGGAGACAACTTATGCTGAGAAAGGAGTTCGATGGCTTCGGATTTGATAGACATGGTATACTTGTGCTGATGCTGGTGCGACATTTCTACTATTTATCGACCGATTTCAATTTTATATTGTAGACGCGCTAGATGATGAGTCCAAATGTCTCGGCCATCTCCTTGAAGTGTTCATATTGTTCATTGGTGAAATGTGTCAAGTCAAAGGTAACAACATTCTTTCGCGGAATCAGGGGTTGCTCGAATTCAGGTACATCATCATCAAATTGAGGCATTTCTTCTTCTGCTACCTCGATAGGGTCTTCTGCAGCAGGTACCTCTATCACATGTTCTGCTACATCAGGCTCCTCTACATCAGGCTCCTCTACATCAGGCTCCTCAGAAGCAGCCTCCTCTACATCAGGCTCCTCTGCATCAGGCTCCTCTGCATCAGGCTCCTTTGCAGCAGGCATCTCATCAACAGGCTTTACAGCAGGTATCTCATCAAGTTCATCGGATGGCTTTGCTGTAGACGATGCTGCAACAGGAATGACAACCTCATTGGACACATCTAGTTCAAACGGCGCTACAACAGGATGTTGTTCCACATCAGAATCACTCTTTTCATCAGACTCAGAATCCGAATCTGTATTAGGAGCTGGAGCAGGCGCATCTACTTCTTTCCACTCTTTGTTCCATTTCGCGGTAATTCCCTTGTAAAGAGTCACGAGTGCCGTATTAAGAACGCTGCACGGGAGAGCATGGTCTTCCATTTGTTTATTGAACTTGCTACCGAATTTATCATCCATACAGGGGTCAAATGACACTTGGCAGCGTTGACGCTCGGTTGTTGTAAAGACACGATCGCTAAACTTAGAACCAAGTTGTTTTGCACTTCCTACACAACGAACACCACCTCGAAGGAAGTAAAACGCTTTTCGGTCGATTGCTAATGTGCTACTTTCAGGAAACCATTGCTTCTCTTGCTCAAATGAATCTCGATTTACTTGAATGATGATAACATCAATTTGACCAATCTGATCTCCAATAGGAGGCAACGTATCGAGTTTTTTCATGACAATTTTTTTTGACTTTTTTCCAGTATCGACTTCTGTGTGTTCCCAGTAAACGGGTGTAGCAGATGTGCCTCCCGTCATTTTTTTTGGAGTATAATGACGCGATTCACTAATCATTTCAATCAAGCGAACATCCTCGCCATCCTTGTAAAGAAGAAAGATAGTGCGATAGGATTCGTCCAGATGGCGTTGTGGTTCATTTACATAGAACATATCTTTTGGCACAATATACGTCGGTACCGGCTTATCAGATGATTCTACAGAGATGATACAGTTATTGGGTAGATTGGTGTAGCATGTAGAAAGTCCCTTTTCCATATCAGGTACACCGCGTTGGGAGGTAGGACGACAGGATGGTAAAAGGTTTCGTATTTCGATGTAGGTACCAGAGGATTGTTTTTTGAATTGCTCAAATTGTGAGGGGGTGATGTGTTTCTTTTCCCATTCATCTGTGACGGCTTCGACAATGTCAGTCGGAGCAAATGTGTCAAGTTCCTCCATTTGTTCGATATTCATATGAACACCAACCATCGTACCGTTTTCTTTCTTGCTAATCATAGTGATGTCAGATCCCAGTGAGATGAATGCGTACTTCATACCCACGTGAAACTTTCCAATGTCTCCTTCCTGGCGCACCTTGATAAGGTTAAAGATGATGGCTTCGCGCAATTGTTTGATTGTCATTCCCACACCGTTGTCGATGATTGAAATTCGATGAAGACGTTGATCTTTGAAATACAGAATAATGCGAACCCGTTTTGAGCCACACGTTTTACTGACAGAATTGTCAATCAGTTCATAGATGGCAGTGTACAGATTGTATCCCATCGCACGAATTTCAATCACCTTACCATTGAAATGCGGAGCATAGGATACATCAGTAGACATGGAAGAATCAGATGACATGAGAATGGATGTGTGCCAAATAGGACTGTCACACATCTGTTCAATTTTTTTATTTTCGACCCACCATCTATATCACAGGCTGACGCAACATACCACCTTTGGCATCCGTAGAAGGATTCGGCTTAGCAGGTGTGACCACTGGTGGTTTGATGTAACGAAGCTCTTTCGGTTTGGGCATGAAACCGTACGTCTTAAATGTTTTATCATCGAATAGGTAATCGTTTTCCGAGGGATCAAATAGAATGGCGGGAACACAATGGACACCCGTTGTACCTGTAATCTGTTGATAGATGGCTTGGGAAACGGGCTTCGTAGGATCGCGCGACAATGCGACGGTCCAACAAAGTTTGGTTTGTTCCACAACGGTATCAGTGCGGTCGGGTGGAATAGTTGTGTAATCTTCGGCTGCTTGTAAGATGCCATACACGGTACCTGATTCATTATCTGTGACACCCATCTTGGTTTGGGTATAGGAAAGACGAAGATTGGTAATGAAATCTAAATCCTCGGAGGGACTGTAAGGGATTTCACGGAATCCGGATGTATTCGCATTACTAAAGACGAGCACTTTGCCATTGTAGTCCGTGATCTTATTAATCAAAAGACGACCTTCCTGTTTTTGGCGGTAAAATGTTCCGCCATCTAATTCGTTGGTGAGGAAGCGGTCTTTAAAAGGCGACAAGGCTTTTGCAACGTGAGAATAATAATCAAGAACGGTCTTGGATTTATAGGAACCAGGCGGTTGGCGAAGAAAATGAAGCACGATCACAACTGGGTCCGTCGATTGTTGACAGGAATCAGAAAAGGCGTATAAATTGATCCTATCGCATACCGTTCGTAAGTTGGAGCGAGCAGTATCATTACACATAGGACGATTTGAAGTATAGCGGATGATCAGTTTTCCCTGTGCATCGCGTACGACCAACTGAGGAAAGTATGTAACATCTGAATCGGTGATACAATCGTCCAAGTAGTCAATATCGAGCACAAATACACGACATCCTGCGTTCACTGCCATTTGGACAGCAATCTCAGGATCCATATAACCATTGCTCATCGGACCAATATATCCTGTAAAGCGACAGGCATGTGCGTAGAAATTGACAAAGCACTGTTCGGAATCGGGCATGACATCCTGTGATAATAAATCACGCACGGGGCGCTTCGAAGTGGCAGTTGAATTATATTTCTTTGTTACCAACTCCACTTGACTTTTATAGGCGGCCTCGCTCTTAAATGCGTCAGCATTGTTCGCAAATGGTTCTATCTCGTCATTTCGAGGAAAGATTACTAAAAATAGAAGGACGACTCCGAGGAAGAGAATCGCATATTGAATCCTTCGCATACTATGACGACATAAGAAGTTTATTTAGGAGCAAGCACACAAGTTATTTTCCAAAGAAATTAGGTTTTTCCGTAAAGTAGTATGCTTGAAATTCGTCGAGCAAAATATCAGGGTTGTTCGGATAGTTCATTTTGAGGAGTTGTTGAGTGGCGCGTTTCTGGAAGGAAGGGGAGAAGGATTCCCATAATTCTTTTACTTTCTGCCGAAAGGCAGAATCCATGTAATATTTGGCATGTTGTAATTCGTGTCGCTTGGCGATAATATCCCGTTTTTGATATCCAATGAAATAATCGGCTTCATAGGATAACAGTGTTGATTTGGGATCGACTCGTTTGACAATGGACATGGGGAAATTGAATCCGATACGACCTTTCATAGACCCCTCATAGGCATCGCATATTGTAATGATAAAGTCAGGTACATCCGTCAGATGTTGATAGATAAAATGGAGAACGCGTTCTTTTACTCGAAATGTCATGGTGTATAATCATTCCGAGGCGCGGACGTATTTTCAATTTTTTTATCTCACGATAGGGTATATGGTAATGACATGACACACCTTCGACATGTACGTAATCGTGATAAAGAACAAATCGTTGAATTAGGCAAGATCCTCTTTCGAGAAGAAGATGAGATTCCTCTCCTCCAAAAGGCCTTAATACAATATGTCCCATCGCTGTCCTATGTAGCAGTCGATGGTAATAACATTATAGGATTTACATTAGTCTGTGCCATTCCGACTAACGTATATTATCAATTTATGGATCGCATCCCACATGGATATGAATTAGCATTTCTTGGGATCTCTCCCCAATACCAGGGACACGGACTAGGTACACGACTACTCAAAGAAACACTGTTGACACTGTCTCGTACTTCTCCGCAATTTACCTGCTGGTTACTGGTTGATGTTGTGAATATATCGGCTATTAAACTCTACCAGAAGTGGGGATTTCGAAGATGGAAGGATACTCCAATAGAAAAGACAGGCGTGGCAGGATGGATCATGGGACTGAGTCATCGACGCTATGTTCCCCCGATCATAGAACCGATATCCTAGAGCACAACCCCATAGAGTCTACTATTCCCGGTCCTAGTAGCTCATTCATCTTCTTCTTGAAGTGCTTTCAGACGCTTTACGATGATTCCTGCTGATTTTGCCCAGGTATATTCACCTGCCTTCTCCTTTCCAAGCTTCGAATGGAGCTTGCGCAGATCATCGTCGAATACATATCGCTCCATCGCCTTGGAAACAGCCTCAGGATCCACCAACTGTGCCTCGCCTGTGACAGAGTGATGTGCCTGCGGCACATATACGCGCATGGATGGCTTGACCAGAAGAGAATGATTGGACTGACAATACTCGGTATACCCGTTAATCTCTGGTACAATTTGCGGAACACCGACTGACATTGACTCAAAGGTACAGAGTCCGAATCCTTCGCCTTCGGCACATGATAGGTTGACATCCGCACAATTGTAGAGCATATTGATGTCCTCGTCGCGATAACATGTATCTTTGGAGGTAATCATGAGACGATTGCCGAACATATCGACAGAGCCACCATGAAGTTTGATCTCACGTGCAAAGATATCAAAGAGGGCAAATCCACCGTTTTCACCCTTATCAGCAACAATCAGTCCAAAGATCGACTTGGTCGGAAAACGAGTAATGAGTTTCACGAACGAAATCACCCACAAATCAAGGCGTTTGCGAGGAATGTTTTTGTTGAGAGAAGTAAACAAGAAAACATCCTTGGGGAGTCCCAGTTGCTGGCGTGCCAAATCTTTGGGAATGACGCGAAACATGGCACCGTCGGCGGCATGAGGAAGAACATCGACGGGACGGGTGATACCTTGTGACTTAATAGCCTCTTTCCACGACTTGGTAAAGGTGAAGACACGCTCCACATCGCGATTCAATACATCAATCATAGCGGAGGATGGAGACGTGTAGGTGATGTCGACGTAGGCCCAGATTTTAAATGAGCGGCGCTCAATGGATTTGCGGATATTTTCAATGTAGGCGCAAATGACAGATAGGTCATTATAAAGAAAGACAATGTCCGGCTTCTCTGATTGAATGGAGCCAGCTAGTTCAGCAAGAGCAAATCCAGGTGTTTTGTCCTTGTCAAGTGCGGTAGCATCGATGACTTTGACGCGAGAAGGATACGCACGACCGAGATCCGCATTCAACATTTTCTGGGTTCCGAAGTGGACAATATCAATCCATGGATTCTTCTCAAGCTGTTGAATGAGATTAAATACGACTTTGCTGTATCCATTGACTTGGTTGACGTGTGTGGACACAATCATGATTTTGACTGATTTTTGATTGGAAACTACAGAGCTTGAAGTCGCGCTGTTTGAAGCCATGGACTGGATTTCATTTACAAAGTTGGACAAATCGGACATCCTCTACGGTAGATATTTTGTTTACGCTTTAGGTGTGTAAAAATATAGAGCATAGATAGAGATGGCCAAAAATATGAGTCGTAAGCGTAGCACGCGTCGTAAGCGAGGAGGCGCCAATGCCGCCCCCGTTCCAGCCCCAGTCAGTGCCCCAGCACCTGCTGCGCCTGCGCCCGCTGTCAAAGGCGGCAAGCGCAAGACCCGCAAGGTGTCCAAGGGTGCTTCAGACTGGAACAAGAAGGTCATGGAGGTGTACCGTGAGCTGAAGAAGAAGAATCCGGCCACCAAGCTTGGTGATGCCATGCGTGAGTGCTCAAAGCGCAAGAAGCGTGGTGATTTCTAAACGTACTTTTTACGAAAAAGTATCATAAATGAGATTGGTTCTCAATATCATTTATGATATACAATTATTCACTTACTGGAATAAAGTAGCACACGCAGCTTTAATCGCCTGTTTCCATACATTCCATCGCTTACCGACTTCGAGACGCGTCTCTTCCGTAATCGCAGTCGAGCTTAACGCCCTAGTTGGATTTGTCCAGTCGTACAAGGAAGAAAGACCCATATGTTGTTCGATCCATGCTATATACTTTGTATCGGTAATAGTGGTGACGGGCAAACAGCCAGCTTCTAGGGCTTCGTACAATCGAAATGTTTCTGGATTTTGACCCTTTAGCACAGGGCAAAACTTACTATTTCCAAGTAGACTTAGATAGAGTTTCTCTTTGGTCGCGGTGGGATGATTCCAATGGGGCTGGAGATGACAGCTGTAAGGAGTAAAGGAAACGAATTCACGCAGCTGGATGGAACGATCAAACCAGTCTGTGCCGTGAAAACTCCATACTAAATCACGCTCCTCGAACGTCTTGGGCGGCTGTGTCGGCTGCTGATGATATCCAAGCGGAATGGTGAGAACATGTTGCATGTCGTGTACTTCCTCTCGCAAATAATTACGTAAAACGGCTGTACACATGGAATACGAATAAAAGGACAAATCATCAGTGCCAAACTCATCGCTAATATGGATTACCCTGAAAGGAATACGATTCACTTCTAGTTGTTGGAACAAATGAATCATCTGAGGAAGATGGGGGCGTTGAACGAGAAACCAGAAATGATGACCGATCTCGGTTTGATCCTGTAGAGGAGAGAATTGAATGGAGCAAGGAAGGATGCTATCAAGCCATTTCTTTTCATAGGGTGTAATTGTCATCTCACCATCTTTTGGGAAGAAATAGACGAGCTGTTCTTTTTTAAGTGATGCGGAAGGTGTTACCGCAGGTACTTCGTTTGCCACTGGTAGAACAAGCGTTCGAAATGGAGCCAGTTCCGCATCTGTAAAGCATTCTTTATTGTTCCAGATGTCACTATCGAAGGTGTCCTCGCGATGAAGATCATTGAATTGAGAGTTCACATAATTGGTGTCATCCTCTTGAAAACAGTAAGAAAGAAGAGGGTTTGTAAAATATTTTTTCAATCCCACAGATGGATGACCAAGAAGATGATCGCTCACGGTAAACGATTTCTTTTCGGATTCAAACATATATGACATCAGTTTCTGCGCACCCGCTCGTGTCAAAATATAACTATACGCACAGAAATGAAAGACGGGAATGGGAACAGGGCTGAATAGTGTATTAGGTTGAATGAAGGACCAGTGCTCGTTGTATTTCTGAGAGACAAGTGGTAGAGCAGCCTTATTGGGAGGGAGAACACCACCCAAATACAATAGATCTGCGTCAGCGGGAATATGTGCTAAGCATTGTTTCCACTGATCCATCCATCCCTTTTGAAACCGAACATCATCTTCTAATACCAAAAAGTAATTACCCTCATTGGCAACAGCGATCTTGCTCCACACGGAAATATGACTCATATTACAACCGATAATTGATTTCTTCCATTGAAATTCATTCTTATCGAAGAGATTATAAATAGTAGAACTCATTTCAAGAGTTTTCCCATTGACGCCTGGTACGCGTTCAGCGAAGGACTTCAAGTAGGGTTCGGCATCCATTAGTTTTTCCCAGCGATCAGGCCGAGTATCCAGATTGATCACATAGGTCTTTTCAATGCCTTCGATCTTTGTATTAAGCGCAGCAAAAGGAGCGGTATTAGGCTCCGTATTCATCACAGCACTGGGCACAGGAATAAGCGACATCAAACGTTGACACATGCGGGTCAATAGACCGAATGCCTTCTCCTTCTTTGCAGCGTCCAAAATGGGTGTAGCAGCAATGGCGGAACACATCACAGGGTTCGCCTCTAGTTTCTTGATCACATCCACCACCTTCTCCGCCTTTGTCAAGGCGGACAGGTTCAAAAAAGAATTCGGGGCAAAATCTGTATCGGTATTCGTGTCACCCCAATAGATCGGAACACATCCTGCCATCTTGGCGTGAAGTACCTTTTCGGTAATGTATCCAGGCACTTGGGCATTTTCAAAACTAATGGTGAATCGATGATCCGCAAAGAACGCATGCTTAGAAAGATCGCCACATCCTCCGCCTGGATATTTCAAGGCCAATGGACCACCAATGTTATTATATAGCGCTCCACCACTGTCTACTGGTTTATAGGCATTCACGGCATGAAATGTGTCATTTCGAAAGGTACAGATAGGATTGGTAACAACAAATCCACAGAATGCATTTCGATCGCTATATCCGATGGGATGAGGAGTCGTTGCGAAATGAAGAGGAAGTCGAATAGGGTTGTCTTCTATATTGGTGGGAAGGGTGGTAGACCCTGAAAACCAGTCAATGAATGTCATCCATACAGGAAGGCGAAAATGCTTTTCATCCTCTTCGCGAGAAGAAGTCAAATACAGATCAAATCCAGATGGCGCAGCCCAGTGTTCTGCTGTAAAGAATACTTTAGGAACAGATGACGAGATTTGTTTCCAGGATTCACTGTATGGTCCGCATAGAATCAAATGCGGAGAAAGAGATGGTTCGTATTGGATACCCTGAACTGACTTTCCAGTATGATGTCGAAGGGCATCGGTGATAAAATTAGAATCATAGTTGAATCCAGGCCACATGTCTGAAAAAGCAACGATCAGATGCTCCGTGTTTATTGGTACAGAGATAGACAGAGGTGTAGTAACCGATATTGGAGTAGAAAGTGTTTGATCCATGATTGCTTTCCATTCATCGCGATGAGCAAAGATGTTATAGCGTGCCAAGATGGCAGAACGAATATCAGGAAGAGCAGCACAAAAAGAGCCAGGTGCCCCTACAAATGTAGAAAAAGCAGCGCACATCCCACTAATCTCATTTCCATCATAGAACATCTTGTGAAGAAAGGGGTGGAGATCACGTAGGACAGGGCTGTTATGGATTAAAGGAATACCCATCCACACCGCATTGAGAAGACCAATACGAAGAGGGGTAAAACGAGAATGGGAGAAAAGAATGGAGTGATCAGTCAACCATGAATGAAAAGGCTCCTTTGGTGCCATCTCAAGAGGCAGCTTCTCACTTTCAATATTATCAAGAATATTCTCTTTCAAGAATCGATTGTCTTTGATGACGTCCATATTATGAATCAAATAGGTAGCTTTCAACACCTTTTTCTGACAGAGTTCCTTGATAGCAACAAGAGGGAGGACAGCAGAACTGGTATTATCCTTGTTTTTCTCTGCAACACGGACACGCCATGAGGTGTATTCATCGCCAGTACAGGCCGACGTTTCACGCTTTGAATAATGATCCACAACAGCGAATGACCAGATAAAGGGTACTCGTCGAATAGGGCATGGAAAAAGGGTTTGAATGGAAGGAATGGTATTCTCAGGGTTGAGAAGATCCCAGCACCAAATCTCATGTACATTTTTCATGCTGCGTGCGACGTAAGGAGTTTCGATGTAGACAGATGCGTCCATTTCTGTAAATTGAAGAAAGGTTCGAAGAAAGACGACGGTTTTCTGGGAGGCTGCCGCACGCGCATCAGGATGAATCAGCCCGTCGATATCGATCAAAAGATCAAGATTCTTCGTTTCATACAGGTTGGCAGTTTCGACGCGTTTCGGATAATCGGGCCACCATTTCGTATCACTATTGCTGGAATCGACGAGAACGACATCTACGCCCAATAGCGTAAAAAGTTCAACGAGTAAAAGGGAGGTTTGATTCCAGCCACTATAAAAGAGAGGATCATTGGGTCGGTAGGAAATTCCTACACGTGGCATTCTATTAGAATCAAAACGAGTCTAATCTTTATGCTGAATGGTACCAAAATGTATTACAGTAGTTCTTTCCAGCGTCGCTGAATATCAGGATGATGAACACTATGTTTCCAGATCAAACGAGCCGCATGAGTCTGATAAATGCGCATATTCTCTTGGTGGTTTTGAATAGCGTTTGCCAATGTCTTAATCGCTTTCTCCCAGTCATTAATGGAATAGTGATATCCATACTGGCTCCATCCCTCTGAATTGTGAAGGATTGGATAATTAGCATACAATAGCTCGAGCGTCATATAATTATAGTCGTTATTCCACTGATGCGTCAAGAAACAAGCAGAGCGATTCTCATTGAGAATGGTATGTATCTTCTTTCGTTCATATAACATCACACGACTCGAACGATACAATTCCAAAGAAGGCAACAAATTATTATGAGCATTGGAAGAGAGTTTGAGTCGATCGCCATTGATCACTTGAACCTTTCCACGCCACTCAGGATATTTCTTCGAAAATGCTTCCACGAGTAGAAGAGAATAGAACGTACATTTCTGAAAAGAGATATTGGGATCCACGATGACGACATCCACATCACGCCAATCGGTGGGCGGAATCCATTCAAACTGCTCCTTATTTCCATATTGAGTCATAAAACAGGAGTCCCATACGTAGGGAACAACGCGACTGTTTTCAATAGGAGTACGATTAAGAATGGCGGCATATTCGACATGTTGTTTGTAATGAGGGCTTGTCCAAATCTCGTCAATTTCACCGACAATATGGTGATTGAAAAACATGGTACTGTAATTCTGGATGGTTTCAATGTCGATATTCAGAATGTTTCCGAGATACAATTTGACAATTTTGGCACCGATGGTACGAAGGTATCCACGGGTCACTGAATCCAAACTCATCCCGATTTCAATAAACGCATGAATGGGAAGCTGTTTCATCACCATATCCTGTGTAGAGATGGTACGATAGGATTGAATAAAGGCTTTCTTTTCAGTGGCTTGAACGGAATGTTGTAGTAAATAGGAACGGTATCCGAGACTTTCGAATAAATGATATAGAACAATAATATTTTGTGTGAGTCCATTGATAAAAAGGGTTTGATCATTCACTTCGTTTGTTGCTAAAATAATGACTTTACGTGTTAACGGCAGATCCAATGAAGTTGCTAGATTTGTTTCATATTCTTCGGCTGGAAGCACTGTATTACCAGGAAGATAATCCATATTATAAAGACAACGTAACAATATCTTTAGATTATAGAGATGTCAATCCCATCTACGTTTCCTAGTACCAATTCCATTCCGCCCCCAGATTTTTACGATATACGAGGGATTGCAAATTGGCTAAATAATAACCCTATGTACAAACAATATTTTATTCGATATCCAAATATATTCCCTGTATTATATTCTAGTAGGAATTTATTAGAGTATATCGGATACAACGATTTTAACGTTGAAAAAGTACCACTCGCATCAAATATAACAAATATGTCTCAGTATCAATTGATGAGATACACGGATCAATTAAAATTGTTTCGACAAGTATATGCTTATAATTCAAATGCGTATGTAAATTATGTTACGAATGGAACTACTCCAGTCTATTATCGCTTTCAAACCTACAAAGAACATAATGAATTTAAATCATCGGTGGCATTGGTGAATAAATTATACCCTTTTGATGCAATGGCAAGTGGGGCAAATATAAATGGTTCGACATTGGGGTGGATCATTCCATTTCCACTTTAAAGCCCAAAGGGCAACTCTGTTAAAGAGATTTTTACTAATGAAGAGTAAATAGATACTGAAGCTGATTGAGATCGCCGACCATTTCATCGCGAAGATTGAGAAGATCGGAATCAGTGCCAGCGCGAAGAGATTTGGAGAGACCCTGTAGGTATTTAATACCGGCCTTGATCAATCGTGAGGCACCGGCTTCGGTAAGATTCTGTAACGTAAATGCAGCATTCGCACCAGTGAGTCTTGGACGACCATACTTTCCGATGTAAATTTCAACGAAGGAGTCAATGTTTTTCTCGAGCTTTTCGAGGATCTGATCTGTCGCAATGTGACGAGCATAGACACGAGTTTGCCAATGGTAGAGCTTGATCTGATTTCGTAACTGTAAAAAGAAATGAATATGGTCGGCGGACATCTATGATGATCACTGAAATAAAATTGAATAAATGGATCGCATTCAAATCGATCAACAACAAGTATCCCGTACATCATGTGTAGCATTTGTAAACCGATCTTAAAAGACGTTCGGATCTCTCATAACGAGTCAGTGTGTCCGATCAGAAACAGTCGCTATTGCTCTACCTGTGCGCAATATGGTCATTTGACGGCGACCTGTCCCGCAAAGCCGTCTCGATATTTTACCGAACCAATCTTTGTAGAACAATTGATCTGTCCGTCGGATCTAAAAGAATTCAAGATCACAACTCGAACACCGTTACCGATCTCCATTCGAGAAGAGCCTCCGCAGCTTTTAGAAATTCATGATAATGATAAAACGATCGCTGCGTATTTGTCAGCCAGATCGATCAAAGGAAAAGGATCAAATAAGAGAAGAATATTGGAAGAATATGCGGAGTCGATTCATAAACGTGTCGTTTACTATAAATAACTCATACTAGTAGAATGAAAAAAACACGAAGTAGAAAACGAATCAATAAGAAACGCTCTCACAAGCGTACTACACGTAGTAAACGAAACATACGACGTGGCGGATCGATTACAACACCCATGGTTGGAAAGTTTGAAGGAGAAGATCACAAGGGTCTTGGTAAGATCGTTGTCGCAGGACCCATGGGGGTCATGAGCGGAAAAGCCTATCAGCAATCAATGGAAAATCTAGATCAACAAGGTGCCGAATAAGCATGTCCGGTAAAATATGTGTTTCTTTTTGATAGGAAACGTTCTTTTTATCACTAGACAGATGGCAGCATTACGTGAAAATGTTCCACGGAATCGTATTGAATATGCTATATGGGACGAGGTAGAGCCATCGGCAGCGGTATCACTTGATACAAACGTCCCAGGAAAATATCGTTCGACCGTTAGCAATATCTTATCAAAACATTGTACGGAAGTGAAATTATTATCAGAGGACATGATCCAGACATCGTCTCATCTTTCTAAAAAGAAACTCAAGGAACTGATCACAAAACAAAATAATGAGATCTTTTCATTTATGGCACATTCCGCAAAGGTACCCGAGTCATTGGGAGTAGCAGAAACAATCTTTCGAAGATATGGTCGTGAAATTCCATCGATCAAGATCCAGCCGACTGCGTTGATCGCAGATGATTTGAAGTTGGATGTGACGTTAGATCGTACATTGTCAGAGTTTAATGATGAATTGACACGATATCGTACGATCGATGGGGTAAGTGATTATATTACACAGACGCGGTGGCTATCAGGTCAATACAAAACGATCGGCGAAGAGGTATTGCGTTTAGAAACCATATTATTTCAAAAGATTGATCTATTGGACAAACTTCATCAGCGTATTCCGATGATCACAAGTTTAACACATAATGAGGCGTTGGCTAATTTGATAGATTCTTTTTCAAAGTATGCAGAATCAGTGTATGAATCGTCGCATTTTGAAGAGAATTATCGTCAGTTGGTGGAGACCTATAAAAAATGGAATGTGTGTAGAGAATTATTATCGGTACAGTCCATGATGAAAAAAGACAGCGCGGAGCCGCCTTGTTCCATTTGCTTATTAGAATCTGTTGCGTATACGATTGTACCATGTGGACATACATATTGTGGTGGATGCTCAAAGAAACAGAATACAACTTGTTTTATTTGCCGTGGTCCGATACGGGAACGGGTGAAATTGTATTTTGCATAAGTTATTATTCGATTCTAACCTGAAAATCATTTGGACGCAACGCGACGTTTCGTAATGCCTCGCGTTGTTCCTCATTCAACTCTGTGACGTCACATACCCGTTGAAATAGGGTCTCCGCCACAGAATACCACAATTCATACAGAATATTTTGCGCAATGGACTCGTTACTTGACATGATATGATTTATTACTGTGTATGGAATGACATCAAATTTTACAGAAAAGGGTTTAAACCATCCATTCCTTTTATTCATAATTGGAAATGTCAGAAGAAGAATCACAGGCACTGACCACTCCGCAAGAGAGTGAACTGTCAATGCTTACGCATTCGATTATTGAATGGCGTCGTTTGAAAGTACAGAATGATGGAAGAAAACAAGAGATGCGTGAGGCTAATACGAAGATGAAAGCACTGGAAGATATTATTGTTCGCGTGATGAAGAGTCATAACATTGGCGCACTTGATTTGAAGAATTCGGGCGGACGTGTATTGTTTAAGAAACAGAAACGTCAAGGAGGAATGGGGCAGAAGACAATGGAGAAATTGATCGCAGAGCATTTGGAATCACAGGAGAAGGCGCATCATTTGATGAAGTACATCCAGGACCATCGAGAGGTCGTTATTAAAGAATCAATCCACTACGAAAAAACGGAGGAGTAGATAGAAATGCTTCAAGATCTCTGTCTCGCAGGAGTCGAGTGTATGACGGACATGTCCGGATCATCTTCGCATCGCCAAGAAACGTACAAGAGCCTTGTTGCTTCGCTCTTAGCTTTCGTTATTGCTATCCTTATTCTGTCCTTTGTGGGCAAGTATCTGTGGAATTCATCTGTGGCTGAATTGTTCACCTTTGCCCGCCCGGTCCAGTCCGTCTGGCAGATCATTGCATTGATGCTGTTGTTATCAATCTTTCGCTAAAAATGTACCATATAGGTAGTGTAGAACAATGGAACTACTATTGCCACTTCTCATTGTTATTTTTCTTCTGATTGTTGGATTCATTGTTTACGCAAATTGGCCAGCAGCTGCCGTTGTTACCGCGGATCAGACATGCAAATCATGCGGGGAGCCACCCAAACGGTGCGGATGCAGACAACGTCAGCCTCCGTGTGGACAGTGCGGTATGCCGAAACCGCAGTGTGGTTGTCCGAAGAAACAGGACTGTGCTTTTTGCTAAATAAAAGATAATATGTACATGGTGTACATTATATCTTTTTTATTATTATAATGACATATCCTTCGTTCTACGCCCATGTTCTGAATGGTATATTACTGTTTATCGCAATGATACTGCTGTATACAAATTACTCGAAAATCATACAACTAGAACCTTATAAACTGTTATGTCTAATATTGTTGCTATCACTCAGTGTTGGTATTCATGGGTTATCACACTTGGGATTAGAAAAAGAGTATGGTTATAACCCATTAGCCATGAATCGCTTTTAAACACGAAGTGCCATCCTGCGAAGCATTGCTTTTGCTTTCTTTGCAACAGCCGTATATTTCCATTGACGCGCGCGTGAAAACGCCGAATGAACTCCGCGTGGATTCACACGGCATGTGCGACGGGTACAAATGGGGAATGACTTCTTAGGCCCTAAAAAGCATTTGGTACCACATTTCTGTAACATAACCGTACGCTCATGTACGCTTGGTTTCTGTTTCTTCCATCCACGTGTAACGGAGCGTCGCCTAGTGACTGATCTTTTATGAGTAGCAGAGTTTTTACGTGTATGACGCATTCTAATAAAACGTTTTATAAATTAATACTGAATGAATACGTATTACACTCCACGCTTCGCAATCATATGAAATCCCTTCATTTTCTTGCCCTTCATGACATCCGCTGACTGCTTCTCACCTGTCATAGGGTTTGTCCAGCCATAAAAGCGTTGGTACGCATCCTCCCAATCCGATTTCGTCATGGAAGGAGAAAATGAAGTGCGTGGAACATAGCAGCGATCCAACATGAAATAGGCGTATTCGGTTCCTAGTAGAACAGGGTAAGGAACATCGCTGTTTCCAATGAGTGAAAAATAGGAATCGACCGTATCTTCCATTTGAAATTCATAGATTTCATGACCGATATAGATGTATTTATTTCCAGACACGTGGAGCAAGATGGAATTGCCAGCAGCAGAACCTTTACCTTTTCCAAGATAAACCTTCTTTACCGAAATCTTTTTGATCAGAATATCGTATGTAGGGTCTTTATAAATCGAAACGCTGGAACCATCGATGTAGACACGATAAGGATATCTTCCATTATCAACAACATCATAGAATTTTCCTTTTCGCTTTTGTGTACCTTTTTTTACCCATTTATAAATACCGCGTTTGTCTGCCTGAGATACGTATGTACCGTCTTTGCCTTTCTTCTGTAGACCCTTACAATCACTCGCATGAAAAGCGGGTGATTTACGTGTTTGATATTTTGATGATTTGACTTCGGTACAAGGCATCTCTACTAGCACTTTTTAGGAAAAAGTGCCAACCGAAGGTAATGCGTTGCAGACTTTAGGCAGCGCCATTCCACCGAAGGTAATGCGGAGCGGTATTTATACCGCGCCGTTCCACCCACTCGCACTGACACCACCGTACTTGTATTCGTACTCGCGACGATTCACCAGATTCTCAGGGAGATATCCGCTGACATCACCATTGTTCTGTTTGCTAACATCGGTCTTGAGACACTTGCTGGTGGATAAATGATAGACATCATCATACAGAGTACCAAAGAGTTTTTCGACTTTCACAACGTCACTTTCAGAGAGATTCGCTTCGGTACAGAGTTTGCGCATGAGAACATTGGCGCGATCGCGCCAGGTAGCAAAGCTGATATCCAAATCACGAGCACCAACGGTTTGATTCAAACACATCCCGCAAAGTTCTGCGACGGGAACACGATCGTGCGCGGTTTCATACGCTTGGTGACGAGTTGCTTCTACGATTCCGCTTGGAGACAGTAGATCCTTCTTCAAACAAGCCAATTTGCTAAGAATCAAGACAAACTCGCGATAGTCGGCCGAGCCCTCTGAAGGATAACCAGATACACGACTTGATAACATGCTAAGTAATTCAGATGCTTCAGGAAGGGTCCGGAGACAATCAGGAACTCCTGCCCCACGTGCGACTCCTCCATAAAAACCTTCGTTCATATCGTAAAAGGACGGTGTAAAAACTGTCGTTCGTACAATCAATCCCACAATGATTGCGACAAATAGAATCGTAATGATCCAATCATAAGGAACTTGGTCCATTCTCTATTAAGTAAATGGAGATTTTCTATTGAATGAATAGAATGAATGCGAGTGACATTGTGAAGAATCGACAAAACAAGGTATTGTATAATGCGTATTATCGACCGACTGTGTTTCAATCAACGGTGGTAAGCACATTATCACCAATTAGCTCTTATACAGGTGGTTATACCAGTTATGAATCTACTGTGATTACGGCGTACAACTATATGTGCCAGCCTACCTTTCTTAGTTATGAATTGTTGAATGAAGTGAAGAATGGAAAGGAGGAATGTACAGGAGCATGTGCTTCACAAGTAACATGGTCGAATGTAACGAGTACCACGAAATATATGTATGCTACGAATTATTCGACACTTTCCACACCTCTTAACATTAACGTTACTTCGACGATTGTACAGGGAAGCACAGGACCAGTGATTTGCCCGTTGATTAATTTTTATCAGGGCACGAATGCGGATAGTTCATATCCTACATGGAATGAGCCAAATGTAAGATATTGATATCCGGTTAGTAAATAGAATGGACTCGAGTGAACTCTTACGATTACGAACGGGAACTTGTAATCGTAATGAATGTGTAGTAAATCCAATATGTCAAGTGGGCGCGCAAGGAGAACAGGGACCAACTGGTGCACAAGGTCAACAAGGCCTTCCAGGCGCACCAGGTCTTCCAGGCGCAGAAGGTGAGGTAGGCCCGCCAGGTCCAGCAGGTGATCAGGGTCCGCCAGGTAATCAGGGTCCAGCAGGTGATCAGGGCCCGACAGGGTACACGGGACCACAAGGTGATTCAGGTCCTGAAGGTGTAACGGGACCACAGGGGCAGACAGGAGATCAAGGTATTCAAGGAAATACTGGTGATACTGGCCCAACAGGAATTCAAGGCCCAACAGGAATACAAGGACCGACAGGAGAACAAGGAATACAAGGTGTGACAGGAATCCAAGGATTGACAGGATACACAGGTCCCACGGGCCTTCAAGGAATGGAAGGTCCAACAGGTCTTCAAGGAATCCAAGGATTGACAGGAGATACAGGTCCAACAGGGCTTCAAGGAATCGAAGGTCCAACGGGTCTTCAAGGAATCCAAGGATTGACAGGAGATACAGGTCCAACAGGGCTTCAAGGATTGACAGGAGAGATAGGTCCAACGGGTCTTCAAGGAAT
>JACCDG010331250.1_pt1 | contig 31627 bp, 41 predicted proteins | sample 7442471 | NCBI WGS metagenome assembly JACCDG01 (sample SAMN15323444, study PRJNA562643) | freshwater metagenome | isolation source: river surface water | place: USA:Blue River Watershed | collected 2017-08-17 | reverse complement strand
AGAGTATGAATGGCGGATTTCAGAAGAGGAGCGGAAGTTCGGGTGGCATAGGTAACCTCTCCAACCAAATTTGCCAAGCAGCCGACAAGTAGGCAGTTGGTGTCCCCCCGCAGACCATTCAAGCCAACAGAGAAAAAATGTTAAGAGCCTATACACCCACTGCGTTCTTCAAGCCAAAGATGCAACCAGAACAGACAACGCCATACCAACGCGGCCCTCAGGTTGCCAAGACCTTTGCAGAGATGATTCCTACAATAGAGGCCATTGCCGCCGAGCAGCGCGCAGCCACCTCCAGTCGTGCCAGAGCTCGTCACCTCAACGAACTCTATTCCTACATGTCAGACCACATGCTACTTCTTTATTTAGAGCCGAAGCAGCTCAGCGACTTCGCTAGGAAGGCTCGCGAGCTCTATGCAACAATCCCTACCAAGAGAAAGGCCGAAGAGTATGACACCCTGCGCGAGACATTAGACATGTTCTTGATCCTTGCACGCGAGTAGAGTAAAACTTTAACGTATTACCATCATATCATATATATACTCAAGGCGGTTCCTCAAGTTCTTCTGATAGAGCAAGAAGACAAAGACAAACGCCGCAGCAGTCGTGAGCTCCTTCAGCCTGCCGTGTTCAAAACCAGCAATGCCGTCGAAAGGGCTGGGAATCAGCTCTACAACATTGCGAATAATATAGATAATAATACCAACAACCCAGAAATGGGCTATGGTCTTCAACATGAAGACAAAATTACCATCTTTTTTTGCATCTTCTTTGCTGAACTTCCCTAGATATTCATCAAAGACTGTTGATAGGAAGATAGCGAGCAGTACATAGATAGTGGTGATGTAGCCAATATCCATAATCTTTACAAGTCGGAAAGCTAGGTTGAGTGCGTTCTTCATTTACTAAGAGGGCTGAAAATTTGCCGTGCGCAGGCTGCCTGAGGGAAGTTGCCTTACCAGCCACCCCTTCTCACGCCAAATGCCTGTCATTGTCACGCCTCCCTCTGCCACCATAATCTGGTTTATGCTGTCAACCAGTGCACTGCTGTATGGCTTAACCATCCGTTCCAACAAAGCCCAGGAGCAGATTAAAAACCTGGAAGAAGACGTTCAAAAACTGGAAAAAGAAGTTGCTTCACTCCGTGCTACTGTTAGTGACCATACACGTATGCTTTTGGATATTTGTGATCACCTGCCTGATGGAGAAGAATCAGTAGTGGATTCTGCAGAGGCGGATCCTTCAGAAGACGATGAGGACAGCCACTAAAATGCACAACCCCCTCAAAAAAAACAAAAGATAAAAACCTGTAAGATTTTTTTCCTCTCATCCAAAATTTGCCAACAAGCCAACACCCTACTTGTCCCTGTGCCCTCAGAAGCCCAAACGTTCAAGCCACCCACTCGCCTATCTTTCAAGCCAATCCAATATGTCTACCTGGACCCCTATTCCTACTTGTGATACCCCAATCATGGGTGTAATTACCAGAGAACTAAACAGTAAATATAAACCGATAGTTGACTACTTAAATGAGTCACACATGGATGCGCCATTTATCTCAACTACACTCCTTGATGATTTGAAGAAGATCTCAACTACAGCTTCTCTAAAACTTGGCCAATTAGGCGTTCTACACACAGAAACAATAATGCAGAGGCTTGTTGAATATGGCCCGCGGTTCAGTGCATTGAGTCAAAATGCCCAGACTAGGGGCTACGAGTTCTGGCAGGCCATTTCTGTGATCCCCTCTTTAATACGAATTGAACAAGAGATCATAAATGTAATTGAATTCAAGAAACACGAGGCTGCTGAGTCATGGAAGCTAATCAGAGAAAAAGTGTCAAGTAGCACCTTCAATTGGGGTAAGTATGACGCCAGAGAAGACAGCAGATATATTAAAATATGTGCTGCAAAGATCCAACTTATTGAAGAGCGCCTCCCGTCAATTACACAAACAACAGATACAACCTCGCTTCTCTCCCGTGTTCAGACACTGGAAGAGCGCCAGCTAGCTATGATCTCTGCCGATGCAGCAAAGCTAACTGAATTGCAAGATCGCCTCCTGGCAGTTGGGGTTGTAGCTGCGCATGCTGCTCTCCTCAAAGACCGCGTGGCTGCCCTTGAAACCGAGAACCAGGGACTTAAATGCCGCCTGGCCACGCTTGAAGCAATACTACTTGGCACAAAGCAATAAGATAATTTACACGCATATAGATGCAAAAAATACACTGAGAACATTTTTTCCTCTCATCCAAAATTTGCCAACAAGCCAACACCCTACTTGTCCAGCGCCCTGGCTACTACATCCTATCAAGCCCAAAAGCCCTCACGCCTCTAAGAATGTTCCCCGCCGACTTCGTTCCCTCCACAAATAGCGCCGATCTCTTCCCAATGATCGTCCCCATCTACCAAATGACCAAGAGCCTTCCTCTCCCCTACACCTATGCAAACGGCGTCTTCACACTCGCCAAAGAGGAAACCTCCTACAATGAATACGAGCGCAAAGACCAAACCTTCTACACACTCTGGACTCAACACCCAGAAACAGGCCAACGCCACGGCTTCTACTTGTCCTGGTGGTCAGAAGACATGTCGCTTACCCTCTGCTTCTACATGAACGGCGTCTTACACGGCAGCAACTATGAGTGGAATGCGGATGGGCAGCTAGTCTATCAGTCAGAACATGCAAACGGGTTCAAGAATGGCTGGACACACACCTATTTCCCCAACGGCCAGACCTCACAAGCAACCTTCTACCATGACGGCAAGCGCACTGGAATGGAGACGCAGTTTGACGAGGAAGGCTTTGTCACAGCTATCCATCAATACGGCCCACACCAAGCACTGATACAAATCCAGACATGGAAGAAGGGCCAACTCTTATATGTAGATAACTATCCATATTAACAAAAGCGCCCGGCTAAATTACAAAATATCTTTATTATATAGATATGGGCAGTATAGATAATATGTTTAACATCCAGCTGGAATTCTCAGCCATGTTAGACAAGCTGGGTGAAACTCTTCGGGGTGGTGACTATGAAGTTCAGTATTTACCTGAACTCGTTAGAAGTGCGTCAGACTATATTTTTGATAGTGATGTAACTGAAATGCCAGAAGGAATACCAGAAGATGCTTCCGAACACTTGACTGAACTCAAGGAATATGTAGAGGAACATTCCGAACATATTGAAGAACTCCGACAGGAGTTTGATATGTTTATAGAGAAAATTGGTGATCCTACTAAGATGAGTAACAATAGATATTATCCTAACAATATGGACGGTGGGCGTCGTCGCCGCCGTCGTTCTGGTCGCAAGGCTCGCAAGACCAAGCGAACCAAGGCAAAGCGAAGCAAGAGCCGCAAGGCAAAACGCAGCACTCGTAAGAGCCGCAAGTAAGAAGGAAATAGCTTAACAAAAAAAATTGAAATCCACCCGCTGCCGACAAGTAGGGTGTGGATCCCACGACAGCACTCTCAAGCCCTTCCTACCTACTTGTCTTCACGCCCTTACTACCTCACGCCAACATGTCTGCAACTGCCACTGCCCCCAAGTCCTTCTCCTACAACCCTGATGCCCCTGCATGGGAGCCTTCCGCCGAGGCGATGGCCAAGGTAGATGCCGCCATGGCAGCTGCCTCTGCCACCATCTCGGCTGCGGCAACCGATGCGTTCGTTCCTCGGCCCAAGCCCATCATCATCGCCCTCGACCGCGAGGTGCGCCTCTTTCCCATGAAGGAGCCACGCACTAAGGGTATTGACGAGGTGCTCGGCTGGCTCGGCATGATCGTCACTGACGGTGACGAAGACAGCGTTCCCAAGGACTTCCCGAAAGAGAAGGTCTATGACTACGGTTGCCACTACAACGACTACCGCCTGGAGAGCTGCTTGCGTTCTATGCCTGGCTACGCCGACCCGACGCTAGAGGAACTCGGCAACTTCCCCAAGAACATCCAGGACTACTTCTGGCTGGACGATGGTCTGAAGGACGAGCACCCCTGGCGCGCACTGTGCCGCCTTACGACTGGCCTCTTCGTCTATGTGCGGGCAAGCTGCACATACTCTGGCTTTGGCTGCATGGGTGGCATTTCCATCTATGCCGCCAAGCATCCGCAGACGCTGGTTGATCATGGCATGACTGAGGAGGACCGCCGCCGCTTCGCCCGCATCTTCAATAAGCCTTCCGCTGCCGCTAAAAAGCCGGCTTATGCTAGCGCCGCTGGCTCGGCAGGAGCCAGCCAGCTCAACCGCCCATCAAAGATGGGTGGGGGAGGGAGCAGTAGCGACATTAACAGGCCCTCTAAGGGGCCTCTGGCTACGGCTTCAGGCGGTGCGCTCAAGAAGCCAACGGTGGCGCTCAAGAAACCCACTCCTGCGCGCTACCCAATGCCTGCCACTGTCCCTGCAGCAACAGCACGCCCCCCTGCTCCTCAGCCGGCAGGTGGCGTGCCCCTTCGTCCTTACAAGGCAACGCCCAAGAAGTAAGTGCCAATCTCTCAAAAAAAAAAACAAAAAATAAGAAGACAAAACAATATTCACTACTCGTCTTAAAACATTTTTATTGATGCTATGCAAAAAAAAAATTGAAGTTTATACCCTACCGACAAGTAGGGTGTGGAACCCACGACAGCACTCTCAATCCTCCGATTCTTACACGCTCACGCCTACTCTCTAAAAATGAATTCAGCACGCGAGTTTGTAAACCTCTACATCATCAGCCATGTAAGAAAGGAAATTCACACATATCCTATTTCCTTTAGGACAGAAGATACATGGCTTAACACCCTACTAAACCTAAGTATATACAAAGATTGTGCTATTGCTACCTATAAATGCTGTATGGCAAATGATTGGAGATCTAAAGATGATCTTGCGTTTGAGTTTGAGCCTACCATTGTAAATGGCCTGCAAAATAAAGGTTATCAAATTAAATAAAAATCATCTAGAAAAAAAAAAAAGAAAATAAGACAAAAAAATGAAAAAGGAAAAACAAAAAATAAGAACACAAATACATTATTTTTGTTCTTATTCAAAATTTGCGCAAACACCACGCAAGGAATACACATGCGCCCATACAAGCCACGCTACAGCCATCAAGCCCCAAATGTCTCGTCACGAAACAACTGCTCTCTGCCTCTGCTTTGCCAGCGTTGTAGCGCTCGGTTTCCTCGTCTTTGGATTTGCCAGTGACTGTATCTGGTGCTATCCAGTTGCGGCAGTCCTCTTCCTACCTGTAATAGTCACGCTATGCCATGCTTGTTGGTGCTACGGTCGCGAAAACAGCGACCATTGCTGCTATCAAGACCCCTCAGAGCCGGCAACAAGGCCGGCACCAAAAGCAAAACCCATTCCCCAAGCAAAAGCAAAAAGCAAAAAACAACAAGCAACCCAAGAGGAAGAGGCCCTTCCAACTCCTCCACCCATTGTCCTCCAAGAAGTTATCGTATCAGCATAAGATAATTGCTATGCCAAAAACACTAAGAACATTTTTTCTGTAAGTATACATAATACTTTAAAATTGAAATCCATGCGCTATCGCTATGGCAACCACGGCAGCATTTAAACTCTCCACTCCACTTTTCTTCAAGCCTTCACAATGGATCCCTCTACAATTCTGCAACTCCCAGCCAACACTGGTTACATTCCTTGGTCTGAAATTCAAGAGGTCTATCCAAAGCTTGCTGCCGCTATAACAAAATATGGTGTTGAGAAATATCATAACTATAATCCAATAAATGATAGATACGATGCCAAAGAATCACAACAAGAAATACTTCTGAATCTGACAGGTATGTGTCTAGCAACTGTCACACTTGGTGATCCTCCAGATGGCACTATAGTTGCTAAACCCAAGAAGAGCAAAGTCCATTTTACCCAAAAAAAGAGGATGTGGCCGCAAGCCGTCCTTCGTGATATCCCTGAGAAAGGATGCACAATGACCATCCAAGAGTTCGTTGAGATTTACCCAAAATTCGCCGCAACCTTTGACGGTGAAGATAGAGACAGTCGCATGGATTACTTCTTCAAGCTGCACACAAAGCGAACGGAAGATGACAACCCCATATACCTACCTGTCAGTAGAGAGAAGGCTATTGAGTTTGCCGAATACTTAGAGGACGAGATCAACGAACGCGAAGAAGCGACAGCAGGACATGAAGTCTAACATGCACCAAAAATAACACACAGCCGCGCACACATTTTTTCCTCTGTCCAAAAAAATTTGCCAGCCAGCCAACCACCTACTTGTCACTGCCCCCAAAGCCACTAAACGCTACGCCTCGCCTACGCGCCTCAAGCCTCTACCTTCAAGCCAAAATGTCTGCTACCCCTGTCCAAAAGCACGGTTTCTCATGGGAGAAGGAACTCCTCACCAATGTCTACAAAGCTCGCCCTGATGAGCTAACCCAGATAGGCTACACTGCCGCCAAAGATCTACCCGCTCACCTTAACCGTCTAGACCGCGTTGATCTGTCAATCAAGGCAACCGGTTCTCCCGCCGTCTGCATGGGTGATGCCCTACGCGTCTATGATTCTGTGGCTCCATCAGCCGCGCCCATGAACATGTGCGTAGTGAGCTACAAACAAGATGACACCGCAAATGCCAAGCAAGTGAAGAAGATCACCGAAGTCAACTTGGCAAACGCAGCCCCAGCGCTCTTCGGATCCGTCACTCGCGAAGAGATCGCCGAGCTCGACCGCCGCATCAAAGCTGTCCCAAAGGGGCGCAGTCCAACGGCCGAAGAGAAGGCCAGCTATCAGGAGCTGCAGCGCACCCTGCAAGCCAAGTCAGGTGCGATCATCTTCAACCCAAAGCTGGACTCTAAGTCCCAGCGCCGCCTCCAATGCTCATTTGGCAAGTTTGAGAAGTTCGTCGAATCCAACCCAGACCGCGTTGTGGCAACTAGCACCACCAACAAGTTCCGCGGCGGTGAGATCTCGGCTTCAATCCAATCTGGCCGCCGCACATTCAAAAAAGATATTGATGAAGCCGCCGACCTCTTCGCAGCAATGGCAGTCGGCACCCGCCTCTCAGGGACAAAGCGCCCTGCATCCCCATCTGGCTACATGTCAGACGAGGAAGAAGATGAGTAAACTTATAGCAACTCATCCATCTCTGCAAATACCTTATTCAAAACCTTATTAACTTCACCTTTAGATAAACTGCGTGGACCGACTGTATTAGATGGGAACTCAATCTCATTCACTGTCGCCACAACAAGCTCAAGAAGATCCGCCGAGACATATTTTTCATTGATCTTTAGGAAATAGTGCGATTGCGCAGAGAAGGTCCCGTGGCCAATCAAGAAGCATCTGCCAGCATTTACACCAACACGACGGAAAGCAATATGCGCCCCTGCGCCTGCGGCAGCACCAGCACCAATATACTCAAACCCAACCGGCCCAACCCCAACTTCTACTTGTCTATCAACCGCCCGCCGTTCCCAGATCTGGAAAACGCAAGGCACATCATACGCAGCCCCATTGACCTCAAACGAGTTCTCTGCCAGCTCTTCTGAGAACAGACAATGAAAGCGCAACGGGAAAGCACGAGACATACTTGGCTTGACGAAAGAGCGCGGTAGCACGAAAGCCACAATATCTGCCCCAATAGGACCACAAGCCTGTGCAATAAACTTCTTTGCAAGTGATCCTTGCCGACCGAAAGGAGGATTACCAAAGACAAGTTTTTTTGACCCTGATGCAGATGCAGCCAAAGACCAAGTCAAGAAGTCAGCCTGAACAATACCAGCCCCGCCAGGCTCAATATCAATCCCTACATGTCGAACTCCAGTGGGCAGCGCACGTAAGAAAGCGCCAGAACCAGCTGATGGTTCTATCCAGAGCCACGAGCTGTCTGTTATATATGGACATGTAGAAATTAGTTTATCTACACACTCCTTGGCGACAGCATCTTTTGTATAGAACTTATCTGCGCCGTTTGTGCGAAATTTGCCAGTGTCTTGCATTGCGGATACCCCAACATTCCTACATGTCTTTTACTCAAATTTTGCCTTGGCAAAAAAATTGAAACTGTGTCGCCATATAGTTAGGGTTGCCTCACCAGCCGTTATTCTTGCAAAACAGTTCCGCACTTCGTGCTCACGCCCCCTCCCTGTTCAAGCCATCATGTCCTCTCAAGCCTACACGCCGCCCACCTACACCGAACAGCCCTACAAGATCCTCGGCTACTCTGTGATAGGCGCCCCAACAGAGTATGGTGTTATGACTACACACCCTATCTTCCTCTATCCAACATGGGAGAAGGCCTGGTATCAAGCCACATCCCTACTTGTCTGTAACAATACATTCGGTGCCTACCAAATCAAGACAAATGTTGCACCGTATGGCGATCCAACTGCTTTCATCCCAGACACGGAGGAGATGAATAGTATAAGGAAGCAAGCAGAGTGCGACTACCTCCAACTCTGGCTGCTTAGCTATCCGAATGGTCCCCAAGGCAATCCTGTTACAAAATACGAAATCACCGTCCGCCCTATCCTGAGCGAAGAGGAGCAGGAGCATGAAAAAGAGTTGCCGCCCAGCCCCTGCGACGGATGCTATGATCCCAAGTGCTGGGGCGACTGCGGTGTGCTACCTTGCGGCTGTATTGACGTCTGCCGCACCTGCCGCTTTGAAGATGGGGATTATTAAGCGGTAATTTGTAGATTGAAGGTTAGACTTGATGTTCCATCTGAAACAGTGACCTGTGTTGTTGCAATATCATTTAATCTGACAACACCAGGAATATTAAAGTAGAGACTTGCAACACCAGTATTAGCAAACGTCCATGTTGTTGAGCTTGTAATATCTGTATTAGATGTATCCTTAACAGTAAATTGAATAACGTATGGTGGTGATTTTGAGGCAGCTGCACCATAAGAGGTAGAAAATGTAGCACCGTTACTTATTAACCTTCCATTAGACGCATATAAATTTAGAGCAGATGCAGGAGCAGGAGCAGGAGCAGGAGCAGGAGCAGGAGCAGGAGCAGGTGTGCCCAATGTTATTTTTAGTAAATAAGAAGCATCGCCAGAGAATGTAGTAATATTTTGAAGCTGTCCAGATTGCTTTGTAACTGTCGGTGGTTGAAGAGTTACATTCATATAAATAACATCGCCATCAATCCATTTCAGAGCCTGATATGTATTTGGTGCATTGAGATCGTTATCTTGACTCATTGCACGGGATGCATCTTGACCGATAACCTGTTTTGCGATTGCCGTAGCTGCGTTATCGGACATGCTAAAAATAGAGCTTACCAGGTTAGAGCTGATGTTCGCTGTTCCTGCGCCATTACTCGTAATATAAGAGATGAAAGAGCTATCATTAGCAATTGCAGCAGTTGCAGCTACGTGTCCAAACAGCTGATTTGCATAATAGCCAAGTGCTACATATCCAAAATTGCTCTGAGTATCATATACATTGCTATATCTTGCTAAAGAGAATGGTGAAGCATTGGAGCAATTAAATGACCCATTGATGATTGCGTTAAGATCTGTAAGGAATGTTGCTTGTGTTGTGCTGAAGTTGCTGTCACGTGTTGCTAAAATGTCATCATTAGATCCTTGGAATTTAATCAATGAATTGGAAGAGCTAATATATAAGTTAGAGACAGGTAGCATATTGCTTGCAACAAGTATATTACCAGCAATTGTTGGTGTCGTAGTTTGTCCAAAGACGTCAATAGTTCCGCTTGCATTTGCGGAAATATTTAGATTGACAACAACATTTGAATTTGTAGCCATTATATATAATATTATTATATTTTATAATATTATATAGTAATTTAGTGAATTAGATTATACGCTAATGTATTTAAGTGTGGATAACCGTGAATTTGCCGTTGAGTGTGCCATTTGTAACTGTAATAGCCACTGCATTGGCGAACCCAGCAGAGTATGCTTTGACAAAGAATGTAGGGTTGGCACTTGTAGTTGATGCAACGGCAGAACCAGCAGAGAATGATACCTTGGCTGCATCAGCAGATGTCCATACAAGTGGAGTAGTTCCTGCTGCAGACCATGCAGTGCCAGACCAATTATAGTAATTGAGGCCAAGTGCATCATTTGTATTCATGATACGGTATGTCTTAGTGTCCTGGTTAGACCATGCCACGCGCAGGTAGTTGGCAACCGTGACGGTTGTTGATGCAGTGAAAGAACCATATGTAACTGTAAGCACATCCTGACCTGGTGCAAGCTTGGCAATAACACCCTTTGTATTTGCATTGATAGTTGGGAGTGCGCCTTGCCCATCAGTAGTTGTTGCTGTAGTTGTAACATTAATAACAGAGTCTGCACCATTATTTGTTCTAGCCCAAGTTGATGTTGCAGATACATTTGTGCCAAAGTCATCAACAGCAAGTAACTGGACCTCTAGTGTTTGATCGTTAATAGTCATTGAAGAACCAACGGCGGTATTATCGCTAGCATATTTCAGAGAAACGCTACTAGCCACAACATTAACCGTAATTGTGGAGGTAACGCTACCACCATATGTTGCAGTCAGTGTGTATGTGCCAGCAGCTGTTGGTGTTACAGATGCTCCAGACAAACCAAGGGCGGTATTAGGAGAACTGAGGGTTACTCTACTTGTTACATTATTACCATCCTGGTCTATAACTATGAAGTTTTGAGTGCTGGAACCGCTTAGAGTTGTGCTACCACTGTTGCTTAATGTTGAATTATTAATAACAAATCTCAGAGAAGTTGGTTCGCTAAAGTTCACACCAGAGAGAACACCGCCGGTGCCATCACCCAAGGTGATCTTAACATAGTAGGTGTTTGACGTAGTGATTGAAGTGAGGCGCTGGAGCTGGCCAGAGTTGTAGGTTACAGTGGGAGGCATGAGAGTAACACCCATGTAAATAACGTCACCGCTGATCCACTTGAGAGGCTGGAATGTATTGGGTGTATTTACATCGTTATCTGCATTCATAGCACGGCTAGCATCTTGACCAAGAACCTGCTTTGCAATATTAGTTGCATTTGCACTAGACATGGAATAGACACCTGCAGAAAGCAATGTGCCCAAGTCGGCAGAGTTAGAACCTGCGCCATTCATATAGGAGATGAAAGTGCTATCGTTAGCAATAGCGGCAGTTGCAGCTAAATGTCCGAAAAGCTTATCAGCATAGTAGCCCAGTGCAAACATACCGAAATTGCTCTGAGTGTTATATAAGTTACTATACTTAGCATAAGAGTAGGGGATTGCATTACTGCAACCAAAAGCACCCCCGAGCATAGTATTTATATCAGTAGCCAGAGCATTGGAGCGCTGGAATGTGCCATCCAACACACCAATTATGTCATCATTTGAACCTTGGTAGGAGATAAGCGCATTTGAGGTTGCGTAAAAGTCACTTACAGGAAGACTTACATCTGCAACAATAACATCCAAACCAGTTAATGATGGAGTCGTTCCTGACCCAAACACATTGACACCCCCAGAGGCGTTGGCATTAATGCCAAAGTTCACAACGACGTTAGAGTGGGAAGCCATTTATACTTTTAGTTAAGATAAGTTTTTATTTATAAGATTATTTGTGAGTCGGGGAGTATTTATTAGAACGCGTTATGATGACGCTCATAATAAAATACCAAAAGCAGATAGTCCGACACATTACAAATGTTAAATACACGCATTGGAGAAAATTACAATGCAAACGACATAATAAATGCAAATGATTTGAGAAAGCGCCTCTTAAATATTGATTCACGATTTAGAACAAATCTAGGCGAGTCATCATCTAATTTTTTCTATCGGCTTCCACACACTTATAGGAATGTAATTCGCATACGTGTCGCATCCATTGAAATTCCAAATTCATATTATGTTTTTACTGCAAAAAAAGGCAATACGTCATTCACAGTAATCACAACAGATATATGTGGAATAATGAGAACATTACATGTTAAAATACCGGACGGTAATTATGCTATTACTGAACTAATTGATACGATACAGATGCAATTTGATGAGGGTTTTCGTGATCCATATGGTATTTTTCTTTCAATTACTCTTGACCTTAATACAGCAAAAGTAACAATTACCCATAATGGCTTATCTGAATATCCTGTGTGCGCTTCACCATGTGATGACGACCCACCACAGCCGAAACATCCTGCAAATCCATTAACTGTATGTTTTGCACCTGAAGGCACATCACAGCCTGCAGAGCGTAATTGTGGGCTAGGACTTGGATATAATCTTGGTTTTAGAAATCGTGTATATAAAGTGAGCCGCGGTGTTCCCCGCGATTTAATTGATATTTATACTCTAACAGGCGAGGCTTGTGCAGATGTTGTAGGGGATAATTATATGTTTTTAGCAATTAATGACTTGCATGCAGTTGAGCATAAGACAGGTGAAAACTACCTACAAGTCCTTGCAAAGATAATTGTGCGCGAAGATAAAAATGCAATTATTTATGATGATGGTTCAACACTTTTATCAAATGAAGTTATCTTTCCTTCACCAGTAGATCTCTCAACCCTACAAGTCAGTTTGCTAGATCCATACCAGTCTGTTATTGATTTAAATGGCTTGAACTTTTCGGCGACACTAGAGATAACCGAAGTAATGAATACAAAGTTATATGACTTCTACAGAAACTATATTTGGTTAGGAACATTGCCATCTGTTCCGTATAAAACTGTCGAAGGCTCTGCCTCTGGATTATTAAGAGGTCGTGGTCCATAGTCATTATCCATAATTATCTATGTTTCACTTGTGCGAAACTTAATAATTATTTAACATATATCAAGTTATATAAGCTCTTTAAGAAAGAGTGATCTTGATAGGGTAAACGTTGGAGCCGAAAGAAGCAGCCTGTGTGGTCACATAGGCCTTGTTCAGCTGGGCGTTGGAGTCAGCAGTCACACCACCAGCGATGGTCACGGTGGGGGCATTGAGGGTCACGGTCATGAAGATAACATCACCAGCGATCCACTTGAGGGGCTGAGGATCAGGCACGGGGGTCACACCGTCGTTATCCACAGTCATGGCACGAGAGGCATCCTGACCGATCACCTGCTTAGCAATGGCGGTTGCGGCGGGCACAGTGAGGGCGGCAATGTTAGAGGTGAGGATTGCAGCGATCTTGGCGTGGGCAGCGTTGCTGAGGGTGTTGCCGGTCATGTTGCCCACGAAAGTAGAATCGTTGTCAATGGCGGCAGTGGCGGCGACGTGACCGAAGAGCTGGTGGGCATAGGCGCCGAGGGCGACATAGCCGAAGTTGCTCTGGGTGTTGTATGCATTAGCATAGCCAGCAGCGTTGTAGGGGGCGGCGTTAGAGCAGTCCATGGAACCACCGATCACAGAGTTGATGGAGTTCATGATAGCACCAGAAGTGAGGGGTGCATAGTTAGACACAAGCTGGGCCTGGATACCATCCAAGTTAGAGCCCTGGAAGGTGAGTAGAGCACTGTTAGAGCCAGTGTAGAAGTTGCTAGCGGGGATGTTCACGTTAGCGATGAGGAAGTTGGTCATGGAAGTCACCTGCTGACCGAACACGTCAATGGTGCCAGAAGCATTGGCATTGATGTTGAAGTTAACAACGACGTTGGAGTTAGTAGCCATTTGTATATATCTGTTGCTGCGAAAAAAAATAGGAAAATCATGTGTATAGCCGGAGAGATTACACACCAAAACACAGCCTGAATATAAAAAATAACACATTCGAATTTAATTAGCAGTTTCAAACGCTACAATTAGCTGTTTAAGGTAATTAATACGTCCAATTATAAAATTGGTATCAACTTGATCTGTTATATTTTGAATAATACCCATTATAATAAATTCACAACGCTGCAATATATCAATAAGGGCAACATTCTTTTTCATAACTTCATTAATACAAGTAAGATAATCAATTATTCCCTTCAAGTCCTTTTTATTTGTAATCATATCAATTATACAAAGCATAACATCGCCAATTTTTTTATCATAAAAAATGCATGAGCTATCAATAGATTTTAAGATATATGCTAAATATTCAATTCTCCTATAAATAAAATTGTAATCAACTTGGTCGGCAACATTTTGTATTATATTAAGTGTTATAAACTCTGCTTGTCGAATAACTTGAATAGATAATGTATTTTTTGCTATAATAGTTTGAATATCTTTCAAATTATTTTGTAAATCGTTCATATAATTACAGTCATTGACTATTGTATTAAACTTTTCTAATATATCATATATTCTTGCTTCATGATAAATCACACAATCATCTTCAATTGTATCATATTTCGTAAGGTCTGTTTTGAAAGAATCAATTTGCAATTTTAATACTGCATAAAATTCAGGCTGTAAAGTGTCTAATTTATTTATAATTAAACCATTTGAAATTGTATTAATTAATGTTATAATATCTTCGTATGTTTTCATGCCAGCTCTCATTGTATTAATTGAATCAATGATAGTTGTTGTATTTATTTTATCTGTAACTATTTCAACTATATTGTTAATTTTGTATTTTATTTGATTAATGCTAGGCATAGTCTGTTTTTTCTCTTCAACACGCTTTTCACACTTTGTAGTGACATTTGAGAAGATTTCACCGGATAGATCTTTAACAGGGACAGGTTTCACATTACATGTCGGTTCTTTTGGCTGCCGTTTCTTATTAATAATTTCAATATGCCTTTCTGTATAATTATCAATTAGATTCCGAAGGCTTTTACGATAACGTAAACTTGCCATATTATTATTTGTTAACATTAATTAAGCATATGCCTCGTCTGATTAGTAGTATTGATGTTGCTAATTGTTCAAGGCGAGCCAGAAAACAACAAAATAATAGCCATCAATACGTGAGTCACCCACAATACGTATATCAACCATACGGTTATCCTCCCCCTTATTACCCATATCCGAATACTATGCCAGATTTAAGTTATGGGCAACACGAAGAACAGACAATACCTCAGCCTCCCCCGCAACAACCTACTTGTCCTCAGCCCCAGTGTCCTAGACCACCATCGCCGCCTTATTGTAAAAACCAAGATACAAGCGCATGCTGCAATGCACAGCCTAATTGTTGCGGAGCCACACCATGTGCAGGCACGGGCGACTGTCCTCCAGTAAATGTTTGCCAAGCACAAGTTACAGAATCATCAATTGCATTCTTTAGTAAGCTTTCCGATAAGTTATTAAATATGGTTAAATCTATTAAACAGCAATTTGAATCAATTGAAAATAGAAATATGGAAGGTGGTATTGTGTTGGCTAGAGCCGTGTTAGAACCACCGCCAATTTCTGCAGGCGCAGAATACTTTGAATATGTTAATAGATACGGTCCTCCTATTAATGGTATCTTTGACGAAAGCTTACTTGCACTTGTTCGTAAAGACCTTGGTATTGCAATTAAACCAGGTATGTATACTGGTGAAAGCACCGCCGCTTTAGTAGATAACTTATCAACTACAATGATAAGAGAAGCACTTGTAACTTAAGAAACTTATGGCTCTACTTTAATATACCTTAAAATCAATCCTTCTTGCCAACTCTGTTGTCAAAAAAAATTGAAACTTGGCGTGGCAACTTTGCAAAAACCGCGCACACACCCACGCACACTCACGCCTACAATGTCATCTATTATCACGCCTCCTTCACAAGACCAGATGCCCAACTTCCTACCTGTCCACTGGTCAGCCGACCGCCGCGAGACCGACGCATTTATTGAGAAACTTAACACATTTCTAAAGAAGAGGTATAATATTCAAGATACTAATTTCTACAATCTGATGCGCCTCACATCAGCAACCATCGCAGGATCAACACCTCTACAAGTCCTACTTGATGAAATTTGGCCCCTCTCTGACCTGGATATCTACGTGTCAAACGATGAAGAAGCCTCACTCTGGCATGGATACCTTATGTCAGCTGGTTATAAGGTAAGTGATAGTAAGCCCCTTCGCGAAACTTATCAAGAGTTTATTGATACTACCAGGCTTGGTAGGGCAATTGAATCAATAACAAATTACGACTCAAGTGATAATTTCCCTATCAGTCACGAGATAGTTCAGGTTATCAAGGGCAATAAAGAGAAGGTGCTAAACTCAGTTGATCTGGGTCTAGCAACCTTACGTGTATCGGTGAAAGCTGATGGCAACTGGCAGATCACTTGTCACCAAAATATCCAGCTGCTGAAGAAGAAGGTATCATATTACCTGCAGCCGATTGACTCTTTGACTGAAAAGGAGCTGACAAGTAGGCGCGAGAAGTATGAGCGCTACCGTGGCTTTACCATCTTGCTTAAGCAGCCAGAGTTTGTTGATGTTTCTGCAATCATGGACGCACGTGCTGCACAAGAGGCAATTACCGCAATTGAGGCGGCAGCTCCCCCACCTCCGCCACCTTTCGTCGAACCATCACCCCAGATGCCCTCACCCCTGCGTATCCGAACCCCAGGGGTGAGCCCCATCCCTCGACATGTAAATGCTCTCTCACCGAGCCTGCAAATGCAGGTAAGGGGTGACAGCCAAATGGCGGTCTCGCCTAGTGCCTTCCGCCCGCCCGCGGGCCCACCAGCAGGCCCGCAGCAGACACTTGGGCAGCTCTTAGCTGACATCTCGCAGATCCCACATGCAGACACGGAAAATATATTCGTTACCATTCCACCAATGCCGACGCACCATCCAAAGCTCCGCCGATGCAAAGCATACTCTGGTGCAGAGGATGAGGCATCACCTGTTGCCCGCAATACAAGTGATTTGGAGATCCAGCCATCTGAAGTCCCAACTAGCATTCCCCGCATCCATATCGTTCGCTCCTCAAACACATTAGCATCACACGTTACAGAGTTAAGTGAAGCTTAATCTCTCTTTAATGGCAAGAAGAGTGAGGTTTCTATAAAAACTATATTAATCGTAAGTTATTATATTTATTCTAGATGAACTCGACTATACCACTAAAAAAATTGAAGGTTGGCGCTGGTAGGTCTAATTGCACCTGCAAACCTTTTAAATCATAATTCAAGCTTATAAATGAATCCTGAATTGCGCTGGTCAGTATATCCTAATGGCGGATATCTTCGTCTTCGGATACCATCAGAAGCAGATGCAATTAAAATTCTTGTGCTGACCAGAGGATGTGGCCAGGGGTTTTCCTTTACTCAAGGAGGTGATGGTATAATTTGGGCAAAAACGTTAAAACGTTCATCTGAAACAATGAAATTATTACAAAAAGCTGGATATGCTGACCCTAATCAAATAGTATAATCTTCACTGACAAGCAGGGTGGGCCTTATAGTAAGCAATGAAAGAGAACTTAAGATCTTCTAAGCTACTTACCTAAAACATAAAAAAATAAAAATGATAATAAAACCACCCCCTATATTTTTTACCAGCCACGCCACAATGTCATCCAAAACAAACGAAGCCGCTCTCTTCCTCCCCACACCTTTCACGCCCACCAACAAGTTCTATCTATTTGATGTAGATGGAACTTTGATTACAAGCCGCTCAGGGAAACAGATTGCCCAAAACGCCGACGACATAGTCTATATCGGCGATATCAAAGACACATTTGACGCCCTCCAAGCAGCCGGTTTCACTATCCTACTTGTCACAAATCAAGCAATCTGGAATGACGATTCCAAATCCAAGATTCGTCATCTTCATGAAACATTCAATGTGCCTGTAGTTGTTGCGACAGGTAAAGGTAGTAGTTACCGCAAGCCCTCTCCAAAACTCTGGGAGCTGTTCTGTGAAGCTGCCGCTGTTGATCCAACAAAAATCACAGACCTTCGCATGGTGGGCGACGCAGCCGGTCCCACATCATCCTACTTGTCCAACCGCTGGGCAGATACAGATCTTGGTTTTGCCAATGCTATTGGTGCCGAGTTTGAGCAACCACAGGAAGTTTTCTCTCAGATCAAACCACCACGCCTTCCCCTAACGCAATTTCTCACTCTTATGATGGGGACACCAGGATCAGGCAAGAGCACCCTCGCCAAGAAGCTGGCAGAAAGCACGGGAGCGGTCCATGTAGAACAAGATGCGTATAAGACTAAACGACAAGTAGAGGTTGCGGTGAAGACAGCCTTATCGCAAGGTAGCTCCGTGATTGTAGATGCAACACATGGCAACCGAGAGCGGCGTGCAGAGTGGTGGGCACTCGCAGATAAATACGATGCCGAGAAACATGTAGTATGGTGTGTTCGTGATGGGCGGCCTTATAATGAGGCGCGTCCAGTGCCTGTATCTCGCATTGTATACAATGTGTACATGAGCAAATTCTCAGATCCGCGAGAGGATCCAGAGGTAGATAAGGTGCATATTATATATTAAAGTATGTAATATAACCATGCCAACATAAGGATACTTATATTTTTCGTGCCAAACAAAATTGAAAATGCACAAACCACAACACCCTACTTGTGGGATTCCAAGCAAGCTTGTCACCCGCTACCGCAACCGCAACCGCAACTTCAAGCCAAATGTCTGATAGCTCAAGCAACGCCGAATTATTGTGGAGAACCGATCAAACAATCCCAGAGTATATTGAGAGCATCCGAGAGAAGGATATTGCCACTCTAAAAGTCTATGCACAGAAGGCCCACACTCTTGGCCAGACAAAGATAAATAGAGCGATCCACACACTTATTCGTGAGAAGGAGGCTAGTGGTTCAGATGAAGCGTTTGAGGCATTTGTAAAGCGCCTGGCAGAAACGACCGAGGAGCGCAGAAAAGCTGGTCCTCAAATCCAGCAGCCATTGCAATCTGAAACTGATCGGACAAATGCACAGAAAGAATCATATGAAAAGCGAACAATTAGTGATATATTAAGTAGTAAAGATCCCATACCAGCAGAAAGAAAGCGTGATTTAATAGTTTGTTGGGAACAGTTAGAGAAAAGAGATAAGTATATGAAAGAAAATAAGGATACGCATCATGTGATCATAACGGAAATGAAAGATATGCTTCAAGAACATTCACAAAAGAGAACAAAATATGAGAAGGCAGCTCAGGTAAATGAAATCTTTGCTTATATACTGAGTTCTGCAGAACATATGCTTGCATTTCATTCAAAGTATCGTGATACACTCTTGGCAAAGCATGCTGAGCTGACTAAAGAGCTACAAGACTCCACAGATATTAAACTAACAACAAACGAAGAGCAGATGAAAGCATTTATCAGAGAAAAGGTTATAACTTCGCCATATTTCATACCTTCCAAGTGGCAAATCTCCCTTGACGGCCACCCAGACGCTACATGTCAGGACGATGGTCAGGATATTTCAAGTTACTTCGGTAGTTATCGCTTCCCTGGCAATACATCCTTTGCCACGGCAATAATCTGGTATGAAGGAATTAGAGCAGAAGAGCTGAAGAAATAGGCACTAAAAAATCCAAATAGAGCTACCCAATAGCAAGAAAACAAAAACAAACCTTGTTAACATTTTTTGTAAATTTGATTTCCTAGATGGCTAACGATAAATGCCAGTTAGCATTGATCCCTACGCCTTATGTCTAATATTATCACGCCCGCTGAAGAATGTAATCAATCAGAAACAAATACAATCAAGAAGGTTTATCCACCTGTTTCAGAATGGTCTCGCCGCCTTACATTTAACTGCCATGCAAGGCAGCTTGGTAAGTTGATGCGTTGGTTAGGCGAGACTGAAAATCATAATGCAAAGGACAAGCGTTATATTATTGAAGAATGGTATGAATTAGAGAATGAGAAAAGATATATTAATCAGTATGAAGGACAGGCCAATATAGATAGCCAAACAATGCACAATATGTTTGATAAATATGACAGAATGTATACACTGGATGAAAAAAAGAAATACTTTACATTAATTTATCATACATATACATATATTGGTGAAGATCATGCTGCATGTTATCCATATATTCGTAACACTTTCCTTAAAAAAGCATTTGAGCTAAGCCAAGCGGTTTCAGATGATTCGCAAAAACAAATGGATGAAGATATTAAAAAGTTTATGAATAAGGTTGTTAAATCTTTATACTTTGTTCCACTAAGGGAACAAATTACTCTCAAAGAAGATCCTTATCCAGAATCGGATGCATATACTAAATATTACTTTGGTGATTATATGTTTGATGGTGATAAAGCATTTGTTGATATTAAAGAATGGTATAATGTAAAGGCAGAAACTTACAATGGACCGATCACATTTGAAATGATGGTTCTAGGATGTTTATGCTGACATCTTTAATTTATAAGATATCTCACCTTATTCCTACATGTCCCGCACTGCTTCCTATCGCTATTTTCCTCTATTTTTACCTTTCGGTAAAAAAATTGAAATACCTAAGCAAACCATATAAAATGCACCATCCAACGCACAAAGATGAGTACCAATAATCAAGCCTCCCTCTCTTCTTCTGTTAATGCCATATATCAGAATCGGCGCATGCGCACAATTGTTAATGAAGCCAAGATGCTAATTGCCGGCCGTCACGATGCGCACTCTCATGAATCACATCTGGACTTTATATTTAACGAATGGCTAATCGCCCAAACAGATGAGCGCCGCAATGAAGTAAAAGGACAAGTAGAGGAATATATTCGCCTCTTGAATGATATGATTGATCGTGAAGCGCTCGCCGCGTCTGGCGATAGTCTGGAGGCCTCTTCCCTCGTTGATCTTCGCCTACCTGTCTATGGTCAGGAAGATCTACCGCCATTTGCTCTAGATCCTACTCGTCCAGTTACACCGCTAGAGCAGGTTACAGCAACAGCAGCCGAGCCACCGCCAGCACCGCGTAAGAAGAAAGCTGGTTCTCTGCCACTCTCACCGCCGCCAACGCCCCTCTTGATGGCTCTTGACGGCCTGACCGCTGCGCATAGTGGAAATATTGACAATGACTCGTTTCATATTGCACTTGATTATCTAATTGAGACAATGGAACATGCAGAGGGTCGCCAAGCAAAGATGGATGCATATATCAAGATCTTTGAGTTTATCTTGACACAGCCCACAAACCTTCTCAAGGATCCAACTCTTCGTGAGCTAGTATATGAAAGCCTCAAATCAACCAACCTACGAGTCCCAGGCCATACAGGCGTTGAGCTGCTGATTCAGACATTTGATAGGCTCTTTGTCACTCTGCGATCTCATCCTTATTACGTTCCTCATGCAAGTGGGAACTATTAACTCTCCCGAGTCTTCTTGAACAAAAGACAAATACAAATCCTCTCAATTTATTATTTTTCCCGCTGCCGCAAAAAAATTGAATCGCCCGCCGGCGTAACCAAAAGTCACCCACTAGCAACCAAGCCAGAGACACAATGAGCACTACCCTAGCCATCCATCAAGCCTTTATTGACCGCTTCACCGCGCCGATATCCCATGAAGATAACCACGAAGAGCACTTTAATAAACTACTAAAATATGCAGAGGAACAACATGCCCAGCAAGAGGCACTTGCTATAAATCTAAGCCCAGCCGCTCGTCGTGCAATGGCTCTCTATTCAGACTGGTCGCCCCCAGAGGAGGGATGGCCAGAGGGAACACTAAGCCGCAAGGGTATTCCATATGCTTATCATGAGAAGCTGGGTCGCTGGGTGCCGACATCCGACAGGTTCGGATTCTGCGCAGATGTGCGCGAGTGGCTCGACATGATGGACGACAGGAAGGATTATACCACGAAATTCCAGACCTGGTATGATCAGCCTCGCCCTACCCGTCAGCCTTATGTGAGCTTTACAGACAACTGCGATGATTATGAGATGGAGGATGAATAATCTAAATTGCAGCCAATTATTGCAGCCAATAGAAAATATAAATACAACATTTTTATGTGCGTTAAATAGAGCAATGCCACCTAAGAAGAACTCATCCAAAAAGGCTTCAGGTGGTCCCGGTCGTTCGGTGAGCCGCGGTCGTTCCCCTGCACCTGCGTCAGCAGCAAATCCATTCAACGCCTTTAATGAGGCACCCAAACCGGCAGGTGTGAGACCCGCGCACCTTAATGAGGCAAATAAGAAGGTTCGTGATTTTATGGCAATGACTGGCCTCCCTTACAGACAGGCTCAGCAGACCTTGAAGAACTTACGTTCAAAGTCTGGGTCCATGCCTGCATCTCGCGGTCGTTCAGTTTCTCGCGGCTCTGTAGGCTCTCGTGCATCTAGTCGTGGTTCTTTATCTGAAACAGTTGCAGCCCCTGCAACTGTAGCCGCCAATGCGACTAAGCGCACACGCGCAAAGGGGGCATGGAATGCACATATAAATGCTACAGCTGCAATTATGAAAGCTGCAAATCCAAAGGTATCTCGTCAAGAGGTATTGAAGGAGGCGGGTAGAACATTTACAAATAGAAAGAGTAAGCCAACTACCGTCGCCGCACCTGCAATGGCATCTAATAGTGCAGCTGCTTCCTATAATCCCTTTAATAACAATTCATTATGGGGAGAGGAAGAGAAAAAGTGGAGTATGCCAAACAAGCCAAACAAGCCAAACAAGCCAAACAAGACACGTAAGTCAAAGAAGTCTGTAACTAATGCATCTGGTGCTGGTTCTGCTGCTGCAGCCCCGAATAAGAAGAAGCGCACGCGCACCAAGGGTCCATGGAATGCTCATGTGAATGCCACTTCTGCAAGAATGAAGGCAATGAATCCCTTTGTTACTCGTCAAGAGGTAATGATAGAGGCTGGTAAGACATATTCAGGTAAGGGCAAATCTGTGAGCGAACAGCTCGGTTTTCCCGCCGGCGTTGCAAACAACAACTCAAACAGCAGCAACTCAAATAGCAACAGCAGTGTAAATCTCTTAAATATTAAGGGCTTTGACTCTAATCCTCGCTCTGGCGCTGGCTCTGCTTAAGAGCGCATAGTTCTTCTGCGATGAGTGCGCTTCTTGGCAGTGCGCGGACGGCCTCTTCCACTGCGACCACCACCGCTGCTGGCAGTATTGTTAAAGATAATCACTTTCTCTACATGTCCTAAGAGGCCACTACCATCACTATTATTATCTGTTCTTGGGCGCGCCCCGCTACCAAGAAGACGATAACCAATTACTCTATCAGCAGAACAACGTGGAAAGATAAACTTCTGCATATACTCCCGATGCGATTGAATAAAGCGCCCAGCTAACTTTGGAGAGACACCACGGAAAAAAGGTTCCTCTTCCTTCATCTGTTTGTGCGGCCGCGCCCTCATTCTCTTTTCAAGCACATCTTGCTGCACCCATGGATACACCACATATACATCATATTTATCTAACTTACCAAGGGCCTCCAGACGAGAAAATATCTCTTCGCCAACTTTGTCTTTCTCTGCAGAGGAGATAACCATCTCAAACAAGATATCCAGCTCCCTCTTCATAGCCTCTTCAAGTCCAGCGTTGCGAACGGCGATCAAATCAGGTAATGCCCCTTTTTTTGCCGCAGGATCCACCGAGTTATTGCCAGTTCGTTTCATGTAGTTGAGATAAACTGCACCTGCCTTTCCAGACATCTTATTTACAGGATCTTCCTCTGGACTCACGACGCTCTGAGGATCGCTGTCTGTGGCCTCCTTGGGTTGGCTCACGACGCTATTCCAAAGAGCAGCGGTTGCTCTGCGGAATGGGATCAGACTCTCAACCAGGGCATCAAGAGAGATCTTAGCTGCTCCATCAATCCCTAAGCCAAGACCTCCCTCTATAACTTCCCGCGTCAATGCAGAGCTCTTGCCAGAGCCAGGAGGGCCGTAAAGAAGCACAAGAAAGGGGCGATCACCGCTGCGCCGCAACCCATCCCAACCACGCCCACTAGTAAAGATAGCCTCAGCCCCACCATCCACTATTTCCCTACGTGTCTTAAAGAGCAAATCGCCCATTACTATAATTAATGAAGAAAGTATTTGTTACCCTGACAAGTAGATGAATGCAACAGTCCTTACGGATACACAGACAACAAATGAGTATAGTGACTATGTTTTCCAGATATTAATGCTATCTCTGGGCGCTACATTTACAGTCACAGCAATAGCTGTTATAACACATGGCCTTTGTAAGCTTCGGAAAACTAGCTCACCAATTCAGCCGTGGCCACCTCGTTCTCGTAATGGAAGTCTGATGCTAGCCCATGAGAATCCAATTCATGTTCTCACGTCATCTGAGGGCAGTGCTTAAGATAATGACAAACCACGTAAATAGAAGCATGGAAGATACTGAACTATCCAACCTACTTGTCGAAGAGGCCCAGCGCCAGCGTTCTTCAATTGAGCTAATTGCAAGTGAGAACTACACCAGTAGGGCTGTCCGTGAGTGCCTAGGCTCTTGTCTAACAAACAAATACTCCGAAGGCTATCCTGGGGCGCGATACTACGGCGGAAATGAGGTTATTGATAAGATTGAGAACCTGACACGCAGCCGCGCCCTTGCACTATTCCGTCTTGATCAGACCCAGTGGCATGTAAATGTGCAGCCCTATAGCGGCAGCCCTGCGAATTTTGCAGTCTATACTGCCCTCCTGAAGCCTCATGATCGTATCATGGGCCTTGATCTCCCTGCTGGGGGGCATCTAACTCACGGATTCCAGACGCCGAAGCGCAAGGTGTCAGCCACATCCCTCTTCTGGGAGAGTATGCCCTACACAGTCAATCCTACAACGGGTCTGATTGACTACGATGATCTGGAGCGCCGCGCCCTCGCTTTCCGCCCCAAGCTCCTAATTGTCGGTGCCTCGGCATATGCCCGTGATTTTGACTATCCCCGCTTCCGTCAGATTGCGGACAAGGTCGGTGCCCTTCTGATGGCTGATATTGCGCACATCAGTGGTTTCGTTGCAACCCAGGAGATGGAAGATCCGTTCCCATTCTGCGATATCGTGACCACCACAACTCACAAGACACTCCGTGGCCCGCGTTCTGGTATGATCTTCTGTCGCACCGCACATGCACGTCAGATTGATGATGCAGTATTTCCAGGTCTCCAAGGTGGCCCTCACAATCACCAGATTGCCGCCCTTGCTACTGCTCTCAAGGAGGCTGCAACCCCCGCCTTCAAAGCATATATCCAACAGGTGCGCACAAATGCTCGTGCCCTCGCTGCCGCCTTGCAAGAGCAGGGACTCAAGATCGTAACAGGTGGCACAGACAATCATCTTGTCCTCGTTGATCTCCGCCCCTATAAGATTACAGGGAAGGAGGCCGAGGCAGCCCTGGAAAATGTCGGTATCTCAGTCAATAAAAATACAATCCCAGGAGATGCCTCTGCACTAAACCCATCAGGCATCCGTATTGGCACGCCGGCTATAACAAGCCGTGGTGCCACCCCACAGCATATGCAAAAGATCGCCGATCTCATCACACAGGCACTCAATACCCGCCACAGCGAGGAAGCCATGCTCTACGTGTCAGAACAGGTGGAGAAGCTGACGAGCACATTGCTCTCACCTCATGAACTCTGAGCTGCGCTCGGGTCAGCTTATGCTTAAGCAGGAGGTAGCTCATTCGTAAAATAGAGGATTCGCGAGCTAACATCTTGCCATTGAACAAATGAGAACCAATAGTCGGGATGACCACGATTTATCCAGCGTGTCCCAACACCACCACTAACACAACATCTACCACAATCACAATATGCAGTTTCATATGGCTGCTCGCTTACAATATTCATGTCACAATAAGAGCAGTGTCCAGCATTTCTCACCAGATGAAAAATTTTTCCACCTCGTGTGATATAAATCATTTTCTATTTGTTTATCTAATTTCTACTTGTCTTTATTTGTTGTGTAATCTACTCCAACTTAAGATCAACACGCAGGGCGCGAGATATCTTTCGCAGAGCGGTTCCATCAGGAACCAGGCGACCAGCTTCAATCTCGCGAATGGTATTCTTTGGCAGAGCACACTCAGCATCTGCTTGCTCCTGCGTTAGCTTACCACGTGCAAACTCCAAGCGGGCCTTGACAAGTGCCGATTTGCTCTCAGCAGTTACTTTCTTACTCTTCATTGTTCCTTCTTCTGCATTACGCTCAACTTTAGCCAGGTGCGCACCGACACTCTGTTGCACACGCACGGAGCTCTCTACTCGTCCAGCTGCGCCTGCGACGGGCTTAGTTGCACGGCGACGGATTGTTACCTTTTCCCACTGTTGTTCGTTCTGGTCAGACATGGCGTGAATTAATGGGCTACACGAGTTTCAACCCACTTGTGCCCGTCAAATTTGATGTTAAAGCCAAATCCATATGAAATAACAAGCATCACACATGGCATTAAACAAAGCTCTTGGGCAGTATTTTACTATATCTGACACTCTACAGAACTTCGTCTATGACAAGGTTAAGCACAAAGGTGCAGAGCTATTAGAGCCATCATTTGGCGCGGGGCACCTTCTAAAACCCTTCTTGTCACAGAATCCAAGATACCCAATGACGTGTTGTGAGCTTGATACAACAGTAAAACCAGTAGTCACTTTCAATCCAGACCATCAGAAAATTATATATGGAGACTTCACAAAATACACAGATACTCGCAAGTTCAAAACGATCATTGGTAATCCTCCCTATGTGAAACAGCGCGCAGCGGCTAATCTATATATAAAGTTTATTGAACTGTGCTTTGACTTATTGACACCAGATGGAGAACTTATATTCATTGTGCCATCTGATTTCATCAAACTCACAAGTGCTGCGAAGATAATTACAAAGATGACAACACAAGGGCACTTTACTGATTTCCTCTTTCCTCATGACGAGCATCTATTTGAAGGGGCGTCAGTTGATGTCCTTATCTTCCGCTATGAGAAGGGGCTTTCTACAAGCGCAAGTGGAAACAAAACAATAGTGAATGGTGTCTCAAAAACGATGAATGTATCAAATGGCATAATAACATTCACAGATACAGACGCCACAGGCCTACCTGTCAGTGATTTCTTTAACATATATGTTGGTATTGTATCTGGCTGTGACGAAATTTACAAATCACCAGCACACGGTAACATTACAGTCTTGGCGAATCAGGACAAAGAGGAGAAGTTCATATATGTGGAGAGTTTTCCAAGTAAGGATCGTGGAATTAATGAACATTTGGAGGCAAATAAAGAGGCACTGATGGCGCGGAAGATTCGCAAGTTTAATGAGAAGAATTGGTTTGAGTGGGGGGCGCCGCGAAATATACGAACAATTCAAGCTAATCTTGGTAACCCCTGTATATATGTTAAAAATATGACACGCGCCAAAGAGGTTGCGTTTATTTCAACAGTGCAGCTGTTTGGCGGATCACTGTTGTGCTTAATACCAAAAGTTGAGATGACACACGAAGAGTTAGAGGATATAGTGAAACTGTTTAATAGCGAGGCTTTCCAGAAGGATTATATATACGCTGGTCGGTTTAAGATTGGTCATAAACAGATTAGTAATGCAATTATCCCAATCTAACCAAGATCAGCCTCAGCGAGTTCTTTCATGCTTGCAATACTCTCGCGCACGGATTTCTGAATGGTCCTAAGTAGATCTTTAATTTTTTCATGATGAGATTCGCACCGATATTCAATATTTTGCAGTTCCTTGTTCCAGTTAATTTGCATAATATTGCAGGGATTACTCTTATATGTCTGTATATCAAGAATTGATTTCAGCAAAACACTACCTGTCTGTTTATCAATAACCAGGTAGTGATATTCCTTTTCTGGTTCTCTTGCCCTCTCTTTATCATACGACTCAATGGCTTTCCAGAATTGATTGAAGTTAATGTTCTTATTTTTATTTATGTTGCCTGTAATTGTATAGATAATGCTTACTTTATTAAAGGCATTATCTGTTCCACCTGATGATAATTTGAGATTGATAGCAATCCCATTTATCATTATATCATACCAGAAGCGTGGCGGAGCAATCTCAATAACATGACGACAATCTTTCTCAACTAGACGCTCTTTAAGTAACCCCAAATACGCGGATTCTTTGAGGGCGCTTGCAAGTCGTCCATCTTCACTATCACCATCAGAGTAATCAATATTAATCTGAGAAGCGACTTCCTTAATGTCTGCAATTGTTTCTTCATATGATGGTATTGCAGTGTTCAATGGCGCAGCTTCTGCACTAACACTACTTGCTTTCTTAAATACTATACGAGGCATGATAATTCATGACAAACCCTACATGTCACCCCAATAATTCAAATTTAGTAGCAAGTCTTCTTTGTATCATCTACACGCGCACAGAAGTTGCTTACGCAATCAGAGTTGTTTTGGCATGGGTTGCCGGCACCTTTGGCAGCAGCCGCCATATCTCCAGTGAATCCTTCACTTGCGCTTGCACTCACAAGCATCATATCTTTGCCAAAATAGATAACAACTACATAAGAGATAAGTAAAATACAAATAGCTAAGATTAAGAAATTAACTAATGCGGGACATTTAGGAACGGCCATTCTATCTATTGGTTTTAAATTTGATATTTGAACTCAAGTAGTAATCAAATGTCCCCCCACTACAATGCAATCAGAGCCTATTTACACGCTTCCACGCCCGCTAATGCGTGCAACAATTCATGCCCGCCCCTCTTCAATTAACAAGAGTCCATACCTGGTCGACATTGAGCTTCCAGATGGCACAATTACACCCGCACATAACCCCGCTCTTGGATGCGCAGGGCTTGTAACTGTCGGGGCTATTGTATATGTAATGGCAAGCCCACCAGAGTCAAAGGCGCTATCTAAATACGCACTCTACCTCATACAGCTTGAAGACGATACCTTAGTTTGTATTAATCCTCTAATAGCAAATAAGATTGCAGAGAGTATAATCAAAGCGAATCATGTGATTCCCGATATTCAGCGCCTCCAACAAGAGGTTACTGTGGGAGAGAGTCGTTTTGATTTCGCCGGCACAACAAAGCAGGGCCAGCAGTTCTATATTGAAGTGAAATCAGCGCCAATAGCAGACGTGATAGACTGCATGCCGCGTGATCGGAAGCGTCTCCTCAAAGCCCTCCCAGCGGATCCACCTCTATTCACGATCTTCCCACACGGCAACAATCGGAAGGAGGGTGTTATCTCACCTCGTGCTCTAAAACACGCCGAGCACCTCACCAGCCTCCAACGCCAACACAAAGCCCACACAACACTTCTCTACTTGTCTATGCGCCCAGACGTTGATCACTTTCAGATCTCAGAGATTGACAAAGAGTATAATCGCTCCATCCAAGAGGCACATGCAGCAGGTGTGCAGCTCCTATCATTTGCCCTACGATTCAACCCCGAGGGACATGTATATATTGAGAAGCAGCTAGATGTGCATATCTGAGTGGAAAAAATTGAAAATCACAGTCAGCTCCATATTTTTTGCCAACCGCCCGCCCCCTTATCAATTTCATGCCAGCCCAACTAAAAATGCTCCTTATATCAAAGATCATCGCCAGCCTCTGGGCCGCTGTATATAGTTGGCCAGCGATCTTTGACAGCACACCACCCCCAGCCAACCTAGAAGACTGTTCTACAGAATCATCTAGCAAATTCCACTTTCAAAGTGCAAAGCTCATACCGCCAACACCAGAGGCAACAAAGCCACTGGAACTCTATATCAATTACCACAATAACTACATGTCAGTAAATAAGATAACAGCACATTACAAATATTATGTGAATGGTATTCCAATGCCAGAGATAACAGAAGAAGTATGTAGTCCTGATCTGGAATCAGAGCATATCTGCCCAATGCCGTTGGGTCAGCACTATATACGAAAGTCCTTTATAGTTCCAAACATTGGTGGGAAAGTTGAGATGAAGATGGAGTGGCGTGATCCAGAGACTTCAACAACTTTACTCTGTATTCGTGCAATGATGGTGTTTCCAGTTTGGCAAGCTCTTCGTTGGCAGCAACATTAGTTGCAGCCCAAAGCCCAAAGCCCGATCACTAAGATTCCTCAACAGACAAGCCAAAAATAATATATGCCACATCCAGATATGCTCGCCCAGGTAATGTCTGAGCATGTCCTGTGTGGAGAGTTTATAGATGAAGGTGCCAGTGCAAGAGTGCACAAATGTGAAGGGTATCCAGGTTATATAGTAAAACAACAGAAGCGTTCAGCGCGTCATATATCACATCCGCCTGCCTTTCAACAAAAGATACAGGCATGGGCATACCAGGCAATGCAAAAAGACAACTTCAAACACCTACGTGTCCCTTGGTGTCAGCATGTTGGATCATCTCCAAAGGCATCAATGTATGTAATGGAAGAGATAGATATAACAAATCCTATAGATTTAAATCAAGAAATACCAGTAGAGATAAATAAAGAGTTACTGCGATTTTATTTTTTAGCAGCTTGTGCAGGATATTATCCATACGACTACGAAATATACAAGCAGCCAGATAGTATATATATGCTTGTAGATTTTGATAAGTTTGGGATACTAATTAATAAATCATTCATAGAATTTCCTTTCAAACGAACAATTTCAATTGAAGAGGCTGCTTTCTGGGCACCGCCTGGTTTGTCACAATTAGCTAATAAAGAAGCTAAATATATAGATGAGTTAAGTGATTTACTGCCAGTAAATGGCCTACCTAGTATCCCTGAAAACCCGCCTCTTCTTGATGTAGAGCTAGCTGATCTAGAGGTGTGTCTTCATCTTCCTTCTGGCGTCGAGGATGCAGAGCACCTTCAAGAAGCTTTCCAAAATACCCTTTTGAAACTATCAAGCCCGCCAAAACCCCCAAGAGCACACAAGTAGTCAGTAGGTGACCCATGTCTGCACTACTCTCTACTTGTCTCATGCAAATAGGATAGCCGTCTAAATAAAAAGTATCTGCCGGTCCTCCAATAAATTCAAATGATCCGTCTGCTTGCATTGCTTTTCTAGTTAATAAGATAATGTTCGGAAGTTTTATGCGCTCTACAACTCTTTAATTGTGGGAAGCACGCTTACTTTATTATATCTACTCTTGATTTGAGCAATACGTAGCGCTTCTTGGTCGTAGATGAAACAGAATACTTTGAATTTTGAGAGTTTAATTAAAGTTACAATTTTGTCAAGGGTTTCATCATGAGATTCACGGAAGCAAATGATGTAGTCAAACAGCTGCTTCATACGTAGTAATTCAGAAGCTGTATGCATGATAAAGGGAGTATAACATATTCTATTTTTCAAAGCAAATGCTTTTATACAAGCATCTGTTTTGAGAGAGTCCTCGTCAGTATTAGTTCTGTAATAGATATCACAGAGACCAGCTGACAAGTATGGTGTTAGAAACCGAGAGAGCATATCATGGTTGCAGAAGCCAGGTGTTGCAAAGATACAGATCCGCATCGTTATTCAACAACTAGGAACTTTGCTTCTTCAAGTTTCTTAATATGGAAGCGAAGTGCAATCTCAGTAGAGTGGCTTATCTCAAGTTCTTCCTTAAGAGTTTCGTCGTGTTCAATGTAGTCAATTAGTTCTCCTAGAGTGAAACTCTTGGAACTCTGGCCAAGGAGAAGTTGTAGGATGACGTTGGGTTGGGGAGTATTAATAAGTTTTTCCTCTTTGCGGTAGAGAGGGCGATCAATAAGGCGTGAGAGGGTGTAGGGCGTGAGCTTGATGACAGAGTCAAGAGTGAGTCGTGTAGCCATTCCTCACAACCTACATGTCAGGGTGCGGTGTTCAAATTTAGCTGCTATTTAAAATTATCATTTCTTCTTGTAATAATTGTATAATACTTGTAGTTTGACTAATATT
>JACCDG010152101.1_pt1 | contig 31633 bp, 28 predicted proteins | sample 7442471 | NCBI WGS metagenome assembly JACCDG01 (sample SAMN15323444, study PRJNA562643) | freshwater metagenome | isolation source: river surface water | place: USA:Blue River Watershed | collected 2017-08-17 | reverse complement strand
TGTTGAGTGGCGAAAAAAGCAGGATCGCTGTCAACGGGAAAATAATGACAGGAAATCATTTCAACCAATGGATCATAGGTTCCAAACAAAATATCCTGTCAACCAATCTGCAGATCGAACATGGCTGGATCATCCAAAACAGCCAAACCATGCTGATACTGGATACATGTTATTTGAAATCTTCTTCCGGAATCAAGATTCACAATAGTGCATCATTATCAACAGCACATCCGGAGGGCATTTCAAAAGATACAAGCAAAGGTGGACTGAGAGCTCCCCTATTGATAATGGGTGATTCGCTAAGATTGATGTACGATGGAGACAGAGATCAAGAAACCGGCTCTGGTATTCCAAGTTCCATTGCTTCACTTTCCGTCAATAAAAAAGGGACCCTGTTCTTATCAGGTTCCATTGCAATAAATGATTCGTTGCATCTGCAACAAGGCATATGCAATACCGATTCGATACGTTTGCCTGTATTCAAGGGCAAAAGCATCAGAGGCAATGAGTATGCTTTTATAGATGGGCCCCTTTCTTTTGTAGCAACAGACAGCGGACAGGTGATGATCCCAATTGGAAAGAACATGAAATATGCTCCTATTCTTCTTGATGTTCGTAAAAACGAAACCATCAAAGCTGAATACATGGATACCGGCTATCAAACAAAGGAACCAGCTATGGAATTTCCGGTCAAAAGCATCAATGGTTCAGAATACTGGAAACTGAGTTGCATCAATATTGACTCCATCCATGCGTTCAGAAGGCTGGTATTTTTCTCTACACAAAAAATTTCACTCAACAATACATATGTGGTGAGATTAAATGGAGAAATGAAATGGGAAATGCTTCCCCTTATCAGCAACAATCCCATTCCTTATTCCATTGAAACAAGAACCAATTTAAAAACATCCAGCTATACAACTGGGTGGATTCAACAAGTAGCACTCGCCAGCAATCGGTTTCAGCTGTCCAACGATAAGAGAAACGGAGAGATGGGAATCACATGGAAATATGACAGCAATGAACATGCACTTCAATACATCATAGAAGTTTCTCCCGATGGGAACCATTTTCATCCCATCGATTCATTGAAAGCAGCACCAGGGATATCGCATACCTATCATTATTTGTTGAAAAGGCAATATGCAAACAAGACTTTCGTCAGAGTAATGGCTGTTCACAGGAACAACGCGCATCGCTCGTCCAATATTCTTTTGATTCAGCATGAAATGGCGAATCAATTCCTCCACCTCTACCCGAATCCCTGTCAAGACCAATTGTTTTTGGAATCCGCAGATGAAATTCAATCAGCTATTTGGGCCGTTGCAAACAATGGAAGAACAATCAAATTGATCTACAACAAACTGGGTAAAACCATTAGAATAGATGTGTCGATACTTTCAAAAGGCATCTACCACTTGCAAATGGTTTCGAAAGGCGCACTCAGACAAATCCCTTTTATAAAATTTTAGACCGAGAAACTCTCACCACACGCGCAGGTTCGGTTGGCATTGGGATTGATGAAATGAAAACCCTTTCCGTTCAATCCATCAGAAAAATCAAGCGTCGTATTGAAAAGATATAAAATACTTTTTCTGTCTGTAACCAGCTTCATGCCTTTGTCCTCAAAGATCTGATCTCCCTGCTTGATTTTATTGTCAAAATCCATCTTGTAGGTAAGTCCGGAGCATCCGCCGCTCACAACACTGACTCTGACAAAATAGTCTTCTCCCCTTCCTTCATCTGCAAGCAGTCTGGAAACCCTGTCTTTTGCTTTGTCACTGATAAAGATCCCAGTCATCATACTGGATTCAACCATATGGTGGATTTTTATACTGCAAATTTAACACATACTGGTTTAAGAAATGAATAGTACTTTTATTAAACAATGCATAAAATTGACCATATTGCCATCGCAGTGAAGTCACTTGCATCAAGCATTCCACTGTTCGAAAAAATGCTTGGCCACCCCTGTTACAAAGTCGAAGAGGTTGCATCAGAGAGCGTCAAAACAGCATTTTTCCAAACAGGTGAAAGCAAGGTTGAATTGCTGGAAGGAATGGACCCTGAAGGGGTGATTGCAAGATTCATTGAAAAAAAGGGGGAGGGATTGCATCATGTTGCGTTTGGCGTGCCCGATATCTTGATCAAAATTGCAGAACTGAAAAAAGAAGGATTTGAATTCATCAGTGAAACACCCAAAAGAGGTGCGGACAATAAACTGATTGTATTTCTTCACCCGAAGTGCACCAACGGAGTACTGGTAGAGATCTGCCAGGAGATAAATTAGAGGAGATTTAGAGATTCAATTTTTCCACCGCATTTTGTGCAGCGATTTGTCCAGCGTCTTTTTTATTGAAGGCTTTCCCTTCAGCCATGACTTCTCCATCAACGATGGCACCTACTGTAAACAACCTTCTTCCATTTTCCATTTTTTCATCGATGGTTTCAAATTCAAGGAGTTTACCTGATTTATTGGCCCAGCTGTATAATTTATTTTTTTGGTTGATTTCAACCTGTTCCAAATCTTCTGCAAACAAATGTGGAATGATTATTTTTTTGAATACCCATTTTTTGGTTGCCTTGTATCCTTTATCGATGTAAATCGCTCCGACGAGTGCTTCCAGGGCATTGCCAAAAATTTGACTCGACTTCAAAGAGCTGTCCTGTCGATTGTAGGAAGTTATTTTTTTGAGTCCCATGCGGATGGCGATGTCATTCAGCATCTGACGATTCACCATTTTGCTGCGCATTTCAGTGAGGAATCCCTCTCCCTTGTATGGATACTTCATGAAGAGATAGTCTGCAATGATCCCTCCAAGTATCGCATCTCCCAGGTACTCCAAGCGCTCGTTGTTATCAGTAGCTTTTTCTTTGATCGATCGGTGTGAAAGCGCTGCGATATAAAGACTGATTTTTCCTGGTCTGAATCCAAGCAGATTGACAAGATGCTTTAAAAATTCTTTGCGATGGCTATTGCTGAAAATATAATAGAGTCTGTAAAGCACCCAAGGAATGTTTTTACTTTAAACTGTTGACTGATGAGCAGTTCTCTTAAAGGTACTTCTTTATAATGATTGATGCATTGTGTCCGCCAAATCCGAATGTATTGTTGAGGGCAGCCCTAACAGTCCTTTTCTGTGGCTTCCAGAACGTCAGATTCAGTTGAGGATCCAATTGATCATCATCTGTAAAATGGTTGATGGTTGGTGGCACACAGTCATGTACAACGGCGTTGATGCATGCGATGGTTTCAATGGCACCTGCAGCACCCAGTAAATGCCCCGTCATGGATTTTGTTGAACTGATGTTCAACTTGTATGCATGATCACCAAATACATGGAGGATCGCCTTTGTTTCTGCAATATCACCCAATGGTGTGGATGTGCCATGCACATTAATATAGTCTATATCAGTTGGTTGCATTCCCGCCTCTTCAAGCGCTACCCGCATTACATTCAATGCACCCAATCCTTCCGGGTGAGGTGCTGTAATGTGATAAGCATCTGCAGTCGCTCCGCCACCAACGATTTCCGCATAAATTTTTGCTCCGCGTTTCAGGGCATGTTCCAATTCTTCCAGCACAACTGCACCACTTCCCTCTCCCATGACAAATCCATCTCTTTCTTTATCAAAAGGTCTTGAGGCAGTTTTGGGATCGTCGTTTCGTTCACTCAATGCTTTCATGGCATTGAAACCTGCCACACCTGCATCGCATACTACAGCTTCACTACCTCCAGCAACAATCGCATCTGCTTTGCCCAATCGGATGTAGTTGAATGCTTCAAGAATTCCATGGGTCGAAGATGCACATGCACTGACCACTGCAAAATTGGGTCCCCGGAATCCATGCCGCATGGAGATATGTCCAGCTGCAATATCAAGTATCATTTTCGGAATGAAAAAGGGATTGAATCGGGGTGTGCCATCGCCCTTGGCATAGGCCATCACTTCTTCCTGGAATGTTAAGAGTCCACCAATTCCACTAGAAAAAATGACGCCGACCCGATCGGGATTTACATTCTCTTTATTGATGCCGGCATCGTTGATGGCTTCATCACTTGAAACAAGTGCAAGCTGGGTGAAACGATCCACTTTGCGGGCTTCCTTTTTATCGAGATAGGCTACAGGATCGAATCCCTTTACTTCACAGGCAAACTGTGTCTTGAATTTGGATGCATCGAAGAGTGTAATCATGTCGGCACCTGAGACACCATTCAGCAACCCCTCCCAATATGCTTGTGCGGTATTGCCAATAGGCGTGATGGCACCCATTCCGGTGACTACAACTCGTTTTAGTTCCATATGAAATTGTAAGAAAAGAGGATCGCTCTTTACTTAGAATGCTCCTCCAGATAAGTGATGGCTTGTCCAACCGTTGTGATGGTCTCAGCCTGCTCATCCGGGTTTGAAATATTGAATTCTTTTTCAAATTCCATGATCAATTCAACTGTATCCAATGAATCTGCTCCGAGATCATTGGTGAAAGATGCTGTAGAAGTCACCTCATTTTCATCAACTCCTAATTTGTCAACAATAATTTTCTTTACTCTTGTTGCAATGTCTGACATGGTTTTGTTTTTTGGTTTGTGGTTGCAAAAATAATCTTTTTGAAACAAAAACATAATTTGTTGAAGTTTTGTGAAAAAGTATTCATCAAAATAAAACAGTATAGTATATTGACAATCAATTACTAACATATATTTATTTATTGTCATTTAATTTATTTGCTAAAAAAGATTAAAAACGATTTGAATTGCCTGATAGGAGCAATAATTATTTTAATTTGTAGGATGCCTATCAAGATAATAGATCACGGTTCTGCACAATATCAACAGATGATTGCCCTGCGGATGGAAATCCTCCGGAAACCACTTGGTTTGCATTTTACCGATGCCGATCTGGAAAAAGAAAAGGAAGATATCCTGATAGGGGCTTTTGAAGACGATGATATGGTTGCCTGTTGTATCATCACAAAAGTTGCACCGGATTTGTGCAAACTTCGTCAGATGGCCGTGCACCAGAAAATGCAAAGAAACGGCATTGGTCATGCCATCATGCAGTTTGCAGAAAATGTTGCCAGAGACGCTGGCTTCAAAACCATGACCATGCATGCCAGAAAAACTGCGGAACCCTTTTATGAAAAGTTGGGATATGCCCCCTACGGCGATGAATTCATTGAGGTCACCATCCCTCACATCGAAATGAGAAAAAAGTTGATCTAGGATTTTCCGATGTGCGCTCTGAATATTGTCCTTGCCCTGTCTACATCCTCTTGCAATGTGAACGCATCCTTGGGAATCAGGAAGAAACTCTTGGCATCAAAATAAAGATGAAAAAATCCTGGTGTTTCATAGTACCGATGGAATTCACGCCATGCCCAGGATCTTTTGGTGCCTGATGTTTCAATAAAAAAATGATGTTCTTCGATTTGAATGTCAAACCGATCCTGAAAAGTTTTGCTCTTCCTGTAAATCAAGGCTGGCAGCCAAATCCAAAATGCCACCATCATTGAAATCCACAGCACCGAGCTCATCAAAAAAGGCAGGGGAGAAATGAGCTTCATGGAAAACATCACTGCAGCAAACAACGCAAAAACATTCACTAGGATGATCATGATTTTGATCTCCCTCATAGAAATGAAATGGTACCGCAGTGCCTGCAGTACCTTTCGTTTTTGATAGCTTATGGTAAGTTTCACAGATAAGAATTAACTACATCCCATGCTGTTTCCACAGTTCAGACATTTGTAGCAGGTGCCGCTTCTTACTGTAATGTGTCCACATGTGTTGCACGCAGGTGCATCGCTTTGCATGCTCTTCATGTATTCTTGCGTGCTGTTTTCTGACTTCACCGCCACCTGAGCTTTCTGTGCTTTGGGGGCAGGTACAGCAGAAGATGCAATGACTCTTACATCAGACAATTCAGGTTTGCTCTCTACAGACGGTTCATCCCAATCATCATTTCCGGTGTTCATGACTTCAGGTCTGTCCAATACATGCACCAAATCTGTTCTGTCGAGGTATTCGTAAGCCAGGCAACGGAATACAAAGTCTACGATAGATGTGGTTGACTTGATGTTTGGATGATCCACCATGCCTGCTGGTTCGAACTTGGTGAAAACGAATTTCTCAACAAACTCCTCCAAAGGAACTCCATATTGCAATCCTACTGACACTGCAATCGCAAAACAGTTCATCAGACTGCGCAAGGTTGAACCTTCTTTGGCAAGGTCGATGAAGATTTCACCGAGTGTGTTATCACTGTATTCACCTGTACGCAAGAAAATGGTTTGTCCGTTGATTCTTGCCTTTTGTGTAAATCCTCTTCTCTTGGTAGGAAGTGATTTGCGTTCAACGATGCGTGAAAGCTGACGCTTCAATTTTGTATCTGGTGAAGCCTGCATTCTCTTTTGCAATTCATCCAACAATTCATCTACTGTGAGCTTTCCAACATCAATAAACTGACTGTCGGTTGATTCTGCACTTGCTTCTTCATCTGCCTTGCTGTCGCTTTTGTTGCTGAGCGGCTGACTGAGCTTGGATCCATCGCGGTACAATGCACAAGCCTTCAGTCCAAGTTCCCAGCTCAAATGGTAACAGTCTGCAATTTCACTGATATTGGCTTCATTTGGAAGATTGATGGTCTTTGAAATCGCTCCACTGATGAAAGGCTGTGTGGCTGCCATCATGCGGATATGTCCATGCGGATGAATATAACGCTCTCCCTTCTTGCCGCATTTGTTGGCACAATCAAACACTGGATAATGCTCTTCTTTCAAATGTGGCGCTCCTTCAATGGTCATGGTTCCACATACATAATCATTTGCTGCATCGATCTCAGCTCCAGAAAATCCGAGTGCCTTCAGCAAGCTCCAATCAAAGTTGAAATACTGTTCAGGCTTGAATCCCAGGCGCTGCAAACATTCCTCCCCAAGTGTATAAACATTGAACACGAAACCAACTTCAAAAGCAGACATCACAGCATCATCCAACTTCTTGATCTCTTCTGCGATGAATCCTTTTTCGCTCAATGTCTGGTGATTGATGAAAGGTGCACCTGCAAAGCTTGCTGCACCGACAGCATATTTAATGATGGCATCCTGTTCTGCTGCTGAATACTTCAAATTGGCCAATGCCTGTGGAACAGACTGATTGATGATTTTGAAATATCCACCACCGGAAAGTTTTTTGAATTTTACCAATGCAAAATCCGGTTCAACACCTGTAGTATCACAATCCATTACCAATCCAATCGTTCCGGTTGGAGCAATAACGGTTGTCTGTGCGTTTCTGTATCCATATTTTTCTCCATACTCCACTGCATCATCCCAGGCTTTGCATGCTGCGTTCAACAAGTAATCCGGACAATCTTTGGCCTTGATGCCCTGTGGTTTGATGCTCAATCCAACATAGGCTCCTTCCGCATCGTATGCTGCAGCACGGTGATTTCTCATAACACGCATCATGTCTTCGCGGTTTTCCTCATAACGTGGGAAAGCACCGAGGATACCTGCAATCTCTGCAGATGTCTTGTATGAAATACCTGTCATGATCGCTGTGATGGCACCTGCAATTCCTCTGGCTTCATCGCTGTCATAAGGGATGCCGCTCACCATCAACATGCTACCCAGATTGGCATAACCGAGTCCGAGTGTACGGTAGTCGTAGCTGAGCTGCGCAACTTCTTTGCTTGGGAATTGTGCCATCAACACGGAAATCTCCAATACAGTTGTCCAAAGTCTCACGGTATATTCAAATCCTTTTACATCAAAGCTGTTATCGCTTTCATTGAAGAATTTTCTGAGGTTGGCTGATGCGAGGTTACAGGCAGTATTGTCGAGGAACATGTATTCACTGCAAGGATTGGAGGCCCTGATCCTTCCACCCTTTGGACAAGTATGCCACTCGTTGATGGTAGTATCGTATTGGGTTCCAGGATCTGCGCAACGCCATGCTGCATAGGAAATTTTATCCCACAGTGCTTTGGCAGAAACCTTCTTCATCACTTTACCATCCATTCTTCCAGTGAGCTCCCAATCCTCCCCCTTTGCGAGTTTTTCAAAAAACTCATTGGGTATACGAACAGAGTTGTTGGAGTTTTGTCCACTTACCGTACGGTAAGCTTCACCCTCGTAGTCGCTTGCATATCCGGCTGCAATCAATGCAGCCACTTTCTTTTCTTCTTCTACTTTCCAATCAATGAATGTTTCAATTTCAGGATGATCTAAATCCAAACAAACCATCTTCGCAGCGCGACGGGTTGTACCACCGCTCTTGATGGCACCTGCTGCACGGTCACCGATTTTCAGGAAACTCATCAATCCGGAAGATGTGCCGCCACCGCTCAATTTTTCTCCTTCACCACGGAGGTTGGAGAAATTGGTTCCAACACCAGATCCATATTTGAAGATCCTTGCTTCACGTACCCACAAATCCATGATACCGCCCTCGTTCACCAAGTCATCATCTACACTGAGAATAAAACATGCGTGGGGCTGTGGACGCTCATACGCGGAGGTGGATTTCTTTAATTGTCCATCATTCTGATCAACATAATAGTGTCCCTGAGGTTTTCCCTTGATGCCATAGCTCTCGTGCAAACCTGTATTGAACCATTGTGGTGAATTGGGAACACATGCCTGGTTTAAGATACAATACACCAGCTCTTCATAAAAAACCTGTGCATCTTCGGTTGATGCAAAATACCCATAACGCTCGCCCCAAACCCTCCAGCAATTGGCCATTCTGTGCGCAACCTGTTTGGCAGATGTCTCTCTGCCCAACGTACCATCCGCCTGTGGAACACCTGCTTTGCGAAAATATTTTTGGGCAAGAATATCCGTTGCAATTTGGCTCCATTGTTTGGGGACTTCCACATTGGTCATTTCAAAAACAACTTCACCGCTTGGATTTCTGATCACAGATGTTCTGTAATCATATTCAAACATTTCAAATACGTTGACCTTGTCGCTGGTGAATTGTCTTTCAAAGGCCAGTCCTGGATTTTTGGTTTTGCTCTTGTTGGGCATGTTGATGGGTATGTAATTTTTTAAAAATCTTCAGTTTAGTGAGTTTACGAAAATATCCCTGCTGCCTGGCTTTTCAAACGGCTAAATATCAACACCCTGTTGATAACTGCAACAATCCGCAAGGGGATTGATTTTGCTATTTTTTTCACTTTTTTGGTAAAAAATTTTTTGGTCAAATAAGGAAAAATAAATAGGTGGGGAAATGAGGGAGAAAAGCATCTCAAAATGATCTGCATTATTTAATTCCAATATTCCCTGATTGTTTGATGTTTCAAGGAAACTTTTTCGCACATTTGCAATAGAAGCACATCCTGCATGCCAAGTCTGACCTATGATAGAATGATTGATCTGAAACGCAACAACAAGAAAGCATTCACTGTTCTTGTTGATCCAGATAAAACATCTTTGAAAAAAGCAGATGAACTGATTTCACTTTGCACCAAAGCACAAGTTGATTTCATATTCGTTGGAGGAAGTCTGGTGGTCAGCGATCATCTCGAAGACCTTGTGCAGCATATCAAATCATCTTGTGATATTCCAGTGCTGCTGTTTCCTGGCAGTCCCTCTCAAATCACACCCTATGCAGATGCACTTCTTTACCTCTCTCTGATCTCCGGTAGAAATCCTGAACTGCTCATTGGTCAACATGTGATATCTGCACCTGCAGTCAGAAAAAGCGGACTCGAAATCATTCCAACAGGTTACATGCTGATCGATGGAGGTGCACCCACCACCGTCTCTTACATCAGCAATGCAAGTCCCATTCCCAGCGACAAAAATGAAATTGCGCTGTGCACTGCACTCGCTGGGGAGATGCTGGGACTCAAACTGCTCTACATGGATGCAGGCAGTGGTGCAAAAATTGCCATCAAGGAATCCATGATACAAGCTGTTTCCTCCCATATCAACATTCCACTGATCGTTGGAGGCGGAATCACAGATCCAGAAAAAGCATACAAAAACTGCAAAGCAGGAGCCGATATGATCGTTGTAGGAAACGCAATCGAAAAAGATGCCCGCCTGATTCAAGAAATGGCAGAAGCCGTTCACTCCGGTTCAGCCCTCGCAAATCCACTCTGATCAAAGAAAGTATTCACTCCAGATTGAAGGCGTTTTCAGGAAAAATGTGTTTATTTGCATTGAACAATTTTTGCCAAATAATCAGACAAAGAAAAATGAAAAAAAACCTAACCCTTTCAACAATAGCAGAAACGGTTCATGCCGCTTCCACGCGTTGGGTTTTTACTGTGCCAAGCGCAACAGTTTTTTTACGCCGACCGATTCCATTTTTGGTACGACGTTGATATCCACCACCCTCAGCACCGATTGATTCGATAAGCTGTATCCAAGATCATCAAGATCTGGATCCAGGATTCGTTCTTTTCAATACATTCTTTCAAAATGGAACCAACATCTTTCAATATATACATCGCGAGTGAAACAGATTTCAAATTTGCAGATACCATCTGTAAAGAGATGGAGGAATCTGCAAAAGCACGCGGAACAGGCATCGCCAAAAGAAGTCCCGAATACGTGATGAAAAAAATGAGCGAGGGAAAGGCTGTGATTGCTACCACCGCAGAGGGGATATGGGCAGGATTCTGTTACATCGAAACCTGGAGCCATGGAGAATATGTTGCAAATTCTGGATTGATCGTACATCCAAATTTCAGAAAAGGTGGACTCGCAAAGCTGATTAAAAAGAAAATATTTGAACTAAGCAGAACAACATACCCGCATGCGAAAATATTTGGACTCACCACAGGATTGGCTGTAATGAAAATCAATTCAGAACTTGGATATGAACCGGTCACCTATTCAGAACTCACGCAGGACGAAGATTTTTGGGCTGGATGCAAGAGCTGTGTGAATTATGAAATCCTGATGAGCAAGGAAAGAAAAAATTGCATGTGCACCGCCATGCTCTATGACCCAAAAGATCATTATACCACAGAAGAAACAACCAAATATTTCGAAGAAAATAAAAAAGGATTTGAGAGGTTGTTCAGCTTCAAGCAATTGAATTTCCTGAGAGCATTCACCAAAAAAGACAACAACAGCAAATCAATTGTGGGCACACTGCTCTCACTGCTGCACATATAAACAAAAGACTATGTCAAAGAAAATTGTACTTGGATTCAGCGGAGGGTTGGACACAACATTTTGTGTAAAGTACCTATCGGAAGAAAAAGGATATGAGGTGCACAGCATCATCGTGAATACAGGGGGATTCAGTGAGGATGAACTGAAAAAAATAGAAGCGCATGCATATCACCTGGGTGTAGCCACCCATACTACAGTCAATGCCGTTGAATCGTACTATGACCGTATCATCAAATATTTGATTTTTGGAAATGTATTGAAGAACAATACATACCCCCTGAGTGTGAGTGCAGAGCGACTCAGCCAGGCCATTCATATTGCAGAGCATGTTCAAAAGCTGGATGCAAGCGCGGTGGCACACGGAAGCACCGGTGCAGGCAATGATCAGGTGCGGTTCGACATGGTTTTTCATATCATGATTCCAGGAGTTGAAATCATCACACCGATACGCGATTTGAAACTTAGCCGCGAAGAAGAAATCAGCTACCTACAGGCAAAAGGAGTAGACATGAATACTGAAAAAGCCATGTATTCCATCAACAAAGGACTCTGGGGAACTAGCGTTGGAGGAAAGGAAACACTCTCATCCAAAGGCATGTTGCCTGAATCTGCCTGGCCGACCCAGCTCACAAAACACGATGCAGAAGAGGTTGTACTGACTTTTGAAAAAGGAGAATTGCTGGCAGTCAACGATAAAAAATTTCAACACCCCTCCGCTGCCATCCAATACCTGCAAACCATTGCAGGTCCATTTGCCATCGGAAGAGACATCCATGTTGGAGATACCATCATTGGCATCAAAGGCAGGGTCGGATTTGAAGCAGCTGCTCCAATGGTGATATTGAAAGCACACCATGCACTTGAAAAACACGTGCTTACCAAATGGCAATTGCAATGGAAAGATACACTCTCCCAATTTTATGGAAACTGGTTGCATGAAGGTCAAATCATGGATCCGGTCATGCGCGACATTGAATCTTTTCTCCAACATTCTCAAGAAAATGTTTCAGGAAAAGTATTTGTACAGTTGATGCCCTACAGATTTCAAATCATAGGTATTGAGTCGGCATTTGATTTGATGAACAGCAAGTTTGGCAAATACGGAGAAATGAACTCCGGTTTCACTGGTGAAGATGTAAGAGGCTTCAGCAAAATATTCGGCAACCAAACGATCATTTGGAATGCCGTTCAACAGGAAAACAAAAAACAGTCATCATGAAAGCAACCATCAGAGCAGGCATCATCGGTGGAGCGGGGTATACAGGCGGTGAACTGATCCGTCTTTTAATGGGACATCCTTCTGCTGAGATTTCATTTGTGCACAGCAACAGCAATGCCGGCAATAAACTATACCATGTTCATGAAGATTTGATAGGCACAACTGAATTGTCCTTTACAGACAAATGGAACCATGACATCGATGTGCTGTTTCTGTGTCTTGGACATGGTGCATCCATGAAATTTCTACAGGAAAACAACATCCCCAAAGAAATCAACATCATTGATCTCGCAAATGATTTTAGACTGAAAGAAAATGCAATACATGGTTCAAGAACATTTGTATACGGACTCCCTGAATTGAATGTTGAACAAATTCAATCAGCCCAAAACATTGCCAATCCAGGTTGCTTTGCAACTGCCATTCAACTTGGACTGTTGCCTTTGGCAGAAAAGGGGTTGCTGCAAGAAGTATATACAACAGGCATCACCGGTTCCACAGGAGCAGGACAATCACTATCCACCACATCCCATTTTTCATGGAGAGCGAATAATATTCAGGCTTACAAAACACTCACACATCAGCACCTGGGTGAAATCCACCAGTCATTGCATCAACTGAATGCACCATCGGCATCGGTCAACTTTGTACCATGGCGGGGAGATTTTACAAGGGGCATCTTTGCCTCATCTACCCTTGCATGCAATCTGAATCTGGAAGAGGCCAACGCCGTTTTTGAAACATATTATCATGAACACCCATTCACCATTGTCGCTAAAAAACAAATCTCATTGAAACAAGTGGTGAATACCAACAAGGCGCTGATATTTCTTGAAAAACAAGGCGACAAGCTGGTCGTACACAGCGCCATTGATAATCTCCTGAAAGGCGCAAGCGGACAGGCTGTTCAAAACATGAATATTATGTATGGATTGGATCAGACTACCGGCCTTCATCTCAAATCCATCGCTTTTTAACCGACTGCAATGAAACTATTCGACGTATATCCAATCAATGACATTCAAATCACCCATGCAAAAGGATCCAGGGTCTGGGATGAAAACCAACATGAATATTTGGATCTTTATGGCGGACACGCTGTCATCAGCATTGGACATACCCATCCACATTGGGTGCAGCGAATTGAAAGTCAGTTGAAAAAAATTGCCTTCTATTCCAACTCAATTAAGATCCCGATTCAAGAAGAGCTTGCAGACAAACTTGGGCAAGTATCTGGTAAAAAAGATTATCAATTGTTTCTCTGCAATTCCGGAGCCGAGGCCAATGAGAATGCGCTCAAATTGGCATCCTTTCATACCGGCAGAAAAAAAATCATTTCCTTCAGCAGGGCATTTCACGGAAGAACTTCTTTGGCAGTAGCTGTAACCGACAATCCTTCCATTGTTGCACCTGTCAATCAAACCGAACATGCAATGTTTCTTCCATTCAACGACACCCAGGCATTGGAAGATGCATTCAAGCAACATGGAAATGAAATTGCTGCAGTGATTGTGGAGGGAATACAAGGAGTAGGCGGTATCCACGTAGCGACCAATGATTTTCTGTTGTCCATCAGAAAAAACTGCGATCAGTATGGTGCTGTATATGTTGCAGACAGCGTACAATGCGGTTATGGCAGATCGGGAAAATTTTTCAGTCACGATTTTGCTGGCGTTGAAGCCGATATATATTCGATGGCAAAAGGAATGGGAAATGGATTTCCTATCGGAGGCATCATCATTTCACCCAAGCTCAAAGCAAAACATGGCATGCTGGGAACAACCTTTGGCGGGAACCATTTGGCATGTGCTGCAGCCCTTGCAGTATTGGAGGTGATTGAGAAAGAAAACCTCATCCATCATGCCGGTCAGGTAGGTGAATTTTTGTCTGCATCTTTGCAATCGATCGAAGCAATCAGTGGTGTGAGAGGAAGAGGACTCATGATAGGTTTTGATGTGCCCGAACACCTAAAAAACCTCAAAAAAAACCTGCTGTTCAAACATAAAATATTTACAGGAGAGGCAAAACCCAACGTCATTCGACTTTTGCCATCACTGGCAATCACCATGGAAGATGCAGCATACTTTATACATCATCTGAAAAATGCCATTGAACATTATCAAGATTAAACCATCATGAAACAATTCCTCTCCGCAAAAGATGTTCAAGATATTCCATCACTGATACAAACAGCGTTGGACTACAAAGCGAGTCCATGGAAAGACGAATCATTGGGCAAGCACAAAAAACTGGGCTGTCTGTTCATGAATCCAAGCATGCGTACCCGTTTGAGCACACAGGTTGCTGCACAACAATTGGGAATGGAAACCGTAGTTTTCAATGTTGGAAATGAGGGATGGGCACTTGAGTTTGAAGACGGGGCCATCATGAATGGAACAACCGTTGAACATGTCAAGGATGCTGCACCCATACTTGGACACTATTTTGATATCCTTGCAGTCAGGACCTTCCCGGGATTGAAAGACCGCCATGCAGATTACAGTGAACACATCATTCAAAAATTTATTCAATACGCCGGCATACCCGTCATCAGTTTGGAAAGTGCCACACTGCATCCATTGCAGAGCCTTGCAGATTTGATCACCATTCATGAAAATCTTCCAAAGAAGCCTTTAGCATCCAAACCTAAAATTGTACTGACCTGGTCTCCACACGTAAAACCCCTTCCTCAATGTGTAGCGAACAGTTTTGCACAATGGGTCAATGCCTGGGGAGCAGCAGATTTTGTGATTGCCCATCCCAAAGGATATGAACTGGATCCGTCTTTCACCCATGGAGCCAGCATCATGCATGATCAGGACGAAGCCATCAAGGATGCAGATTTCATTTACATCAAAAACTGGAGTGCCTATCAGGAATACGGTACCATGCCTGCCTATGATGGAGCATGGATGCTGAACAAGAAAAAAATGGAGCTGACCAACCAGGCAAAAGCAATGCATTGCCTTCCTGTCAGAAGAAATGTTGAACTTTCAGATGAAATATTAGACAGCGCAAACAGTCTTGTAATCAAACAGGCCGCAAACAGGGTTTGGGCAGCACAGGCGGTGATTGCCTCGATGCTCAAAGCCAATAAAACATAAATGATGGAACCGCTCTATATTGTTAAGGTTGGTGGAAATATCATTGATGACGCAGAAAAATTAAGCGCCTTTCTTGCTGCATTCTCAAGTATCCAGGGGAAAAAAATACTTGTACATGGTGGAGGAAAATTGGCAACAAAAATGGCATCATCTCTCTCCATTCCTCAACAAATGATCGATGGGCGGAGGGTCACAGATGCAGAAACCTTGAAGATTGTAACCATGGTATATGCAGGATGGATCAACAAAAATATCGTAGCAAAACTCAATGCCATGGGTTGCGTCTCCATGGGTATCAGTGGAGCAGATGCTCAAACCATTCTTGCGCACAAAAGAAAACATGCGGATATTGATTACGGATTTGTAGGAGATATAGACGAGGTCCATACAGAAGCGATGATGGCATTGCTTTCAAAAGGCATCAGCATGGTGGTTGCTCCAATTACACAGGATGCAAGTGGACAATTATTGAATACCAACGCAGATACCATTGCGCAGGAACTAGCCAAAGCGATGTCTGTTCATTTTTCAACATCCCTCGTCTACTCCTTTGAAAAAAAGGGTGTCTTGAAAGATGTGAGCGACGAAGATTCGGTGGTAGCTCAAATGAATGCATCGATGTTCAAGCAAATGAAAGAGGATCAAACGATTTTTGCAGGCATGATCCCAAAACTGGACAATGCATTTGCTGCCATTGAAGCAGGCGTTTCCAAAGTCATCATCGGCGATGCACTGGAACTTGCCAATCTGATCGAAGGCAAAAGCGGAACAACCATCAGGTGAACAGTATGATGTCAATTGAACAACATATCAAAAAAGACGCGATCACATTGCTCAAAAAAATGATTGCCATTCCTTCTTTCAGCAAAGAAGAGAAAGAAGTTGCCGATCTGATCGAGAATACATTGCAATTGCAAAACATCCCTACACATAGACTTTTGCACAATGTGTATGCATTGAGTAAATATTTTGATCCTTCCAAACCATCCATACTCCTGAATTCCCATCATGATACGGTAAAACCGGCAAAGGGTTTTACAAGCGACCCTTTTACTGCTGTTGAGCAGGATGGAAAAATAATCGGACTCGGTAGCAATGATGCCGGCGGACCCTTGGTCGCACTGATCGCTGCATTTATCCATTTTTATCATGCTCAAACCCTGCCATTCAATTTGATCATTGCTGCAAGTGCAGAGGAGGAAATATCCGGAAAGCAGGGCGTTGAATTGCTGCTCAACGATCAAACATTCAACACAACATTACAAGGGAGTCAGCTGATCGGTGCCCTAGTCGGCGAACCCACCAGGATGCAAATGGCAGTTGCAGAAAGAGGATTGCTGGTATTGGATGGAGTTGCAACGGGTATTGCAGGGCATGCAGCGCGTGAAGAAGGCACCAATGCCATTTCAATAGCATTGAAAGACATACTGGCCATTCAACAACATTCATTTGAGAAAATTTCTGAACTCACCGGTAAAACCACTGCAAAAGTCACGGTCATAGAAACCGACAACAAGGCACACAATGTCGTCCCTGCACAATGCAGATTTGTGGTGGACGTACGTGTAAATGAGTTGTATTCATTTGATGAGGTGCTGCAACAACTGCAATCCATCGTATCAAGTGAACTCAGTCCAAGAAGCTTCAGATTGCGGTCAACCCTGATTCCATTGGATCATCCAATCGTGTTGGCAGGTAAAGAACTTGGACTGGACCACTACGGATCCCCTACCACAAGCGACAAAGCACTGATGCATTTCCCAGCGCTGAAGATTGGTCCGGGTGATTCCGCAAGAAGTCATACCGCAGATGAGTATATTTATGTCCATGAAATTGAACAAGGCATTGACCTGCTGATCAACCTGATCGAGAAAACAGCAACACATTTCAATGCTTTTTAATCAACTTATATGAAACTCTGGAAAAAAGACAATACTGCCACTTCAGCACTGATTGAAACATTCACAGTGGGGAATGACAGAGATTTCGATCTCCTGCTTGCCGGCTTCGATGTGGAAGGTTCCATCGCACATGTAACCATGTTGGGTGAACAAGGATTGATGAAGATGGAGGATGTGAACAAGGCCGTTAAGGGACTTCTATCGATTCATGAAAAAATAAAAAGTGGAAATTTTAGCATCGCAGAAAACATGGAGGATATCCACTCGCAAATTGAATGGATGCTCACAGAGGAAATAGGCGAAGCAGGAAAAATGATCCATACCGGCAGAAGCAGAAACGACCAGGTTGCTCTTGATATAAAATTATACCTACGGTCTTCCATGATCGAAATCAAAGAAGATGTGATCAAGCTTTTTGACCTGCTGATTGAAAAAAGCAATCAACATAAAAATGACCTGATTCCAGGGTATACCCATCTTCAAATAGCCATGCCCTCTTCAGTAGGATTATGGCTGGCTGCCTATGCAGAGAGCCTTGTGGATGACATGGAATTTTTATCTGCTGCATTTCAAGTTGCCAATAAGAATCCCTTGGGCAGTGGTGCAGGTTATGGCTCATCTTTCCCTTTGAACAGAAAAAGAACAACAGAACTTTTACATTTCAAGACGCTGAACTACAACTCAGTATATGCACAAATGAGCAGAGGAAAAACAGAAAAACTGACCGCCTATGCCCTATCATCTATAGCAGCTACACTCAGCCGACTTGCAATGGACTGCTGTTTATATGTCAACCAAAATTTTGGATTCATCTCTTTCCCGGATGAACTTACAACGGGAAGCAGCATCATGCCACACAAAAAGAATCCGGATGTTTTTGAACTGATTCGAGGCAAATGCAACCGCATCCAATCCACTCCAAATGAATTGACGCTGCTCATCAATAATTTGCCGTCTGGCTATCACAGAGAAATGCAACTGACCAAAGAAATTATTTTCCCGGCGATTGAAACACTCAAAAGCTGTTTACAGATGATGCAACTGATGTTGAAAGCAATTGCTGTCAATCAAGATGTTTTAAAAGATAAAAAATACACTTATCTCTTCAGTGTAGAAAAGGTCAACGAACTTGTAAACGAGGGACTCTCCTTCAGGGATGCATACGTGAAAGTTGGCAACATGATCAATGAAGGCAATTTTCAGTTCGACCAGGAAAAACAATTGAAACATACACACGAAGGAAGCATCGGAAACCTCTGCAATGATGAAATCATCGTGGAAATGAGAAAGGTCTCAGCCTCTATTTCCATTTGAGGGTATTGATCAGGTGTTTCACATCAGCATCGAGAAATTCACTGACCACACCAAGGGAGTCCTGGTTGGGAGTAGCATCAAAATAAAGCGCCCCCCGCAGAAAATGTTTGACAGAATCTGTGATGAAAAACTGTTTGGATGTTGCTGCATTGCCCTCCACATAAAAATACATGCCTGCATATCCCTTCGCAGGATTGAAAAAGGAGTCAACAATGCCTGAAGCCTTGATGGTATGTTTGTATGTCAGGCTGAATGCCTCATCACGCAGCCTCTCAAAACTGTTCTTTACCAACGAATCACGGTAAGCATTCCCGGATTTCACTTTGTAAACTGAATAGCCATTGATGGATTTGTAACTAAGATAAATTCTTCCTGCAAAATCCTTGAATTCAATATTGAGCCAATAAGGCTGTTGTTGGCTTGAATCTGTTTCCTTTGAAACTGTTGCATATAAAGGATATTCAAAGCTGTAAGGAAATCCAGGTTCATTGAATGATTGATAGCCCCTTTGAGGAAAATCAATTTTAAAATATCCCTTGGGCTTGGGGGTAAACGGACTGTTGCATGAAACTGCCAGCAGAAAAATAAATAAGATATAAATGATGTTGCTTCGCATGCATCAGTTTGGCTGGATGGAAATGGTGATTTTTACTTTCTGGATGCGGTTCATCGCAACTTCCAGCACGGTGAATGTAAAATCGTGTGCTACCAATACTTGGTTGACTTTGGGAATCTCCCCCGCCAATTCCAGTACCAGTCCAGCGATGGTCTCGCTCTCCCCTCTGATCGGATCAAATACCCTGTTGGGCAACTGCATGATCTTGCATGCCTCATTGATCATGATTTTACCTTCAAAAATATAATTGAACTCATCAACACGGATGTTGACGGATTCCTCGTCATCGTATTCATCCCTGATTTCACCTACAATCTCCTCCAAGATGTCCTCCAAAGTGATGATGCCATCTGTTCCTCCAAATTCATCCACCACAATGGCAAAATGTGTTCGCTTTGACTGAAAGGCTTTCAGCAGGTCTTCCACCAACATTTGTTCATGGATGAAGAATGCAGACCTCACCAATGATTTCCAATCAAATTCATCTCCCTTATCAAGATGGGGCAGCAAATCCTTCGAATGAAGGATGCCCAGTATCTGATCAAGGCTCTCTTTGTAAACAGGAAATCTAGAATACTGCTGTTCTTCAACTTTGCGCTTTAGCTCTGTAAAGCTTGTCCCCTCCTCTATTCCCTGCACATCGAGTCGACTTTTCATGGCCCTGCGTACGGTAACATTGCCAAATTGAGCGATTCCCTTGAGCAGATTTTTTTCTTCTTCAGAGGTTCCTTCTTCAGTACCATGACTGATTACCTGATCGATCTGTTCCAACCTGGACTGCATGTCATCATGCTTGCCCAATGCATTTTCAACCCTCTCTGAAATTCCATCCATCCACTTGCCAATTCTTCTGAACATCAAAAAATTCATCCATACAAAAAAGGAAGAATAGAATGCAAAGCGAACATTGTTGTTGGATGCCCATACTTTGGGGAGCAATTCACCAAAAAGAATCAGCACCACGATGGCTGAAACCAACCTGAAAACAAAAAGAATCCATTCTGAAAATCCGGGAAAGGATTGTTCTGTGATGAGATAATTGCAAAGTAGGATGATGAGCAACCTGAAAACAATGTTACCAACCAGCAAGGAAGAAAGCAAGAGGCGCGGTTCCTGCAGCAACTGAACAATTCGCTCTGCAGCTGGATATTGCTTGGATTTCAAGTTGCCGAGATCTTTGTATCCCAGTGAAAAAAAGGCAATTTCAGCACCGGCATTCATGAAAAGCATCAAGACAGAAGCCAGGAGCAGAATGGTAAGGATGATCATCGCATCAAAAATACATAAAAGGAAAATGATGGATCCGTTGAATTACCAACCAAGGTGCCGGGTAATCAATCTTGGAAAAGGAAATTGACGGATGGCATTTTTCTTCTGCCATGCATATCCTTCCAAATGGATCGCTTTGTCAACTTTGATATGTATCAGTTGGCATCTTATTTTTTGATGGGTGAGCTGGTGCACAATTTCCTCAGAAACATCAACGATCTCCTGTCGGATACCCGCAGATGGAATTCCCCAGCCTGAGAGTTTCTGCAAACTTTCGGATGCCTGTGGCTCATCCTTCTCCATCAGCACAAATTCATAAAGTCCCTTCCAAATATCATTCCCTGTGCGTTTTCTCAACAATTGCTTTCCTGCATGCTCCAGGATCAAGTAATAAATAAACCGCTCCCGGCTTTTTATTTTTTTTGATTTTACAGGAAGGGTTGCCTGCAATCCATGTTTGTGAGCAAAACATTTTTTTTGAAACGGGCATTGGCTGCAAGCAGGTTGTTGTGGTTTGCACACCACAGCTCCAAGATCCATGATCGCTTGGTTGTAGGCTGCGGGATTTTTATCGTCCAGCAGCTCTCCGGCATATTTTTCTATTTTTTTCTTGACAGCCGGCTGGTCGACCGGTTCCTTGATGCCCAGCACCCTGCTCAGTACCCGCATCACATTTCCGTCCACAACCGCCAGGGGGAGTCCGAAAGCAAACGACCCGATGGCAGCAGCTGTATAAGGACCCACTCCTTTGAGTGATAAAAGTCCCTCGCGGGTCTCAGGAAACCTACCCCCCAGTTCGAAACTGACTTTTTTCGCCGTTGCGATCAAATTCCTGCAACGGGAGTAATATCCGAGTCCCTCCCATAGCTTAAAAACTTGATTTTCAGTAGCTTGTGAAAGACTCTCGACAGTCGGAAATGCCTTGATAAACCTGTTATAGTAACCCATTCCCTGCTCTACCCTTGTCTGTTGCAGCATGATTTCACTGAGCCAGATCTTATACGGGTCTTTGATCCCCTTCCAGGGCATTTTTCGGTCATTTTTGTTTAAGTTCCAGTCCAACAATGACCTCCGAAACCACGTTTTGGTCTGTTTTTCAATCACTTATATGTCAATTTTTTTGGTAAAAAGAAAAAAATTACCCAACTTTAAGAAGCAGACACCAAGATGCATCGTTATGAATTGATAATGAATGGGTTTTGAACTGCCGACCAAAATTAATTCAACCAAGCCAAAACTAATTTAGATTATGAGAAAAGCTGATCTAATTAACAAGATATCCGAGAAGACCAATATTCCAAAAGTGGATGTATTGGTTACGCTTGAAACCATGTTCAAGGAAATCAAAGCTTCTCTTGCAAAAGGTGAAAATATTTATGTAAGGGGATTCGGTTCCTTCATTACCAAAAAGCGTGCTGCAAAGATTGGCAGAAACATCAAACGCAATACTGCCGTACAGATTCCTGAACATTTCATCCCGGCCTTCAAGCCAGCCAAGGAGTTCATGCAAGAAGTTAAAAAACTCGGAATTGATACAGTTATCAAGGACGAAGGTGCTGATGAAATGAACTAGCACCTACCTTTGCACCAAATTTTATTGAATGCTCAGAAAACAGCAATGGATTGTCGTTGCCGCAGGGTCGGTTTTATTGTTTTCACTGTTCGTATTCGGGAGGTTCACTCCGCCACACAACCACGAACATGCGCCTGCTGAAGCATCCAAACCTGCTTCCAATACCAACTTTGATTTCAATGCATACATGTCAACCCTCAAGAAGGAGTTGACGCCTAGCCAGTCCGCATACCTTACTTCCCTGGAAGATGCAATCAGCAGGGGCGACCTTGTTACCCAAAAACAACAAAATTTTCAGGCACTCTCTGATTTTTGGAGGGACAGTGCACGCGCTTTTACCCCCTACATCTATTACCTGGGAGAGAAAGCTAAATTGGAGAATTCTGAAAAAAGCCTGAACTTTGCCGCCCATTCCATGTTGGAGGAGCTCAGGGGAATTCCAGACCCTGCACTCAAATCTTGGATGGCCGATCAGGCAAACCAGCTCTTTAAAAAGTCACTCGAACTGAATCCAAACAATGATTCGACCGTCGTGGGACAAGGAAGTACTTTCTTTTTTGGTGCAGCAGGTGCCCCCATGGAGGGCATCATGAACATCAGAAAAGTGGTGGAAAGAGATCCAAGCAACGTATTCGCCCAATTCATGTTGGGATATGGTGGGATGATCTCAGGCCAGAACGACAAGGCCATCGAACGTTTCCAGCAAGTGATTGCATTGGATCCTGAAAATACCGAATCGATCTTTCTTCTTGCTGAAGTGTATGAGCGGGATGGTAAGAAAAAAGAGGCAAGGAATTGGTATCAAAGGGGACTGACAAAAGTGAAGAACCCTGATTTGGTGAAAGCATTGGAAGAAAAAATAAACTCATTAAAATAATTAATAACAATTAAACTTATTGAACATGCCTTGCGGTAAAAAAAGAAAACGTCATAAGATCGCAACCCACAAACGCAAAAAGAGGTTGAGAAAAAACCGTCATAAAAAGGGTAAGAAGTAATCTCCCGCCTTTATTTTTCATTCTGTCAGCATAGAAACAGCCGTTTCATATGTTGATACCCGTGACAAATTTTATTTTATTCATCATTGAATAAGGAACTCGTCATACATACATCTGCACAAGGTGTAGAAATAGCCTTGTTGGAAGACAGGAAACTGGTTGAACTGCATCAGGAAAAAGCAGACGCCAGTTTTGCTGTTGGAGATTTGTATTTGGGAAAAGTGAAGAAGCTGATACCCGGACTCAATGCTGCATTTGTGGATGTAGGATTTGAAAAAGATGCCTTTTTGCATTATACCGATTTGAGTCCCTATGCCAAATCACTCTTGAAGTTCACCCAACTTTCCATCAATACACCCGTTCAGAGTCAGCAGGAATTCTCTGCATTCAATGTAGAACCTGAAATTGTAAAAACAGGAAAGATCAACGAGGTACTCGGACAAAAACCGAACGTGCTTGTCCAGATTCTCAAAGAACCCATTGCCGCAAAGGGACCCAGATTGAGCTGTGAAATCTCCCTGCCGGGAAGATTTGTGGTCATCACCCCTTTCAACGACATCATCGCCATTTCAAGAAAGATACATTCCAGTGAGGAAAGAAAAAGACTCCAGAAAATCATCGAGGCCATCAAGCCTAAAAATTTTGGCGTCATCGTAAGAACTGCTGCTGAAGGAAAAAATACCGCTGAATTGCACGAGGACCTCAACATGCTGTTTGGGAAATGGAAGGCGATCCAACAAAATTTAAGTGCCGCTGTAGCACCCCAGAAAATATTGAGCGAGCAGACAAAAACCACCAGCATTTTGCGCGATCTGTTGAATGCGGATTTCAACAAAATTGTGGTGGATGACAAACAGTTGTTTGGTGAAATAAAATCATACATCCAAAAAATTGCACCGGATAAAGTCAACATTGTCAGTTTTTACAATGGAAGCGGATCGGAATTTGACCATACAGGTGTAACAAAACAGGTAAAAGGTGGATTTGGAAAGACCGTCAACCTCCCCAGCGGTGCATACCTGATCATTGAACATACCGAGGCTTTGCATGTAATCGATGTGAACAGCGGTTATAAGAGCGTCAGCAACAACCAGGAAGAGAATGCCCTGCAAACCAACCTGGAGGCTGCAGAAGAGATCGCAAGGCAATTGAGACTCAGAGACATTGGCGGCATCATTGTGGTTGACTTCATTGATATGAGGCTTCCTGAGAACAAGAAGAAGCTGCATGAGGCCATGGAGCAGTTGATGAAGACTGACAGGGCCAAACATGCTGTGCTGGCCATTTCAAAATTTGGACTCATGCAGTTGACCCGTCAGCGCATGAAACCCGAAATGAGCATCAATACCCAGGAGCAATGCCCTTCTTGCCAAGGAACGGGCAAAATCTCTTCAACACTCGTATTGGAGGATGAAATCGAAAAGAACATCAGTTATCTCTGCGAGCAAAAGCACAAGTCACTCCAGGTGATGGTTCATCCTATTTTGTATGCCTATTTAACCAAGGGATTCATCTCCATCAAACGCAGATGGTCTTGGAGATATAAGATAAAACTCAGCATTGTCGAAGACACTACCTATCATCTCACTGAGTTCCATTTCTTCGATGCAAATGGAGAAGAGATCCGGCTTTGATCTCAGTATAATTCTCTGCAGCTAGTCATTACAAGAAGTTTTCCAAAATTGTTTTCAAGATTACTATAAATAAAGAAGGCCATCAAATGATGGCCTTCTTTATTATGTGAATCTTTCGATTAAGAAATCTTCTTGAGTCTCAATGGGTAAGTACCGTAGTTGGTACCAGTTCCAGAGAGGTGTGTCAGAGACAAAGTGATCTGACCAGTACAAGAGAAGAAGAAACCTGATCCTTGCGCTGTAAAGTTGGTAAATCCTGCACCATAGCTTCCATATGTTTGCTTGTCAACAACAGCTGCACCAGATGTTGGTGTTACTTTGATAACAAGCGGGTTAACTCCTGGAGCTTCAGCATATGGGAATGCATAGGTAAGGGTAGCTGAATTGGCAGTTGCAGTAACATCTACAACTTCACCAACCGCACCATCCCAGTTATCAGCAGTGATCTCATAGGTTCCCTTTGCTGCATTTGCATCAAAAGGACAAACCACTGTTGCTTTCCAAGTCATTGCCATGTTGTATGCAGGCAACCCTGCAAAATCAGCACCGGTGTTTACCACGTCAAAAGTTCTTCCGTCTTTGGTAACGATCTGGTTATAAATCGTGAACTGATCACCAGGTGCTGGATTGGCACCGATGGCAGTCTTGATTTCATTTCCAGATACCACCAGGGTATAGTTACCGCCGTTGATGGGTACTTCCTTGATTTTTTTCCATGTAGCACGGTTGAGGGAAGTATTTCCCTTCGTAACATACAAGATGATTTTTTCTTGGGTAGAACCATATTCAGCGACTTCGATAGAAACCGTAGCTGCCAGATTGGTTGCATCCACGTTTAAGTTGCCGGCTTTAGTGAGGGTTACATAAGAACCTGTACCAAGTGAGTTGACATCCTGTACAACCTCACCCTTCTGGCAAGAACTCATTGCAACCACCAAGGCGAGCATCAAAGTTAATGTTGATAATATTTTTCGCATGTCTTAATAGTTTATGAGGTTATCTTAAAACGGCTGGATTGGTATCCCAGAATACTTTCTTGTCGATTGCATTCTGAGCTGCCGCGTTTTTATTTAAGTTGATATAAACCGAAGGATAGAAGAATGACCTGTTGTAAGGTCCACTCGCCAACAACTTAGGATACTGGAAATTGTTTGGCAATCCAGTACGACGGTAGTTGTTGTGTGCATCCGCACCATTGCCCCAAAGAGCAATGTACCACTCTTTCATTACAACGTTTAATCTTTGCTGATCTGTTCCAGCAGCATCATATGCAGCCAATACTTTGGCAACATAGTCGTCAACTTTGGTAGCAGATGGCGTTACTGCAGCCAAGCTTGCGTTGGTATATCCGATTGAAGTTGGGAAACCAATAACTTTCGCAATTGATTTTCTAACACCCGCTTCAAGGAATGACCTTGCGCTTCCTGCAACACCCAAAGTGAGCACTGCTTCTGCTCTGAGGAATTCAGTGAAAGCTGACTGCCAGATGGGTTGGATACCAGCACCCAAACCACCACGGTTCAAAGAAACCCTGTTGCCTTGGTTCAAATCCAATTCACCACCTGCAGGATAGATGCCCCATGTAGTTCTGAAGTTACCGTCTGGAGGAATACCGGAGTTGTCTCCGTGATCTCTTCCCCAGAATCCACCAAATCCCAACAAACAGAATGGCATCTCAGCAGTGTAGTGGCCGGGAGCCGCAGATACGCTGCAAGAAACTGAAGATGGATTCACGTTTGCCTGATTGGTCTGTTGGCGATAGAAATAGAACCTTGTTCTTGGATCAGATTTGTCGTTGGCAACGGTGTTGCTGAACAACCCTTTTTCCTGAGCAAGAGAATACAAGAAATGTGTTCCAATGTAGTCGCCAGCACTACCAGATGTAGTACCGTTACCATTGTAGTTACCATTGTAACGTGGGTGACGGCTGTTTGGATTGGCTTGCTTGGTTGAATATTTGTATTCAAAGTCATATGCTGAACTACCGATTGCTGCAACAACGTTTGCATTTGCAAGCAAAGTTTCAATTTTTGCTTTTGCACCGTTGTCAACCAAACGGGTAGTCATGTATGCTCTGATCAACATCAATTTAGCAGCAGTTGCCCAACGAAGAGCACCTGTTGCGTTGGATGCGCCGTAGAAATTGTCATAGAAACCAGGATATGGTCCATGTGCCAATTTACCGGTAGCAACCAAATCAAGTGTATCGCTCACTTCCTGAAGCAACTTAATGGCTGAAGCGTATACTTCATTGCCCTTGGTAAGAGCAGGGTTGGTTTGATCCAAACCGAGGTTGGCCTCAGTGTAAGGAATGTCACCAAACATGTCAACCAATGTCATCATTGCATAAGCTTTCATGAATTTAGCCATACCAACCTGAACCCATTTTTTCTCTTTCTGAGCAACAGGGATCATGGTATTGGCATGTTTGAAGAGACCAGTATATGCAGTACTCCAAACACCATCAAAGCTGTTGGGTGAATAGGCTTGATTATATGTAGGTCCGTACCACACAAGCATGCGTGACAGTTCCATTCCATATGATGAAGCGGAATTGAATACTCCCACAAAACTGCTTTGGACCACTGGGAGGTAAAGGTCCGAGTTGGCACTCGCAGGTGTTGGTCCATTAGGATTGACCAACAAATCGTCGAGTGTTTTGGTACATCCCATCAACGATGCGACGGTAAGTACTATAAGTGATATTTTCTTAAGTGTCATAGTCATCTGTTTTAAAGATTAGAAAGTAACCCTTACGCTTACTCCAAAACGCTTCGAAGTAGGACCTGATAAATATTCGAGTCCACGTACATTACTAACACCCAAAGAAGAAGTTTCTGGATCGAATCTTACATACTTGGGGAAGTTAGGTGCGTTGTAGAATAGGTTTTGTCCAGAGAATGTTACAGACAAAGAACCGAATGGCGTCTTGCTCAACATGCTTGTAGGCAAAGCATAAGAGAGAGATGTTTCTCTCAAGCGTATGCATGTTGCATCAAACGTGATGATATCGGCAGTACCGAAGAATCCACTCAGGTTATTGAAATATGCCTGGCTGGCACTGATCTGTACGTTGTTCGGATTACCATCCAATCCAACACCAGGAAGGATCAAAGGCTTCACACGGTCAAAATCAGTATCAGCTGTCAAACCACGACCAACAACCGTACCAGGAGTATAAGCCAACATATCGCCGCCTTGGGTATAATCCCACTGCATGCGGAAAGTGATGCCTTTGTAACTCAATGTGCTGATACCAGTCAATTTGAAATCAGGAGTAGGATCTCCAATGATGCCAAGTTTGTTGGATGAAACATAGTTACCGTTAGCATCAACGATGCGCTGTCCGGTTGGTTTTGCACTCACTGCAGTTGTTCCAGAATCTCTCAAGGCATAGCTACCTTGGATGATGCCAAGAGGCTGTCCGTTGATTGCAAACAAACCTTCATTAGAGAAACCGTCGATTACGATCTGCTTGATTTCAGATGGCAATGTAACCTTGCTTCTGTTCTGGAAGTAGTTGGCAGTCAATTCCCAGTTCCAATCTTTGTTTCTTACAACAGTATAACCCAATTGCAATTCGATACCCTTGTTGCGAACAGCACCTGCGTTGATAGAGGTAACTGTGAATCCGGTTGCCGGATCCAAATCACGTGAAAGGATCTGATCTTTTGAGTTTCTGTTATAATAGGTGAAGTCAACATTTACTCTGTTATTGATGAACTTACCTTCAAAACCTACCTCAATTTCTTGCAACAACTCAGGTCTCAGGTTTGGATTGGCCAAACGGTTGGAGATGCTGTTTTGGTTGTAGATATTGTTGGCACGGTCAACAAATGTGTTGGTTCCAATGGCCAATATCGGACGGGTCTGATATGGAGAACCAAAGTTTGCACTTGTTGAATAACCAGCGCGCATTTTGAGATAGTTGATGTACTTGTTGTTCTTCAAACTCTCAATGGCTGATGTAGGTAGGAATGACATCGCCAGTGATGGATAGAAAATAGAACGATTGGCTTTTTCCAAGTTGGAAGTCCAGCTATTTCTGCCACCCACTGTGATGTACATATAATCTTTGTAGCTCAATACACCTTGTGCAAATGCACCGAGTGACATGAATCTTGATTTGAAGTCAATCTGTCCACCACCTTCAGTAAGGTTGTCGTGAACGATGAAGTTGTCATGATCGAACAATCCAAATACAAGCTGTTGAGTACTTCTCTGACCATTTTGCTCATATCTTCTGTCCTGTGAGTTAACACCTGCGTCAACGTTCAAAGTCCAGTCAGTATTCAAATCAGTCTGGAAGTTATACAACAATGAATGATCCCAAATGGTATTGTATCCGTTCACAGTTCTGTGGAAACCAAGTTGGAAATCGTTTCCACCCACGGTACCACCCTTGTTCTGAGAATAGAAATTGTAATCGCTGTAGTTGTCATAACCTACGCGGTAAGTCAAGTTCATTTTCTTACCGAGGTCATAGCGAGCCGACATGTTACCAAACACACGGTTTACTTTTTGACCAGTAAACGAGTTGTTGATGGTCCAAAGCGGGTGTTGGATATCATTTGAAGGACGATAGTAAATAGAAGAACCATCCAATGGGTTCTGGTAAGGCAGTCCCAACATATCAACCGCAATCGGAGTATACAACAAGTTACCGAATACAGAAGATGCAGAAGGGTTAGAACCAAAACCGGTAGCGGTTGGAGGTGATTTGAAATCAGTAATCGCGTAGTTAAACGTACCGTTGACGGTCAGGTTGTTGCTAAGCTTTGTATTTCCACCCAAACCGAAAGTATTCTTACCAAGACGGTTGCCAGGAGTGAATCCCTGATCGTCCATGTAAGTATAGTTGGCGTTGAATGATCCGTTTGCATTACCACTTGAAACACCCACAGAGGTTGTTTTGATGATACCGGTACGGAAAAATCTCTCTACAGTATTGCGGATGGGCTTGAAAGCAACCTTGGCACCCTGATACTCAGGGAAGGCGGCAGCAAGCGCAGCTGTATTATAAGGGTGGTTAACTGAATCATATGGACCTGGATCTGGCTTGAATTTTGCACCCCAGTTACTGAAGAAAGCAAATCCAACGGATTGGTCGAATCCACCACCATAAGAATATTGGTAATCTGGGATGTTGGCGACCTGGTTACCGAACACAGATTGTGTAAGGGTAACTTCCATTTTCTTATTGCTCTTTCTGGTAGCACCATTCTTTGTAGTTACCATCACCACACCATTTCTTCCCAACTCACCATAAAGGGTAGTTGCACTCAAACCTTTCAATACGTTGATGCTTTCAATGCTGTTCGGATCGAGATCCAAGAAACGGCTTGAAGTGGTGTTACCGTATACGAAACTTGCTTGAGAGTTGGTAGATGCATCAAAAGGTACACCGTCCACAACGAAAAGTGGAGTAGATGAACCACTGATGGTGTTTACACCACGGATGATGATGTTGGTACCAGAACCTGACATACCCGAAGCGTTCAAGATGTCAACACCTGGGGCTTTACCGTTCAACAAACGTACAACGTCGCCATCAGGACGAAGTTCCAATGCTTTTTTGTCGACAGAAGCAACTGAATAACCAAGTGCTTTCTTCTCTCTGCGAATACCCTGTGCTGTTACAACGACTTCTTGTAACCCAGATGTTGCAGATGTAAGTTGAAGATTGGAGAGGTTAGATCCAGCGCGAACTGTTAATCTCTCGAATCCAACTGAAGTGATCTCCAACGTTCTGTTGAGATCGCTAACTGAAAGTGAGAAAGTTCCGTCTGCAGCAGTTGAGGTACCAGTTGTGCTACCTACAACTTTAACAGAAGCACCCGAAACAGGAGCTCCATCTGCACCAGAGACCTTTCCTTTCACGACAGTTTGTGCAAATGATGACATTGCGAGGAATGCCATTGCACAAAAACCAAGTAGGAGTTTTTTTCTCATGCAATTAATTTTTGTTGTAAATTCTAATTTGTCCGAGGGCGAATATAACAATTTTTTCACATTTGAGGCTGAATTTGGTCAAAAATGTCGTTTTATAAAATGGATAGAAAATGGACCCAACTCTCAACAACGCCAGGCGAGGCATATTTGTGATAAAATCCATTTCATAAACATATTATACTTTTTAGTAATTTATACGTTGTACTGACCTGACTTTTTAAATTATTATAAGAAGTTATAAAAAAGGAGCTAAATTTTAAAGTATTGATTAACAATTATTTATACACAAAATGAGTGTCAAAAAACAGCACTGCATCCAAATCAAATGATCCAAAAGTTTTCAACAAGCGACAAAAATTATTTTGTACTGTGGCGGCAATTTGTAATTTAGTGCAAGAATTTAATGGGTTAGTAAGTACTAAAGGGTCGGCTTCTGCTGGCCCTTTGGTTTTTTCAACCGTTAACTGTTAACGGTTAACAGTTGACAGATAAAAAAACACTTATTCACTGTCTTTTACTTCAATAAAAAAAATACTGCGCGCTAACTTCACTTCATGAGTAAAATCAAAAAAGCTTTCTTCTGTAAAAATTGCGGACATGAATCTGCGAAGTGGGCAGGTAAATGTCCTGCTTGCAATGAATGGAACACATTCACAGAAGAAATCATTCACAAAGAAAAATCAAACAAAGAAAATTGGAAGTCCACTCCAACTGGTGAATCCAAATCAGTTGTGCTGAATGAAATCATCAGCGAAGAAAAAAATCGCATCATCACCAAAGACGATGAACTGAATCGCGTATTGGGTGGTGGAATTGTACCTGGAAGTTTGGTATTGGTAGCAGGCGAACCTGGTATTGGAAAATCAACTTTATTTCTGCAAGATGCATTGATGATGCATGAGTCAAGAGTGCTGTACAT
>JACCDG011472070.1_pt1 | contig 31638 bp, 31 predicted proteins | sample 7442471 | NCBI WGS metagenome assembly JACCDG01 (sample SAMN15323444, study PRJNA562643) | freshwater metagenome | isolation source: river surface water | place: USA:Blue River Watershed | collected 2017-08-17 | reverse complement strand
TTTCTATTTTGAAATCACCAGCGTAATTTGGTAGAAGTTGGTCTTGAGATAGGTAAAAGAGAGCTTTGGTTAGCTCTTGGGTGGTTAGTTCTTCTTGGGGAGTCGAGGCTTGTGGTAGTTCTGAGGGTAGCTCTGAGTTATGGCCTAAGAATAACTCAGGAGACGATGTGGTGTTGTGTATGTTAGATTGATCGAAAGTTTTCATAGTTTGCTTATGTTTAAATTATTTAGTTTTTTAAATTTATGACTAAATTTAGATGTCAGTATTTTGTTTTGCCTATATTTTAGTTTTTTAAATATCTTGTTTTGTTTTAGCTTTTGTTAGTGCGGCTGATGATTTCAATTGTTGGTTTTAGAATTGTCAAGGCAAGAATTGTCTTTATTTTGATTAAATGGTTTATTTATGTCTTAACGAAACAGTGTTTAAGTTTTTGGATTTTGGCTTTTTGTGGTTTTATTTGGTTGATAAATAAATCCATTATTTAAGATTATTTAAATGGTCAAATAGAAAGCTGAAATGATATTAGGCAGAAGGTGATACAGCAAAATATTGAAAATAGACAAAATGGTAGCTTTGTTAGCACAAGTAAGTGGCGGTAAAAAATCTATCAGTTTTGCAGCTGGTGTTGTTGATAAAGAAGGGAAATCCAAGACCAAAAAACTTATTCACAATTCTTTAAAATAAAAAAATTGTTCAATATATTTTCAGATTTACTTTAAATTTTATTTGCGATAGGAATTCTATGACAGATTTCTCCTAAATACGCAATGTCACCAATCAATGGCATCGATAATTTTTTCGGCAATTTGGCCAAAATTTAGAGTGATTTCGGGGTTGGAATTGGTGGCGCAAATTGGTGTTCTATTTTCGGCAGAATCAGAGATTTCCTGATTAATGGCAATCTCGCCTAAAAAATTAATGGCTAATTTTTTGGCTAATTCCTTAGCGCCATCTTGGCCAAATAAATATTGTTTTTGATTATTGATTTTTAGATAGGCCATATTTTGAATGAGGCCGATGATTTTGATTTTAAGGCGTAAAAACATATCAATTGATTTGACGACATCAATTACTGATAGTGAGCCTGGACTTGAAATAATTACGCTGCCAGAGATTGGGAATTTTTCGGCCAGGCTTAAATAAATATCGCCGGTACCTGGCGGCATATCAATGATCATAATATCAACTTCCTTACCGTCAAAAGACCAATTAACACCTCTAATTAGCTGATATAAAATTTTACTGACCATGGGGCCGCGCCATACTCCAGCACTACTAGCATCAATTAAAGATCCAACTGAAATTGATTTAATGCCAAAATTTTGGCTTGCAATGATGAGGTTATTTTTTACTTCTGGCTTAGCATTGATGTTTAATAAATAAGGAATTGAGGGGCCGTAAATATCAGCATCAACCAAGGCAACATTATAGCCGATTTTTTTTAAAGATAGCGCCAAATTAGCGGCTATGGTTGATTTGCCAACCCCACCCTTGGCTGAGGCTATGGCGATGATTTTCTTTACTCCAGCTACTGGCAAAATATCTTGTCCTAAATTATTTTTTGAAGCTACTGCCGGCGGGCTTTTTTGATTTATATCAGGAGTTGCTTGAAAATTATCATTTGATTTATCTGAGGTTAAAATGATGGTTACTTTATTAATTAAAGGATTTTCAGCCTTTATTTGTCTTGAAATCTCAGTAATCAATTTATCACCTTCTTCTTGGCTAATTGCTAAAACTCCAATATCAATTGCAAAGCCGATATTATTATTTTTTTCAATGATTGAGGTGATAGCATGTGCCGGGGTATCTTTATTGAGCAGAGCCGAGATTATTTGTAAAATTTTTTCTTTCATAATTTATCTCTTAGATGATTTTTGATAAATTTCGATGATATCTTCAGGGTAATTTATGATCTCTGATTTGGTGAAATTATTAATCGCATCATTAACATCAAGCAAATTGAGATTACCAATAGCGTTAATGCCATCGCCACCAATAATTCTTTTATTTCTAATCCATATTATTTCATCAACTAGATCTTGTCTGATAAATTCAGCAGCTAAACTACCGCCACCTTCAATTAAAACTGAATTAATATTTTTTTTAACCAAATTTACCAGCGCATCAGATAAATCAACGATCTGCCGCTCATTAGGCTGGCAAAAAATGATCTCAATATTCTTTTTATCGATGGTTTTTTGTAAGTTCTGCAAATTATTTTGATTGGGATTTAAGACGGTTAAAATCAGCGTTGCTGCTTGTTTATAATTGTTAAAAATATTGCAATTCTGATCAAAATCGAGTTCTGAAGAAATTACCGCTCTAATTGGCGAATAATCCTCTAGCCCTTCGAGACGGCAATCTAGCTCAGGATTATCCTTTCTAACGGTATTAGCGCCAACTAATATGCAATCATTAATGCTTCTTAAATAATGAGCAAAATCGCGCGAATTAGCGCTGGTAATCCATTTGCTATGATAATTTTGAGTGGCAATTTTAGCGTCAAGGCTAGTTGCTAATTTTAAGGTCACATAGGGCTTGCCGGTTAATTTAACTTTGAAGAAAGCGCGATTTAATTCTTCAGCCTCAGCCTGCCTAACGCCATAAATAACTTCAATTCCGGCTTCTTTAAGCTTTGCGATCGCCTTACCATTAACCCTATTATCTGGGTCTTTAGTGGCAATCGCTACTTTGCTAATTTTAGCGGCAATAATTGCATCGCTGCAGGGTGGCGTTGAGCCATGGTGACAACAGGGCTCTAAAGTTACATAAAGCGTTGCCCCGATTAATAATTTTGGATTAGTGATTTTTTTAATTGCGATTGCTTCTGCGTGAGGCCGGCCTTTTTTAGCGGTTGCGGCAGTTGCAATAATTTGATTATCTTTGACGATAACGCAGCCAACTACAGGATTTGGAGCAGTGAGGCCGAGGTTTTTCTTGGCAATTTTTAGGGCATAGCCCATGAATTTTTGATCACTATAGCTGTTTTTGGCGATATTGCCGATTGATTCTTTACTCATAAGCAAAGAATTTAAACCGCTTTGATTTTTTGTTTAATCGCCGCGGCATCTTTGCTTTTATCATCTTTACCAAGAAGGGTAACTGTTGGTGCCTTGCCATCATTTACTGAATCTAATGTTACTGTAACTGATTTGATATTTTTCTTTGAAGGTGATTCAAACATAGTATCAAGCAGGATATTTTCAACTATTGCTCTTAAGCCACGAGCTCCAGTCTTGCGTTCCAAAGCTTTTTTGGCAATTTGTGCCAACGCCAAATCTTCAAATTTTAATTCAATATCATCAAAATTGAATAATTTTTGATATTGCTTGACGATGGAATTTTTTGGCTGACTTAAAATTCTGATTAAATCTTCCTCGGTTAAGCCTTCTAAAGGCGCAATAATTGGTAATCTACCGACTAATTCCGGAATTAAGCCGAATTTAATCAAATCATTTGGTTCGACCTGATTAAAAATATCTTTTTTCTCATGCTCATATTTTTGTCCAACATCAGCTCCAAAGCCGATTGCTGAGCCCTTGCCTTTAGTTGCAATGATTTTATTTAAGCCCGAAAAAGAACCGGCGCAAATGAATAAAATATTTTTAGTATCAATTTGAATATATTCGCTATTTGGGGTTTTCTTGCCTGGCTGAGCTGGTACTGAAGCGATGGTTCCTTCGATAATTTTTAACAAACCTTGTTGCACGCCTTCGCCTGAAATATCACGCATTCTGGTGCCATCATCAGATTTGCGGGCAATTTTATCAATTTCGTCAATATAGACTATGCCTCTTTGTGCTTTTTCAACACTAAATTCAGCGGCTTGTAGTAAGCGCGAAATAATATTTTCGACATCATCACCAACATAACCAGCTTCAGTTAATGAGGTGGCATCGGCCATGGTAAATGGTACATCAAGTATATGGGCTAAAGTTTGCGCTAGTAAAGTTTTGCCGCATCCGGTTGGGCCAATTAGCAAAATATTAGATTTGCTTAATTCAACATCACCAACTGATGAGGCTGGCGCATCAATTCTTTTGTAATGGTTATAAACTGCAACTGACAAGACTTTTTTTGCATATTCCTGACCGATAACATAATTGTTTAAAATTTTTATGATTTCTTTAGGCGTTGGTTTTGGTTGGTTATTTTTAATGATATTTAATTTCTTACCATCTGCTTTCACAATGTCAGCACAAAGCATTATGCATTCATTGCAAATAAAGACTGCAGGCCCGGCAATTAATTTTCTGACATCATCTTTATTTTTGCTGCAAAATGAGCAAGATAGGCTGGAATTTTTACCTTCATTATCGTTATTATCCATATTTTTTGATATTTAATTTATAAAACCGGCATTTTTACTATTACCTCATCAATAATTCCAAACTCCTTGGCTTTTTTTGGAGACATGAAATTATCCCTTTCCATTGATTTTTCGATGGTGGCTAATTTTTGGCCAGTATGGCTGGCATAAATCTCATTTAATCTTTTTTTCAAAGCCATAGTTTCTTTGGCGTGAATCTCAATATCGGTTGCTTGTCCTTGATATCCGCCAGAAGGCTGATGAATCATGATTCGCGAGTTAGGCAAAGAAAACCTCTTACCCTTAGTGCCAGCTGCAAGCAACAATGATCCCATTGAAGCTGCCTGGCCAATACAAACGGTATTGATATTAGGGCGAATATATTGCATAGTATCATACATTGCAAGCCCGGAACTAACTATTCCACCAGGTGAGTTGATGTAAAGCCAAATATCTTTTTTAGGATCCTCAGATTCCAAAAATAGCAATTGCGCGATAATCAAAGAAGATAACTGATCATTAACCGGACCTGACAAAAAGACAATTCTTTCTTTTAAAAGCCGCGAATAAATATCAAAAGAGCGCTCACCGCGTGAGGTCTGCTCTATTACCATTGGTACTAAATAGCTGGCTTGGTGATTCATTATATCGTGCATTTCTTTTTAAGATTGATTGAAGTGATTTCAAGGGCGAGAATTGTAACTAAAAGTTTCAATAAAGCAATCTTTAAAATGCTGGTTTTGGATAAGAAATATTCCATATTTCTTATCCAAAACCAGTATTTAAACAAGATTTTTTATCAATTAGATGGTTGAAACTTCTATAAATTGTTACTATCTTATCGCTTCTTATCGCTTTTAGTTAAAATATTTTATTAATTATCAATCTATAGGTTACATATGTCGCAAAATAACGAAAATCAAGAGCAAGAAATCAAAAATTTAGAAAAACAAGTTCAGGAAGAGTCTAATTCTAGTGAATTAAGCGAAGAAAATCAAAAACAAGAAGAGGTAAGTCTGAAAAAAATTCTGGATTTAGAAAAGGCAATCATTGATTTAAATGATAAATTACTAAGAAGCCTAGCCGAACTTGATAATAGCCGTAAAAGAGCTCGTGATGAGGTAGAAAAAGCCAATAAATATGCAATTTCAAACTTTGCCAGTGATTTGGTTTTGGTGGTTGAGAATTTTTTCTTGGCAACCGATAATGCGCCAAATGAAGAGATTGAAAAAAGCCCGGCGATTAAGAGTTTTGCTGATGCCATTGCGATGACCAAAAAAGAATTAATGAAAATTCTTGAAAAAAATGCAGTGACCAGAATTTACCCGCTTGGTGAAAAATTTGATCATCATTTTCACGAGGCTTTAGCACAAGTTGAAAGCGAAGGCGAAGAAGGAATGGTGGTCCAAGTTATTCAGGCTGGTTATAAAATAGCTGATCGCTTAATCAGACCGGCTTTGGTTGGTATTTCTAAGGCTAAAATTATTGAGGCCAAAGATAATGCAAGTTAAAATTGCAAGTTGGAATGTTAATTCAATTAGGGCCAGGCTTGAAAATCTGGTTTGGTGGCTAAAAAATTACCATCCTGATATCGTAGCTTTACAAGAAATTAAATGCCAGGAATCAGAATTTCCCTTGGAAGCAATCAGCGATCTTGGCTATAATATTGCAATTAGAGGCCAAAAAACCTATAATGGGGTGGCAATTTTATCAAAATTTCGTATCGAAGAGGTGGTAAAAGAACTGCCAAATAATGATGGTATAAAGGATGAGCAAGCAAGATATATTGAGGCGCTAATTCCGGTTGCAGGTCAGGCAATCAGATTTGCCTCGGTCTATGTTCCAAATGGCGGTGGCGAAATTTTGCCGGGCCAGCAAATCGTTGAAACTAAAAAATTCCAATATAAATTAAATTTCTTTGAAAATCTCAGCCATCATGCCAAAAATTTACTCAAATATAATGAAATGACGGTTTTTGCCGGCGATTTTAACGTCGGAGTCGAAGATAATGATGTTTATGACCCAAAAAACCTAGAAAATACCATCTGCTTTCACTTTGAAGAAAGAAAAAAAATGCGTCAATTATTAAATCTTGGCCTAATTGACAGCTACCGCGCCCAAAATCCCGATGCCAAATCCTTCAGCTGGTGGGATTATCGGGGCTCTGGCTGGCAACATGATAAAGGCCTTAGAATCGATTATCTATTATGCTCTCCATTAATTGCCGATAAAATCACTGCTGCTAAAATTCTCAGCAAAGGAATCCGCGACCAAGAAAAAGCTTCTGATCACTGCCCGGTGGTGGTTGAGGTCGCAGTTTAGCTCTTTTGCTATGCTGAAGAAAAAATTGTAGTTCAAATTGCTAAGGATGAAAAAATACTACAACCGCAATCAAAGGAATTCAGCGCTAAAGTTGATCTGACCCCAAAATCAGTGAAGGTTAATATTGATAAATTAATGAATCAGGCAATTATTGATTTTGATGCTGGTTATTATCTTTGCGATCCTTTATTTAAATGTTATTTAAGAGAATTTAGATAAATATAATTATGAAATATCAATGGCTACTAGTGCCGCTGATTGGCAATATTTTTGAAGATGTTATTGATGCTTATTGTTGTTGCTGCCACATCTTTTTGGTAAAAATATTTTGCTATATGTAGTATTTTATATGGATTTTGGTATTAAAATATGACCAAGCTATTGCCTAAATTTTCGATGATCATCGCAATTCTAACCATCATTACCGCAATATTTTGAGGCTATCTATGTGATAAATGGCCATTATACAAAATCAGAAAAATTTATACCATTATTCTTCCTGTGGTAGTTATTTGTGGGATTGCTTTACTATCAAAAGGTGCAATGGAGTTGGCGCGCTTAGTATAATGGGTGGATTATGGCTTGGCTTTTATCCTTATTATCTATATAAAAATATCCTGATGGCATTTATTTATTTTTTATGGCGCTAATTGGTTTATATTTTGATTGTAGTTAATTATTTGCTTTTTAATCTCTTAAATCCCGCCGCTAAATCTTCTTTTAAATCCTCAACATCTTCTAAGCCAATATTGATTCGAAAGCAGCTACGATTTTGATAGGGCCATTTGGTGGCAGTTCTTGATTTGTGAGGCTCAGAGGGGATGATTAATGATTCATAACCGCCCCAGGAATAGCCGATGGCGTAAAAATGTAAATTATCAAGCATCATTGCAAGTGCGGCGTTGGAGTATTTTTTATCCATGACAATTGAGAAAACGCTGGCAGCGCCGGTGAAATATTTTTTCCATAAGGCGTAATTGTCATTAGATTCCAGTGCTGGATATAAAACTTTGGTAATCATCGGGTGAGATTCGAGCCATTTAGCGATTGTGAGTGCTGATTGATATTGATGATCCATTCTTAATTTGGCGGTTCTGAGGCCCCTTTGTACTAAATAGCAATTTATCGGAGCAGCATTTGGAGCCATATATCTGAAGGCTTCATAGATGGTTAAAAAATGTTTTTTACCAGTGGTAATTGCTCCCATCATCACATCGGAATGACCGTTAATATATTTGGTTAGCGACATTACCGAAATATCAATGCCGTGACTTAGTGGTTTAAAATAAATGCCACTGGCCCATGAATTATCAAAGATGGTGATAATATCATTTTCCTTGGCGATTTTACAAATTTGATCAATATCTTGAATTTCATAAGAAAGTGAGCCAGGACTTTCCATTAAAATAACCCTGGTTTTATTATTAATTAATTTTTTGATTTCGCTGCCAATTTTAGGATCATAATAGGTGGTTTTGATATTTAATTTAGCTAAGAATTTATCGGCAAAAGATCTGGTTGGGCCGTAAACGGCATCGGGAATTAAAATATGATCGCCGCTTTTTAAAAAGGCAATTAATGCGGTATTGACTGCGGAAGCGCCAGAAGAGGTAACAAAGCTATTATAGCCACCCTCAATTTCTGCGATTGCTTTTTCGAGGCTAAAATTACTTTGGGTGCCATAGCGGCCATATCTAAGCTTATAGGGCTCAACTAAATCATTATTTGAATAGCCGCGATCAGCATATAAAAAATCTTTTAGAGTTGGAAATGCAATAGTTGAGCTTTGATAGATTGGAGGATTAACCATCCAGCCTTGCTCTTTAATATCGCGTCCGGCATGCACTATTTGAGTTGCGGCGCCAATTTTTTTATCACTTAAATTATTTCTTTTTACCATATTATCTTAAATTTTTATCTCCAGTAAGTAGTGGCCCTAATTTTTTACCGCCTAATAGGTGAACATGAAAATGCTCAATAGTTTGGTGAGCATCAGTGCCATTATTAGTTATCAATCTAAATCCCTGTTTGTCAAGACCAAGTTTTGCAGCAATCTCGCTAATTTGCTGCCAGAAATTAGTTATTTCTGAAGGTTTGGCTTTGGTAACAAAATCATTAAAATTAATATATTCGCCCTTTGGTACTATTAAAATATGAGTTGGTGCGGCTTTAGAAATATCATCAAAAGCAAGTACCTGCTCATCTTCATAAACCTTATTTGACTTGATTTCGCCACGAATAATTTTGGCAAAAAGATTATTTTTATCATATATTTTCATTTTACGAAATATTTAAATTATTCCAGGAATTCTAATTCTTGCCCCCATAGCGCCCTCTGCTCATCCTAGATTGCCATCCCCGCGAAGGGCCCCTCTCCCCACTATCATCGCCGAGGGAGGTGGGGATCCATTTTGCAACATTTTGACTGTTGATTACTGGATCCCCGCCTCCTTCGGCGATGACAAGTGGAGGGGCAACAAGCCTCCCACCAATTACATCACCACAAAACATAAAGCCCTGGTAATAGCAGATAAATCCTTTTTGCTTTTTTGTAAAGTAAATTTCTGATCTTTAAAGATTTCTATTACCTGATTTTCCTGATCATGGCCGATTTCAAGTAATATTTTGCCATTTTCTTTTAAAAAATCTTTAGCGTTAATTGCAATTTTTTGGTAAAAATCAAGTCCTGATTCTCCGCCATCAAGAGCAATTCTTGGTTCATATATTCTTACTTCTGGCTCCAATAAATCAATATCTTTAGTGGCAATATAAGGTGGGTTGGAGATGATAAGATCAAATTTTTTGTTCAGATTTTGGCTAAATTTTAAAGCATCAAATAAATCGCCGATAACAAATTCTAGTCTTTGATCGATTTGGTGAGAAATTGCATTGGTTTTACAAATTCCTAAAGCTTTACTGCTGATATCAGATGCGACTCCTAAAGCTAAATAATAATGCTTTAATAAGGTAATAATCAGGCAACCAGAGCCGCAACCAAGTTCTAGGATATTAAAATTATTATTAGCTAAATATTCTTTAGGCGGGAAGATTTCTAAAGTAAGTTCAATTAAGCTTTCAGAATCAGGCCTTGGATCAAGTACATCATGATTGACCAGGTAATCAAGGCCAAAAAATTCTCTTTTGCCAATTAAATGGGAAATTGGTACTCTTTTGGATCTTGAATCAATCAGGGAAAAAAAATATTCTTCCTGAGCTTGATCTAGCATTGAATTTGGATTAAAGATAACCTCTTCTTTGCTGTAATTTAGGGCCTTGCCAAGCAAAATAACGGCGTCTAAAGCTGGGGACTGAACCCCAGCTTTAGATAAAATATCTTTTGCCTTAGTTAAAGCCAAAGAAATATTCACCTGATGTTTTTAATTTAATTAATTAAATTTTCCCAGAATTTCTCTGACCGGAGTCTCATTAACCAGGAATTCAAGATTTTTCTCTCTTCTAACCTCAAAGACAAAATCATCTTCTTTGGTTAGCTTATTTTTAGCCGCCAATTCAATTGCAACCGGTTTAAGATTAAGAGAAATTTTTCTAATTAAATTATTATAAGCTTCTTGAGCATTATTGTTATTATTGGCCAGATCAATGGCTTGAGCTTCTGGCGCTACTAAAGCAAGTTTTTGATCAGACATTTTAAGCAAGCCAGCTGACAAATAATCAATTAAAGCAGAAGATCTTTGAATCTCAATGGTCAATGCGCCGGAAGGCATATTATCATCAGCAAAACTATTTAAAGTGCCATTAACGGTAATTTTATATAAGGCGTTAGATAATTCGGCGCTGACAATTTTGATGGTCTTGCTATATTGCACTGGAGTTTGCTGAATTTGAGTAGGATCAGTAGGAGCTGCAGAATTATTGTTTGGAGTAAGTAGAAATTCTACTTCCATACTAAAATCACTCTTAATCAAGCCATTATTGATCAAAGTATTATTAGCTAATAAATTAGGATCCATCGCTACAACATCTGATTGTGCGTCAGTAGGATTAACTGGCGGTACTGCTAATGCAGGATTTGCAGTTGGTAGTTGGCCATTATTTACAGCAGCTATTTGACCTGCTATCTGGGTTGGAGCAACATTTGTATTAACTGCAACTGGATTTGGAGCAGTAGCGGGAGTAGCAACAGCAGATGGCATTACAGGTGCCGCCGGCGCAACTACCGGAGTTGGTAAGGCGGCATTTGCAGCAGCTGGATTAGCAACATTATTAACGGGGTTAGCAGGCGCAACTGCTGGATTAGCTGCAACCGCAACATTATTTGCAGTTGGGTTGGCGGCGGGATTAACAGTTGGATTAACTGCAATATTAGTTGCAGGATTTAACCCAGCAGCCATGGCCGGGTTTTGTCCGGCATTTAAATTTTGTTGATCAGTAACCACAACATTAACGCCACCAGATACTGCTATTTGGCCGTTTTTAATATTATCAATAACATTTTTTTCTGAAGAGTTTTTGTAGACATTTAAAATATCAAAATTTTCTACTTCTTTAAAATCAGCTTTGACTCTGCTTTTAATTTTATCGCCATCTTCAATGCTAGATTCAAAAGCGATATTAGAACTGCCAACGCCATAGATAGTATTTTGCCCGGAATCAGTGACTTTATAACCATTATCCTGATAGGTAAATTTAACTAACATTCCTGAATCAATGATCAGACTGATTTGTGGTTCTTGATTAAATTCTACAGAGCCGGAGGTACCAGCGTTATCTTGAACCAAAACCTTATCAAGAAGCTTTACTTGAAAATTATTATCAAATATTCCGGCTTTAGCTTCAAGTGATTGGATGGTAGTTTGATATTTGCTAAAGGCAGGATTTGGAATAGTAAATTTTAGATTTTTAACCAGCAATTTTTGTGACAAAGGATAGCCAGCAACTTTAACTTCATCAGCTGAGATTTGACCGTTATTTGCGGCAATTAAGCTAGTAACTTGTTTTTCAAGTTGACCAGTTTTAAAAAACCAAAAAACAGTATGTATAACCCCAATTACCGCTACAATTATACTAACTCTGATGATGATATTTTTGTTCATAAATTCTGATATTTTTATTAATGATTATATTGAAATATTGCGGGTTTCATCTGGGACCCTTAAAATTAAGCCATCTAATTCCTTGGTCATAATAATTTGACAACCAAGTCTCGAAGTTGAGGTTAAGCCAAAGGCTAAATCAAGCATATCTTCTTCATCTTCGCTTGGCTGGCTTAGCAAATCATAATATTTTTGCTCAACGATAACATGGCAAGTAGAACAAGCAAGCGAACCCTCGCAGGCTCCTTCAAGATTGACATTATTTTGATGGGCAGCTTCTAATACTGAGGTACCAACCGGTACTATAAATTCTTTTCTTTCCCCTTTTTCAATGAAGATAATTGTTACCTTGTCGGTCATCTTTTTTTAAATAATTTAAATTTTTGGATCTTTTAGTGTTTAGAGCTTATCTTTAAACTTTAACAAAAAACCTTTACTACCGCCAAATTTAAATTACGATTTTTAAAAAATAAAGGAGTTTTATTAATTATTTCAAAAATCAAGCGTTTTATGCTAAAAATTGCTTTATATCAACCAGAAATTGCTGGTAATGTCGGATCAATCATCAGAAGTGCGGTTTGTTTTGATGCGGAGTTACATATTATCGAGCCTTGCGGCTTTCCATTTGACATGAAAAGAGTCAGAAAATCAGCCTTGGATTATATTGATCATGCTAAAATTATTCTTCATAATTCATTTGAAGAATTTTATCAACAAATAAAGGCCCAAAATATGAATTTGGTGCTGGCAAGCAGTAAGGCTAGTAAAGAATATCAGAATTTTGATTATAGCAAAAATGATATACTTCTTTTTGGCAATGAAAGCTCTGGAGTGCCAAAAAAAGTAGGTGATTTATGTGATGAAAAGATTAAAATTGCCACCAGCGATAATGCCCGCTGTTTAAATCTGGCGATTTCTTGTGCCGTTATTTTATCAAGGGCCAAGCTTGATAGTTGTCGGTGATTTATGTAAAATTTACCAATAATCTCTCTTTTGCCTATGAAATTTGTTTAGTATCTATAAAGTCCCCATTTTCGCTCTAGATAATCTCTAACCGCTGCTTGTTCCGATAGTTTTAGAGGTCGGTTAAACATTATTACTTCTGATATATACCCATTCATCCAGGCACTATTACCGTCATTATAGGATCCTAGATTAAGACCATTAATGCTTGCGGTATATGTAGCATTTATATTTGATAGGACATTAGAGCCAGTTGTGGTAACGCCAGTGGCTGTAAAAGTATTGCCAGAAGAGTGTAAAACAACCAAGGCTGGTTTCGGAGCGGTAGTGATAACTACCCCGCCATTATGTGGCTCGCCAACCGAAAACTGAATATCGGTGAGCGTACTTACAATGTAATAACGTGCGGTACTAAAGGCACCTAATATATAATCAGTGCTAGCGGTGGTTTTCAATCTTTGAGCTACTACAAAGGTTGTCCAATTGCCGGGATCACTTAATATACTATCATTCAAATCTAGCCAATCACTAGTGCCATCAAATTTTACCGAAGGCAAATTATTAATCCCATTGGTAACATATTGCGGCCTAAAATTTGCTGTTGATTGAGTAGCGTTGTTTTTTGTAGTACTTTGGGGATTTACATCATTCCAGCTACTAATTGTGTCGCCATTTTCAATACCGGTTACAAAGCCCTCTTCTGCGGTAGCATCTAACCATAGAACCAAGCCCTCAATTGAAGCAACTCCAGAGCTTTTACTTACAGCTCTTACTGATTTTATTTTTGCTTCATTTACCAGTCGTGACCCTTGAGTAACGCCAGCAATCAAAATGCCAATAATTAACACTACAATTGAAAGTTCAATTAAAGAAAAGCCAAATCTTGCTCTTTTTCTATGTTTCATATGTTTGATTATACTTTTTAAATTGTTTAAAATTAATATCTTGGTATAGATTTACTTACCCATCGATTAAAATGCAATTAAAATATCTAAAAAAAGTAGCAAGATTTTAAGTTGATTCAAAAATTTAGAGAGGTTATTTTGAAGTGTTTTATGAAATGTATAAATTTATACCGCGTTAGCGCCGGAAATGATATCGATTAATTCTTTAGTGATATTTGCTTGTCTGGTGCGGTTATAAACTAAGGTTAGGGATTTGATCATTTTGGAGGCGTTGTTGGTTGCGGCTTCCATGGCGGCCATTCTTGCCCCTTGTTCGCTTGCTTGATTTTCAAGGAGACGGTGATAGATTTGGGCGGTGAGGTTTTTTAAGAGGATTTCGGATAAAATATCTGCTTTATTTGGTTCATATTCAACTGGCATGTCGGAATCGCCAACCTCATCAAAATTAATTTTAGCTGGTATTAATTGATCAATTGATGGCTCTTGACAGATTGCTGATTTAAACTGGTTATAGATAATATGGCACACTTCAAAATCATCTTTTTCAAACCCCAAAGTCAATTTATCGGCGATTTGTCTGGCAGTTTGATATTCAACATTCTTTTTGAAAACACCAAAAATCTGATCATATATTTTATTGCCAAAAGCTAATCTTAATTGCTCATAGGCTTTTTTACCGACACAAAGAATTTTTACTTCTTTTTGCTCATCAAGCAGAGATTTAACGTAATTTTTAGTATATTTAACCACGCCGGAATTAAGCCCGCCACAAAGGCCGCGATCAGAAGATAAAACCACAATTAAATGGCTATTATTATTTTTTTTGCCAGTTAGTAACGGAAATTTTTCATCAAGACTACCTTTAGATGCAATATTGCCGGCTAAATTAGCAATCATTTGATAAATTTTACTGCTATAGGGGCGAGATTCTTCGGCCGTCTGTTTGGCTTTTTTAAGTGCAACTGCGGCAACCATTTTCATGGCTTTAGTCATTTTCTGGGTTGACTTAACCGATTTTATCCTTGATTTTAGCGATTTTAAATTTGCCATTTTTTTAACAATATTTCTATTTAAAAACTTCTAAAGCTTCAGCGATTGCGGCTTTAAGCTCGTTTTCGGTAGCTTCAGAAATTTTTTGCTCTTTTTTAATTGCAGCAAGAATTTTTGGATGAGAAGCTTCTAATCTTCTTAAAAATTCTTTTTCAAATCTGGTAACATCCTTGGTTGCAACTTTTTCTAAATAGCCTTTAACCCCAACATAAATTGAGGCAACCTGCTTTTCAAAATCAAGCGGTAAATATTGATCCTGTTTTAAAAGTTCAGTTAATTTACGGCCTTTATCCAATAATTTTTGAGTGCTTAAATCAAGATCAGAGCCAAATTGTGAGAAAGCTTCTAATTCTCTAAATTGTGCTAAATCAAGTTTAATGGTACCAGCTACTTGTTTCATTGCCTTAGTTTGAGCGGCAGAGCCAACTCTTGATACTGATAATCCAACATTTACTGCTGGTTTGATGCCTTTATAAAATAATTCAGTTTCTAAAAATATTTGGCCATCAGTAATTGAAATTACATTGGTTGGAATATAAGCAGAAACGTCGCCAGCTTGAGTTTCAATGATTGGTAGTGCAGTTAAAGAGCCGCCACCCATTGCATCAGACATTTTAGCTGCCCTTTCTAACAAGCGCGAGTGAATATAAAATACATCGCCTGGATAGGCTTCTCTTCCTGGCGGACGTCTTAATAAAAGTGACATTTCGCGATAAGCAACTGCATGTTTACTTAAATCATCATAAGCAATCAAAGCATGCATAGCATTATCGCGAAAATATTCACCGGCGGTGCAGCCAGTGTAGGGGGCGAAAAATTGTAATGAGGCGCTTTCGGAAGCGGTAGCGGATACCACGATTGAATATTTCATCGCCCCAGCATCTTCAAGAGTTTTAACAATTTGGGCTACAGTTGAGCGCTTCTGACCGATGGCAACATAAATACAAAAAAGTCGGTCTTTTTGATTTTCTTCATGGGCTTTAAGCTGATTAATGATAGTGTCAATGACGATTGCGGTTTTGCCGGTTTGGCGGTCACCAATGATTAATTCTCTTTGGCCACGTCCAATTGGAATTAAACTGTCAATTGCTTTAAGCCCGGTTTGCATTGGCTCGCTTACTGATTGACGAGCAATAATTCCCGGAGCTTTCACTTCAACCTGGCGATATTCAACATTTTGTAGTGGGCCCTTACCATCAATTGGATTACCAAGCGCATCAATAACCCTGCCAAGTAAACCCATGCCAACTGGTACTTTTACAATTTCACCGGTTCTTTTAACATCACTGCCTTCTTTAATTTTTTGGCTGTCACCAAAAACTACGATACCGACATTATCAGCTTCAAGATTAAGCGCCATACCTTTAATGCCGCCATCAAATTCTACTAATTCTCCAACCTGAACATTATCAAGACCGTAAACTTTAGCAATACCATCGCCAATTGAGACTACCTCGCCAATTTCTTTTAAATCAAGGGCTGAGCGATAATTCTCGATTCTTTTTTGTAAAATATTAGAAAATTCTTCGATTCTAAATTCCATAAATAATTTTATTTTAGTTTATTTTAATTAATTGCTTGTTTGCACTGGCTAGAAATTGCCTCGATTTGGCCTTTTAAGCTAGCATCAATAATTTTGGAAGCGATTTTAATTTGAAAACCACCCAAGATATTTTTATTAATCACTTCACAAATTGCGATTTTTTTGTTTGGGTATTTTTTTTCTAGTGATAATTTTATTTGCTCTATTTGAGCGGCATTTAATTTGGTGGCGGCAATTAAATCAACTGATAAAATCCCTTTTTCCTTTTTAACTAATTTGCTAAATTGTTCATAAATTTCAAGGAATAAATTTAACCTTTTATTTTCAGCAACAATGGCAAAAAAATCAGCAACTAAGTCAGAAAAATTAACTTGCAGAGAAATTTTTTGCATGATTTTTACCAAATCATTCCTAGAAATTGTTGGATTCTCAAGCTCATGGGCAAAATCTCGGTTAAAATATTGCTTAAGAGCATCTAGCTCTGATATTACCTGGTCAAGTTTATTATGTTTTTTTGCAGCCAAAAACAGTGCCTTGGCATAGTTCTTGGCAACCAAATGAACGGTCATTGTAGTTTTAATTTAATTGTATGGGAAATATCTCTTGCGAAGAAATAGTCATATTGCGCTGGTCAATTTAAACAATAACTATGATAAAAGCAACAAAAAAAGCTACCAGGTACTTTTTTAATGACTAATTATATTAATCAAATCGATATGCTCTATATTATCGTAATTATTGATTTGCGACTCTCCTTTTTTGGTTTGATTGATGGTTGCAATGTGAAATAGGGCATCGCCTTTATTAGCTAGTGGTAATTTTGAAATGCCAATTAATAAGCCATCTTCATTAGATTTAATAAAATTTTTATGATCACCAAAAGGATTGGCGATTTCGCCGAGTATTTCGCCTTTTTTAACTAATTGTCCTAATTTTTTATGGGCGATATGGATGCCGCTTTTGCTGGCCCGAAGCCAATGGCTGGATTTGGCGATAAAAACTTTTTTAGCTTTGTGATCAGTAGTTAATTTAGAGGTTTTGATCATGCCGATTTTTTTCATCACTGAAATGATGCCGTTAAAGCCGATTTCAATTACTTCTTCATCAAAGCGCAAAGCCTCGCCACCTTCATATAAAATTACCGGAATTGAGATGCCAGAAACCGCCTCTCTAAGTGAGCCGTCTCTTAAATTGGCATCAATCATTACCGGCGCTCTAAAAGCATTAGCAAGCTCTAAAGTTTTTTTATCATCTAAATTAGCTCTAACTTGAGGATAGTTAAAACGATTGAAAGAGCCGGTATGCAAATCAATACCATAATCAGATTTTTTGACTACTTCCTTCATGAATTTATGGGCTAATTGTGAGGCTAGAGAGCCATTTTTGGTACCGGGGAAGCAGCGATTTAAGTCGCGACGATCCGGTAAATAACGCGAGCGATCATTGAAGCCAAAAACATTGACGATTGGTATTGCAATTAAAGTACCGCTAAAATTTTTTAACTTGGTGAAATATTCCTGTTTTAATAATCTTTTTATAATTTCGATACCATTAATTTCATCGCCGTGAATGGTAGAAGAAACAAATAAAACCGGACCATCTTTTTTACCCCTGATTACCTCTAACGTCATTTTGACATCGGTAAAATCATAGATGCTACCCATATCAATATTGACTCTTTTCCTCTCGCCTTTTTTTATTTCTACACCACCAATTATAAATTTATTATTTTTTACCACTTTAGTAATATTTTATTTAAACTTCGGCATTAAAGCATAAGCAAGCATTTTATAGCATAATTTAGCGGCTAGAAAATCGCAGGAATGCAATGTTTTAACCGGTGCCAATTCAACTAAGTCAGCGCCAACAATGTTACTGATCTTACCAGCTGCCCTGATAATATCAAGCGCATCTTCCCACATAATGCCACCTGGCTCTGGAGTGCCAGTTGCTTGCATTAAGCTTGAATCAAAGCCATCAATATCAAAAGTTAAATAAACCGGACGGCCTTTTAATGGGGCAATAATTTCTTCAACATTCCAATTTCTTTTATCTTTAGCAAAGTGAATCTTGATACGATGACTATTGCTTTCCAAATAAGGAATTTCGCCCGCTGAGATATTTCTGATACCGCAAGAAATTAAAGTTTTAATCGGATTATCCATCACTCTGCGCAAAGCGGCGGCGTGAGAATAATATTGGCCACCATAACCATCGCGTAAATCAGCATGAGCATCAAAATGTAAAATCGCTAAATCAGGATATTTTTTGATGAAGGGACGAATCGAGCCGGCAGTAATTGAATGCTCACCTCCTAACGTTAAAGGAAATTTTCCGGCGGCTAAAATTTGCGCCGTAATTTCCTCTAATTGATCAATTGCTTGTGAGACATCTTCTTTAATTTTAAAAGGTTTTAAAGTGGCAACGCCATATTTTCTAAAAGTTTCGCACCAAAATTCTTCATCAAATAATTCAACCTGATGTGATGATTTAATAATTGCCTTGGGGCCATTTTTAGTGCCGCCACCATAGCTAACTGAAGCTTCAAGGCCAAATGGCACCACTATTACTTTAGCATCATTTGGGCTTTTTAGATATTTTTCTTCAACACCAAGAAAGCCTTTTTGTTGTGGTAAAAAATCAAATTTAAAATTTTCTTTTGCCATTATCTAAGTTAAAAGTTTTTATTATTTAAAATATTTACATGCCCCATTTTTCTGCCATCAATAATTTTTTCTTTACCATAAAGATGGATTTTAGCATTTTTATTGGCTAAAAATTTTTCTAAATTTTGTACGTCACTGCCAATTAAATTTTCCATATATCCAGTTGAATGAAAATGCACATTGCCTAATTGCCAGCCTGAGATCGCTCTGATTAATTGCTCAAATTGCGAAGTATTGGCGCCATCAATTGAGAAATGTCCAGAATTATGTGGTCTTGGCGCTAATTCATTAACCAATAATTCTTCATTTTTTAACACGAAGAATTCGATTGCTAAAACCCCAACCAAATCAAGCTTAGTAGCAATTTTAGTAGCAATTTCTACTGCCTGCCTCTTGCAAGATTTGCTGATATTAGCCGGATAAATACTTTGATCTAAAATAGCATTTTTATGAATATTGGTCAGCGGCTCATAAGATATAATCTCGCCATCTAAATTGCGAGCAATAATTACTGAAATTTCTTGCTCAAAATTACAGAATTTTTCTAAAATTAATTGCTGATTTTTAAATCCAGCCAATATTTTTTCTAAATCCTCAATGGCAATATCTTTTTCTAAAATTAATTGCCCCTTACCATCATAGCCCATAGTTGCAGTCTTCAAAACTGCTTTATTAAATTCTGATAATTTATTTTCTAAATCAGCAGAATTTTTGATCGCAAAAAAATCAGCAGTTTTAACCCCGATTTGATTTAAAAATTCTTTTTCTAAAATACGATTTTGAGTAATTTTTAAAATATTGGCACTGGGATAAACCGGCTTTTTGCTTGCTAAAAACTCAATTGCTGCTAAAGGAATATTTTCAAATTCAAAAGTTGCAATATCAATTAGATCAGCAAATTCAGCAATTGCCTTTTGGTCATTATAATCAGCAATAATAGTTTTATTGGTAACCAAACTGGCTGGAGAATTTTGTTGATTAGAAAATATTACCGTTTTATAACCCATTTGATGAGCAGCAAAACAGCTCATTCTGCCGAGTTGTCCACCACCAACAATACCGATCGTTGAATTTGGTTTTAAAATTTTTTCTTGCAATTGCATCATGATTTAACTAGTTAATATTAACCTAAGAGTTTGAAGTAGCTTTGTTATATAATCAATAAAATTTTAAATAAATTAAATGCCGCAAAAATTTACTAATCTTAAAAAATCTCGTCACTCTTTAACTAACTCTTCAAGAAAATGGCTGCTTCGTCAAATTAATGATCCTTTTGTTGAAAAAGCCAAGGCTGAGGGCTATAGGTCGCGGGCGGCTTTTAAATTGATTGAAATTGATCAAAAATTTAAGATTTTTAAGAAGGGTAAAATTGTGATTGATCTTGGCGCTGCTCCTGGTGGCTGGAGTCAAGTGGCGGTTGCAAAGGTTGGCGTGGGTAATGTTTTTGCGATGGATTTGCTAGAAATTGCGCCAATTACCGGAGTAACTTTTGTCAAGCAGGATTGTTTTTTAGAAGAAACTGAGCAAAAAATTACTGATTTTTTGAGTTTAAGTAAAAGAAGAAAAAAATGTGACGTTGTGATCAGTGATATGGCGGCAAATACTAGCGGAGATGCAAGAACTGACCATTTAAGAATAATAAATTTGTTAGAAGAGGCTCTTGGTTTGGCGGTTAAAATTCTAAATGAGGAGGGTTGTTTTATTGGTAAAATTTTTCAAGGTGCAAGTAGTAATGAAATTGTTGCTAAATTAAAAAATCACTTTTCTAGGGTTAAATATTTTAAGCCTAAATCTTCACGTCAGGAATCTTCAGAGACTTATTTGGTGGCGACTGGTTTTCATATTTAATTCTTTCTTGATTGCCACGTCGCTTCGCTCCTCGAAAATGACCGATTCGAGAAATCGTCACTCGCGAGGAGCGAAGCGACGTGGCAATCAAGAAAGAATTTTTCCTAAAACCCAGCTACCACAATTTTGTATTTTTTGGCCAGATATTTCATCGCATCTTTTCTTTCTTGGGCATTTAGAAGGCGATTGAAGATTATTACTTCTGAGATTTTGCCATTAAAACCTGAGGAGCCGGCATTATTTGACCCGATGGTAATGCCATCAAACATATTGGATCCGATATTCATTGCAGAGCCGTTTCCTGCTTGAGTTGCGGTATCATTGAGATAGACTTTGGAATTGGCGCCATTGAAATAAGCGGCGATAATGTAATTAGTGCCGGCACTAAAATTTGCTCGATTGCCGGAGATAGCAGTGCTAACGGCGTTACCAGCGTTTAAGGTAATATTAGTAGCAGAAATTGAAATTGAGCTGGTGGCTTTTGAGGCCCCGGAATCTATTAGCGTCATTGATGAGATGGTTGATGGTCTAAAAACAACGAAAATTGTTGCCTGCGCAAAGCTTCCCTGATAAAAGCTGCTAATTGATAATTTACCGGAGCCGTTAAAAGCAACCGATTGTGCTTTGTTAATAGCATCAAAATTATAGATTACATTAGCCGATGGGGTAGCATTAAGAGCGTTTTTTTTAAGTGGTAAGGAAGAAGGGTTGCGATCATACCAGTTAGAAAGTTGCGAATTATCAACCGTTGCCTCACTAATATTAAAACTATCGGGCATTGAAGATTCGTACCAGGCAATCAGGCCTTCAGTTGCACCGATTTGCGAGTCGGCAGTTGCGGATCTGGCATTGCTAATACGAGCTGATCTAATTAAGCCATCGCCACCGATAATTATGGTTGTGGCCAATATTCCAACTATGATCAAAACCACTGATAATTCAAGCAAAGTGAATGCTTTATGCGAATTTTTTTTAAGAGATTTTTGCAATTTTACTGCCATGTTAATATCGGATTCTTTGCCGCTTTAACCTCGTCCAATCTTCTTTTGTAAGTAGAAAGGGGATATTGATGAAATACCTCACCATCACCATCTTCGACTTTGTTAGCAATATAAATCATGATTGCAATAAATTTATCAATAGTTTGTTTGGTTTCAGTTTCGGTTGGCTCAATTAGCATCGCGCCTGAAACTACCAGCGGGAAAAACACTGTCATTGGATGAATGCCATATTCAATTAGGGCTTTGGCGATGTCCAAAGTATTAATGCCTTTAATTTTTTGGATTTTATCGGTTAATAAACATTCATGCATGCAATTTCCTGGCATGGGCACATGATAATGATCTTTTAATTTAGCCAAAATGTAATTAGCGCTCAGTACCGCATCTTCAGCTACTTGCTTTAAGCCGTCAGTGCCGTGAGATAAAATATAGGATAAAGCGCGAACAAACATTCCAAATTGGCCATTAAAGCCTTTAACTTTACCAACCGAATTTTTTGGTGCACTTAATTCAAATTGCTCGCCATTTTTTTTAATGTAAGGAGTTGGTAAAAATTCTGCCAATTCTTTACAAACCGCGATTGGTCCAGAGCCAGGGCCACCGCCGCCATGCGGGGTAGAAAAAGTTTTATGCAAATTAAAATGCATCACATCAACTCCAAGATCAGCGGGGCGAACTTTGCCAACAATGGCGTTATAATTAGCGCCATCACAGTAAAAATAGGCGCCAATGGCATGAATTAAATCAGCAATTTTTTTAACATTTTTTTCAAATTTGCCGCAAGTATTAGGATTGGTTAGCATGATTGCCGCGATGTCAGTTGAGTGTTTTGCTACTAACTCTTCAAGTAGCGCAAAATCAACTAAACCATCCTTGTTGCTATTTACTACTTTAATTTCATAGCCGCATAATGCTGCCGTTGCCGGGTTGGTGCCATGTGCCGAATCAGGAATTAATATAATTTTTCTTTTTTCACCTCTTTTTAATAAAGCCTGTCTGATCACTAATATTCCGGCTAATTCGCCTTGCGCACCAGCGGCTGGAGCTAAAGACACTGCGGCAAGTCCGGTTAATTTAGCTAGCCAATTTTGTAGATCATGCATTAATTCTAATGCTCCTTGAATTGTTGATTGATCTTGCAAAGGATGAATATTGGCAAATCCTGGTAAGCGCGCCATTTTTTCATTTAAGCGTGGATTATGTTTCATGGTGCAGGAACCAAGAGGATAAAAGCCGCCATCAATTGAATAATTTTGATTTGATAATCTCACAAAATGACGAATTACTTGTGGCTCATTTACTTGCATGAGGCCAATTTTAGCACGTTTTTCCTGGCCGGTTCTGATTTTAAATTCGGCAATTTCAGGCAAATCAACGCCGCATGCGCCCGCGATGCTTTGATTGATCAAAAGCTCAGTGCGGTAGTCAATTCCGGTTTGTTTAGGAGTAAAATTTTCTAATCGATGCTGATTTAAACTCATATTTAATTAAGAATTTCATTTAAAGAAGAGGCGAGTTGCTTCATATCATTGTCACTAGTTAATTCGGTGACCGCAATTAGTAATTGGTTATTTTTTTGTGCTAGACCGGCAATGATATTTTTTGCTAATAATTTTTTGCATAGAACTTTAGAATCCACAGAAGTTTCAATTAAAAATTCGTTAAAGAAATTTTGATTGATAATTTTAACATTAGGAATTTTTTCGAGCAGATCAACTAATTTACAGGCTTTGTAATGATTTAATAAAGCAAGTTTCTTGAAGCCATTTTCGCCAAGCAAAGACATGTGAATTGTAAAAGCGGTAGCGCATAGGCCTTGATTAGAGCAAATATTGGAAGTTGCTTTTTCTCTCCTGATATGTTGTTCTCTGGCATTTAGAGTTAAAACATAGCCAATTTCATTATTAGCATCAGTAGTTTGGCCGCAAATTCTACCTGGCATTTGACGCATATATTCTTTTTTAGAAGCAAAAAACCCTAAAGTTGGGCCGCCAAAATTAAGGCCAACTCCAAGGCTGGCAGCTTCACCAACCACTATATCGGCTTGCTTTGGTGCATCAATTAAGCCAAGCGCTAAAATTTCAGTAACGCATACTATCATCAAAGCGCCAATCTCATCACATTTTTTTCTAATCTCATCCAATTTTGTGATATTGCCGTAAAAATCTGGATATTGCACAATGATTGCTGCGGTTGATTGATCGGCCTTTTGACTATCAATAATTTCAGCTTCGGATAAATCCACATAAGTCTTCATTACCTCTTGATAATCAGGATGAAGATTACCAAAAATGGCGATTTTATTACGATCTTTTTTAATTCGAAGTGCCATCAAGCAGCCCTCAGCCAAAGAGGTGGCGCCATCATACATTGAAGCATTGGCAATTTCCATGCCGCTAGCTAAAGCAATAATGCTTTGAAATTGAAAAATTACCGTCAGCGTACCTTGTGAAATTTCTGGCTGATAAGGAGTATAAGAAGTTAAAAATTCTGATCTTTGAATCAAATGATCAACCGCTGATGGTATGTGGTGATTATAGCATCCAGCACCTAAGAAAAAAGGTCCATCACCAGCTGCGCGATTTTTTTGACTGAGATTTTTTAAGATTCTCTCAACCTCAATTTCTCCTTGATGAAACTCAAGTCCCAAGATTGGATCTTTAAGCAAAAGATCAGGCAGAACTGCATCGTATAATTCATCAATTGATGAAACGCCGATGACTTTAAGCATTTCTTTTCGGTCCTGTGCAGTTAAAGCAAGATAGCGCATATTTTTATACTTAAATTGATTGCAAGAAATGGTCTATTGACCCCTTCTTAACCTTTGAATCATGCTAACAATCACAATCGGATTCCATTAGCTAGTACTTTAGAATATCTTCCCCTTGCGGAATCAGTCACCATCTGTCATCCCCGCGAAGGCCCCATTTGTCATCCCCGCGAAGGCGGGGATCGATCTTGCAACATTTTGACTATTGATTGGCGAATCCGGGCTTTCGCAGGAATGACCAAGAGAAAAGAGGTGGCAATAAATATATTTTTAATCAAGTAAAACCAATAAAGTATCAAGGCCCTGCATTTTAGCATAGCCACCATTTTTTACCTCAAATTCTTTGATTAATTTTTCTTGCTCGTCGCAAATAATTATTTTGCCTAGATCCAAACTGGCAATGATTAATTCATGACCATGCATTACTCCAATTTCACCAGCTTTAGTTGGTAAGGTTACTAAATGACATTTATCATTATAAAGGTAACCTTTGGGAGTAATAATTTCTAAATTTAGAAGCGTCATTTTAAATTTACTTTAATTTTTCTGCTTTTGCGATTGCTTCTTCAATTGAGCCTACCATGTAAAAAGCGGCCTCCGGAAGATGATCATATTTTCCCAAGCAAATTTCTTTAAATCCTTTGATGGTATCTTTTAAATCAACTAATTTTCCTGGGCTGCCGGTAAATACTTCGGCGACGTGGAATGGTTGTGATAAAAATCTTTGAATTTTACGGGCTCTGGAAACGGTTAATTTATCTTCTTCTGATAATTCATCCATACCTAAAATTGCGATAATATCTTGCAAAGATTTATAGGCTTGCAGAATTTTTTGCACTTCACGGGCAGTTTCATAATGCTCTAAACCAACAATTCTTGGATCCAAAATTCTTGAAGTTGAATCAAGCGGATCAACGGCTGGATAAATTCCCATTTCAGCAATTTGTCTTGAAAGTACGGTGGTAGCATCAAGATGGGCAAATGAAGCAGCTGGGGCCGGATCAGTTAAATCATCAGCCGGTACATAAATTGCTTGTACTGAAGTAATGGAACCATTTTTAGTTGAAGTAATTCTTTCTTGCATTGCGCCCATTTCAGTTGCAAGGGTTGGTTGATAACCAACCGCTGATGGGATACGTCCCAAAAGTGCCGAAACTTCAGAGCCAGCTTGAGTAAATCTGAAAATATTATCAATAAAAAATAACACATCACGATGCTCTTGATCGCGGAAATATTCTGCTTGAGTAAGTGCAGTTAAGGCAACTCTGGCTCTTGCTCCTGGTGGCTCATTCATTTGGCCATAAACCAATGCCACTTTAGAATTTTTAAGATTTTCAGTATCAATAACTTTAGAATCGATCATTTCATGATAAAGATCATTACCTTCACGAGTACGTTCACCAACTCCAGCAAATACTGAATAACCACTATGGGCTTTGGCGACGTTATTGATTAATTCCATAATTAAAACGGTTTTTCCAACGCCAGCGCCACCAAATAAACCGATTTTTCCACCTTTAGAATAAGGAGCTAAAAGATCGATTACTTTAATACCGGTGACTAAAATTTCAGTTTCGGTTGATTGATCGGTTAATTCCGGGGCTTTAGCGTGAATTGGAAATAATGCCTTAGATGTAATTTCACCCAAATTATCAATTGGCTCACCAATTACATTCATAATTCTTCCTAAAATTCCTTCGCCAACTGGCACTGATATTGCCTTGCCGCTGTCACTAACCTTAATTCCCCTCATCAAGCCATCAGTTGAATCCATTGCAATAGTTCTTACTCTTTTTTCGCCTAAATGCAAAGCAACTTCAAGTACTAATTTTTTGCCATTATTATCGCAAATTAAGGCGTTATTAATTGCTGGCAATTGATCATGCTCAAATTCCACATCAACTACTGCCGAAATAATCTGCACGATTTTACCCTCGGCTCTGTTTTCAATAGTCATAGATTAACTTAAAATATTATTTAATTAGATTTAGGAAAGCTTGTATTTGCTGCAAATATCACCAAAGATTGATCGCTTGCTATAAAGCCCAAATAGATGGCCAAATTTAGGGCAAATAATTTTAAATCACAAGTTATTTTACCAATAACTAACAATTAATAATGAATGATTGGGAAAAAATTATTGTGCTTTTAATTAAAAAATGCTTAATTTCTAAGCTCTTAATAAAATTAATCTAATCCTTAAAACTAATGACTAACCAAAATAATTTTCAAACTGATCTATTAATTATCGGCGCTGGTCCGGCAGGGCTATTTGCAATTTTTGAAGCTGGAATGCTAAAAATCAAATGTCATTTAATTGACACGCTTGAGCATATTGGCGGGCAATGTAATGCGCTTTATCCAGAAAAGCCGATTTATGATATTCCGGCTCATCCCAAAATTTTAGCCTCAGAGTTGATTGATAATCTCGCTGAACAGACCAAGGTTTTTAATCCGGTCTATCATTTGGGGCAAAGAGCGGATAGGTTAGAAAAAAATGCTGATGGTAGTTTTGCAATTACGACTTCTAAAAATAATAAAATTACCGCCAAAGCAATTATCATTGCTGCTGGTTGTGGCGCCTTTGGTCCCAACCGTCCGCCACTGGCAAAAATTGAGGAATATGAAGGAAAATCAGTTTTTTATTCAATTCCTTCCAAAGCAAAATTTGCTGATAAAAATGTGGTGATTGCCGGGGGAGGGGATTCCGCAGTTGATTGGGCAATTAGCCTGGCTGAAATTTGTAAAAAACTTTATTTGGTGCATCGTCGTGATAAATTTCGCTCAAGTCCTGAAAGTGCTGAGCGTTTAAAAAAACTGGCTGCTGAAGGTAAAATTGAGCTGGTGGTCCCTTATCAATTAGAGGGTATTGATGGTAGTGATGGCAATTTATCAAAGGTGATTGTAAAAGATTTTCAAAATAATCTAAGAGAAATTACTACTGATTATTTATTGCCATTTTATGGCTTGGCAATGGAGCTTGGGCCAATTGCCAATTGGGGTTTAAATCTCAATCGTAATTTAATTGAAGTTGATGCCAGTAATATGGGCACCTCAATTGAAGGGATCTATGCGATTGGCGATATTGCCAATTATAAAAATAAATTAAAATTAATCTTAACCGGATTTAATGAGGCGGCGCTTGCCTGTCATGATATTTATTCTCTGGTTTTTCCTAATACTCCTTTCCATTTTGAATATTCAACCTCTAAGGGAGTAAGTTAGATGTTTTCAAAATTGGAATTTTTTATTGCGCTGCGCTATCTAAAATCTAAAAGAAAAGAAGGATTTATCTCAGTAATTGCGATTTTTTCTTTTATTGGTATCACCATTGGGGTTGCAACTTTAATTGTAGTGATGTCAGTGATGAATGGTTTTCGCTATGAGCTAGTTGATCGAATTTTAGGGATCAATGCTCATTTAAGTGTTTATAGCCGCTATTTGCAAATCAATGATTATCAAAATTTAATTGATGAAATTAGCAAAATTAAAGGCGTCAAATATGTTAATCCGATTGTTGAATCACAAGTGATGCTATCGGCAAATAACAAGAATATTGGCGGTCTAGCTAAGGGTGTAAAAATTACTGATTTAAAAAATAAAAAATTAATTGCTGATAATGTTAGTTTTGGCGCTATTGAAAAATTAGATGATCAAAATTCAGTAATTATTGGCGCTGGAATTGCAGATAATCTAAGTTTAAATATTGGCGATAAAATCAAATTAATTTCAGCCGAAACTAACAAAACCTTCATTGGCGCTATCCCAAGAATCAAAACTTATAATATCGCCGGGATTTTTGAAAGCGGCATGTATGAATATGATTCCACTACGGTATTTTTGCCTTTCAAGATGGCTCAAATTCATTTTCGTTTTCCTGAATCGGCCTCTGCAATTGAGATTTTTGTTGACGATACCAACAATATGTCTGAGTTAAATCACAATCTAAAAAAATTACTCGCCAATTATAATGGCCTTTATTTACTGGATTGGCAGCAATCAAATGCCGCATTTTTGGATGCGCTAAAAATTGAGCGTAATGTGATGTTTTTGATTCTAACTTTGATTATTTTAGTTGCCGCTTTCAATATCATTTCAAGCATGATTATGTTGGTTAATGATAAAAATAAAAATATTGCTCTACTTAGAAGTTTAGGCATGTCAAAATCGGCAATCATGCGGATATTTTTAATTTGCGGATTTTCAATTGGCGCAGTTGGCACTTTGCTTGGATTAATAATTGGCTTATTATTTTCTGCCAATATCAATAACATCAAAAAACTGCTCGAATCCCTAAGTGGCAGCAATTTATTTAACCCAACGATCTATTTTTTATCCAATTTACCATCAAAAATTTTTATTTCTGATCTAGTAATAATAGTGTTAATGTCACTAATCCTATCTTTCCTTGCTACCTTATACCCAGCTTATAAAGCAAGCAAATCCAACCCTGCCGATATTTTAAGATATGAATAAATGTTATAGATAAAAATATTATGATCATCCATATAGTATTATTGCAAGTTGTTCCTGATATTTCAGAAGATCAAAATAATGAAAGCCTTGGAAAAACTTGGAAATTTAAGCAAGACATCTAGCAAGCAAATTAAGTCTTTTAGCTATGGCAAGAATTGTAGCTCTGAAGGCTTAAATTGCGACTATAATTACGGCTTTACCATGCAGTTTTCCTCTGCTGCTGACCGTGATCATTATTTGCAACATCAAGATCATGTCGATATTGCGATAGATCATATTTTACCGTTATTATTAAACGGAGCTGATTCAGTTTTGGCTTTTGATTACGAAATTTAATTATGCCTAGTCCGGCCATTTCTGGATTGCGACGTCGCCTGCGACTCCCCCTCGAGAGTAACGAAAGTTTTAAGTCTGTCACTCTCGAGAAGCGAAGCGACGCGGCAATCCAGAAATATTAAAGCCAGCTCCTGATTTTGCTAATTTATATTAATTCTTAGCTGAGCCTGTTATTTGGTTATTTTCAACTGCCGCCGCTAAGGCCGCCAACCGGGCAATCAGGGAGTAGATTTTTTGGATGTCATTTTTATTGGTGCCAAGATTAATTTGATTATCATTTAGCTCTTCTAAATCAGCAAAGCTGGCGCCATTGGCATTGAGGTTGATGGCGTTATCACGACTATTATTAATTCTAAATAGATTGCCAATTACTTGGCCATTGATCATGTAAATCATTGGTTCAGCGATTTGGTTATTAATTAAATCAATGGTTCTGATGCCTTCCTGAATTATAACGCTGGTATTTTGAACACTGTTTTTTAGCATGTTCATTTTGCTGCGCTCTTTTTTGTTAATATCCAAAACATCTTGCTTGCTAAAGACGCTCATTATTGCCATTCCATAAGTGCCGCTATTGGATTTGATATAGCAATAAGGTTGATCGCTGATATTATATTGCTGATATTTTTGTGCAATTTTTGCCAATAATTTTTCAACCTCATCTGCCAAATCTTGAATGCCAAAACGTTGCTTAAAATCCAGATTTTCAAAATGGCTATGAATGCTTGAAATTAGCCAATAGTCAAGCTTGATTAGCTCGCATAATTCTTTGGCGAGTTGATTATAAATATCAAAATGACTGGATTTGGCTCTCTGATACCAGCCAATTTCAACCCTAGGGATAATTGGCTGAGTAATATTACTGAGGATTTGTGGTGCGCCATCAGTAAAATCATTGTTACTGATAATTAAATCGGGTTCAAAACCATCAATGGTAGTAAGTTTATCTACTTTTTTAATCAAAGGATGTAGCTCGACAGCTATACCATTCTTGGAATCAACTTTGGTAATCGCAGTTAATTCGCTAATCATTGAGCCAACCATCACATTTCTGCCGCAAGATTTGAGTATTTCTTGTAAGATTAAAATATTGTCAAAATAACGTAGATTTCTGGTATGATTTTCAGGAATAATTAAAATATTTTTTGCTGATGGAAAATTTTTATCTAAAAATTCTAAAGCAATTGCAATTGCTTTTTTTCTAGAGTCAAAGCCAAGATTATTAAAGCCAGCAGGAAAACAATTAGTATCAATTGGCGCAATTTTAAAACCCGAGTGGCGCAAATCTATAGAATTATAAAAAACCGCAGGAAATTCAATAAATTTATCCTCAAACCATTGCTCAATTATTTTACAATTAGCAGAAATTTTTTCAGTCAGAATTTGATTTATTTTAAGCATTTGGAATTTGTTATTTGCCCTTGAAAAGCTAATTGGTTTATTGATGGCAAAAAGCCGTTATACCAAGTCTCATCTTTGGGTAGCTCTATAAACAAAATATTTTTGAGAAGAAAATTTAATAAAAAAAGTCAATGTATCAGGATATAAATTGGATTTTTTTATTAAAGTTTCTTCTCAAAAAAGATGAAGCTATATCTAGTATTTTATATGGATTTTGGTATTATATAGTTATCCAAAGATGAGGCTTGGTATTACATTTAAACCACAATCTTATTTTAGAATCTTTAGAAAAGCTACTTAAATCAAGTCCCACCCACTTGATCTAGCAAAAAAGGCTCCTGGTTACTTTTTTGAACAAAGTAACCAGGAGCCCTTTATTTAATAAAATAATCAAAATGATGCAAAATGAGTCAAAATTCTACTTTTAGGAGACAATTATGAGTTATAAATCTATAAAATTCCCATCTGAGTTTGTTGAAGAGGCGAAATCTTATGCTGATGGCCAATATCGTTGAACATCAGGGCAAATAATTTATTGGGCTAAGCTTAAAAAGCAGCTTTCAAAAAAATTTTAGCTAAAAGGCTAGAAAATCCCTATGTGGCAAGGGCAAGGCTCAGTACTCAACCAATTGAATGTTATAAATTAAATTGCAAGCCATAGGCTATGTTGGTTTATATGGTAGAAAATAAAGAATTGGTGGTAACGATATTGGTAATCGCAGAGATTCTATATATCAGAAATTAGATAAAATAATATATCACTTAAAAAGCGATACCTAGACGGCGCGTCGCTTGACCGCTCCTCGAGAGTGATGATTTCGAGATCGTCTGCGAGGAGCGGGTCAAACGACGCGGCAATATAAAGAGACTGTCGCAAATCCCAAAACTCCCTCAACCAACTTTTTTTACAAAATCCACAATTATTTCTTGCCAATAATATCGATTTAGCCTACTATTACCCTGGCTTCATACCCATTTCTTAAAAAACAT